>Ga0208196_1001283_pt1 | contig 27758 bp, 20 predicted proteins | sample AD_JPNNA7_MetaG_FD_184443 | JGI IMG/M metagenome (GOLD analysis project Ga0208196, IMG submission 184443) | Active sludge microbial communities of municipal wastewater-treating anaerobic digesters from Japan - AD_JPNNA7_MetaG (SPAdes) (version 2) | ecosystem: Engineered > Bioreactor > Anaerobic...
TTGACGCTTTTCGAAAAAGAAACACTATATCAAACACTTTCAAATATCAGCTACATAAAACAAGAGGACCATATCAGCAACCAATTGAATCTATTCGATTAACGTTGGGACAGCAGTGTTCAGGTGATTATGATGAATGACAAAGCAAATCAGGGATCCGGATGGATCAGCAGCCTGGATATCATAAACAAAACAGGAATATCCAGAGCAACCCTAAACAACTACATTAAAATGAACCTTCTGCCCCGTCCGACCGTCAAAAAACCGGAGGAAACAGACGTTCGCGCCCGCATGCTCGGCTATTTTCCGGAATCCGTCATCGATTTAATTTTACAAATCAAAGAAATGAAAAATAATGGGCTCTCCATGGATGCGATTTCCGAACGGTTGAGGCAACCGGAAGGTGTCCGGTCTGAAGAGCAGCCTGTTTATGGGATCAAGACGTCCGGAGACGAAAATGCGTCCCGGGCATCTCTACCCGAAGACGATCTTTTTACATCCGCTGCAAAGAGTCCCCGGGAAACACTGAAAGTTACCATCAGCAATATCCCCTGCCCTGCTTATTTGCTGAACAATAATTTTGAAATTGACTGGGTCAATCCGGAGGCGGAAAAGACTCTCTTCCGGAAAGACTTCCACGCCATGAAAGAACCGGCGGAAAGGAATATTTTTTCGCTGCTTCTGCGAAACCGAGGAGAAAAGGAAAAAATCAAGGACACTCTGACCGATTTTCATCTTCGTTTCGTAAAAGAAAAAATCGGCAAATCCGATCTGGACCGGCTGTATGAAGGAATGACGTCTCATGAAAAAGAACTGCTGGGAGCAAAATATGACGCCGTCGAGTCTCCGCGTTGCCGGGCCATCAATAAAATTCCGCTGAATTTATCCGATAGTGTCGGAAATCGTCTTTCGGACTGCGTGTATTACATGGTCTTTCGCGAAGGCACCCTTTTCATTCATGCCCTGGAAGCCAATTATACCGAGGAAATTGCGAATCTGCTGTCTTCACGCACCAGCGTCATTAACGACCTTCTCCGACAGCGAATGCCGACGCTGGCGGCGTTTTGCGTGCTCGTGGCCGACCTGCAGAACTCCGTTCGCATCTGCGCCGAATTGCCTCCGGAGGAATATTTTGAGCTCATCAACCAGATCTGGGCCTGCGTGGAAGGCACCTTTAAACGCTACTACGGAACCTACGGCAAACATACGGGCGACGGACTGCTTTATTACTTCCTGAAAGAGCGGGATAATCAATACATGATGAACGCGATTTCCTGCGCGCTGGAAATCCGTGAAAATATCAAAAAGTTAAATATGGACTGGAAGATGCGAAAAGGATGGTTCAACGACCTGTGCCTCAACATCGGCATTAACGAAGGCCAGGAATACTTCGGCGCCATCCCGTCCTCCCCCAATATTGAATTCACCGCTCTGGGAGACACGGTGAACTATGCCGGACGGTTATCCGATTTTGCCCGGTTCGGCGCAATCTGGACGACAAAAAATTTAATCAATAAGCTTTCCGTGGAAGATCGTGCGGGGATTCGCTATGGAATCCGGCATAGGGATCATGACAGGGAAATCCTGATTGAAAATTCATTCGGCCGCATCATGGACATGATTTTACCTGAAAATCAAAGTTCAAATAAATTCATGGATATTGCTACGCTGGCGATTACTGAAATTGTGGAAAAGCGCTGAGTGCTGACGTCTCCAACATCTCTTTTCCTGCTTGGAAAATAAATAACCGCAAAAAATTTCGACAGTTGTATAGACAGGTTTTAAACAGACTTATCCACAGGTCGTTCCACAGACCTAAAACAGACAGAGAGTACATGTATCTCTGTCCACAGGAATAGATCTTCTAAAAGATTTGTTTTATATTTACCAGTTATTCCAATGTTTTAAACTGAATTAATTATTTGTTACTTTAAGTGTGAAAATTCTCGGATTTATGCCTTGATGACAAAATTCTTATCATGGAAAAGCTTCAGGCAGACAGATACCACATCCGGATCATAGAGAATCCCCTTTTTTAAGTTGATTTCCTCCAGTGCGGCTTCCAGCCCCAGAGCTGGCCGGTAGGGACGGTGCGTCGCCATGGCTTCCACAACGTCGGCCACAGCCAGAACCCTCGACTCCAGAAGAATGTCATTCCCGGTCAAACCATTCGGATAGCCGGAACCATCCATCCGCTCATGGTGCTCCAGAACCATTCTGGCGATGGGCCAGGGAAAATCCACGTCCTTCAGAATGTCATAGCCGGACTGGGAATGATTCTTGATCAGACTGAATTCAATGGGGGTCAGCCGCCGGGGCGTGCTCAGGATCTCGGCCGGAACGGATATTTTTCCGATATCATGGATGATTCCAGCCATTCTCAGTCCCTCGATCTGATCCGGACTCAAGCTCAATTCCGTGGCCATGGCCCGGGCCAGATCGGCCACCCTCCTCTGGTGCCCGGCCGTATAGGGGTCCTTGGTTTCGACAACGGAGGCAATGGCCTGAACGGCGCCGCCCAGGGCTTTGCGCAGACGGTCCACGCTTTCCTTTTTTCGGTAATATCCTCCACGATTTGCAGCCATTTGATGGTTCCGTCTGAGGTAACGACCCGAAACTGATAATCGTCTGGAGGTTTCGGATCGCTTTTCCCCCGACCATCGTCCGATCCTCCGGATGGATGTAGTTCAGAGAATGAGTGCCGATCAGTTCTTTTTCGGAGTAGCCGGTCAGCTTCTGGTAGAGGGGACTGACATAGACAAACCTGCCGTCCTGAACAATGTAAATTCCGACGCCTGCGCTGGATAAAATGGCCTGGGCCAGAGAAGAGACCTCATCGTCGCCAAAAATCTTTTTGGGGCGCGCCTTTGATGTTGGGTTGTTGGATTCAGTATTCAAGGATTTCCCGCCTTATCGTGAGTGATTTCGAAAGCATTATTGGTTCATAAAATGGGTTTCTCATACACAAAAAAATGGTTCATGGCAACCAAAATACAGGCATTGACGGCCTGCTTGCAAAAGTGCTATTAAAATAATGCCTGATAACATCAACCAAGGAGGCGATCATGCCGGTCAAAAAAGAAACCGCCAAAAAACGCGCGGTCAAAAAAGCTTCGCCTGCGGCAAAGAAGACCATAAAACCCGACCTGAAAGAATTTCTGGAAGAGGTCCGGCAAAAGGCTTACGAGCTTTACCAGGACAGACTCCACCAAGGCGTCGCCGGCGATGAAATCGCCGACTGGTTTGAAGCCGAAAAAGCGATAAAAGAAAAATACGGACTGTAGCGTTGCATTTTTTCGAATCGGAATCGCTAAAAACCGGGGTAAGAAATCATGGGCGCAATCCAAGAATCGGACGGGCAGAATTACTACGGCTATGTAAAAACCAAGATTGCCACGGAAGTGACACGCCAGACGCTGGTGCTGATTCTCGCGGGCGGCGAGGGCTCCCGCCTGGGAGAACTGACCAAATGGCGCGCCAAACCGGCGGTTCCTTTCGGCGGCAAATACCGCATGATCGATTTTCCCCTGTCGAACTGCGTCAATTCCGGTCTGCGCCGCATCGGCGTGCTGACGCAGTACAAAGCGCATTCGCTGATCCGCCATTTACAGCAGGCGTGGAGCTTCATGCGCGCCGAAATCGGCGAGTTCGTGGAGATCATACCGGCGCAGCAGCGCATGGGCAAGGAATGGTACCGGGGAACGGCCGACGCGCTCTACCAGAATATCGACATCATTCACCGCCACGCCCCGGAATATATTCTGGTGCTAGGCGGAGACCACATCTACACGATGGACTACTCCAAGATGCTGATGCAGCATGTCGATTCAAATGCCGATATGACGGTGGCCTGCATCGAAGTGCCGCGTCTGGAAGCGCGCGATTTCGGCGTCATGTCGGTCGATGAAAATATGCGCATTTCCCGCTTCACCGAAAAGCCGGCCGATCCCGAACCCATGCCCGGCAAGCCGGATATCGCCCTGGCCTCCATGGGCATTTACGTCTTCTCCACCCGCTTTTTGTACGATTCCCTCATCGAAGACGCCAAAGACGAGACCTCCGTCCACGACTTCGGCAGAAGCATTATTCCCCGCGCCATCCACAGCAGCGTGGCCATGGCGTATCCTTACCGCAACGAAAAGGGAAAGATGGCCTACTGGCGGGACGTGGGAACGTTGGACGCTTACTGGAAAGCGAATATGGAGCTTTGCGCCATCGAACCGGAGCTGAATCTGTATGATCAGCGGTGGCCGATCTGGACGCACCAGACGCAGCATCCGCCGGCAAAGTTCATCTTTGACGACGAAGACAAGCGCGGCCAAGCCATCAACTCGCTGGTCAGCGGCGGCTGCATCATCGCCGGCGCCCGCGTCAAGCGCTCAGTCATTTTTTTCGCGACCCGCATCGAAACGGGAAGCCTCGTGAAAGACAGCGTCATTCTCCCCATGGCCTACATCGGGAAAAACTGCCGCATCACCCGCGCCATTATCGATAAGGGAACCCACATCCCCGACGACACCGTCATCGGCGAAGATCCGGCCGAAGACGCCCGGCGCTTCCATATCAGCGAAGAGGGAATCGTGCTGGTGACGCCGGAAATGATGGGACAGAACCTCATGTTCGGGGTCATCGCCATATATTGATAGGCAATGGGCTATAGGTGACAGGTGATGGGTGATGGGTGATGGGTGATGGGTGATGGGTGATGGGTGACGGATGATGGGTTAGATCGAGAGCTTTGAAAAATGTCATTTCGAGGAGCGTGAGCGACGAGAAATCTTAATAATGGCCGTTTGTTCAAGAGTTCTCCTTTCGGTCGAAATAACAAAAATGGCCGTTAATGAACAACCCCGCCGCAAGCAGCGGGGTATCAAAAGCTTTCTATTTTGTATGGGCCATTCGCCGCAAGCGGCGGGGAATGGAACCCTAAGAGATTCAAAGCTCTCAGATCATCTGCTCAAAACCAGTGGAAATACGCTTTAACAGGCCTTCCGCCGCTTCCCGGGAAGAAGCGGAAACCGCGTAGTAGATCTTGATCTTCGGCTCCGTCCCGGACGGACGGATGCAGAGCCACGCGCCTGAATCCAGCAACAGCCGGATCGCGTCCGTGGACGGCAGCTCCAGCGCCGACACGATGCCGTCCTGACCGGTGCGGGTACGCGAACGGTAGTCCTCCGTGAACCGGACGGGCAGGCCGCCGATCGCGTCAATGGGCCTGGCCCTCAACCGCTCCATGATGCCCTTCATCTTCTCCATGCCGTCCAGACCTTCAAAAGCAATATTCTTGACGCTTTCCAGGTAATAGCCGTGCTCCCGGTACAGGGCCTCCAGCGCGTCGGTCAGACTCTGGCCGCTGGCCCGGAAGAACTGGGCCGCCTTGCACAAGAGGAGCGCGGCAAGCGCCCCGTCCTTGTCCAGCGCAAAGGTGCCGGCCAGAAACCCGAAGCTTTCTTCAAACCCGAAAATAAACTCCGCGCCCGTGGGCTCCTTTTGCACAATGAGTTCGGAGATAAAGCGAAATCCCGTCAGCACGGTGTGGCAGTGAATTCCGTAATGAGCGGCGATCGCGTCCGCCATGCGGGTGGAGACAAACGATTTGACGATGTAGTCGGAGGCTCGAAGTTCTCCAGACTGTCGGCGCTTTTCGAGGAGATAATGAATCAGCAGGCAGCCGATCTGGTTGCCCGTCAGCATCGTGTAAGTGCCGTCCGGCCGGCGAACGGCGGCCCCCATCCGGTCAGCGTCCGGATCCGTGCCGATGGCCAGGTCCGCCTCCATCTTTCCAGCCAGGGCAATGGCCATCTCCATCGCTTTCGGGTCTTCGGGATTGGGAGACGCAACCGTCGGGAACGAACCGTCCGGCATTCGCTGCTCGGGAACGACATACCAGTTGCGGATCCCCGCCAGGGGAAATACATTTTCCACCGTGCGCAGCCCTGATCCGTGCAGCGGCGTATAAACCACTTTCAGGTCGCCCGCACTCTCGGCCCCGCACAACCGGATCATGCGATCGTAATACATCCGGTCGATCTCTTCGCCGATCTCGAGAATCTGTCCTTTTGCGGTCCCTTCCTCATAGCCGATCCTTTTCACGTCCAAAAAAGGGTCCAGCTTTTGGATGCGGGCCATCACGGCGAGGCTCTCCTGCGGACCCAGCTGTCCCCCATAGGCGGCATAAACCTTGTAGCCGTTGTACTGTCCGGGATTATGGCTTGCCGTGATCACGACGCCGCCGCTCGCTTTCAGGTGGCGCACGGCAAAGGACAGCTCCGGAACGCTCGTCAACTGTTTGAACAGATACACCCTGATGCCGTTGGCCGCGAGCACACAGGCCGTTTCTCTTGCAAATTCAAAAGAAAATCTTCGGGAATCGTACGCAATCACTGCGGACGCCCCGGCGCCGGCGACACCGGTCAGATAATCCGCCAGTCCCTGCGTCGCCCGGCCGACGACATAGCGGTTCATTCGGGCAATACCCGCACCGATCACACCGCGCAGTCCCGCTGTCCCAAAGGGCAGGTCCCTCAGGAAACGGTCCTGAATCTGCGCGTCATCGTCCCGAATAGACTCCAGTTCGGCGAGCAGATCCGGTTCCGTAACGCATGCTCTCCAGCGCAAATAAGTTTCCTGGTACGTCATTTTGCATTTCCTTTTCTGGGATTGTCCCCTTCCGGGCTCCCCGCGCTCTTCAGGCGACCTTCAGCCACACGGCCCCGAGGGGATCCAGTGACATTTCCAGAAGCGCGTCGATGAACGTAAAGGACTTTTGGGTCAAGAGGCAGGTGAACGTCCCGTTGAACAGCGGGAGCAGGCTTTGCTGATCCGCTTCGGCAAAGAGCGAATGCTTTCCCGCAAAATCGAAGACCACCAGCCGGTGCGCATCGGAACGGTTGACCGCCATGAAATAGACGCCGTCCCCGGCCGGCCGACCCAGAGCGTCCTTTCCCCCGATAATGTAGCGCAAAACGCCGAGACAGTCGGCATCAGGGGCGAAATACACGACATGGCCCGTTTGCAGCGTGTCCGCCGAGGCGCGCAGCCCGGCCAGCCTTCGGTATTCGTCCGTGAGGTCGTACGGCGCTTTTTCAGTGAAAGGCGCACGGTTGAAGGGATCGAGAAAACCGGTCATGCCTTTCTCATCGCCGTAATAGACGCAGGGAACACCGGGGAGGCAGAACTGCAGCACCGCGGCCAGGCGCTGGCGCCTGGCGCCTTTTTTATTCTGGCTGTCGCTGACAACAAAAGAAGCCTGCTGCTCTCGGGTCAACTGATGCGGATCGATGCGCGCGCTGAGCGCGGTGCGCACGCGCTCCACATCGTGGGAGGAAAGAAGATTGGTCAGGGCGTAGTACAGGGGCGCGGGATAATTGGCCGCCTGATCCACCAGAAAATGCTTCAGGTCAAAGGCGTCGGACTGGCCTTTCAGAAAAGCGATCATGGCGCTGCGCAGCGGATAATTCGTGACCGAATCCAGGATCCCTCCGAGCGCGTAGCGTCTTTTTACGCCGTAGCTGTGCTTTGTGGTCGCGTCTTCCCAGACCTCGCCGATCATCACCGCCTCCGATTTCGTCTGTTTCGCGGCTTCGTAGATTTTTTTCAGCACGTCGTCGGGCAGCTCGTCGGCCACATCGATGCGGTAGCCTGCCGCACCCGCCCGAAGCCAGTGCTTCACGACGCTGTCGGCGCCGGTGATGACATATCGCTGCCAGCCCGGATCCTGCTTGTTGATTTCGGGCAATGACGTAAACCCCCACCAGCAGCGGTACTGATCGGGATACCGCTCAAACGTGTACCAGGTGTAGTAGGGAGAATCCGGACTGTTGGCGGCGCCCGGCGTGTCATAGGCTTTTTCCCGGTTAAAATAAATGCTGTCGGAGCCGGTATGGGAAAACACGCCGTCCAGAAGAATGTGCATCCCCCTTCCCTCGGCCGCACGGCACAGGGACCGAAAATCCTCCTCCGTGCCCAGCACCGGATCGACGCGGAAGTAGTCGGCGGTATTGTACCGGTGGTTGGAGGCCGCCTCGAAAATCGGATTCAAATACAATACGTTCACGCCCAGGCTTTTCAGATAATCCAGAGACGCCTCGATGCCTTTGAGGGTGCCCCCGAAATAGTCACAGGGATTGTAGGCCGTTTCCCCCGGCAGCGGGGTGAAGAGCGGCTCTTCGTCCCATGAGTCGTGCAGATAGGCGCGGCGGCCTTTGGCAAGGTGATACGCGATCCCCTGCCGGGCCGTCGAATCGCGGCCGGGCCGGAAACGGTCGGGGAAAATCTGATACATTACGCTTTTCTGAAACCACCGGGGAACCTCAAACCCCTTATCGTAAACGGTTAGCTGGTATGCGGGCGGCGGCGCGCTGTAAACGGCGCCGATTCCGCAGGTTCTTCCTGCCGCCGCGCCGTAATAACTGAGTCTTCCTCCCACGCGGACCATGAAATAATACCAGTACACATCGGGAATCGAAGGCGCGGTGATTTCCGTCTGCCAGGCATCGCCCTCGCGCCGCATCAGATGATCCTCGTGAAAACCGTCCCCGATCAGACACAGATAGACGCTTTCCACGTTTTCCAGTTTTATCCGGAAGCGCAGGACCACCGGCGCGCCGGCAACGACGGCCCCTGCCGGATCGCGATATTCCGGCATCGTCGAGTCGTGCATCATTTCTTTTTTGTAGTTGATCAGCATCGCTGGCGTCCTGTCTTGCAAATCAGACGGGCCGGAGACCCCAGATCTGACGATTGTACTCTTCGATGGTCCGGTCCGCGCTGAAGAATCCCGCGCCAGCCGTGTTGAGCACGCCCTTCTTTGTCCAGGCCGGTTCATCCGTGTAGGCGGCAAGCACATTTTCAAACGCGGCGCGGTAGGCGTCAAAATCATAGAGCAGAAAGTAACGGTCGGCCCGATCGTAATCGCCAAACAGCAGAGAATGATAAAGGTCCTGAAACTGGTCGGCTGCGGCGCCGGGCAGCGTTCCGTCCACCAGCCGGGAAACGGCCCCCCGGAGTTCCTCGTTCCGGTCAAAGAGATCTTTCGGACGATAGCTATTTTCGGTTTCCATCCGGTCGATCTCCGCGGCGCCCGCGCCAAAGATAAAAATGTTGTCCTGCCCCACCCTTTCGAAGATCTCCACATTCGCGCCGTCCATGGTTCCGAGCGTCACCGCGCCGTTGAGCATGAACTTCATATTGCCCGTTCCGGAAGCTTCATACCCCGCCGTGGAGATCTGTTCGCTGATGTCCGCCGCGGGAATCAGGCGTTCGGCCAGGGAGACGTTGTAATTTTCCAGGAAAGCGACGCGGATAGCATCCCGGGTCCGGGGATGCGACTCCACGAGGGCGGCCACGGCATTGATGAGCCGGATGATGCTCTTGGCCCGCCAGTAGGCCGGCGAGGCCTTGGCGGCAAACAGAAACGTCACCGGCCGGGGCAGAGCAAAGCCCGCATCGCCGGTAAAACCATTGTACAAAAACAGAATGTGCAGCACTTTCAAAAGCTGGCGTTTGTATTCGTGAAGCCTTTTAGCCTGCACGTCAAAAACCGAGCCGGGATCCAGGACAATGCCCTGCTGTTTGGCCACCTGTTCGGCCAGACGCAGTTTGTTGCGGCGCTTGACCTCCGCGAAATCAGCCAAAAACCGCGGTTTATCCGCCAGCGGCTTGAGCCGCTCCAGTTCGTTGTAGTCCCGGAGAAATTTATCGCCGATATGGTCGGCGATCAGCTTACACAGGTCGGGATTCGCCGCGGCCAGCCAGCGCCGCTGGGTGATGCCGTTGGTGATGGCCGTGAATTTCGCCGGGAACATGACATAAAAATCCCGGAAGGTCCGCGTCTTCAGAATCCGGCCGTGAAGCTGCGAAACGCCGTTGACCCTATGGCATACCGCCACGCAGAGATTGGCCATGCGGACTTCATCGTAGGCCATAATGGTCAACTGATCGATTTTATCGCGATCCTGAGAAAACGTCTGCCAGAGGCGCCCGTTGAATCGTTCGGAAATTTCGGCGACGATTGCGTAAACGCGCGGCAGCATCGACCGGAGCACATGTTCAGGCCAGGCCGCCAGAGCCTCCTGCATGACGGTGTGATTGGTGTAGTTGAACACGCGGCCGGCCATGGCGTAGGCATCGTCCCATCCCAGGCCTTCTTCGTCGATGAGGATGCGGATCAGTTCCGGAATCGCCAGCGCCGGATGCAGGTCGTTGATCTGCAGGACGACTTTTTCGGGCAGCGTGCGCACGTCGCCGAATCGCTTCTTGTGTTCGCGGACGATGCACTGCATCGTGGCGGAAGCCAGAAAATAATACTGCCGCAGGCGGAGCATGCGCCCGGTCATGTGATTATCCTGAGGATACAGTACCTTGGAAATCGACTCGGCCAGCTCTTTCTGACGCAGCATGCAGACAAAATCACCCTTGTTGAAGGAGTGAAGGTCAAAGCCGGACGGACATTCCGCCCGCCAGAGCCGGAGCGTCGCAGGTGTGTGGCTGTCGAAGCCGATGACCGGCATGTCGTGGGGCACCGCGAGTACGGTCTGGTAATCCCTGTGCTCGCAGGTCATCCCGCCCTCCGTCCACACCTCCTCCACCGTGCCGTCAAAGCGAACCTCCACCTGTTCCTCGCGGCGTTCGACTTCCCAGATGTCGCCCTTTGCCGTCCAGTCGTCCGGAACTTCCGTCTGCTGCCCATCCACGATGTGCTGGCGGAACATTCCGTATTCATAGCGGATGCCGTAGCCCGTCACCGGCAGATTCAGCGTGGAAAGAGAATCCAGAAAACAGGCCGCCAGCCGGCCCAGGCCTCCGTTTCCCAGCGCCGCTTCCATTTCCTGCTCTTCGAGCTTTTCAAAAGGGTAGCCGATGTCGGCCATGACAGCCCGGTACTCCGCAAGCAGACCGAGATTGATGAGATTGTTCACCAGGGCTCTTCCCATCAAAAACTCCGCCGAAAGGTAGCAGAGTCTTTTGTGCCCCTTTTTTTCAACCGTTTCGTTGGCCAGGACCCCCCGCTCCAGCATGATGTCGCGGATGCTCATCGCCGTCACCTGAAACATTTCCTCGTCCGAGGCGTTCTCGAGCGCGCGGCCGTAGTACCGTTTCAGCTTTCCCTCAATGATTCCCCTTATTTGCTCAATCCTATTTTTCACCTGTTCGCCTTTACTCTTGGGATCGGAAGCAGAGTCCGCTCCCTCCGGAATGGGAAACCGTTTTATTGTACGTCCCGGCGCCTGTCAATGGAAAATCCGCGTCTCATTTTCCGGCCGCATCCACATATACTTTCGCGTAGGCAAGCGCGCTTTTTTGAAAACTCAGATCCTGACTCATCGCCCGCACGCAAAGCGAGGCCAGCCGCTCCTTGTTTTCATAGACGCCCAGTGCGTAACGGATCGTATGAAGCATGTCGTGCGCGTTGTAGTTTTCAAAAGCGAAGCCGTTTCCTTCGTTTGTATATTCGTTGTAGGGAAAGACCGTGTCCCGGAGGCCGCCCGTCGCCCGGACAATCGGCAGCGTCCCGTAGCGCAGCGCAATCATCTGCGAAAGGCCGCAGGGTTCAAACTGAGAGGGCATCAGGAAAAAATCGCATCCCGCGTAGATGCGGCGCGCCAGCGGATCATTGAACTCGGTCACGCCGACGGCCCTGCCGCCCGTCCGGTGCGCGGCCCCGCGGAAGAAATGCTCATAGGCGTGATCGCCCGTCCCGATCAGCGCAAAACCGGCCCCCGCCGCGATAATCTCTTCGAAGACGCGCAGGACCAGGTCAATCCCCTTCTGCCTCGTCAGCCGCGTCACCATGCCGATGAGAGGGGCTTCCGGAGAAAGATTCAAGCCAAGCTCGGCAATCAGAGCCTTCTTGTTTTTCTGCTTTTGGGAAAGCGACGAGGCGTCATACGGATAGGGAATAAACGGATCCGACGCAGGATCGAAGGCGGTGACATCAATCCCGTTGAGAATGCCGGTCAGGTCGTCCGCCCGTGTGGCCAGAATGCCCTCCAGACCTTCGCCGTAATGCGCCGTCAGGATCTCCCGGGCGTAAGTCGGGCTGACCGTGACCAGTTTGTCCGCGTAAACGATGCCGCCCTTTAAAAAGTTCGCGTCGCCGTGATATTCGATGTTGTCCGGATGATAATACCGGCTCTCGATGCCCAGCAAATGGGAAACGAAGTCGAAATGGAAGCGTCCCTGATAGCCGAGGTTGTGAATGGAGAGAACCGTGCGGCACCGTCCCTGCGGCAGGCGGTCATACTGGGTTTTCAGCAGCATGGGGATCATCGCCGTATGCCAGTCGTTCACGTGAAGAATCCGGGGCTCAAAACCAATCATTGGAAGAGACTCGATGGCCGCCCGCGTGAAGTAGGCGTATTGCTCTCCCTCGAAATTGCCGCCGCAGTAAATGGCATGACCGAAGTAATGTTCGTTGTCGATGAAGTAAACCGGAATGTCCTCCCCGTCGAACTGTTCGATTCCCACATACTGGGATCGCCCGCCGATGTCCACGCTGAAGCTGACCAGATGACGCACGCGTTCCCGGTACCGGTCTTTGATGACGCGATGAAACGGCAGCATCAGCCGGGCATCGAATCCCAGCCTTTTCATCTCTCTCGTCAGCGTTCCGATCACATCCGCCAGCCCTCCCGTTTTGGCAAACGGCGCGCATTCCGCCCCGATCATCAGAACCGGGGGCGGAGCCTTCATTTTTTTTTCAGCCAGAGTTTCCTGCAATGCGCTGTTCATTTCAAACCCTTTTCATAGGAATCCATTTCAAAATAAACGGCCGCCAGCGGCGGCAGGTCAATGGCCGCGCGGTACGGATGGCCTTCAAAACCTTTATGGACGGCTTGAATGACCCGCGCCGCGCCGCGCCCGCTTCCTCCGAATCTCGCATCGTCGCTGCTGAAGACGTCCCGCAGCGCACCGCCGGACGGCAGCCCGATCACAAACCGCTCCACCGGCACCGGCGTAAAGTTGAAGGCGCACACGCAGACCTCTTCGGGGCGCGCGCCCCGCCTCAGAAAACTCACGGCGCTCTGCTTTGCGTTGTTCACGTTGAGCCAGGCAAACCCTTCCCACCCGTCGTCGATTGCATACAGCGCCGGGGTGCGGGTATAAAACTCGTTCAGCGCCTGCACGTACCGGCGCATCTGGCCGTGCCGTTCATACCCCAGCAGAAACCAGTCGAGTTCCTTTCGGTAGTCCCACTCGATAAATTGCCCGAACTCCCCGCCCATGAAGAGCAGCTTCTTCCCGGGGTGCGCGTACATGAAGCCCAGCAGCAGGCGCAGCGATGCGAATTTTTCGTCGTACGCGCCGACCATTTTGTTGAGCAGGGATTTTTTGCCGTGGACCACCTCGTCGTGGGAATACGGCAGAATGAAGTTCTCCGTAAACGCGTAGTGCATGGAAAACGTCAGTTTGCTGTGATGATGCTGGCGGAAGAAGGGATCCATCGACATATAGCTCAGCGTGTCGTGCATGAAGCCCATATTCCACTTGAACAAAAAACCCAGCCCCCCGTCGTAGGGCGGTTTGGTGATCATCGGGTAAGCCGTCGATTCTTCCGCAACGGTCATGACGCCGGGGTAGCGCGTCAGAATCACGGAATTGAGCTTTTGCAGAAAAGCCACCGCGGAGCGGTCGATGTTGCCCCCGTCTTCGTTGGGCACAAATTCGCCCGGATTGCGGGCGTAGTCCAGGTAGAGCATCGATGTGACCGCATCCACGCGAATCCCGTCGATGTGGCACACGTCAAAGAAAAACATCGCGCTGGAAACCAGAAAGCTTGCCACCTCGGGACGGGCATAGTTGAAAATCAGCGTGCCCCACTGCGGGTGATCGGACTGCATCGGGTTTTGATGTTCGTAGAGACAGGTGCCGTCAAAGCGCGCCAGGCCGTGTTCGTCCCGGGGAAAATGAGCCGGCACCCAGTCCATGATGACGCCGATGCCTTTGGCGTGCATGACATCGACAAAATACATGAAATCCTGAGGCGTCCCGTAGCGGCTGGTTACCGCGTAAAAACCGGTTACCTGATACCCCCAGGAATCGTCCAGCGGATGTTCGAGAACGGGCATAATCTCCACATGCGTGAAGCCCATCTCGACCAGATAATCGGAAAGCTCGTCAGCAATCTCACGAAAGTTCGCGAACGCATATCCCTCTCGTTTCCGCCACGAATCGATGTGCATTTCGTAAATGGCGACCGGCCGGTTCAGAAGGTTCTGTCCGTGGCGCCGCTTCAGATATTCCGCATCGCGCCAGTCGTATCCGCCCAGGCTCCAGACCTTTGAGGCGGTCGCCGGACGAACCTCGGCATGAAACGCGAAGGGATCCGCCTTGAGCACCGTTTTTCCGTCGTGGCCTTGGATTGCATACTTGTAGCAGTCCCCGTCTCGAAGGCCGGGCACAAATGCCGCAAAAACACCCGAATCAAGGCGCTCCATCCGGTTTCGGGAAGCGTCCCAGCCGTTGAAGTCCCCGACAACGCCGACCTCCCGCGCGTTGGGCGCCCAGACGAGAAATCGGTGCAGATCGGATTCGTCCACGCGGTGGCAGCCGAAAGTGGCGTAGGCCTGCTGCGCCTCGCCGATATTGAAGAGGTAGATCTCGTCCTGCGGAATGTCGTTTTTGATCATGACTTCACCGCTGACGGCCGAATAATTCGGTCAGACCGGCCAGTTTCCGCGAAAGCTCGCCATCCAGCTTGTCCGCCGTCAGACGCCACCGCCAGTTTCCCTGCGCCGTCTGCGGCCGGTTCATGCGCGCCGAGGACGGAAGCCCCAGCACATCCTGCATCGGGAAAATGCACACATCGGCCACGGAGCTCATGGCCAGTCGAATCAACTGCCAGTGAATGCGCTCTTCGTCAACGCCGTCCAGATAGGCATCCAGAAAAGCTAGTTCATCTTTGGCTAAACCGCGATACCATCCGACGGTTGTGTCGTTGTCATGCGTGCCCGTATAAACCACGCAGTTTTTCTCATACCGGTGCGGCAAGTAAATGCTTTCCCCGCCCGGCGTAAAGGCGAAATGAAGCACTTTCAAACCGGGAAAGCCGGTCTCGCGAAGCAGCTCGAAAACCTCCGGCGTCAGATACCCCAGGTCTTCGGCAATCAGGGGCGGATCGCCGATCGCTTTTTTCAGGCGGCGGAAAAAGTCGATGCCCGGACCGGGAAGCCATTGCCCCGATTCGGCTGTCTTCGCGCCGGCGGGAATCGCCCAGTAGGCTTCAAAGCCGCGGAAATGATCGATGCGCAGATCATCATACAGAGACAGTTGATGGGCGATCCTTCGCATCCACCACGCATATTCCGTTTCCTTCAATTTCTCCCAGTCGTAAAGCGGATTTCCCCAGAGCTGTCCCGTTGCTGAAAAGTAGTCCGGCGGGCAGCCCGCGACGCGCCTCTCGCGATCCAGAATGTCGTGTTCGACCCAGGCGTCCGCGCTGTCCGGCGCCATGTAGATCGGCATATCGCCGATGATTCGGATCCCCCTGCCGCCGGCATATTTCCGCAGCGCGTCCCACTGGCGAAAGAAAAGGTATTGAACAAAGATATGATAGTCGACCTGCTCCTTGAGGCGGGCTGCGGCTTCCTTCAAGGCGGCGGGGTATCGCAGGGCCAGCGCTTCCGGCCATTGATCGAAAGGCTTCATTTCGTATTCGCCTTTCAGCGCCATATACAGCGCGTAATCGCCGAGCCAGCTTTGGTGGCGCTTTCGAAAAGCTTCCAGCCCGGCAGCCAGCCGCCCGGCGCCATGACGGAAGGCAAGAGAAAGAACTTGAGGCCTGCCCAGGTATTGCGCGTAATAATCCACGGAATCCGGATCACTCGCAAAAAAACTTTCACAAAGGTCCAATGCCCCGCGGGGCAGCAGTCCTTCCCGATGCAGATCCTCCAAATCGATAAAATACGGATTGCCCGCAAAGGCGCTGAACGCCTGATACGGAGAGTCGCCGAAACCCGTCGGCGAAATAGGCAGAATCTGCCAGTAGGCCTGCCCGCTTTGCCCAAGCCAATCGACAAATTTTCGCGCGCCCTCCCCGAGCGTTCCGATGCCGAACCGTCCGGGCAGCGAAGAAATCGCCAGCAGTATGCCGCTTCCTCTTTTCATGCGCGGCATCATACACGAGTTTATCCTTCGTGGCCACTGGAATCGAAAACGAAAAAAAAGCTGAACTCTCAAATGACATGTGCTACATAAAATGCAAATTGGTTTTGCAATGACCGTTCAATCTTTCAGCAGCGGATCGCGACAGGATGCTGACGGGCCGGGATATTTCGAAAAAAGCAATCAAGGAGAACTTCAGATGCCGAAAACGGGAAGACACAATTCTTTGATCGATGTTGAGGGAATCCTGGTCGGTCATTTCACCAGCCGGAAATACGCAAGCGGCGTCACCGCGATCCTCAGCCCGGAAGGAGCGACAGCCGGCGTGGATGTTCGCGGCTCCGCACCGGGAACCCGCGAAACGGACCTGCTCCAGCCCATGAACTTGGTGGAAAAAGTTCAGGCGGTGGTGTTGACCGGCGGATCCGTCTATGGTCTGGCAACGGCCGACGGCGTGGTGCGCCGGCTCGAAAAGAAAGGCTGGGGATTTCCGCTGCAGGACGGCCATGTGGCGCCCATTGTGCCGGCGGCCGCTCTTTTTGATCTGGGCCGGGGAAAGCAGTTCGTTCCGCCGATCGGTCCAAAATGGGGGGCGGCAGCCTGCGACGCCGCGGGCAGCGCCGGCTTTCCCCTCGGATCCGTCGGCGCGGGAACGGGCGCCATGGCCGGAGGGATCAAAGGCGGCCTGGAAACGGCCAGCGAAGCCCTGCCCTCGGGAATCATCGTCGCGGCGATTGTTGCCGTGAACTCTCTCGGCTCCGTCATCGATCCCGCGACGGGGCGCTTCTGGGAAATCAGACAGGGAATGGGATCGGAATTCGGAGCTCTTGGAAAGCGAGCGGTGAAGCTGCCTCCGCTACCTGTGGCTTCCGCGGGACAAAACACAACCATCGGCGTGGTCGCAACCAACGCCGTCCTGACCAAAGCGCAGGCGCAAAAAATTGCCCAGATGGCCCATGACGGATTTGCCCGCGCCATCCGCCCGTCGCACGCCATGTTTGACGGAGACACAATCTTTTGTCTTGGGACCAACAAGCGGAAACTGCCGGCAACCCGTGGATTTTTCGAATCTCCGGCGGCGGAAATGCTGACGGAAATGGGGCGCAGCACCGCAGATTGCATGACCCGGGCCATCACCCGGGGAATCCTGGAGGCAACCAGCCTTTGCGGAATCAGGGCCTTCCGGGATCTGGACGCGCGCGGGAATGCTTAACGCTCCATAATCAAAGACCATCGTAAAAAGGCTTCTGTTTGAAGACGCAAAAGAAAATCATTTTATTTTTTGGGATAGGCGCTGCCGCGGTCGCCGTTCTTCTGGCATCTGCCTGGCTCTTCATTTCCTGGAAACTCTCTCAACCGGATGCTTTCAGGGAACCTCTAACAAGAATGATCGGCAAAGAACTGAACCGCACCGTTCATTACGACGAGGGCAGGGGCTCGCTTTCCCTTCGCAAAGGACTGATGTTTACGTTTACCGGCATCGTCATCAAGGAAAAAGACGGCGTTGCCGACTTCGTTCACATCCGTTCCGCTTTCCTTCACCTGAACATACTCCCCCTCTTGAAAAATCAAATCTCCCTTAGGGAAGTTACTCTGGATCGGCCCGTCTTTTCACTGAAACGGGACAGAACCGGGGAACTGAACATTGCCGATCTTCTGGCAAAACCCCGGAAGGAAACATCGCTGAAAGTCCGCAACATCACCATTGAAAAAGGATCGGTGATATTTGAGGATCAGGCTGCGGGAAATGAAGGGATCACCACCCGTCTGGATGATCTCGACTGCACCGTTGATTCTCCTTTGTGGGGCAGTCCATTTCAATATCAAATGAATGCGACCGTGATCGAAGACCGGAACCAGGCGGCTCTTTCCCTGAAAGGAACCTTTGACCCCGCCCCGCCCGATAAACCCGTTTGGGCAAGCACCCTGAACGCTTCCATCCGGCTTACAGGATCGGATCTTCAGCATTACGCTCCCTATCTGAAGAATAAGGCATCCATTGAACGGCTGGGCGGCCTGCTGGATGTGGACACAAATTTTTCCGGAACCCCGGCAAATTTTTCATCAAAGGGCAGCGTCGCAGTGAAAAGCGCCCTGCTCGACTGCTCCAGGGCTTTTTCCAATCCGCTCACCCCGCAGACGGTCCGCCTCGATTACGCTTTGAGCCGCAACACTGGAAATCTTTCGCTGGACGTGTCACGCCTGGCAATCGATCGCTTTGAAGCCGGCGGCCGCCTGAACATCGAGGACTTGGACAAGGAAGATTTCTTCCTGACGGCTACCGCCACAACGTCGGCTTTTTCCCTGAAGGAAATGCGGCCCTTCATTCCATGGAAAATTATTCCAAAAACGGTGGGAGATTTTATTGCCGCGCACATTCGGGACGGCAATTTCCGCCTGAGCGAAGGAACGCTCAAAGGCAGGAAAAGTCAGATCGCACATATCGACAGTCCGGAAAATGCAGGGGTCCTCTCCCTCCGGGCGGACGTCAGTGAAGGCGTTTTTTCAGCGCAACAAACCGCGCCGGATTTTCATGACATCCGCGGCACCCTGGAACTTCAAAACCGCCTGTTCCGGCTGCGCGGCATGAAAGGGCTTTTCGGCCAATCGCCCTTTTCACTGGAAGGAAGCATTTCCGATTTTGCGAGGCCCGGTCCCGTTGAATACACGGCAGACATGACCGTCCAGCCAACCCGCGAGGAAGTCGTATGGCTTCTGGGAAAAGACCGGTTTCGTAATTTCAGCTTCAACGGTCCGTCCACTCTCGATCTGTCGGGAAAGGGAACGGCCTCCGATTTCCGCGTCCATGCCAACTGGGATCTGACCAAAGCTTCCTATGCGTTTCCGGACATCCTGGAAAAACCCGCCTCCAAAACAAACAACCTGACCGCCGAAATGATAGTCCATGCGGAAACACTGACATTTTCTTCCTTCAGGTGTGATCTGCCACCTGTGAAGATCAGCGGTTCGGCGACCTATAACTTCTCCGGAGAGATTCCTCTTTCCCTGCATGCCGAATCGAAAACCATGAACCTTCGTAAAGCCGCAGCCCTGTTTCCTGTCCTGAGGAATATGAATCCTTCGGGCACCGCCTCGCTCAATGTTTCCGGCAAGGGCGACCTCCTTCATCCCGCCTCTCTGCAATGGACGGGGAACGCGTCGCTGAGCAACGTTTCTTTGACGGTCCCGGCGCTCGACAAGCCGGTTAACGGCTTGACCGGGCAGATCTGTTTCCGGGGCGACAAAATGGAAACGGGTCCGCTCAAAGCAAAAATCGGAGAAAGCGACATTCAGGGAAAGTTCAGCGTTGATGATTTTCGCAAACCGGTCGTCATGGTTCACTTCAGCGCCGATCGGCTCCACGCACAGGATCTCGGATGGACAAGCCCGAAAGACGACGCGTCTTTTTCCGTCGTCAGCGCGGAGGCAGTCTGGAAAAGCGGAGACCTCCAGGTCAGCCGTCTTTCATTCGGCCTGGGGAAAACTTTTTTCAACGCGTCGGGGCGCATCCGGGATTTTGCTGCGCCGAAAATTACGGCGGAGATAACCTCCCCTCGTATCCATTCCGATGACATCGCCCTTCTGGCCTCCCTGAAAACATCCAAAAAAGACGATTCCGCGCCATCCGGCGCAACCGTCGACGCAACCGTTCGGGCAGACGCGGCTTTTCTGGAAGGCGTTGAATTCAGCGCCCTGCAGGCCGTGCTGAACTACACACCCGGAAAGCTGAACGTCCAGTCCCTGGAAGCGGATGTTTTTGACGGGCACATCCGGGCAAAAGGCAAAGCGACCCTTCGTCCGGACGGTCGGAACCGCTATGAAGCGAATCTTGCCGCCGACGGAATCAGCCTGGCAAAGCTCCAGAGCGTTATGAACATCGGAGACAGACCGATCACCGGCAGTCTGTCTGTCTCCGGAGACCTGACCGCTTCCGGAAGTCAATTTGCCGATCTGAAGAAAACGGCAGCCGGCGCTTTGCAGATCCGGGCTGAAAAGGGTGTCCTGAAAAAGTTTCCCGTTCTTTCCAAAATTTTCTCCCTGCTGAACGTTTCTCAGCTTTTTCGGCTGAAACTGCCGGACATGGCCAAGGACGGAATGCCTTACAGCGCCATCACCGCCCATGCCTCCGTTCAAAACGGCGTGTTTTCTTCAAAAGATTTCTTTATTGCCGGCGACGCAATGGAAATCTCGGCGGCCGGCAGCGTTGACGCTTTCCGAAAAGAAGTGGACTGCATCGCCGGCATCCACCCCCTGCAAACGCTGGATCTGATTGTGTCAAAAATGCCGGTCGTGGGCTGGCTGATTCTGGATAAAAACGGGAATGTGCTCACGATTTATGTTAAGATTAACGGCGATTGGAAAGACCCGAACGTCAAGCCCATGCCGGTAAGATCCATTGGAAAGGAAACGCTGGGCGTCTTCCGGCGACTTTTTCAACTGCCGGAAAAGCTGATCACGGATACGGGGGAAGTCATTCTGGGAAACTAAAGGAGACATCATGGCCGAAAACAAAACGCGGATTCAAAAAACGGCGGATTTCGTCCGAAAAGACATCTGGAGAATTCGCGGCACGGGGCTCCCTCCGGGAAAATCTTTCTTTCTGAAACTGGCCAGGGTCCTGATCCTTTCCATTCGGGGCTTCGACGAAGACAAATGCCAGCTTCGCGCGTCCTCCCTGACCTTTTATTCGCTGGTTTCGATCGTCCCCATCGCGGCTATGGCCTTCGGCATCGCCAAGGGCTTCGGATTTCAGAAAGTGCTGGAAGAACAACTGCGCGAAAAACTGGCCGGCCACGAGGACATCCTGGCCAATGTGATCCAGTTTTCCGACGCCCTTCTGGCCAATACGAAGGGCGGACTGATCGCCGGCGTCGGCCTGGTGGTTCTTTTCTGGGCCGTCGTCAAAATGCTGCGGCAGATTGAAGAGTCTTTCAACGACATCTGGGGCATCCGGGAAAAACGAACCATCGGACGAATGTTCGGCGATTATCTGTCGCTTATTTTGATCTGCCCGGTCATCCTTGTGCTGTCGAGCGGAGTAAACGTTTTCATTACCACGCAGGTGAATCTGATTCTGGAGAAGTTCACCGTTTTGGGAAGCTTCGGCCCCGTCATCTTTTTTCTTCTGAGGCTGCTGCCCTATACCCTCATGTGGGCGCTTTTCACCTTCCTCTACATTTTCATGCCGAACACTCAGGTAAAATTTTCCGTCGGCCTGATCGCCGGAATCATCACCGGAACGATTTTCCAGGTAGTCGAATGGGCTTACATCACGTTCCAGATCGGCGTTGCCCAATACAATGCCATCTATGGGAGCTTCGCCGCCCTGCCCCTGTTTCTCGCCTGGCTTCAGTTGAGCTGGCTGATCGTGCTGTACGGGGCGGAGCTGTCTTTTGCCTACCAGAACGTGGAAACCTACGAGTTCGAACCCGACGCGCTCGCAGCCAGCCACCGCCTCCGGACGCTGCTTTCCCTGCGCATCACCCATCACCTGGTCCAGCGGTTCGTCCGGGGAGAAAAACCCGCGACGGCCCGCGACATCTCCAATCAACTGGAAATTCCCATCCGCTTCGTCAATGAAATTCTTTTCAATCTGGTAAAAAGCGATATTCTTTCAATGGCCCGGACGGAGGGAAGCGAGGAACAGGGTTATCAGCCCGCGCGCGACGTCAGCACGCTGACCGTACAGTATGTCATCGGCGCGATGGATAAACGAGGACTGAACCAGACGCCTTTTACGCAGTCCCCCGAATTCGCCGCCCTTTCAGCGTCCCTGGAAACGTTTGATCAAACGATGGCGCGTCAGCCGGAAAACAAGCTGCTCAAGGATTTGTAGCATGGCCGCAAAGAGAACATTTTTGTTTCGCGCACTGCTGGGAATGACCTGTCTGTGCTGGATGGCGGGCTGCGCTCCAACGCATATCGCCATGCAGGTCGAAAGTCATGCAGCGCCGAACTTCAACGCCTCGGCCCAGAAAAGATTTTCCTTTCTTCCTCCTGAGGGAGAAAAGTCCCTGACGCAAAAGCTGCCGGTCCTCATCCGCAGCGAAATGGAAAAGAAGGGCTTTGTCCATGACGACAGAAATCCGAATATCCTCGTCGCTGTGAGGGCAGGCACAACCACTGAGAAGAGGCGGGAGCCGGTCGTGTCCCGCCCGGTCCCGGTCTTGATGCCGTCGCGCGAAGGTGGATCACCGGACACGCACTATGTGATCGAGGGCGGCGGATACTATACGGTTCAGATTCGCCAAATCAGAATGGATGTTTTCGGCGCGGCAGGCCAAAAGCCGGGCAATAAACTCTGGCAGGGCGAAGTTTCAAGCGAAGGGGATGAAGACATCGGCGAAATCGCCGGATGTCTGGTCAGCGGTCTGCTCCGGGACTATCCGGCCGGACGGGGCAAATCCCGCATGACCCTCAAGCTTAACGAATGCAGATGACGGCAAAATACGCAATTCTCCGCGTCATCGGCGTCCCCGTCATCATCATGCTCTTCACCGGGATGTAGCGCGGACAAAGCCCGTCTCCTGAAACCCGCCCTCTTTTTCCCTTAGTGCAGCCGTGTAGAATCAGCTTGAGAGCTTTGCACAATTACAAAAATCATCAAAACCGTCATTCCGGACAAGCGCAACGCGATCCGGAATCCAGGAATAAAGGAACTGGTTCCCCGCTTCCGCGGGGACGACGTCTGGATACCGGTTTTCACCGGAATGACGGAACAAGAGGTTGTGCAAAACTCTCTATGATATTACTGATTTTTTCTTGCAAAGTCGTTTCAAAGTAGTAAGATGACCGCCGACCCAAAGAATTTCCTTCAGAATTACGTTTTTAACATTCGAAATCGCTCCTTTTTTAATGGTGAGTTAAATTATGGCTAAAGACAAAAACAATAACGGCGGTGCAAATCTTGGTTTCGAGGCAGATCTCTGGCGCGCTGTCAATATTTTCAAGGAAATCGGCTATGGCGAATGAACTTATTCCCGCATCTTCCGAAGGGCAATTGCTGATTTATGAAGACGGCTCTCTGCGTGTGCAGGTGCGCATCGACGGGAAAACCGTCTGGCTGACGCAAAGACTTATCGCAGAACTTTATCAGGTAACTGTTCCGACTGTGAATGAACATTTGAAAGGTATTTATGGAGAGGGCGAACTCGATACAGCAGCAACTATTCGGAAATTCCGAATAGTTCAAACCGAAGGCGTCCGCATGGTTGCCCGCATGGTGGAACATTATAACCTCGACGCCATCCTTGCCGTGGGCTATCGGGTCCGCTCCGCCCGCGGCACAGCTTTTCGAAAATGGGCCACCGCCCGTCTTTCAGAACTCCTCGTCAAAGGATTTACCATGGATGACGACCGGCTGGCAGCCGGACGAACGCTTGGCGATAACTACTTCGATGAACTCCTCGAACGCATTCGCGCCATCCGTGCCTCGGAGCGGATGTTCTACCAGAAAATCACCGATATTTATGCCACCAGCATTGATTACGATTCCGGCGCCGAAATAACCCAGACCTTTTTTGCCACGGTACAAAACAAACTGCACTGGGCGATTCATGGACACACCGCGGCGGAAGTCATCTATCAACGGGCTGACGCGTAAAAGCCGCACATGGGATTGACGACATGGAAAAACGCGCCTCACGGCCTTATTCGTAAAACCGATGTTGCCGTCGCCAAAAATTATCTGGCGAAGACGAAATCCGCGAACTCAACCGTGTGGTGACCATGTATCTGGATTATGCCGAAGATCAGGCGCGCCGCCATAAACCCATGCACATGGCCGACTGGATCAAAAAACTCGATGCCTTTTTGCGGTTTAACGAGCGCAATATTCTGACGCATGCCGGCAGAATTTCACAGGACATGGCCGAAGAACACGCCACCACGGAATTTGAAAAATTCGAGGTCAAACGCCTGCAACGTGAAGCACAAGAGCCGACGAGCGACTTTGACCACTTTGTGGAAAAAACGAAAAAGATTAAAAAAAATTTGTAAAAGCCTTGCCGGAAGGAAAGAAAACAAAAAGAAAAACAAAGAGAAAAGGAACGGACCATAATGCGCTATCATCCTTTTCAAATTTTCCAGGCCAGTAAATCACCGGCCGGGTTGTACGCGCGCAAGAAATGGCTGGGCGAATCCGAAAATGCCGCGTGGCGGGATGATTTCAATCAAACCGTGTCTTCCCTGACGCGGGGCCAGGCCGCCGATGGTTCCTGGAATCAATCGTTTTTGGAAACCATCAGGCGTTTGTTCGGCCTGCATCTGACGGTTCGGGAAAGAACGGAAGACATCCGCAGGGCTCTTGGCTGGTTGATCGATACGACATTGACGGGTGACCTTTCCGGACCGTACCTGGAAGACCTGTCCGACGACGCTTTCCGCGAACTGCCTTTGATCAGTGCAAGACAGCCGCTGGTTTTTGCCTGCGCGACGCTTTTTCTGGCTTCGATATTCCACATGGAGAAAGAGGAGCGCGTTGAAGCGCATTACCGGCTGCTGATCGGATGGCTTGAGCGTCACGCGGAGCATACGGAGGTCTGGCCGGAGAAGAGCAATATTTTACGGGCTCTGGTTGTTCATCCGCTGTACGCGCGCGATCCCAGCGCCATGAACCTGATCGAGGATCTGGAAAAAATCCAAAAATCATCTGGCATCTGGCCGGCGCCTGTTCCGTTTTTCCTGACGGTGAACGCCCTGGCCCATCTGGACGCGGAATCGGCGCACCGTCAATGGATCAGGGTCTCGCCTCTTTTACTGAATGTTCAGAAAAAAGACGGCGCGTGGGGCGTCGAAGACCGTGAATGGAATACGTTTCTCGTTGTCCACGCGCTGCACAATAAAAAATACACAGGCATAAATGCCCAAAAAACATGAGTTGAAGCAGTGAGAAACATAGAAGTGACGAACGTTACCTCGGTTCAGCAGCGGTTGATTTCCACCCGGTTGCGGCCGGCTCTCTTGCCGCGGTAAAGGGCGTCGTCGGCCCGGCTGATGATGACTTCGATGCCTTTGTCGTCCGGAAACAGTTGGGTGATCCCGATGGTGGCGGTGATTCTGATGGAAGCCGTGTTGGCATCGACCACGGCCGATTCGATCATTTTTAAAAGCCGGTTGCCCAGAATATTGGCCTGGTCGATGTCGCATTCGGGCATCAGGATAATAAACTCTTCTCCTCCCAGCCGTCCGACGATGTCGATCGCGCGGAGATTTCTCCGGCACACGTCCGCCACGCAGCGCAGCACTGCATCGCCGGCCGTGTGGCCGTGGGTGTCGTTCACCAGTTTGAAGTTGTCCAGGTCGAGAATTCCCACGGACAGGGGAGAATCCCTGCGCCTCGACCGCCCGATCTCATGCTGAAAAAGCATCTCGTATTGCCGCCGGTTGTACAGCCCGGTCAGGGGATCCGTCGAGGCCAGTTCCTTGAGCTTTTCCTCCAGCGCGACGCGCTTTTGCATTTCTTCGGCCAGTTCCCGGTTGATTCTTTTGGTTTCGGTCAAATGAGCAAATTCCCTCCTCTGAGCAAAGCCCAGCCGCATCGTGGTCCCGGCGCCGATGACGACCGGAAGCATAAGCAGAACGAGCAGAGCGACCAGATTGGCCGGCGATGTTCCCAGCACGAAGCGGGTAACCAAGGTGATGAAGACGCCGTACATGGCACAACAAAGCGCCACCATGAAACGGATGGGAACAAAAATCAGCAGGCTGATGAGCTGAATCATGATGACGATGATGATCATGTTGACGATATCCGGACGATAGATGAAAAAAAGCATGAATCCCGTAAAACCGGCAACCACCACCACGGCAACAAAATAGCTGATTTGAAAGATACGGGTGTCGGGTGTGATGGAAAAAATAAGAACCGCCAATGCCGCAACGATGATGATCCGGTAGGCCAAAAGATAATAAAATGAACGGACCGGACCCATTGCAATATAGTCGGGCACGGCGAAAAGCAGGAGCAAGGCGGCCCAGACGATCAGCGCCCACCGCAATTGCTGGATGACAACGGGCTGAACATGACTTTGAAAATCCCGTTCCATCCACGGATCCGAAAACTCACACATCCATCGTCTGATGCGGTGCGCGCCGGCGGGTGCGTTCATATCAAACCGCCTCAATAAAGATTAACGGCCGGTAACTTAAATTTCTTTGCGGGTATATTATCCGCCAGGCGCTTTTGTGTCCACAAATTTTTGTCCAGTTGACGGAATGGGTGATTTTCACCTCCATTTCTAAAAACGGCGCAGGGCGAAAGAAAATAAATCGGTTTCCAGGCCGAAGGGTCGGCCTGCCCTGTCAGCTCCTGCGGCTTCGGGTCATCAGGACGATGCCGGCCACGGCCGCAATCAGACAAAGCCCTATATACAGAGCAAATGCCAGAGAATAGCTTTTCGTCCAGTCGTAAATAAATCCGGAAAGCGGCACGCCCACCGCCGTCCCCAGTGTCGTGAAGATGTTGAGCAGTCCGTAGATCACGGCGAAATGCTTCTGCCCCAGGACTTTCGCCGTCATGAGCGGCGGCAGGACGGTGCGCACCGCGATGGAAAAGCCGAAAAGGACGCTGAAAACAACCGCCACCCACATCAATTGCGCCCCGTACAGCAGGAGGATGGCAACAATCAGTCCGGCCATGCAGACCAGATAGCTTTTCAGAAGGCCCAGCCGGTCGGCCAGGCTGCCCGCCAGCACCTTGCCGACAATCAGCATGGCCATATGCAGGGACATCAGCGCCGTGGCCGTCGTGGAAGAAAATCCGATGTCCGTGAGATAGGGCACGATGTGGTGCAGGACACCCATGTTGGCGACGGCGATAAGCAGAATAATCGCGGCCAGAAGCCAGAAGGCGCTGCCGCGGATCGCCGTGGACGCCGTCGCCCCCTCCTGTTCACCGGTCGTCTGGCGCGCCATCGCCGCCTCACCTCCATACGGCAGCAGGCCTTTGTCGGCCGGCTTCGCACGAACAATAAAAATTGCCGTCGGGATGGACAGGACGCCGATGATCAGGCCGAACGTAAGATAAGCAGCCTGCCAGCCGTGGTGCAGGATGATCCAGTTGGCCAGGGGGTTAAAGATCATTCCGCCGACGCCTGTGGCGGCAAAGACGATCCCCATTGCCAGTCCCCGTCGATCGATGAACCAGTTGGTGATCATCATGGAGACGGGGATAATGTGCGATCCCGCGCTGCCGACCCCTAGAAACACGGCCAAAACATAAAATTGCGTAAGCGTACGGCACTGCGAAAAGAGCGCGAAACTCGCGGCCATGATCGTGGTGGAGATTGTCATGACGACGCGAATGTCATAGCGTTCCAGGAGTTTGCCCATCACCGGCGCCATGACCATCATCGCCAACGCCGCAATGGTGAAATACAGGGTGAATCCGCCCCGCGTGAAGCCCAGGGATTCGGAAACGGGCTTAACGAACACTCCCATGGAATTCATGATAATTCCGATGCCGGCAAAATTGAGAAAAAAGGCGCCGACGACAATCCACCATCCGTAAAAAATTCTGGAACGATCAGCCATACCTTATTTTGTTGTTTACCGACAGGCCGTCTTCTTTCTCATTCCTCCTGCGACCAAACGATCTCGGCCTCTTCGGCCAGGCCCAGTGCGATGAGTTTTTTACGGGACGGCACGCCGCGGGC
>Ga0208196_1001299_pt1 | contig 27569 bp, 13 predicted proteins | sample AD_JPNNA7_MetaG_FD_184443 | JGI IMG/M metagenome (GOLD analysis project Ga0208196, IMG submission 184443) | Active sludge microbial communities of municipal wastewater-treating anaerobic digesters from Japan - AD_JPNNA7_MetaG (SPAdes) (version 2) | ecosystem: Engineered > Bioreactor > Anaerobic...
CGCACTCCGAGCATCGGTATGCCGTGCCCCGCTCGCGGGCCCGCACTGAGTTGTTGGTCGCCATGATCGTGACCCTAGGGCCAGGGTCCGACAACGGGTCTGTCAGAAGCGGCGCCACCACAGGTTGACGGCGTAGTCCACCCCGGTCCGGTCGGGATCCTCGGCCAGAATCCGACCGGCATACGTGGGGGCGAACTCCAACCGCACGACCGCCTCGAAGTCTGAGCGCGTGCTCACTTCCCACGCGACCTCGAGCCGTTCCTGCACCCAGCCCTGCCGTCGCCAGAACCGCTCGACGGCAGCCGGGTCGTAGTCGGGCAGCGAGCCGCGGAACCAGGCGCCGAACGTCGATCGCGTCGCGTCCACGTCCACGAAGAACGCGAGGCCGCCGGGGCGCATGATCCGGGTCAGCTCGACCAGACCTGGCTCGCACCCCGGCCCGAAGAAGTAGGCCCACCGAGCAGTCGCGACGTCGACGGACTCGCTCGGCAACCCGGTGGCCTGAGCCGAGGCCAGTCGCACGCTGACGTTGTCCAGGCCAGCGGTGCGGTCCTGTGCCAGCGCGACGAGCGGCGCGTGCGGCTCGACCCCGATGACTGCCTCGGCCGACTCGGCGAGCCGCGGCAGGTGAAAGCCGGCCCCGCAGCCGATGTCGAGCACCGTCGCTCCGGACCAGTCGGCGCGGCCGGCGAGGGCCAGCATCGTCGCGTCGATGAGTCCGGCCCGGTCGAGGGCGCGGTTCTCGAGCTCGTAGATCTCGGGGGAGTTCCAGATGTTGGGGCTGCGAATGGCGCCGTCAGCGTCCATCGTGTTGCCCTTGACCGTCAACGGTTTGCGCCGCAGCCGCCGCCGGGACTCGGCCATCAACGTGGCCGGGTGCACCAGCAAGGGCAACAGTTCGCGCCCCGACCCCCGCCGCGCCGAGTTGACACTGCGCAGGTATGCCGTGCACCTCACCACGAGCTGGTCATAGGCCGCCTCGCCCATGAGCTCGACGAGTTCGTCGCGGTTGGACCGGAACACCGGTTCGAGGCCGACATGGGCGTCCGAGCTGCCGGAACAGAACCAGTCGAGGTCGTGCCCACCCGGGCCCCACCCTCGACGGTCGAACTCGGTGATCGAGATCTCAAGATAACTCGTGCCGTCCTGCAGCTCCACCGTGCGGTAGGACCGGCGAATGGGCAGCTGCCAGCAGACCTCGGGCTTGACCTCGTGAGGTTTGGTCCCGTCCTTGACGGCGCGCTGGTGCAGGGCACAGCCGGGACCGGCCGCGAAGCCGGGCCGGTTGAGGAAGATGCAGGCGCCCTCGACGACCTTGGTCTTGCGGGCGTCGTCCTCCCGCTCGGTCCAGTTGCGTTGCGACAGTGACCCACCGGCATACGCGAGGTGTCGGAACTGCCACTCGTCGGCGGTGAGGGCGCTCGCAGCGTCGCGCACGCGCTGGTAGTCGGCCTTCTCCGTGAAGTGGGCCCCGAGGGTGCAGCAGCCGTCGTCGGGTCGGCCGGCATAGAGGCCCCGGCAGGCGGGTGTCCCGAAGACGCACGTCCAGCGGGAGGTGAGCCACGTGAGGTCACACCGGAAGCGTTGGCGCGGGTTGTCAGGATCGGTGAACTCGACCCACGTTCTGGCCAGGTCCAGTGGAGCTTCAGGCACGGCGCACACTCTAACCGCGGTCGTCGCGGTCCGTGGCGCTCGGTACCGTTCGGGTATGCGCCTCGGAGTGATCGACGTCGGTTCCAATACCGTCCACTTCCTCGTGGTCGACGCCTACTACGGAGGTCATCCGCTCCCGGCCTACTCGCACAAGGTCGAGCTCAAACTCAGCGAGAACCTCCTGCCGGACGGGACGATCGGGGCCGAGTTTGGCAGGGCACTGACCCAGTTCCTTACCGAGTGCCAGGAGATCGCCGAGGAGCAGGGCGTCATCGACCTCATGGCCTTTGCCACCTCGGCGATCCGCGACGCCCAAGGCGGTCAGGAGCTGATCGAGACCGTCTCGCGGGAGTCGGGTGTCGATCTGCAAGTGCTCAGCGGCCGGGACGAGGCCCGCCTCACCTATCTCGCGGTGCGCCGGTGGTTCGGGTGGTCCAGCGGCCGGCTGCTCGTCGTCGACATCGGTGGCGGATCGCTCGAGCTGGCCTCGGGTCTGGACGAGGAGCCTGATGCGGCGATCAGCCTGCCGCTGGGCGCGGGGCGGCTCACCCGGGACCTCCTGTCCGACGACCTGCCCAAACCCAAGGACATCAAGGCCGCCCGGGCCTACGTGCGCGCCGAGATCGGCGGCGCGGTCCGTGAGTTGCTGCGCTTCGGGCCACCCACCCGCGCCGTCGGCACGTCCAAGACGATCCGCTCGCTGGCCCGGATCGCCGGCGCGGCGCCGAGCGGTGAGGGCATCTACGTCACCCGGCGGCTGCGGCGCGAACACCTCGGCGACATCGTCAAGCGGCTCGGTCGGATGTCGGTCGCCGAACGCGCCGAATTGCCCGGCGTCTCGGCCACTCGAGCCCATCAGTTGCTCGCCGGCGCGCTCGTCGTCGAGGGCGCTATGGACCTGCTGCGCCTGGACCGACTGGACATTGCTCCCTGGGCGCTGCGGGAAGGCATCATCCTGCGGCGCCTGGATCACTTGGAAGCCGACGGGCCGCTGAGCTGACCCGGCGCACGCGGGTCAGCGGGACCGTTCACAATGAGGGCATGCACATTCGGGTGAGCCTGTCGACCGCTTCGGTCTACCCGGGCACGTGCGCGACGGCGTTCGAGTTGGCTTCCCGGCTGGGTTATGACGGCATCGAGGTCATGGTCTGGACCGACGTCGTCTCCCAGGAGGCGGGTGCCCTGCGCGCCCTGTCCCGGCACTACGGCATACCCGTGCTGTCGGTCCACGCACCCACGCTGCTCATCACGCAACGCGTTTGGGGGCCGGAGCCCTGGACCAAGATCGACCGGTCGATCGAGTTGGCCGCCGACCTGGACGCACCGACGGTCGTGCTGCACCCGCCGTTCCGTTGGCAGAAGGAGTATGCCGCGGAGTTCGTCGACGGGGTCGCTGCACGCGAGGCCGAGTCGGGGGTGCGCCTGGCGGTGGAGAACATGTTCCCCTGGCGGGCCCGGGGCCGCGACCTGCAGGCCTACCTCCCGCATTGGGACCCCGTGCCGATGAGTTACGACAACGTCACGCTCGACCTCTCGCACACGGCGACCGCCGGCTCGGACGCCCTGGCGATGGCCGCCGACCTGGGGGAGCGCCTGACCCACGTCCACCTGGCCGACGGCTCGGGGTCGGTGCGCGACGAGCACCTCGTTCCGGGTCGGGGCGGGCAGCCGTGCGCGGAGTTCCTGCAGTTGCTCCCCGGCTCGGGCTTCGCGGGCGACGTCGTCGTCGAGGTGGGGACCCGCAAGCACACCGACAGCCAACGCGCCGAAGACTTGCGCGAGTCGCTCGACTTCGCGCGGGCTCACTTGGGGGAGTAAGCGACTGGCTGTGCGGCGGTGGACCGTGGGGCCGTCAGCAGATCAGCCGGTCACGTCCACTGGACCCGTTGGTCGGTGCGCCACCGGTCAAGGAAGGACCGCTCGCCCGTCTCGCCGATCTCGGTGATCTCGTCACCGCGGTTCCACAACCCGAGGTAGAGCGCCGCCGCAGTGCCTTCCCACACGACATCCGGTATGCCGTGCGCCTCCTCCTGCGCGCGGGTTCCGGTCGTGGTGATGACCGGGTCGGCAGACACCCGCAACGTCCAGGCCCGGTCGATGTCGGTGGCTCGGACCAACACCGTCAACGGCGGCTCGCCGGGAGCGGTGCGGAGCTTGCCGGACTTGCGCGGGACGAACCCGGTGAGCAACTCGTCGACCCCGTCGGCGGCCAACGCTGCCGTCACCCAGGTCTGGCTGGCGGTGGGAACCCGGCCCAGGCGGGCAGCCATGGCATCCACGCCGTGGATCGTCGTCTCGTGCGCCTGCCGCCTGGCCCAGGCCTCGCGTGGCCGTCCGGCGTCCTTGAGGAAGAAGAACGCCTTGAGGTCTGCGGGTGCGCTGGCCAGGACGTGCAGGAGGTGGGCCATGCCGTCGTCGAACCACTCCAGGACGTCGCCGCTGGCCAAACCCTCCGCGCGGCCCGACTTCTCGGTCGGCCAGCGGTCCTGCGGCACGCCCTCGATGATGGCGCTCGCCCACCGGTGGGCCGTGCCGAGGTGCAGGACCAGGTCGAGGACGGTCCACCCGGGGCAGGACGGGACGGGCGCAGTGAGGCCGGCGCTCACGGCGTTGGCTCGCACGACGGCCGAGGCGTTGCCGATCCCCTCCCCGTAGGCGGCGAAGGACAGGCTCGCAGGCATGAAGCAACTGTACGAGACCGACCCAGCGCCGTCACGGCCGCGCGTCGCCACCGCGCGTTGCCAGCGTGGGTTCCGCGAGCGCTTCGACACCCCACCACCCCCGCGGCGGTCGTAGAGTTGTCGCCGTGGAAGCCAGTGACCTCCTGCGCACTTCTCTCCTGCAGTTGGCCAAGATGCACCGGGTGCGCGACGTCGTCGAGCGGGCGCCGGTCAGCCGAGCGGTCGTGCGACGCTTCGTCGCCGGATCGGCGGTGGCCGACGCGGTCCGGGTGGCCGGCGAGCTCGCCGCGGTCGGCCGGTCGAGCACCATCGACTACCTCGGCGAGGACACCACCCAACTGGACCAGGCGCGGCATACCCGCGACACCTATCTCACCCTCCTGCGCGAGTTGTCCGCGCGGGGTCTGAGCCACGGTGGCAAGGCCGAGGTGTCGGTGAAGTTGACCGCCTTGGGCTTGCACCTGCCCGACGGCCCCGCGGTCGCGCTGGGCCACGCGAGGGAGATCGCCCAAGCGGCGGTCAATGCCGGGACGACGCTGACCGTCGACATGGAAGACCACACGACGACCGACTCGACGCTGCGCATCGTCGCGCAACTGCGTGAGGACTTCCCCTCCGTGGGGGCCGTGCTGCAGGCCTACCTGCACCGCACCGAGGCCGACTGCCGCGAGTTGGCGAACGCGGGCTCGCGGATCCGGTTGTGCAAGGGGGCCTACCAGGAGCCGGAAACGGTCGCCTACCAGGACGGGGCCGAGGTCGACCGGGCCTACGTGCGCTGCCTGAAGATCCTCATGGCCGGCGACGGATACCCCATGGTGGCCAGCCACGATCCTCGGCTCGTCGAGATCGCCGCGGCACTGGCTGGCCGGGCCGGGCGGGAGCCCAAGACCTTCGAGTACCAGATGCTCTACGGCATCCGCCCCGACGAGCAGCAGCGCATCGCCGACCGCGGCGACCAGATGCGCGTCTACATCCCCTTCGGCGAGGAGTGGTACGGCTACCTCATGCGCCGGATGGCCGAGCGCCCCGCCAACGTCGCGTTCTTCCTTCGCGGGGTGGCCACCAAGGGCTGAGGGTATGCCGCGCGCCGATAAAGCTCGGCAGGCAGACTCTCCCGGTCGGTAGGCTCGCGGCGCCGACGTGCGGCGGCAGAATCGTTGCGCGGGAACTCGGCGAGACCTCGACGGAAGTGACACATCATGGCGACGACGGCGATCTTCGGAGCGGGCGTGATGGGGGAGACCCTGCTGTCCGGGCTGCTGCGCTCGGGGCGTCCGGCCGATGACATCGTCATCACCGAGAAGCGGGGCGACCATGCCGCAACCTTGCGGGAGCGCTACGGCGTGCGGGTCCTGGACAACGCGCAGGCGGCCGAGGTGGCCGAGGTCCTCGTGCTCGTCGTCAAGCCGCAGGACATGGACGGCCTGCTCGGGGAGATCCGTGAGCACATCGCGCCGGGCAACCTGGTCGTGTCCCTGGCAGCCGGCATCCCCACGGCATACCTCGAGAGTCGGCTGCCCGAGGGCTCCTCGGTGGTTCGGGTCATGCCCAACACGCCTGCCCTTGTCGACCAGGGGATGGCGGCGATCTCCCCGGGACGCAACTGCACCGCGGACCACCTCGCCGAGGCGGAGGCACTGCTCGCCTCCTGTGGCAAGGTCCTGCAGATCGCGGAGAAGCACCAGGACGCCGTCACGGCGATCTCCGGCAGCGGACCGGCATACATCTTCTATGTCGTCGAGTCGATGATCGAGGCGGGGGTGCTGCTGGGTCTGCCGCGCGCGACCTCGACCGAGCTCGTCGTGCAGACCCTTTACGGGGCGGCGACCATGCTGCGTGAAACGGGCGAGCACCCGACCGTCCTGCGCGAGCGGGTGTCCAGCCCCGGCGGCACGACGATGGCGGCGATCCGCCAGCTCGAGGACCACAAGGTGCGGGCGGCCTTCATGACCGCCATGGAGGCGGCCGCGGCGCGCTCGGCGGAGCTCGCTGCCGGACTGACATGACGGACGCGGTGTCGGCGGGTCTCCCGGTGGGTGTCCCGGCGGCGCTCTCGGTGGTCCGGCTGACCCCCGATGACTGGGAGGTCCATCGGGATCTGCGCCTGGAAGCTCTGGCGACCGACCCCGAAGCCTTCGGCGCGACCTACGCCGACAACGCGGCATACGACGAGGCGACCTGGCGCGCGCGGTTGGCGGCGGTGACCTATTGGCAGGTCCGCGAAGCGGGTATGCCGTTGGGCATGGTCGGTCTGTGGGACCCGCTCGCCGATGGTGTCGCCGATGAGGCTGGCGGGCAGGGCGATGCGGAGGAGGGTGATGAGGACGAGCGAGTCCCGTTCGTCATCGGGATGTTTGTCCGCGCCGCGGCGCGTGGGCGCGGTGTTGGCTCGGCCCTCATCGACCAGGCGATCGCCGAAGCGGGTGAGCGCGGCTGTGCACGCCTGGCCCTCGACGTCCACGCCGGCAACACCGCGGCCCGCGCCCTCTACGAACGGCACGGCTTCCAGGTGTTCGCCGATGCCGTGCTGAGCGAGGATCGCCGGGCGAGCGGCTGCGAGCTGACCATGGTGCGCCGCCTGCGATGAGAGCGCCCGCGGACAACCCCCTGCGCAGCCGTCCCGCCGTGAAAGGGTGAGCCCCATGAGCGAGAGCATCGATCCGATCACCGTGCGCCGGCTGAAGGACGCCGACTGGCCGGAATTCCGACGGGTGCGTCTGGCCGCCCTCGGTGAGTCGCCCGAAGCCTTCTCGGCGACTCTGGCGGAGGAGGAGGCCTCGGACGAGGCGTCCTGGCTGGAGCGGGTGCAGCGATCCCCTCGCTTCCTCGCCGAGTCCGGCGGCGCCGTCGTGGGCATGGCCAGCCTCGGCCGCTACCAAGGCGCGGAGGGCGAATCGGAGAATTCGGGCGAGCTCTACGGGCTGTGGGTCACGCCCGCGTTGCGTGGCACGGGGGTGGCGACAGCCCTGGTCAACGCCGCCAGCCGTCAGGCAAGCGACGACGGACGGTCACACGTCGTCTATTGGGTGAGCACGTCGAACGGCCGAGCGGTCGCCTTCGCGTCGGGCTTGGGCTTCCGGCCCACCGACGACCGCCGTCCGATGCGTGGCGTTGGCCACGCTGACGAGGAGGAGATCGCCATGACCTTGCCGCTGGGGTTGGACCGCGGTTGACCGATCGCTCGGGTCTGCGTGCGCGCGCGACCACCTGGAAGAACGGCATACCGGATCGCGTTCCGCTGCGCGGCATCGGTGCCCGTGAGAGGTCTGTGTCGGCCGTCGTCGTGACCGCAACGGAGAAGGGGTAGCGTCGTCCTTATGCCTAGCCAGGCCCGGGTCGTCTGGGACCCGGATTTCACGAAGTACAACTTCGGGCCCTCGCACCCCATGCAGCCGGTCCGCCTGGCCCTGACCGCTCGGCTCTGTGAGGAGTTCGGCATCTTCACCGACGGCGACGGCGACGTCGAGGTGCTGGCTCCTGACGTCGTCGACGACGCCTGGCTCCAGACGGTGCACGAGCCCTACTTCATCGATGCGGTGAAGGCGGCTTCGAACGACCCCGAGCACACCAACGAGCACCTGGGCATCGGCACCGACGACGTGCCGACGTTCGCAGGGATGCACGAGGTGAGCGCGCGCATCGTCGAGGGCACTCGGGCCGTGTGCGAGGCCGTCTGGACCGGTGAGACCGCCCACGGCGTCAACTTCTGCGGCGGCCTGCATCACGCGATGGCGGCCAACGCCTCAGGCTTCTGTGTCTACAACGACATCGCGGTCGGCATCCAGTGGCTGCTGGACCATGGGGCCGACCGGGTGGCTTACGTCGACGTCGACGTCCACCACGGCGACGGCGTCGAGTCGATCTTCTGGAACGACCCCCGGGTGCTCACCGTGTCGATCCACGAGACGGGGCGGGCGCTCTTCCCTGGCACCGGGTGGGCGACCGACATCGGCGGCGAGGCGGCCCTGGGCCATGCGGTCAACGTGTCGCTGCCGCCAGGGCTGTCCGACTCCGGATGGCTGCGCGCGTTGCACTCGGTGGCGATGCCGGTGGTTCGGGCCTTCCGCCCGCAGGTGCTCGTCACCCAGCACGGGGCGGACACGCACTTCCAGGACCCGTTGGCCCACTTCGCCCTCTCGCTGGATGCGCAGCGGGAAGCGATGGTCGCCCTGCACAAACTCAGTCACGAGGTGTGCGGTGGGAAGTGGGTGGCGTTGGGTGGCGGCGGTTACGAAGTCATCGACGTCGTCCCGCGCGCCTGGACGCACCTGACGGCGATCGCCGCGCATCGCCCGATCCTTCCGGGAACCGCCGTGCCGCAGGCCTGGCGGGACTACGTCGAGTCGTTGTTCGGTCGTCCGGGGCCCGCGCGGATGGGTGACCTTCCCGATGGGGAGCCGATCTGGTGGCGCTCCTGGGATCTGGGCTACGACCCCGGCAACGAGGTCGACCGAGCCGTCATGGCGACCCGACAGGCCGTCTTCCCGCTGCATGGTCTGGACGTCTGGTTCGACTGATCGGCGTGTCGGCTGGACTTTTCGTCACAAGCTGATCTCGCGACTTCCCTCCAGTCACACCAGCCCCTAGAGTTGCGACGCACGCGCAGACCGTTCGCCGGTGGGGAAGCCGGCGCTGCGCGTGTGCAATCGAGGAGTCCGATGCATACCGAGCGTCAGCTCTCTGAGGTCCGGTTTCTGACCGTGGCCGAGGTCGCCTCGATCATGCGCGTGTCGAAGATGACGGTTTACCGGCTCGTGCACGGCGGCGAGCTTCCGGCCGTCCGGGTGGGGCGGTCCTTCCGAGTTCCGGAGGACGCCGTCCACACCTACCTGAGCACGTCCTTCGTCGACACCGCCTGACGGCGCGAAAAGGCACGACCCGAACGGGGCAGGAGCGGCAGCAGGTATGCCGTTCCGGCCCCGTTCGCATGTCCGGTGCGCCTCCGAGGGCGACCGGAGTGTGCCCGAAGGTCATGCGCCGGTCTGTCAACAGTAAAGACTTCGCCAGGGCCTGGTCTTGATTCTCCACGTTGGCTTGATGACGATCCCCGCGCTCCAAGACAATCCACCTGTCGGGCGTCTGCCCGGCACCGCGAAAAAGCGGTGGGGGAAAAGGAGAATAGTATGCTTCGTCATGCGCGAAATCGGGCACTATCTGCAATGGGGGCGCTTGTCTTGGCCGCCGGTGTCGGCGTGTCCTCGGCCAGTTCCGCGGTCGCTGCGACGGTCCCACTGACGGTGACAGTGTCTCCCGTCCCAGGCGGCTACTCGATGGCGACGGCGGGGAACGTGCTGGCGACCTTCAATCTCAACGTCACAGGTGTGGACGTCACGAGCTTCACCCTTGCCGTCGCCGCCACCGGGACTCCCGTGCCTGCTGCGGTGACCTACAACAGCACCTCTCGGGTGGCGAAGCTCGATCCGACCGTGAATCTCGCCTCGGACACGGTCTACCGGGCGACGCTCAGCACCGCGATCCGCAGCGGCAGCGAGGTCCTTCCGACGACCACGTGGACCTTCACGACGGGTCTGGCGCCCGTCGCGCAGTATCAGTGGCCGGTTCCTTCGTCGACGGCCGTCGAGCCCTGGACGATCGCCCAGGTCACGTTCAACGAGGTCGTGACAGGAGTGAACGCGTCGACCTTCACGTTGACGAACAACGTGACCGGAGCGGTGACCCCAGCGGTGGTCTCGTCGGATCTGGGCCGGGTGTGGAGGCTGGTGCCACTATCGCCGATGGCCGAAGACACGTGGTACACCGTTCGAGTCGGCGGCGGGGCGACGGCAATTCGCGATCTCGCCGGAAACCCCTTCGCGGCGACGAGCTGGACATTCTTGACAGGAATGCGTCCACTCTTGCAGACCTGGAATGTCGCGCCGAATGCTACCGGTGTCTCGACCTCGACCGCGCTGGCGATGGGTTTCTCCGAGACCATCACCGGAATCGGTGCGACGACGTTCACTCTCAAGGTGCTCTCGACGGGGGCCAGTGTCCCGGCGAACGTGACCTGGTCGCCTTCGACGGGAACTTGGGTCTTGACCCCGACGGCGCCCCTGGCATCGGCCACACAGTATCGACTCACCTTGACCGGCGGAACGGCTGCGATCCGCGACCTCGCGGGCAACCCGTTGGCGTCCATGGCGTGGAACTTCACGACCGGGTGAGGTGAGGACCTCGCGACCGGGTCAGGGATCGGCGCCTGGGTTTAGTAGCCCTGCTCAGGCTGAGGGTTGGCCCTGACCCGGCTGGCGATTCGGCTCAGGCCGACGGGAGTGATCCCCAGGTGCCGGGCGACGTCCTTCTGGGTGAGGTCATCCAGAAGGTGGGGGTAGTCGTGCACGAACTGGCGGTAGCGCTCCTCGGGGGTCATCGTCAGCAACTCCCGCTCCCGCTTCTCCTTGGCGAGGGTGTAGGAGAAGAGGGCAGCGAGGAGGGCGTTCGACCACTCGACGTACCGGCTGCACAGCCACTCGAGATGCCGGCCGTCCAGGCGGTCGAGCTCGGCATGGCGCAGTGCGGTCGCCTTGGTCGGGCTCGCCGCCATCGCCCGCAGCGCCGGCACCTTGGGCACATTGTTGAGGGAGCCAAGGCGACGCAGGCCGGACGGGGCGATTGAACTCATCGACGCGACGATGTCACCCGGCTCGCAGAAGCTGACGATCCATTCGCGGCGTTGGCTGTCGGGAGCCGAGATAACGACGGTTCCGCGGCGCACGACGTAGAAGTACGGCACGTTGGCGCCGACATCGAAGAGGACGGTCCCCTTGCGCATCCTGACGACGTTGAGGTGAGGAGCGAGCGTGTCCCAAGCAGGCAGGCTCCCGCCTGCGAGCGTCTCCAGAACCCCCCGAAGGGACGTGCCTGCCGCTGGCACTGACATCGGCATTACGTTGACCCCGAGCACGGTGACCCCTCCGCGTCCACCCTGGCAGCGCAGATTGCGCCACTGGCTAGGCAACTTACCCTTGCAAGCATCCATTGTGGGTTGAGAGATGATCCCGATCAAGTGAAACCCGCCAGGCTTGATCTGAGTTAAGTCGTCTAGAGACAACGAGCCGGAGATCCGGTAGCCTGCCCTCGAAAGCGGTTCCATAGCGTCACACGCATGCCCGTCCCTCGGGGGACACCAGGGGCGCGAGCGGCGGCGCTAGCGGGGTAGTCGGGCTTGGGGGGCCAAGCCTGCCGTCATACGGGATGTGGGACCCGACGGAGGGAAAAGGACAACAATGAACGGTTCGATCTTTGTGATCGGGGCGCGGGGTTCTGGCGTGCACAGGGCGCCCTTGGACCGCGCGGCTAGAGTCCGCCGATTCGCGGCCGGGGTCGTCATCACTGCGATGGCGATGCTCGGCCTGCATGCGGCTCCGGTCCTTGCGGCTGGCAGCTGTGGCGACGGCGTCGTCACCTGTGGCGTCGTGTCGAAGGAGGTGGTGAACCCGAAGCCCATCTACCAGGTCGGGGACACCGTCACCTATCGACTGACCTTCCAGTGCAGTTCGTTGGAACAGAACTGCGGCATCGGCACTGCTGTCGATGTCCTGGACCCCAACCTCTCGGTCACGTCCGGTGCGGTGGTCCTGCCCAACCCGCTGCCGTTCCCCATGACCTACGCCTGGGGTGGCACCGGCGGCAACACGCTGACCTTGACGCTGGGCAACGCCACCACGCCTTGGCCGGACGGCTCGACGTTCTCCGTCTACGTCACCGCGACCGTGAAGAGCTATCCGCTCACGGCCCCGGTGGGCGTCATCAACAACCAGACGACCCTGTCGGTCACGCGAGGAAGCGCAATCAGCTCCGCCATCGTCCCGATCAACGTCGCCCAGCCGGTGAAGGACTTCGGCCTGCGCAAGTCCTCGGTCTCTAGCATCGCGCCCGGGGAAAACGCCACGTTCCAGATCTCCTTCACCCGCCCAACGCGCGTGGGCGGTGTGGACGTGACGTCCGCGGTCGTCACCGACCCGCTTCCTGCCGACCTTCAGTATGTGTCGAGCACGGCTGCCTACGCGGCCCCCGGGTGGACAACGTCCTATGACCCGGCTACCCACACCGTCACCTGGAACCTCGGCGCGATTCCCGCCGGTTCGAGCATGAACTGCGACGCCCAAGGGCTCAACTGCTACGCGTACACCGTGTTGTACGTGACCGTGAAGGTGCCGCCGAACTCGATCACGGGGACGATGCCGCCCGCAGGCACCGTCTACACCAACACGGCGAGTGCCGTGCTGACTTACAAGGACGGCGCTACCGCTGACGTTTCTGCCACTGGCACCGTCACGACCGCTACGCCGGTTGTCAAGTCGGCCGTGGCCAAGTACGGCCCGGCCAAGGTTGCCCCGGGCGGCCAAATCGTGTGGCGTGTCACCAGCATGAACAACGGCAACGTCAGCCTGGCCAACGCGACGCTGACCGACAAGTTGCCCACCACGACCCTCACCAACATCGAACTCTTCCGCCAATACACGGGTTACCAACCAATGAACCCGGCGACCGGGACTGTCACCATCGAGTTCTCGCCCGATGGAACGACCTGGGGGTCAGCCGTCATCGTCAATGCCGCGCTCACGACTCCGACGGTCTTCCCGGTTCCGGCCGGTAGCACCTACTGGCGCATGACGACGGCGAACCTGCTGCCAGGACAGTCCCTCGACATGGCTCTGCGCGCGACGGTGCCCTTGGACACGTCGCTCGATGCGACAGTTGTCAACTGCGCTTCGATGACATCATCGACTACGAGCTTCACTGCGCCCACTGACAGTTGCGTCACGACGACCGTCGACCCGCCCGAGGTGGTCCTGACCCCGATCAAGGGCTTGCAGATCACCGGCCCCAACGCGCCGACCTCCGTCACTCCGTTGGAAGTCTTCGACTGGGTGATCGGCTTCGTTGCGCGATCCTCGGTCCCCCTGACGTCCGCGACCGTGTCGGACGTCATCCCCCCGCAGTTCGAGGTCATCGGCGTCACCTGTTTCACCTCGCTGGGCACCGGCAGCGGCGATGGCACTGCGGTGCTGGGCGGCAGTTGCCCGAAATACCCCGTCCCGGCCTACACGACGGAAGTGCTTGCTGACGGGTCTGGGACGCTCGTCCTCTTCAAGGACATGCCCCTCCCGCCCGTGACCTACCCCGACCAGAACTTCCTCGGGTACGGACTGCACATTCAGGTGCGCGTCAAGCCGGGCACGTCGGTCGCCGACTACACCAACACGGTCAAGGTCAGCACCAACGACCAGGTCACGGCGTGCTACCTGGATTACGGCGTGATCCAGACGACCGACACGACCGACATCGACCAGGACGGCAACACGACCGAAACGATCTGCACGAACAAGGCGATCGTCAAAGTCATCGAGGCCGAGACCGTGCAGGTGCGCAAGTGGGACATTGGTGACACCACCCTGGGCAACATCTTCCAGGAGACGGGCACCACGACGCCCCCGGCCGGATCCCTGGAGACCGTGTGCCCCGACTGGGACGGCTACACCCGCTACCCCTGTGTCGCTCAGACCCTCCCCGGTGGCTCGTTCAGCTACCGGATCGAGATGACCAACGTCGGCAACGTGCCGATGACCGACTACGTGCTCTACGACGTGCTGCCCGTCATCGGTGACACCGGCGTTGGCCAGTTGCTCAGCGGCGGTCAGCGGGGGACTGAGTGGTCACCCGTGCTCACTGGCCCCGTCGTGCTGGACGCCGCCCTCTCCACGTCCACCAACAGTGGCTACCTCGTTGAATACAACCTGACGAGCAACCCTTGCCGTCCGGAGCTGAACCAGGACGCTGCCACCCCGGATGCCACCTGGCAGACGACGTGCAGCGACGTCTGGTACACCGAAGGTCAGATCACCGACTGGAGCACGGTCAAGTCCTTCCGGATCACGCTCTTCCAGCCCGTCGATGGTGTCTACCCGACCTGGCTCGCGGGTCAGGGCCTGGTCTTCGTCGTGCCGATGAAGGCTCCGCTCAACGCGCCGCAGTCGACCTTCGAGCCGCTGGACCTGTCGACGGCGTGGAACTCGGTCGCGTACCGCGGCTTCCGCGTCATGGCTGGAGCCGACCCGAAGTGGCTGCCGCCGGCCGAACCTCGCAAGGTCGGCATCGTCGTCCCCTTCACCGTTCCGCCGGCTGTGTCGGTGGGTGACTACTTCTGGTACGACACCAACGACAACGGCCTGCAGGACGACGGGGAAGCGCCCGTCGTAAAAGCCACAGTTCAGTTGCTCGATGTCGACCGCAACGTGCTGGGCACGACGACGACAAACACGAACGGGTACTACTCCTTCGTCAACCTCGTGCCTGACACGAACTACATCATCAAGTTCGTCAACCCCGACCCCGCCTACCAGTTCACGCTTCAAAACGTGGGCGGCGTCACGGACAACAGCCGCACCGACGACCTCACCGACTCCGACGCCGACCCGGTTACCGGGGAGATCGCCTTCAACTCCGGCCCCGTTGGGAACAACGATCCGGGTGGCCCGACGGAGGCTGACGCAGGCACCGACAACCCGGGCCTGGACGCCGGTCTGGTGAAGAAACCGACCGGGGTCTCGATCGGTGACTACGTCTGGTACGACAACAACCGTGACGGTCTGCAGACCTCGGGCGAGCCGGCATACGTTGGCATGACCGTCAACCTGCTCGACTCGAACGGCGACCCGGTCCTGGTCGACGGCAACCCCGTCACCACGACGACGGACGCGAACGGCTACTACTCCTTCCTCAACCTCAACGCCGGTCAGACCTACATCGTCGAGTTCGTCAAGGCGGCCGACGAGTCGTTCACGACGCAGGACGTGACGGTCAACCCGGACGACGCCAAGGACTCCGACGCCGACCCGACGGGGCGCGCCACCGTGACCGCACCGATGTCGGGCGCCAATAAGGCGACTGACGGCGCCGGCGTTTGGGCCGACGAACCGACGATTGACGCCGGCATCGTCAAGTACAACCTCCTGCTGGACAAGGTTCTGACGACGGTCGCTCCTTACCGCCCGGGTCAGACCGTGACTTACACGCTGACGCCGACGAATGACGGTCCCGCGACGGCGCTGGAAGGTTGGTCGGTTACCGACCTGCTCCCGGACGGCTTGACTGTCACGAGCGTCGATGGCGGCGACAACTACTCGTGTTCAAACACCACCAGTACCGCTACCTGCACCAGCTCGGTTCGGTTGGTGCCCGGTGTGCCTGGTGACGTCATCACGGTGAAGGCAACCATCTCGGCCACGGCGACAGGCAGCCTGACGAACGTCGCCTATGTCGACAAGGCTCCTGATGATGTCACCGAGACGGTCCCGCTGGGGACGGTCCCGACGACGACCACCGACACGGCACGGTCTATAACCGACAACGACGACGAAGCGAAGCTGGACCTGGTCCCGTACGTCTCCGTCGGTGACTACGTCTGGTACGACGTGAACCGTGACGGCCTGCAGACCTCGGGTGAGCCGGCATACGTTGGCATGACCGTCAACCTGCTCGACTCGTTGGGCAACCCGGTCCTGGTCGACGGCAACCCCGTCACCACGACGACCGACGCTGATGGGTATTACTCCTTCACGGACCTGGACCCGAGCACGGAGTACGTCATCCAGTTCGTCAAGCGGGCCGATGAGACCTTCACGAGCATCGACGCCGGTGGCGTGACCACCAACAGCGCGACCGGTGACTTGACCGACTCCGACGCCGCGGCGGACGGGACGGTGCGCTTCACGACGACGGCAACCGGGGCGAACCTGGCCAGCGCGTTGGCGGGTCCGCGGGCCGACAACCCCGGCATCGATGCCGGTGTCATCCGCTACAACCTGCTGCTGGAGAAGGCGTTGACGCCGACTGGCCCGTACTACGAGGGCTCGACTGTGACGTACACCTTGACCCCGAGCAATGCGGGTCCGGTTGACGCAATGGCCGGTTGGTCGGTGACGGACGTCCTTCCCGAGGGGCTGACCTTGGTCTCCATGGTCGGGGACGGCTATGACTGCACCACGACGCCCGGGACGTGCGTGAGCACCAAGACGCCGTTGGCTGCGGGGAAGTCGGGGAATGTCATCACGGTGAAGGCGACGATTGGCGCCGACGTCACGGGGTCGCTGAAGAACGTCGCTTATGTCGACAAGGCGCCCGAGGATGGCACTGAGACGATTCCTCTCATCGTCCCCGAGCTGGCTAAGGACACCGCCGACACCGACACGGACAACGACGCCGAGGCGTTGGTGACGGTGGCTTCGAAGGTGTCGATTGGTGACTACGTGTGGATCGACACGAACCGTGACGGTCTGCAGACATCGGGTGAGTCCGGTATCAAGGATGTGCTTGTGACGTTGACCGACGCCTCGGGCACTCCGCGCACGACGACGACGGATGCGTCCGGTTACTACTGGTTCGACGACCTCACACCTGGGGCGGCCTACACCCTGACGTTCACCAAGCCCAGCGGTTACACGTGGACGACTCAGGACGTCTCGGGTGACACGGCTGACACGGACGCCGGGGCTGACTCGGATGTGCTGCCGGCGGATGGGACGGTGTCGTTCACCGCGCCCGCGTCCGGCACCAACCTCACCGGCGCGCTCGTCACGGACAACCCGACGCTCGATGCTGGTCTTGTCGAGCTGGTGTCGGTCGGTGACTACACCTGGTTGGACGTCAACCGGGATGGCATCCAGGATGCGGGGGAGTCCCCGTTGGCCGGGGTGACTGTGAAGCTGTACGACGCCAGTGGGGCCTTGGTGGGGACCAAGGTCACGGACGCCACGGGGTACTACTGGTTCACGGATCTGTTGGCCGGGGCGACGTACACGATCGAGTTCGTGAAGCCTGCGGGCTACACGTATACACCGGTCGTCAATGCTGACCCGACGGCGAACAAGGACGGCGGGCTGGACTCTGATGCTCCGGTGGCTGATGGCAAGGTCACTTTTGTGGCCGAGTCCACGGGCGCCAATGCTCCTGGTGCGACTGCGACGGACAACCCGACCATCGATGCGGGCTTTGTTGAGCTCGTCTCGATTGGTAACTACGTCTGGTACGACCGCAACCGGGATGGCCTGCAAGGCGCTGTCGCGGACGAGCCGGTCGTGGCTGGCGTCACGGTGAACCTGCTGGATGCTGCCGGGAACCCGGCGGTCCTGCCTGGTGGTGCTCCGGTGACGACGACCACGGATGCCAACGGGTTCTACTCGTTCACGAACCTGCTGGCGGGTGAGACCTACGTGGTCGAGTTCGTCAAGCCGGTTGACACGGTGTTCACTCTGGTGAATGCCGAGGCTAACGCCGAGGACACGAAGGACTCTGACGCGAACACGTCAACTGGGCGCGTGACTGTGGTTGCTCCCTCAACGGGGGCGAACTCGGCGACCACTCCGGACAACCCGACCATCGACGCCGGGCTCATCGAGCTCGTCTCGATCGGTGACTACGTCTGGTATGACCGCAACCGTGACGGCCTTCAGAGTGCTGGCGAACCGGCGGTTCCTGGTGTCACGGTGAACCTGCTGGATGCTGCCGGTAACCCGGCGGTCCTTCCGGGTGGTGCTGCGGTGACGACGGTCACGGACGCGAACGGGTTCTACTCGTTCAACAACTTGATCGGCGGCGTCACCTATGTGGTCCAGTTCGTCAAGCCGGCGGACACCGTGTTCACGACGCAGGACGTCACGGTGAACCCGGACGACGCGAAGGACTCGGATGCCGATCTGGTGACTGGCAAGGTGACCGTGGTGGCCCCGGTGACGGGTCTCAACTCGAGGACCACTCCGGATGACCCGAAGATCGATGCCGGGCTGATCGAGCTCGTCTCGGTCGGTGACTACGTCTGGTGGGACACCAACCGTGACGGCTTGCAGGACTCCACGGACGTGCCGCTTGCGGGCGTTCGGGTTCACCTGCTCGACTCGACCGGCACTGAGGTCACCAGCGTTTCGACCGACGCCAACGGGTTCTACTCGTTCACCGGTCTGATCGGTGGCGCGTCCTACTCGGTGGTGTTCGACACGCCGGCGCAGTTCGTGCCGACGGCGACGAACGTCTCCGCTGACACCAGCAATTCGGCGACGACTGACCTGACTGACTCCGACCCGATCGCTGGCGTGGTGGCCTTCACCGCACCGGAGTCCGGGAACAACTCGGCGACCACCCCGGACAACCCGGGTCTGGACGCGGGCTTCATCAAGCTCGTGTCGGTCGGTGACTACGTCTGGTACGACGGGAACCGTGACGGCGTGCAGGACGAGGGCGAAGCCCCGGCGTCTGGCGTGGTGGTCAACCTCTACGACGCCAAGGGTGTCCTCGTGACCTCCACGACCACGGACGAGAACGGGTTCTACTCGTTCACCGACCTGCTCGCGGGTGCCACTTACACCATCGAGTTCGTCAAGCCGGCCGACACCGTGTTCACCCTGATCAATGTGGGCAACGATGCGGCTGACTCCGACGCCGACCTCGTGACCGGCAAGGTGACCTTCACCGCGCCGACCGACGGGTTCAACTCGGCGACCGCGCCGGATGACCCGAAGATCGACGCCGGGCTTATCGAGCTCGTCTCGATTGGTGACTACGTCTGGTACGACCGCAACCGGGATGGCCTGCAAGGTGCTGTCGCGGACGAGCCGGTCGTGGCTGGAGTCACGGTGAACCTGCTGGATGCTGCCGGTAACCCGGCGGTCCTGCCTGGTGGTGCTCCGGTGACGACGACCACGGATGCGAACGGGTTCTACTCGTTCACGAACCTGCTGGCGGGTGAGACCTACGTGGTCGAGTTCGTCAAGCCAGCTGACACTATCTTCACGATCCAGGACGTCACGGTGAACCCGGACGACGCTAAGGACTCGGATGCCAATGAGGTGACTGGCAAGGTGACCGTGGTGGCCCCGTCAACGGGTCTCAACTCGGCGACCACTCCGGATGACCCGAAGATCGATGCCGGGCTCATCGAGCTCGTCTCGATCGGTGACTACGTGTGGTGGGACACCAACCGCGACGGCCTCCAGACGGAAGGCGAGCTGCCCATCCCGGGCATCACCGTCAACCTTCTCGATGCCGAAGGCAACCCGGCGGTCCTGCCTGGTGGTGCTCCGGTGACGACGACGACCGATGCGAACGGGTTCTACTCGTTCAACAACCTCATCGGCGGGGTCGACTACGTCGTGCAGTTCGTCAAGCCCGACAACACCACGTTCACGTGGATGCTGTCAGGTGACAACAGCGCGATCGACTCCAACGCCGACGTCAACGGTCTGGCGCCGGTCACGGCGCCGCTCACCGGCGAAAACTCGCTTGAGACGCCTGACGACCCGAAGATCGACGCGGGCCTGGTCAAGCTGGTCTCGGTCGGTGACTACGTCTGGTACGACGTCAACCGTGACGGCATCCAGGGCGAGGGCGAAGCCCCCGTTCCTGGCGTGACGGTCAACTTGTACGACGACGAGACCGGCGAGCTGCTGGCCACGGCGGTGACCGACGAGAACGGGTTCTACTCGTTCACCGACCTCTGGGCGGGCGCGAGCTACACGATCGAGTTCGTCAAGCCTTCCGGGACGTCGTTCACCTCGGTGGACTCCGGCGACGACGCGCTGGATTCCGACGCGGACCTCGTTACTGGCACGGTGACCTTCACCGCGCCGAGCGACGGGCTCAACTCGGCGGTCACGCCGGATAACCCGACGATCGACGCCGGTCTCGTGAAGTTCAACCTGACCCTCACCAAGGTTCTGTCCACCACGGGTGTCATCTACCCGGGTGACACGGTGACGTTCACGTTGACTCCGCACAACGACGGGCCGGTCGACGCCCTCGCTGGTTGGTCGGTGACTGAGGTCGTGCCCGCTGGGCTGACCTTCGTCTCGATGACTGGTGACGGCTACACCTGCACCGGCACCACCTGTGTCGCCGAAGGCATCCTGGCTGCTAGAGCTGACGGGAACCCGATCACGGTCACCATGACCGCGGGCACCGCCGTCTCGAGCCGCAACATCGCCTTTGTCGACAAGGCTGGGACGGAGGGGCCTGAGACCAACCCGTTGGTGACCCCGACGACGGACACTGACACGACCACGTCCGAGACGGACAACGACAGCGAAGCCGCCGTCATCGTCTCGCCGTTCCTGCCCAACACGGGCACGGACGTGGCGCCGTTCCTCACAGTCGCTCTCGGCCTGATGGCTGCCGGTGGCCTGCTGCTCGCAGCAACCCGCCGCCGCCGCCGCGCGACCGAGGAGTGAGCACCAGCCGGGGGTAACCCCGTAACGACTCGGCCCGGGCGACCCACATCGCCCGGGCCGAGTGCGTTCGGTCGAAGACCAGGTCCAGCCGCTTGGTCACGAGCCGGCCTTGACGATGATCTTGGTCAACGAGCATCACCTTACGTGTGGCGACCTACCAATTCTTTACTCCAGCTCGCTCAACAGGGCTAACTCGCCGGTGCCGGCGGTCCCCTAATCCCCATAGGGTTTTGTCCGGGGGTCAGGTATCTGAACGCACGGCGACTTGGCTCATCTGTGTCCGACGAGTGGGGGGTTCACGCCGTTATGCCATCATTCATCCCGCGGTCAAGGTCGGATCGCGGCAACGCGGCATACCGGGCGGCGTGGACGCGCCGCCCCGCCGCGACCGTTGGTCTCCTCGCGGTCATCGCCGCCTCAACGGTCGTTCCCATGCTCCTCGTCGCACCGCCGGCGGCGGCCGCGCCAGCCCCGGTCGTCGCGCCAGCGGTCAGCCCCGAGACGTCACCATTGGTCGGGCTGGCTCCGGCCGCGGCCCCGGCCCCGGCGCCCGCCGTCAACGAGATCAACGGGGTCGTCTGGCTCGACATCGACGGCGACGGCATCAACGACGCCACCGAGACCGGGTTCACCCGGTGCGGTCGTCACCCTGCGTGATGGCACTGGCACGGTCGTGGCCACCCGCACGACGACGAGCACCGGGCTCTACTCCTTCACCGGGCTCACCCCCGGCCAGGGCCCCTACTCGTTGAGCATCACCCGATCAACGACGACCTACCCCGATCCATCCAACTGGGTCATCTCTGCGCCTCCGGGACCCGACGCAACGCCCTATGTGGGCACGGACAACGACGCCACTGCCGGCGCGGACCCCCGGGTGGGCGCTATCTCGAACGCCACTCCCGGCACGTCGTACGACGTGGCCATCCGGCCTCGACCTGAGCTGGCGCTGGGCTTCTTCCGGCCCGGCATCATCGACGGCACCGGCCCCTTCAACACCCTCGGTGGCTGCACGGGTGCAACCGCGCTGGGCCAGCCTGGCGACGACTGCGGGACCAGCAACGGCCAATTGCGCACCGGTGACACCTTGACGACCGTCTGGTCGGTCACGGGCGACAACTTCGAGCCTGGGACGACCTCATGGGGCGACATGGTCTTCGAACAGACCATCGTCCCCACCGGCGGCGCGGTGGCGACCTTCACGAGTATCCCCGTCTCGTGTATCCCGCCGCCCAACGGCACGGGTGGGACGGGCAGCCCCTCGTCGGCGATCCTCACCAACTACCCGGTCGCAGGCCAGACGACCCTCCGGTGCAACCTCGGCCAGTTTGTCGAAGGCGGACAAGAGTCGCTCACCACCGCGATCAAGCTCTCCGCGCTCAGCCCCAACGGCTCGTCTTTCACTACTACCGAAAAGGTGTATGCCGCGGCCACCGGCGACCGGGCGGTGCCCGCGATCGGCCCGACCGTCGGCCCGATCATCGCCTCGTCCAGACCGGCATACGACTTGGTCAAGCTAGGTTTCCGCAACCAGCGCTCCGAGGTGCGGTGCGTCGACACCGACTCCAACCCGGCCACTCCTTGCGAGAGTCTGCAGGGCTACACCTTGGACACGATCATCCGGGTCGCCGCTGCCCAGAAGGTGGGCATCGAGGCCGTCACCCAGCCGTTCAGCTTCACGGACACGGTGTCCGCCCAACTCAACGGCGGCGCGCCCTTCCCGGTCGAGTACTACATCCCCTATTGCTACGCCAACGACGCCGGCTGGGGAGATGTCGTTCTCGGGCGACCCTACGGGCGCACGCCGGCGAGCGATCCGACGTACTACCCGCGGACGCTCGACGAGTCTGGCACGTGCACAGCCAGTCGACCCACTGGTGCCGCAACAACGGGTTCTTACACCATGTCGATCAGTGGCGCGGACCTGGACGGGTCCCGGTTCCCGACCGCTACGTGGGGCGGCACCGACCTCTCGGCCGGTCCGTTCATCGAGGTCGAGCATCGGGTCGGCATCTTCATCCCGTTCCGCAGCATCGATGCCACCGACGGCACGGTCAACAACGCGGGCTCGCTCATGCTCTACAACCGCTACTCGGGGTTCGATCCCACGGGGGTCAGCGGCGTCTCCAACTACGGCACTGGGTTCGAACCGGGCTACTGCTCAGACACCACCGGGGCGTGCGACCCGACCAGCAGCACGGTGGCGACATCCAATGACGTCATCGGCCCCAACACCTTGCTGCTCTCGTCCGCTGGGAGCATGTCGAAATACCAGATGTACCGCGCCGACAACGGGGGCGGATACACCATCCAACCGGGTTCAGCGGCGGCCCATGACGGAGCCGGACTCACTGAGCCGGGCGACTACTCCGCGTCGTGGATCAACTTCACCAACACCGGATCGAATGACCTCATCAACCCTGGGGTCTGCGACATCTTCGACAACACGGTCTGGAAGCTGGCAACCGCCGACAAGGTGCAGACCAACACTCTGCAGCCACCGAACCCGACGACGACGTACGCGTTCGTCACGCAGTACAACCAACTCAACACGACCTATAACTCTGCCTTCTCGGCAGCCTGGCCGTCCAACTTCCGGGTCGAATACGCGCACTTGCCGATCACGGGGGACAACCCGCTCTACAACCCAGCCCGTGTCCCCGTCAGCGGGGTCATCGACTCCGCCTTCGCCGGGGTGGACACCTACAACACCGCCACCGGCCGCTATGAAGGGGTCTGGGCCTCCCAGAAGGCCGCGCGCTGCACCGACGGCGCCGCTGTTGGCGGCTGGCAGACGGATCCGACCGCAGTCCCCGGGGGGATCGACGGCGTCAATGCGGTTCGGATCGTGTCCGTTGACCCCAACTTCGTCTTCCTGCCCACCGCCTACATTCGGGCGGTCGTCCCCATGCAGACCCGCTCGACGTTCAACGGGGGGCCGTATGCCGGCCAGGTCATCCCGGCGGGCACGGCCTTCGCCAACCTCGGGCTGGTCCGTGCCAACAGCCTCAACTACGGTGGCGCGCTAGGCAACTGGCGACCTTCGGACTACCAGCCGTCACCAGAGACGACCCACGGCGACGGTGACCGCACGACGCTGTCCCGGTTCAACTCGCTCCTGCAGAAGCACACGTTGACCCCGGCGACCAACGTGGGGGCTACGACGTCGACACTGGCCGGCAACCAGATCGTGTGGGAACTCATCCCGGCCGTCCAGACGAAGTTGTCGCCGTCGGCCGAGATCGCCAAGAACGTCGTCATCACCGACGTCCTGCCGCCCTACACGACCTATAACGCCGCCTGCACCGCCGCGCTCAACAACTCGACGGCAACGTCAACGATCCTTCCAGTCAACGTCGAGCTCAACACGGGGATGACCGGCCCCCAGACCGGCTACACCCGGCTTACCTATCAACTGGGCGATCTTCCGGTCAACGTTGCCATCCCGCGGATCCGGATCTGCACCGACACCGACCCGTTAGCCCCTAACGGCACGTCGGTGACCAACCTTGCCCGGCTCACCGCCAACGACGACATCACGGCGTTGACGTCGCGGCAAGACGACCACACGATCATCCTCGAGCAGAACGGCTCGATGCAGATCGGCAAGACGGTCGACCGCCGGCTTGACCCGCTCAACGACACGCAGGTCTACACCGTCGAATACGCCAACTTCGCCGCGGCATTCACGATCAACCCGCCAACGATGATCGACGTTTTCCCGTGGAACGGCGATGCTCTCGGCTCGCTGTCCGAGCGGGACCCTGCCTCCAACTACCAGGGATCGCTCACCCTGACGGCTGCCCCGACGGTCACGTGGAAGAACGGGTCCGTGCCCACCGCTACTGACCCGTATGCCGCGATCGGCACCTTCTACTACACGAAGGATGCCCCGGCCACCGTCAACTACAACCCGGACGCCAACACCTCCAAGTGGTGTTCCACCACCGACGGGGGGACGACCTGGGCGCCGCAAGCGCCAGCCGGGGCGGCCGACTGCCCGACCTCTTTCGCGCAGGTCACGGCGTTCAAGTTCGTCTCCAGTTACCCTCTCGACGTCGACGGCAAGCCGCGTCAGGGCCAGAAGATCACCTTTACCCTCAAGGCGACGGACAACCAGCCTGCGGACCGGTATACCAACCGGGCGACGGTCGACACGACGTCGCTGCCGGCCAGCCAGTTCTTGCGGTCGAACAACGTCATCGTCCAGGTGCCGTCCTACAACCTCGGCGACCTCGTCTTCGGTGACCTCAACCGGAATGGCACGTACGACGCAGCAGCCGACCTTCGCGCGCCGGCCGGCGTCGTCGTCGACCTGTACCAGGCCGGCCAGACTCCCGGCGTCGACGCGCCGTACCGGACGACAACGACCAACGCCAACGGCCGCTACCAGTTCACCCTCCTCGGCGACGGTGACTACTTCGTCGTCGTGCCGGCTAGCCAGTTCGCTGCCGGAGGCCCGCTCGCGGGGTGGCTGATCGACCCAGCTGGTCTGCAAGCCGACCCCAACACCAACGTCAACGACCCGGGCGACCACCACGCCATCGGGCTCACGTCGGGGTCGGTGGCGGACGGCATACGATCCTCCGGCACGATCCGGCTGTCGGCGACGGTGCCCGCCAACCCGCTCATCGCACCCACCGGTGACGAACCGCTCGAAGACAACACCGGAAGCTTGCCATCCGCGATCAGCGATGACTTCACCAACTACACCCTCGACCTTGGGCTCATTCCGCCGTCGACGCCGTCGATGGCGCTGAAGAAGTTCACCAACGGGCAGGACGCCGACACAGCGACGGGGCCCGACATCGCGGTTGGCGGGGCGGTGGCTTGGCGATATGAAGTGCGCAATACGGGCGATCGTCCGATGGTCGGTGTGAGCATCACCGACGATGCCGGCACCGCATCCATCACCAGCGACGACTGGACCATGACCACGACCTCGGGCTATGTCTCGGGTGACGCCGACAACGACGGGGCGTTGGATCTCACCGAGGTCTGGATCTTCGAACACACCGGGGTCGCCGTGGAGGGGCAGTACGCCAACGTCGCGGCGGTGACGGCCCAGGCGGCCGACAACGCCAACCAACCCATCGCGGCGCTGGGCACCTTTACCGACGATGATCCTTCGCACTACTGGGGTTTGACCAGCGGCCTGACGATGAAGAAGTACACCAACGGCGTTGACGCCGACACGGCACCCGGTCCCCTCGTGGCCATCGGCTCGACGGTGACCTGGACGTACGTCGTCACGAACACCGGTAACACTCTGCTGGCTACGACCGTCGTCGACGACAAGATCGGCGATGACGCGGCAATCGACTGCGGCCAGGGCACGGCGAACCTCGTGGCTATTGCGCCGGGCGGTTCGGTCACCTGCACAGCCACCGGGACCGCGATCTCGGGACAATACGCGAACACGGGCACCGCGACGGCCACTGCACTGGCGACGTATGCCGCCGACGGAACCGTTGTGCCTGGAGTCTCGCTGACCGCCTCTGACCCCTCGCACTATTTCGGGTCAGACCCGAAGGTCCAGGTCGTCAAGAAGATCAATGGCGACGACGCGAATACGGCCCCTGGGGTTCGGGCGACGACTCCGGGCACGCTGACTGTCACCTTCGTGGTGACCAACACCGGAAACGTCACGCTTGACCCGGTGACGGTGACGGACTCGGACATCGCCGCTGACCAAATCGTCTGTCCGACCAAGGTCCTGGCCGCTGGAGCGAGCATGACGTGTCTGGCGACCTACCCGGCGCCGGCGGCGGGGGTGCAGCACTCCGACACCGCTACCGTCACCGGAACCCCGCCGCTCTTGACCGACGGCACCCGGCAGCCAGACGTGACCGACGCCAACGACGCCCACGCCTGGGGTGACCCGAAGCCGGGCATCACCATCGTCAAGTTCCTCAACGGACTCGACGCCAACACGGCCCCCGGCCCGCAGATCGTCACGGGTGACACGGTCAACGTCTCCTTCCTGGTGACGAACTCCGGAAACACCCGACTGGACTCCGTCGCCGTGACCGACTCGGTCCTGGCCGCGGCCGCGATCTCGTGCCCGCAGACCTCGCTCGCGATCGGCGAGTCGATGACCTGCACCGGGACCTTTGTCGCGCCGGCTCCGCTGACGCAGCACACCAACACCGGGAATGTGGTCGGGACGCCGGTGCTCTCCGATGGCACCCGGATGATCGACCTCGTCACTGGCAATCCGGTTCCGGTTGTCCGGGACACTGATCCGGCGTATGCCGCGGCGGTCCGGCCCGGCATGTACGTCGTGAAGAAGATCAACGGGCAGGACGCGAATACCGCACCCGGTGTGCTGGTGGTTCCTGGCTCGACGATGAACGTCACCTTCACGGTCTTCAACAACGGCTCGACGCGTTTAGAAAGCGTGACCGTCTCCGACGACATGATCCCTGGTCCGATCACCTGCACGCCGACCGCGCTTGAACCGGGGGAGTCCGCGTCCTGCTCCGCGACGTATGCCGCCCCAGATGTGGGTGTGCAGCACACGAACACGGCCACGGCAACGGCGACGCCCATCATCAATGGCTCGCCGATCACGCCGATCACCGACACTGACCCAGCGAACGCCGCGGCGGCCGACCCGAAGATCAACGTTGTGAAGAAGATCAACGGTCAGGACGCGAACGATTCCGCGACGGCTGTGTCGACCACGGCTGGTGCCACGATGAGCGTGACCTTCGAAGTCGAGAACATCGGAAATACGACGCTCATCGGTGTGACGGTCACCGACGATGTCATCCCCGCGGGAGCGATCTCGTGCCCCGACTCGGTGCTCGATGCCGGCGAGAAGATGACGTGTACCGCCGAGTGGGCTGCGCCGGCCGTCGGCGAGCCCCACACCAACGTGGTCACCGTCTCGGGGACGCCGACCCAGGTCGACGGTCAGCCGATCCTCGACCCGGCGACTGGTGACCCCATGGGCCCGGTCGACGATGACGACCCGGCCACGACCTGGACGCCTGCGCACCCCGCCGTGACG
>Ga0208196_1001329_pt1 | contig 27151 bp, 22 predicted proteins | sample AD_JPNNA7_MetaG_FD_184443 | JGI IMG/M metagenome (GOLD analysis project Ga0208196, IMG submission 184443) | Active sludge microbial communities of municipal wastewater-treating anaerobic digesters from Japan - AD_JPNNA7_MetaG (SPAdes) (version 2) | ecosystem: Engineered > Bioreactor > Anaerobic...
GAATTCCTGCTTGCGGATCGCCTCGAAGATGTTGTTGGGAGGGCTGAGCTGCGGCGGGACCCAGGGCGCGAAGGGCGCGTCCTTCAGCTCCGGGCGTTCGATGCGGGTGAGGCTCATCAGGTCCTTCAATCCCAACGGCCCGTCAATGAGGTCCACCTGGAAGGGTTGCACGTCGAGATTCGCCGCCAGCCAATCGCGGATCCTGGCGGGCATGGTCTCGCCAATCTCCAGGCGCACGACCGAGCCGAAGCGCCGCTGAGCCACGCTCTGGGTGATCGCCGCCAGCAAGTCCCCGGCCTGATCTTCCTCCACTTCAATATCGGCGTCGCGCGTCACGCGGAAGGGATACGCCGCCACGACTTCCATCTCCGGGAACAGCAGGTCCAGGTTCGCCGCCACGATTTCTTCCAGCCAGACGAACAAGGTCGAAGTGCTGGTCGTGGTGAGGCCCAGCAGCTCGTAATGCTCCTCGGCTTCTTCCTCAGCCGGAATCGCCACGAGACGGGGCAACACTTCGTCGGGAAGCTTCAGGCGCGCGTAGCGCTCGCCCTTGAAGGGATCGCGCACCACAACTGCCAGGTTGAGGCTCAGGTTAGAGATGTGGGGAAACGGATGCCCCGGATCCACTGCCAGCGGCGTGAGGATCGGCAGGATGAAGCGCTCGAAGTAGCGGCGCAGCAGCTTCCGTTGCTTGCCCTTGAGCTCGCTGTAGGAAAGGATCGTAATGTCGTGCTGTTTGAGTTTGGGCAGCACGTCGTAGCGCCAGCATTCCATGTGACGGGTGAGCTGGGAGCGCAATTCGCGGCGGATGGCGGCGAGCTGATCGGCCGGCGACATGCCGTCAGGCGGCGCCTCGACCGCCGTGCTGCGCAGCTGGCGCAACAGGCCAGAGACGCGAATCATGAAGAACTCGTCGAGGTTGTTGGCGTAGATGGCGAGGAATTTGACCCGTTCGAGGAGCGGATGGCGCTCGTCGAGGGCCTCCTCCAGCACCCGCTCGTTGAACTTCAGCCAGCTCAGTTCGCGGTTGATGAAGAGCCGGCGATCATTGAGATCTACGGCGGAAGTTACTTCACGAATTTCGGACTTTTTCTTGGTCATGTTTCAGCGTCGTTAGAGCTGCCTTGGATATTAAGCGAACATTTATCGTAGACCCGCCAGGGCCCTCTTTCATTATAACCGAGATGCCGCGATTTGACGAGGGAATTACCCACAAATCCCCCTTGATCGCCGACGTCCCCTACCCCGCCAGAATCTCCTCCAGGTTGACGTCAGCCGTGGTCGTGTAGCGGAAATGCGCCCTGCCGACACGTTCCACCGGGCCGATGCCTACCGCCATCATGCCGGCGGTCAACGCCGCCTCGACGCCGGATTCGGCGTCCTCGATGACGGCGCATTGCGTCACCGGCACGCCCACCAATCCCGCCGCATAGACGAAGACGTCCGGCGCGGGCTTGGCGCGCACAACGCAGTAGCCATCAGAGATGCCATCGAAGAAATCGGGAATCCCCAGGCGCATGAGCACGGTCATGGTGTTGCGGCTCGCCGAACCGATGGCGATCTTCAAACCGTGCGCCTTGATCGCGTGCAGCAGTTCCCGCGCGCCGGGCAGAAAATCCGCCGGCGTGATGGAATCCAGCATGGCGATGTAGTAAGCGTTCTTGCGCGCCATCATTTCCTGGATTTGCTCCTCGGTGTAACGGGCGACGTGCTCGCCGAGGAGGATTTCCAGGGAGGCCCGCCGCGAGACGCCGCGCAACGCCTCGTTGGCCTGCCGATCGAAGGGGACGCCCTCCTCATCGGCAAGGCGCTTCCAGGCGAGATAGTGATACTCGGCAGTGTCGGTAATCACGCCGTCGAGGTCGAGAATAATGGCTTTGAGAGTCATAGGGCCTCCAAATTTAGGTCATGGGTAAGGGGGCTGAGGTTGCGGGGCTCAGGTCAGGCGCAACCAGCGATAGCCGTAGCGCGGCAAGGTCAGGGAAGCGCCTTCCGCAGCGATGACGGGCAGGGTCTCATCGGTGAGCACGTCCACAAGCGTGCGCCCCGCGACCTCCGTCAGCGGCAGGGCGACCGTCACCGCATCCGGCGCGAGGTTGTTCACCACGACAAAGGTTTCGTCCGCGTCCACCCGCGTGTAGGCCAGTACGGATTTGGGCTGCACGTCGAGCAGCCGCAACGTTCCCCGCCCGAAGGCGCGGTACTGCCGGCGCACTTTGAGCAGGTACCGCATCCGGTTCAGCAGCGAATGGGGATCGGCCTCCTGCGCCGCAACATTGACTTGCTGGTAGCCGTAGACGGGATCGTCAATCACCGGCAGGTAGAGCGCCCCGGCAGGCGCGTCCGAGAACCCCGCGTTGGGGCCCGCGTCCCACTGCATCGGCGTGCGGACGCCATCGCGGTCATGGAGCCAGATGTTGTCGCCCATGCCGATTTCGTCGCCGTAGTAGAGCACCGGCGAGCCGATGAAGGTGAGCAAGATGGAGTTGGCGACCTCAATGGCGGCGCGGTCATTGTTCAGCAGGGGCGCCAGACGGCGACGAATGCCCAGGTTCAGCCGCATGCGGGGTTCGGGCGCATAGAAGTCCCACATGAACTGCCGATCCTCCGGCGTCACCATCTCCAGCGTGAGCTCATCATGGCAGCGGAGGAAAGTCCCCCACTGACAGCCCTCCGGCAATTCCGGGGTCCGCGCCATGATCGCCTCAATGTCGCTGCGATCCTGCTTCGCCAACGCCATAAAAATGCGCGGCATGAGCGGGAAATGAAAATTCATGTGAAATTCGTCGCCGGCGCCGAAGTATGCGATCACGTCTTCGGGCCACATGTTGGCCTCGGAGAGCAAGAAGGTGCCGGGGGCATAGGCGTCCACGAAAGCGCGCAACCGCTTGCAATACGCATGGGTCTCCGGCAAATTCTCACAGCTCGTGCCTTCCCGCTCGAAGAGATAGGGCGGCGCGTCCACGCGAAAGCCATCCACGCCCAGGTCAATCCAATACTGGACCGTCTTAAGCATCGCGCGCTGCACTTCGGGATGGTCGTAATTCAAATCCGGTTGGTGACTGAAAAACCGATGCCAGAAATACTGCCCGCGGACCGGGTCGAAGCTCCAGTTGGAAGGCTCCGTGTCGAGGAAGATGATCCGCACGCCGCGATATTTATCGTCGGTGTCGCTCCAGACGTACCAATCGCGGTATTTCGCATGTTCCGGGTGTTGGGGATCGTGCGACGCCTGGAACCAGGGGTGTTGATCCGACGTGTGATTGATCACGAGTTCCACGAGCACGCGCAGGCCTCGGGCGTGCGCCGCTTCGAGCAGGGCCTTGAAATCCTCGAGGGCGCCGAAATGGGGATGGATCTGCGTGTAATCGGCCACGTCGTAGCCGTCATCCCGCAGTGGTGAGGGGAAAATCGGCAGCATCCAGATGGTGTCCACTCCCAGAGCCTGTAGATAGTCCAGCTTCGAGGTCAGGCCCGCCAGATCACCTTTGCCGTCGCCGTTGCTATCACAAAACGCGCGCACCTGCACTTCGTAAATCACCGCATCTTTGTACCAATCGGTTGTCATGGGGGTTGCTCCTTATAAGCAGGTAATGGGTGAGGGGTAATGGGTGAGGGGCGCCTCATCCATTGCCCATCTCGATGGCCTTGTAAATCTCCGCGCGATCCAGGTTGTCCGGCAGCGGGCCGATACGGGCGAGCTTGCGCCCGACGATCTCGCGCGCAAACAGCACGCAGCGCTCCAGCGGATGGCCATCGAGCAGCGCCATCAGGAATCCCGCCCAGAAGGAATCGCCGGCCCCGGTCGCGTCCACAACTTTAACCGGCTGAGCGGGGATGAAAGTCTGCTGTCCTTCCACGGAGAGGATCATCCCGGCCCCGCCCATGGTGAACACCACCACGCGCGGCCCCATCTCGTGGAACCGGGCGATGTAGTGCTCCGGCGACTGCCCCTCGCCGAAGAGCCGCCGGGCGTCATCCAGCGAGGGCTTGGTGAGGATCGTGTAGCTCATCATATGCCGGATCACCTCTCGAGCCTCGCGGGTGTCGGGCCAGATGCGCGGGCTGTAATTGGGGTCGAGGGAGATCAGTTTGCCCTGCTCTTGCGCCAACACGAAGGCCTTCTCCACCGCCGAGCGGGCGGGCTCGCGCGACAGGGGCCACATGGAGGCATGGACGACTTTGGCGCGTGCGATGGCCTCCTCGCTGATCTCGCGGGGTTCCAGGCGGAAGTCGGCGTCGCGGAACGGCTCGAAATCGGGCGTGCCCTTGGTGCGGGAGACGAAAATGATGCTCGTGCGCACGCGATGATCCATGACCATGTATTGGGTTTGCACGCCCGCGCGGCCCAGCTCCGCCTTGAGGAATTGCCCAAAGGCGCCCATCCCCGTCTTGGAGATGACCGCCGCCTGTCCGCCCAATTTGGCGACGTTGGCAGCGATGTTCGCGGGCGAGCCGCCAGCAAAACGCTGAAACGTCGTCGCTTCCAGCAGCGATTCCGTCTCCTCGACCGAGATGAAGTCAATCAACGTCTCACCGATGACCAGCAAATCCAAATCACCGCCGGGAATGGATAGGTTCATACCCCCCCCTCGAAAATGGCCCCGAATGAACACGAATTTCACGAATCAGATGAGAAATTCCTTTCACATTCCTGGATAGTGCACGCTCGTGTCAGCTGACGAACGGCCGCAAGGCCGCCAGCAACTCTTCGTCCCCCGCCGCCGGATTGCGGAACCAGGCGGGGATGGGGAGCAGCTCCGCCGGTCGGCGCGCGGCGGGAGCGGCGACGAGCTCCTCAATGACCCGGAGATACGCCTCCGCCGTGCGCTCCCAGGTGTAGCGGTCAAGCACTCGCTGCCGTCCGCGGCGGGCGAATTCGGCCCATGCCTCGTGATCCAGCACCAGGCGCTCCAGGCCGCGCGCGATGTCCGCCGGATCGGCAGGATCCACAAGCACCCCGTACTCCACGCCGTCCTCGAACAGACTCTCGCTGGGACCGCCGTTGCGCGTCACCACGAGGGGCAGGCCCGCCGCCGCCGCTTCCAGGGGCGCGAGGCCGAAAGGTTCATACAGCGCCGTCAGCGCGAAGAGGGAGCCAGGGCGCTGCGCCAGGAAGCGATATGCCGCCGCCAACGCCGGCTGTCCCTGAATGGCAAAGGCGCTCACTTTCCCCCACAGAGCGTGAGCTTCAATCACCTGCCGGATCTGCGCCAGCACCGCCCGTTCGCCCACGCTGGCCTGGGAATCCTCCCGCAGGGGATTTTCCAGAGCGCCGGTGAAGATGACGAGGTTCGCCGCCGCCTGCAACGCCGGCGATTGGGCATACGCCTGCACGAGCGCGAGGTGATTTTTCTTGGGATCGAGCCGGCTGGACGCGATGATCGCCGGCAACTCCCGCCGCCCTTCGGCGAGATCGCGCGCGAGCATGGCGCGCACGTGTCCCTGCACCAGCGCCTCGCCGACATAACGCGCGTCCCGGCTGAACGTCAGCAGGTTGACCCCCGGCGGGATCACGACAAAACGCCGATCATCGGTCACCTCCACGGCGCCGTGATAGGCGGGATGGCCATATTGCTCGAAGCGCTCCTGGCGCGTGCTGGTGATATTCACCGCCGAGCGGTTCATGCTCAGGCGCTCCGCCGCAATCCGCCGCGAGAAAAAATACTGCGCGTCGAGCTGCGCCAGGTTTTCCGCCGTCGGATGCAGCTTGTCGAGTTTCTGAGCGCCGAGGGAATGTCCGGTGAAGGTGAAGGGGATACCGGTCTCGGCCTCGATCAGCACGCCGCACAGGCCGCCGTCGCCGTAATGCGTGGTGATGGCGTCAGGACGCGGTCCACGGACGTGAAAGAATTCCAATAGCCGCGGGACCCAATCCTGCACCAGATGGGGCCAGAGCAATTCCTTGCGCAGAAATTCGGGCGGACCAGCGGGCAGACGCACGATCCGCACCCGTTCGGATTCGGGATAGCGATCGAAGGGAGCGGCGAACTCCGGCCATGCCGAATCCTGGATCTGGCGGGTGAAGAGGTCCACCGTGTGCCCCTGCGCGGCCATGGCGAGCGCCACCTGTTTCACGTAGACCAGCTGTCCCCCAAAATCAGGGTGCTCTGTCCAGTAGCTGTCTTTGGCGTCGAAATTGCCCTGCGGATTCAGAAATGCGATGTGCATACGTCCCTCCTCAGCGAATCGGCGAATCACTTACGTTTACACCCTGCAATTGTATGCTAAGCCGGTCAAAATACAAAACCGTGCGCCACCAGGGACGCAATAAACGCCCCTCAAGAGTCACGTGGCCCACTTGAGTTATAATGCCCCCATGGCACTTTGCAATTCCATGAGGGCCATGAGGGGGCGTTGCATGAGCGCTCCGATGACCGGTTAGAAAAGGATGATCTCAAATGTCGCATCGCTCGGCTCATACAAATCAATATCTGCTCGAAGGAGTAGCCATTCTGTCGCTGATCCTGCTGATTATCGCGCTCGGCGTGCTGCACGTCACGCGCCCGCCCGAGAAATTCGCCTCACAAAACGCCACGCAGGAAAACACCGTCCAGGCAAAGGTGCTGGCGGTAGGCGATGAGACTGTCAGTGAGATGCCCACTGGCGAGCAGCTCTATTCCCGCGATATCGAGGTGCAAATTCTCTCGGAGGGACCCTTCGAGGGACAGACCATGACCCTCAATCAACGGCGGATGGAACAGACGAGTAGCATCACTCCCCGCGCCGGGCAGCGGGTGCTGATCATCCTCGCGCAGCAGCCCGATGGTCAAGTCGTTCCCTTCCTCGCCGATCGGGTGCGACTCACCCCGCTGGCGCTGCTCGCGGCGCTGTTCGTGGCAGTCACCCTGGGAGTAGGCCGCGGACAGGGATTACGCGCGCTTCTCGGTCTGCTGCTGAGCCTGGCGGCCATCGGCGGCTTCATCCTCCCGCAGCTGCTCGCGGGACGCGCTCCCCTGCTGGTAACGTTCGTGGGGATGGGTGCCCTGATGGCCGTGACGCTGTATCTGATTCAGGGGTGGAATATTCGCACACACACGGCCTTTCTGGCGCTGTTGGGCTGTCTCAGCGTCACGGCGCTGCTGGCGCTGCTGTGGGTTGAAGTCAGCGCACTCACCGGCTTTGGCTCTGAGGAAACTCTCTATCTGCAAGCCACCGGCGTCACCCTCGACATGCGGGGACTTTTGCTCGCGGGCATCGTGATCGGCGCGAGCGGCGTGCTCGATGATGTGGTGCTCGCTCAGGCAGTGAGTGTTTACGAGATCGCCGAAGCCAATCCGGCGTTGACCGTTCGGGAGATTTTCCGCCGGGGGATGAAGATCGGCAACGCACATCTGGCCTCGATGGTGAACACGCTGGTGCTCGCCTATGCCAGCACGGCACTACCCCTCATCATCCTGTTTGCGCTGTACACCGAGCCGTGGTATCTCACCCTCAACCGCGAATTTATCGCCGAGGAGGTTGTGCGCACACTGGTGGGCAGCCTGGGATTGCTGCTCGCCGTGCCGCTGACAACGGCCATCGCGGCGTGGATGGCGCCCCAGATGGGAGAGGCCGCCCGCTAACCGCCGGCCCGGTGACCTCACTCGTCCCATTCCGAGCGCAGTTGGGCCGCGAGGCGCCTGCCCGTAGGCGAGGCCGCGATGCCTCCCTGCGCCGTTTCCTTGAAACGCACGTCCAGAAGCCGGCCAACCTGCCCCATGGCGTCAATCACCTCGTCCGGCGGGATGACGCTCTCGACGCCCGCCAGCGCCAGGTCAGCGGCGAGCAACGCCTGCGCGGCGCCGCTGGCATTGCGCAAGATGCAGGGCACTTCCACCAGGCCAGCGACCGGGTCACAGACCAGTCCCAGCATGTTCTTGAGGGTGATCGCCAGGGCATGCGCCGATTGTCGCGGCGAGCCTCCCTGCAACTCCGCCGCCGCGGCCGCCGCCATCGCTGCGGCGGCTCCCACTTCGGCCTGACAGCCTCCCTCCGCGCCGGAAAGCATGGCCCGCCAACCGATGACTACCCCCACAGCGCCGGCGGTGATCAGCCCCTGCAGCACCGTCATCTCGGAAAGCCCCAACCCCTCCTGCAAGGAAAACAACACGCCCGGCAGCACGCCCGAAGAGCCAGCCGTCGGCGCCGCTACGATGCAGCCCATCGCCGCGTTGACCTCGCCGACGGCGATGGCATAGAGCATGGCGCGGCTCAAAATCGGGCCGCTCGCGGGGGTGTGTCCCTCCTCCAGCCAGGCGGCCAGGCGCTGCGCGTCCCCGCCAGTCATCCCGCTGAGCGAGCGCCCCTGGCGTGTCGCCAGTCCCCGCGACACACTGTCGCGCATGATTGCCAGTCGTTGCTGGAATTGAGCGACAATAGCCTCGCGCGATTGCCCGCTCACCTGCGCCTCAACCTGAAGCGCTACCTCATGCAGGCTGCAGCTTTGCGCCTCAGCCTGCGCTACCCACTCGGCAATGGAAGTCAAAGGTTTCATAGGACATCATCGTCGAAGACAATCCACAGATTGCACAGGTTGAGCAAGAAAAAATCTGGAACAAGCCACAGGTGGCACAGGCCGGGAAGATAACTCAGGCGTCGGTGATACGCGGAACATAACGCACCCAACGTACCCATGGGAAAGTCGCCAGGCCTTTGGTCACGGCGGCGGGGACGGGATCATCCGTCTCGATAAGCATGATGGAATCGCCGCCCCGCTCTTTGCGTCCCACACTCAGAAAGGCCACGTTGATCTGATGCGCCGCGAGCCAGTTGGTCACCGCGTTGATGGTGCCGGGACGATCCTGCGAGACGATGAGGAGGGTGTGGTAGGCGCCGGAGAAATCCACCTCGTAATCGTCCACGGTGGTGATCAGCACCAGGCCGCCGCCAACCGAAGCGCCGGTCATGCTGCACTGCGTGGCGCCCGCCTCCAGGGTCATCCGCAGGGCGTTGGGATGGGCGCCAGGACCCAGATCGCAAGTCGCAAAGCGCACTTCCATCCCCGCCCGCCGCGCCAGCGTGAGGCTATCCCGAATACGATCATCGGCGGTGGAGAAGCCAAGCAGGCCGGCGATGACCGCCCGGTCCGTGCCATGCCCTTTCCCCGTGAGCGCAAACGATCCGTGCAGCTCGATCAACACCCGTTCGGGTTGTGTCCCCAGGATCGCGCGCGCGATCTGTCCCAGGCGCACGGCTCCCGCCGTGTGCGAGCTGGAAGGTCCGACCATCACCGGGCCGATGATGTCGAACAACGAGGCAGGACGGGCGTCGCTCATCTACAGCAGCGGTTCCAGCCAGGTCTCAATGTCGGTGAACACCTGTTCTTTGCCGATCTCATTGAAGACCTCATGGCGGAAGCCGGGATATTCGTAGCGCGCCTTGCGATGAGCCGTAGCGTTCTCGAAAAAGGCGCGGCTTCCCTCCGGCGGGCAGATTTTGTCAGCCCCGCCTTGCACGATGCACAGCGGCAAATCCACAGGCCAACGCGGCGCGCCCGCCAACGTCGCCTTCATCGTGCGCTGTAACTCCGCACCCAGACGCGGCGTGGCAATCCCGTGCACCAGCGGATCCTCGCCGTATGCCCGGACGACCGCTTCATCCCGCGAGAGCTCTTCCATGCTGAGGCCGGTCTTGACGGAGAGGTCAGGGGCGATGGCAGACAGGAGACGCGCCATCAGGAGCAAGAACGGCGAAATATCGCCGCTCTGCGCCAGGGCCGGCGCGGACGAGATCAACGCCGTGAGGCCCGCCCCGTAATGCAGCCCATAATCCAACACGATCAGCCCGCCCATGCTGTGGCCGAGCAAAACCGTGGGGACACCGGGGTACTGACGCTCGATGACCTGCACGAAGGCCCGCACGTCCTCGCGGAAATCGTCCCAGCGCTTGATGTGACCTCGCGGGCCGGGCGACTTCCCATGCCCGCGATGATCGAAGCCGTGGAGCGCGTAGCCTTTGGGGACAAACCAGGCGATGAGATTGCCATAGCGCCCGCTGTGCTCACCGATCCCGTGCACAAAGAGGAGGTTGACCCGCGCCGGCCCCTCCGGAAACCAGGATTGACGGTAGAGCTCTAACCCATCATGGGTGGTGAACTTCCCTTCCTCGTGTTGCATGAAAGCCTCCCTCAGCAGAGTTCACTTCTGAAAACGTTTCAGTGCCGCATTGGCGGCGTCCAGATCAAAAGCCTCGGGATCAAATTCCGGCCCTACCCACTCCAAAAGCTCGAGGCGCTGATCATATCCTTCCTCTTGAGCCGGCTCCTCCTCGTCTTCGGCAGGGGGTTGAATTTCCCCCCTGGCCACCATGGCGAGAATTCCGACGATCTCAGCGTAACCCCAGACGCCGCCGCAATCCTCCGGCGGGCCGGCGCGTTTGCCCTTGAGGCAGATCGGGTAGGCGCCCGTCGGGTCGGCGGGAAGGATCTTTTCCACCTTGATGTCGTGCACCCAATCATCGCCGAAATCGTAGGTGTAGGTAAATTTCATCCCCTCTTGCAGCTCCAGACGGTCGAGGCGCATCCGATTTTCATCGCGCATCTCCAGTTCCATCCGCGACTCGCGATCCTCGGTAAACGATACGCCATTGATCTCGAACATGTGCAGGTGATAGCCTTCCCAACCGAACAGCACCTGGATGATGTCGTGCAACTGCCTCAGGTTGAGGTTTCCCCGCACCTGGACGCGCCGCCAAATCGGCGGATGCGTGTCGTGGATGCTAATGTGCAGCTGATAAATTGGACTGTCATTTGCCTTTGCCATCACTTCCTCCTTCGAAAATAGAGATCAGCGGTCAGCGGTCAGCGAATCAGCGAAAAAAATCACTCGCGTGACAAAGATACCGCCACTGACTAAAAAAAACGCAAGATTTTATGGTGATCGCCGAAGATTGAGAGTCAACTTTTGCCCCCTATCCCCTGGCCCCTTCTCCCCGCGCACGCGGGGAGAAGGGGAAACTTTTTTTGTGGGGTTTTGCAGGCGGGCTACGCCCGCCTGCAAAACCCTCTTTTTTTTCTCCCCCTCCCCGACGGCGCAAACGCCGTTGGGAAGGGGGCTGGGGGGCAAAAGCTACAGCTCACAAAGGTTCATCCATCGCCGTCGAACTACCTGATGCCAGGCTGAACAATGACCGCACATTTTCATTTTCACACCTTCGCACATTTCCACGTGCCCGACCTATCCCGTCAACACCGCGCGCACGGCCTCCAACGCCTGATCTACAGCGTCGGCGTCAATCCAGTAGTGCGTCACCGCGCGGAAGCTGCGGGCATCGCGGGGGAGGATCAAGACGCCCCGCTCCTTGAGCCCGGCGGCGACGTCATCCGCCGTCAACGTCACGCTGTCGGCCAGCCGGAAATAGACCATGTTGGTGTACACGGGCTGGACCTCAATGCCGGGAATGGCCGCCAGACCCTCCGCGAGGCACTGCGCGCAGGCGTGATCCGCATCAAGGCGCAGCGTCATTTCCTGGAGGGCGACGATCCCCGCCGCGGCCAGGATCCCCACCTGCCGCATCCCGCCACCGAGCACCTTGCGGTTACGGCGCGCCTCGGCAATGAAAGCGGCGCTGCCGCACAGCACCGAGCCGACCGGCGCGCACAGGCCCTTGGAGAGGCAGAACGTCACCGAGTCCACACCCCGCACCAGCTCGCGGACGTCTACCTCCAGCGCCGCCGCCGCGTTGAAAATGCGCGCGCCATCTATGTGGACTTTCAGGCCGTAACGGCGCGCCAACGCCACGACCGCGGCGGTGTATTCCGCCGTCAGCGGCACGCCGAAGCAATTGTTGTGGGTGTTCTCGAGGCAAATGAGGCGCGTGCGGGGGAAATGGATGTTGTCGCCGCGAATGGCGCCTGCGATGTCCTCCAGGCGCAACGTCCCATCGGGCCGATTGGGCAACGGATGGGGCATGATCCCGCCCAGCGCCGCCATGCCACCCTGCTCGTAGACAATCGTGTGCGACTTGTCCCCCAGGATCACTTCATCGCCCCGCCCGCAATGCGTCAACAGCGCGACGAGGTTTCCCATCGTGCCGCTAGCGACAAAGAGAGCGGCTTCCGTGCCCAGACGCTCGGCAGCCAACGCTTCGAGGCGCTGCACGGTTGGATCATCCCCCAACACGTCATCCCCCACCTCCGCCAGCGCCATGGCCTTCCACATCGCCGGCGTCGGATGGGTCACGGTATCACTGCGCAGATCTACCACTTTCATAGGCAAGCCCCCTTTCCCCCATCCACCTCTGCCACAGAACTGCAGGCCTGAGGAAATTATAGTCCACAATCGGAGAATGGGCAATGGCGCTGTTCGCCCTCGCGCTGAGCCCTTGCCCTTTGGCGAAAAAGGTGGCATGATAGGGACAGCACACCCCATCTGCCTGTAATACTTTTCCCCCTCGAGCGTCTGTATGAATAGAAGGGTGCCCTGAACGAGTGTGAAGAAGATGTCCGATGATCTAACGGATTTCGCCGCCTTCTATGACACTACGCTGCCGCAAGTCTACCGCTACGTGGCCTACCGTGTGGCGGATACCGCGACGGCGGAGGATCTCACCGCCGCGATTTTTGAAAGCGCGCTTCACGGCTGGAAACGGCGGCGCAAACCCGAGGCGCTCATGCCGTGGCTCTTTCGCATCGCCCGGAACGCCGTCATCTCGCATTACCGGCGGGATGGGCACCGGGAGCTGGCGCCCCTCGAGGCCGCCATCACTCTCCCGGCTGATGCCGAGGACCCAGAACAGCGCCTGCTCAAAGCCGAGCAGCGACAGCGTCTTCAGCAGGCGCTAGACAGGCTCAGTGACCGCGAACAGGATCTCATCGCGTTGAGATTCGGCAGCGGTCTGACCAATCGCGCCATTGCGCCGATTCTGGGCCTCAACGAGAATCACGTCGCGGTGCTCCTGCACCGGGCCCTGAAGAAGGTCCAGGCGGCCCTGGCAGAAAATCGGTAGGCCTCACTGCAAAGAGGGGGGTTTGATCCCAAAGGAGATAATAAAATGACACGAGAGGAAGCGCAGGCACAGGAAATATCCCGGCAGGTGGAGGCGCTCCTGAGCGGGCAGCAGGACGCAGGCGCCGATCCCTTGCTGGATACCGCCCGGTTGCTGGCAGAAAGCGCCCCCGCCGCGCCCTCGCCCGTCTTCGCACAGCAGCTGCGACGGCGTCTGTTACAGGCCGGCAGCGCACTGGCAGATCTAGCCCAAGAAAGGAGACCTCGTATGTGGAAACGCTTTGCGGCCGTCAGCATGGCGGCCATGGTGATTCTGGCCCTGGTGGGGGTACTGTGGCCCCATTCTCCGAGCGCGGAGCAAGTGCTGGCGCGCGCGGCGGAATCCACTGCCGTCCAGCCGGGGCAGATCGGGTATCAGGTCTACACGAGTGAGGGGAATCTCTACCGCGTGTGGCAGCGTTTCGAACTGGCGGCGGAAGATGACCTCATGTCTGTCCCCGTCGAGAGGATGATGATTCGCTACGCGAAAGACGACCTGACGTTCCAGCAGCCCCTCGAGTGGAACTATAGCGGCCCTACCCGCTTTTGCCGGCTCACAGTGACCGGCGAACAAGATCCCGCGGCAGACGCGGAAGGTTGCCGCGCGACCGCTCCCGCCGCAAATCCCTCCTCCGCCGAACCCGGCTACACCGAGGCCATGGATCCCACCCTCCGGCAGCGGATCGCGGAGGAATTGCGCGACGCGCCTGACGCGCCCGACGCCTCGGCGCTGGAAACCATCCAGGTGCAGATCGAACAGCTCCAAAGCAGCGCGGACGCGGTGAGCATCACGCCGCTGGAGCTCGAGAATGGTCGCGTCTACGCCATCACCGGCAGCCAGGACGCCCCCTCCGCCGACGCGGAAACCGTCACGTACACCCTGTACGTTGACGCCAACACCTTCGTACCCACGGGTTTGCGCTACTGGATGAAAGAGAGCAGCGGCAAGAGCGCCACGTGGGAGGCGATGGTGCTGGACTATCGCATCTTCGACGCCGGAGAGCTGGAATTCGATCCCTTCGCGTGGCCCCCGGCGGGGTCGCCCTGAGCCCTTCACATCACCTCTGAATGCGCGTCCGGCGGGGAAAAATTCCCCCGCCGGACCGTTTTGTTTTCCCCTTGCCTGGGGCACGCCGGCAGGCCGCGGTTCAGCAAGTGTCGGCGCAGATTCATTTTTTGTTTATGGCTCGGAGTTCTTGACAGTGTCAGGAAAGGCGTCTATAATGGGAGAAGGTTACGATGTAAGCGCCAGTATGGATCAATCCAAAGAAAATAGCACATGCATCTCTTTGAGGAAGCTCTAAGCGTCGGGAAAGAAGACATCGAGTTCCACTTTCGTGGATACACTGCCATCGAATGGTTTGACTTTTTGCTTAACCCACGCCGTTTACGGGGAAGTGACTTCTTAATGCGGTGGTCACAAGGTGCATGGAGCGAAGAACGCATCACCCAAGCCGTTAATAGCACCAGTGAATTCTTTGCAATCCCTTATGGGCCGAGTGGGACTGCGCCTGATGACGATGTTAGAACATTTGAAATTTATTTTGAACGGCTCGAGGCTGCAGGGTTAGGAAAAAACAAACGCCCCGATTTGTTAATTTTCAAAAAATCATCTCAAGAAATAGTAGATACTCTTGTGCACTCTATTGGTGGGGTAAGTGAGCTACCTTTTACACTAGAAAGTAACGAAGTAATACAAAAATTATTAAGTGAAGCCATACTTGCAGTCGAGTGTGAAAACAGCCTTTGGAAAGGTAAACTTATGCCAGATTACGGTGCAGAGTTAAAGCCTCAAAGACGGCTTGGCGGCAAACTCGGGCTTAAGAAAAACGCTGTCCTGCCAACTTTGATATTGAAAGAAGAAGACCGCAAGCCATTGCAAAAATGGCAGGACCTACACTCCGTCCCCATTCATATATGGCACGTTTTCTACGATATGGCTTTTGGCATTTCTCTTGATAAGGCACAAGAGATCATTGCGCAAGGGCTCATTCTACCTACAGAACAAACTTTCCAGGCACCTGGTGGTGCCATCACCAGAAAAGTCATTTACAAGTTCTATTACCATTATGCTTATCCCCTGGCTGAGACAACTCAAGAGCCAGAACTCAAAGCCAAGTTTGTTGAAGACAAAAACGGACACATTCTGCCATATGTCCACTTTGAAAACGGAAGGATGACCTTACGCACAGAAGCGTTAAGGGTATTACAAGAGATTGAAAATGCCAAAGACTAATGCCTACAGCACCCCTTCATCGTGGGAAACCAGAGAGCTTTTGAGGGAAAAAGGGCAATTCTGGACTCCTGATTGGATTGCTGAGCCAATGGCTGAGTATGTGTTAGCTGGAAAGGGTGGCCTATTGTTCGATCCAGCGGTTGGAGCAGGTGCATTTTTCCGTGCGGCAAAAACGATAGCAAGTGAAAACGAGTTTCCCGTTAAATGTACTGGAATGGAAATTGATCCCATAGCACTAGCTCAAGGACTTGAGTACGGCCTAGACAAAGACGACATTGCTTCGGTAACAATGGGTGATTTTGTACTCCAGCCACCCCCAACAACATTTTCGGCAATTGTCGCCAATCCCCCCTATATTCGACATCATCGTATTTCTCAAGAAACAAAAGCACGACTCAAGCAGTTAAGTATTCAAATACTTGGGAAACCGCTTGATGGACGAGCAGGTCTACACGTTTATTTTTTGATCCGCGCCCTGTCACTACTCGAAAATAATGGCAAATTAGCCTTCATCATGCCTGCTGACACTTGCGAAGGTAAATTTGCTTATGATTTATGGACCTGGATCACGGAAAATTTTGCTCTGGATGCCGTCATAACATTTTCCCCGAAAGCATCGCCGTTCCCTAATATTGATACAAATCCGCTTGTTTTTTTAATCCGTAAAGCATCGCCCGAAGACAAATTCCTCTGGGCTAAATGCTGCCAGCCAGCAACCAATTCCTTAAAAAGTTGGATAAGGTCTGGATTTGAAAATATTCCTGAGCAAGATTTATTTGTCATTGTTCGAGATTTGAAGGAGGGACTCAGCACAGGACTTTCACGCGAACCGCTTCCAAACTGCGATAATGGGAGATACACGCTAGGAGATTTTGTCCAGATCATGCGTGGCATCGCAACAGGTGCTAATGATTTCTTTTTTATGACCACTGAGCAAGCCGTGCGATTGGGAATTCCAGACGAATATTTTGTTAAGGCCATTGGGCGAACACGAGATATTACAGGAGATGAGATTACTAACGAAACAGTCGAAATGCTCGACCGGAGAGGAAGGCCGACTTTGCTATTATCTCTTAATGATGCTAATTTAGAATCTTTTCCAGAATCAATAAAACAATACTTATTGGAAGGTGAAAGACAAGGTTTGCCCAAGCGTCCGTTGATTTCGCAACGTAAACCGTGGTATAAAATGGAAGTGCGTGTGCCACCGCCATTCTTGTTCACTTATTTGGGCCGTCGTAATTCTAGATTCATTCGAAATACTGCCAGTGTTGTCCCCCTGACAGGTTTTCTATGTGTATATCCAAAGAATAATGATGAAAAGTATACGGCTCAGATTTGGGAAATTCTTAGCCACTCTGATACAATAGCTAATTTACTGAAAGTCGGGAAATCTTATGGTAATGGCGCAATTAAAGTGGAGCCGCGTTTATTAGAGAGATTACCCATTCCAGATCATGTAATTGAACAATTTGGTTTCCCGGTTCAAATGCGCTTATTCGAGCAACAGGAATATTATACAATAGGGAATAGCAAATAGAATAATATTTCAAAAATGGCTAATACATGCTCAGATCTTGCGTATCCCTGCGTTCCGTTGAGGCATTCAAGTACATCTTGAAAGATAAGCGCATGGTCTTGCTTGTAGAGCGTTCGGACGACAGGATGATAAAGCAGAAAGGGAATCAACCACGACGGAGTCTGCGCCGTCAGCGGATCACACCGCAGCGGTTTTTCCATAGCCACAGTTCATAGAGCATCATCAAAAGCAAGGAGGTAACACAATGACCCAGCAGTTCGCAGGTAAGGTAGCGGTTGTAACAGGCGCCAGCTCTGGCATCGGCAGGGCGAGCGCCCTGGCATTTGCTCGAGAGGGGGCAAAAGTGGTGGTCGCCGATGTCCTGGTCGCGGGGGGCGAGGAAACGGTCCGGCTGATCCAAGAGGCGGGCGGCGAGGCGTTCTTCGTCAAGACCGACGTCTCGAATGCCGCCGCGGTAGAGGCCCTGATTCAGAAGACCGTGGAGACATACGGCCGGCTGGATTATGCCTTCAACAACGCGGGGATAGAAGGGACGAGGGCACCCACAGCCGAGTGCACCGAGGAAAATTGGGATCGCACGCTCACGATCAACCTCAAAGGCGTCTGGCTGTGCATGAAATACGAAATCCTGCAGATGCTCAAGCAGGGCGGCGGCGCCATCGTGAACACGGCTTCCATTGCCGGGGTGGTGGGATTCCAGGGACTACCGGCTTACTCTGCCTCCAAGGGCGGCATCGTGCAATTGACGCGCGCCGCGGCGCTGGAATACGCCAAGGCCGGCATTCGGGTGAACGCCGTCTGCCCCGGCGTCATCCGCACGGCGATGGTCGAGCGTCTAACCGGGGGGGGAGCCGAGGCGGAAGCGGGATTTGTCGCCGGCGAGCCGATCGGACGGATGGGCACGCCAGAAGAGATCGCCGCCGCGGTGGTGTGGCTGTGTTCGGACGCGGCATCGTTTGTCATTGGCCATCCGCTGGTAGTGGACGGCGGCTGGGTGGCCCAATAGGGGCAGGTATCTAATGAAGTGAGCTGGGCTAACCGTGACACCTGGCGCCGCTTCATGACGCGCCGGCGGCGCCAGGGAGGCGGTTGCGGTTAGACCGCCGTCCGTGCCGCGTTTGTCCCAGGCCATCCGTTGCCCTCGAACTGCTGGCGTTATCCCATGAACGCGTGCCGACGCAAAAGCAATTAGGATATAGAGTCAACGGAGAGAGTCTATGATCCGCCAGGCGAGGTTTTGCGTCATAGTCATGAGCCTGGTCATTCTGCCGGCCTCGAGGGCCGTCACTTTCGTCCCACCCAGACAACCATCACTGGCAGCGGCGCCCTTTGTGGGCGTCGCAATTTCCTGTAGCGCAGTGCCCCCTGCTCCAGGAAATTATGTCGTGGCCATCGAGTCCAGCGGCCAGACTCGCGAATCCCGTCTGCACATCCCCCCGGGATACCTGGCAGGCCAGGCTGCTCCCCTGGTCATTAACCTGCATGGCGCCGGTGGAAGCGGGTTTCAACAAGAAATGTATAGCAGGATGTCCGGCAAGGCCGACGAAGCCGGCTTCATTGTCGTCTATCCAGAAGGGCGCGGCGATCCGTCGAGCTGGTACGTCGGACCGGCAGCCGGCGGACGGCAAGAGGATGTGCAGTTCATGCGCGACCTGATCGCCTGCCTGGAGAATCAGCTGAGCATTGACGCTGATCGCATTTATGCTACCGGCTTTTCCAATGGCGGGGGGATGGCCAATCGTCTGGGCTGTGATCTGTCGGACGTCATCGCGGCCATCGGCCCGGTATCGGGAGCATACTTTTTTGCCGACGACTGCCAACCCTCCCGCCCTGTGCCGGTCGTGGCCTTTCACGGCACGGCAGATGGCATCATCCCTTACAACGGCGGGACAGAGTTGCCTCCCATCCCCCAGTGGGCCGCCGATTGGGCTGCCCGCAATGGCTGTGACCTTACTTCCACCCTCACCTATTCCCACGGTGACGTGACCGGAGAAACGTGGGGGAATTGCGACAACGACGCCTTGGTCACACTTTACACTGTTGCGAATGGGACGCATGCATGGCCCGGGGCCGCCGGAGCCACTCAGGACATCAAGGCCACGGACACGATCTGGGAATTCTTCGCCGCCCATCCCTTCGGCACACTGTCCCACCACGTCTATCTGCCCTTAGTAGCGCGCCCCTGAATTGATACTCTAAATCTGAAAATGCAGAGTTGACTAACAAAATACGCGACTGATGGCAGCTCCACACGGCGTTTCCCTGACTGCAGGGTCTTCCTGTTTCGGCAGAAATCCACAGCCTCTCGCCGCAACAAACCCCCACCTCATAACCAGCACGGCAGGCAGTTTCCCCGCGTGCCGGAAGACACCCCGCGTCAAAGCTCCTCACGCCGCAGCCGCGTGCAAGGGAACTCCCCCAGTAAGCCAGAATACCCTGAAGGGATAAACGCCTGATGTCTGAATTAGCGGCGGCATGTTCCCAAATTGTGACCGCGATCCGCCAAATCCTCGTCCACCGTTCGCCAATTCTGGTCGCCCTGGATGGGGGCAGCGGCGCGGGCAAGTCCACTTTGGCTGCCATGCTGGAGCAGAAAATTGAGTCTGTCGTGATCCCGCTCGACGATTTCTATTCCGCCTCCATTCCCGATTGGGAATGGGACACGCGTTCAATCCCGGAGAGAGTCAGAGACGTGTTTGATTGGGCCAGGCTGCGCACTGACGCCCTGGAGCCCCTCCTCGCCGGCCGACCGGCGCGATGGTTTCCCTTTGACTTTGTCTCGGGGATGCGCCCGGATGGGACGTATGGGCTAAGCCCCCATGCAGTCGAAAAACAGCCGGCAAAAGTGATCATTCTCGAAGGCGCTTATTCTGCAAATCCAGAGATTGCCGATTTGATTGATCTGGCCGTGCTGGTGGATGTCCCGGTCGCCGAACGGCATCAACGGCTAGACCGGCGCGAAAGCGATCAGCGCTTTCTAAAACGCTGGCACACGCTCTGGGACGGCGTCGAAGACTACTACTTTTCAGAAGTCAGGCCAAAGTCAGCCTTTGATTTGGTCGTGCGAGGGTGACGCCTTAAATCACCCGACGCCCGACGCCGGATGTCGCTGCCGGGCCTGTATCCACCAATTTTTTTCCCCCCCAAAAAAAATCCCGCTCAACCCTTCCATTTCCACGCGCTCCGCGATGAAGCTTGGGCGACCTTCCCGCCCGGTCACACTTGTTCACCTCTGGAACCTTCATCACTTATGAGCCGGATCTCCATATTTTCTCCACAATTTCCCGCTATGATAGCCACATTTCTTACGGAGGTGAAAGTGCATGAAGCGAAAAAAGTGGTTGATGATCCTCCTGAGTGTTGGGGTGATAGGGGCCGGCGTGGGCGGCTATTTCTTCTATCGGCAGACGACTGCCGCTACCTCCACCGCCACGACCGACAGCCTGGAGACGTCTGTGGTGACGCGGGGCTCGCTCCGAGCGACGGTTGACAGCAGTGCGAGTTTGACTCCCGTTGAGACAGTGAACCTGGCGTTTGGCAGCAGCGGCACGATTGCCGAAGTGCTGGTCAAAGCAGGCGATGAAGTACAGGTCGGGCAACCGCTGGCGCGTCTGGAAACGACCGATCTGGCCCATGCGGTCACGGAGGCAGAAATTGCCCTGCTGCAGGCCCAAATTACCCTCTCTCAGACCATGGCGGGGCCGAGTGCGACCGAGCTCGCCGCTGCCGAATCCGCGCTGGCCAGCGCTAAAGCCAGCTACGCCGAAACGACCCGCGGCCCCACCGGGGCCGAGGCCACCCAGGCCGAACTTTCCCTCGAACAGGCCAGAATCAGCCTGGAATCGGCGCAGGCAGCCTACGACCAGGCCGGCGGCAGCTGGCGCGCCGAGGTGAACTACTCCCCCATTGCCACCAACCTTTGGGAAGCTCAGGCGTCGTATGAGAACGCCCTGGCTTCTTACCAGGCAGTGATGCAGGGAGCTACCACCCCCGAACGCCAGGCCGCATGGGCCAAAGTCCAGCAGGCCCAGGCCAGCCTGGATCAGCTCCAAGAACAACCCTCTGAGGCGGAAGTGCAGCTGGCCGAAATCAGCGTCCAAAAGGCCCGAACCGCCCTGGAACTGGCGCAGTACAACCTGAAGCAAGCCACACTGGTCGCGCCCTTCTCCGGCACGATCACGGCGGTCAACATCGCGGTCGGCGACTCAGCCAGTGGCACGGCTATGGTGCTCGGCGACCTGCAAGCGCTGGCAGTGGAAGTTCAACTCGATGAGTCGGACGTCGTTCAGGTCGCGGTGGGACAGCCGGCCCAGGTGACGCTAGATGCCTTCGACGACCTGATGCTGACCGGCACGGTGACGGCGATCGCGCCGACGGCGAATCTAGAGAACGGCGTAGCGATCTACCCGGTGACCGTGGTCGTATCCCCCACCGGCGAGGCGCTGATCCGCCCCGGCATGACCGCCAACGTGACCATCGTGACGGCCGCAGCGGACGACGCGCTGCTGATCCCGGTGAACGCGGTGCAGTACCTGGGCGAACGGACTTTCGTCCTGCGCCAGCTGCGAGAGGGCGAGACTTTGACCGATACGATGCAAATGGGCCCCGGCAGCGGCGCCGGGTTCCCTCAGAGCGGCGGCGCCGGACAGACGTCAGGCAGAGGAGCGCAGAGCGGCGCGGCCGGCCAGCGCCCCGCGTTCCGTGCCGGTCAGAGCAGCGGTTTGCTCGCCGGTTTTGTGCTGACACCGGTCCAAATTGGCGCTCAATCGGACACCGAGGTAGCCATCACCGAAGGACTCCAGGAAGGCGACGTCGTGGTCATCTCCAGTTTGACCACGCAAACGGACACTCAAAGCTTCTTCCCCGGTGGCGGGCCCGGCTTCGACGGCGGTGGACCCGCGGGTGGGATGCCGCCCATGGGGCCGTGAGAGGCGATCTGAAAAGCGAGGAGGTTCATGAAAATGCATAAAAAGTCGTGGCTATGGCTCATCGGGGGAATAGTGCTGCTGGTAAGCGGCGTGCTGGGATACATCTACGTGCTGAAGCCCAACACGGTGAAAGCGCAAACGTCAGACCAAATCACCGAAATGGTAGTGGTGACGCGGGGGACTTTGCAAGATTCTATTGAGAGCAGCGGCAACCTGGCCGTGGTTCAGGAACGGGCGCTCGCGTTTGCTACCTCAGGGCGGGTGGTCGAAATCTATGTAAAGGTCGGAGAGCAGGTCAAAGCCGGGCAGCCCTTGCTGCGCCTGGATTCAACGACGCTGGAGCTGGCGGTAACGCAAGCCCAGGCTGATCTGGACAAGGCGCAAATTCAGCTGGAGCAGACGCTGGCCGGGCCGACTCAAGCGGAACTCGCCGCGGCCGAAGCGTCGTTGGCCAGCGCCAGAGCCAGCTACGCTCAGGTGAAGGCGGGACCTTCCGCCGCCGAGTTGGTGCAGCTGCAGAATACTCTGGATCTGGCAGCCAAAGCGGTGCAGCAGGCCCAGGGCAACTACGAACGGTCCGGGGGACGATCGGCGGCCTCCCTTCAAAGCGCGACAATAGCCTATGACAAAGCCAAAGCGGCTTACGAAATCGGCACAGCAGGGCCCACTAAAGCCGAGCTGGCCGCGGCCTGGAGCAGTGTCGAGCAGGCCCAGGCCAATCTGGAAGAGTTGAAGGCCGGGGCGACCACCGCTGAAATCCAAACCGCCCAGCTCAACGTTCAACAGGCGCAGCTGGCCCTGGATAAGACCCAGCGGCAGCTCGCGCAGGCCACGCTGGTCGCGCCGTTTGACGGCGTGATCACAGCGCTGAACGTGGCCGTTGGCGAAATGGCCTCCGGTTCGGCCATCACCGTCGCGGACCTGAGCGCGCTGGAGGTGGAGGTCTCGCTGGACGAGTCCGACGTCACGCAGGTGCACACCGGTCAAAGCGCCCAGGCCACAATTGCCACGCTCAACGACCTGGTCATCCCCGGCGAGGTGACGGAAATCGCGCCGGTGGCGGAAGTCTCCTCCGGCGTGGCGATCTATCCGATCACCGTACGCCTCAGCGAAAGGCCGGCTGCCGTTCGGCCCGGCATGTTAGCCGACCTGGAAATCATCACCGCGCAGTGGGACAATGTGCTCTATCTGCCCCAGCGCGCCGTGCAGTTAGAAGGCGAGCAGGCTTACGTGATGCGACAGACGACCGAGGGCCAGTTTGAACGGACCCCGGTGACCATCGGCCAAAGCCTGGGCGGCAATGTGGAAATCGTGGACGGGCTCGCCGAGGGCGACATCATCGGGGTCGTGACCCAGGTGACAACGGCGGCCACGACACCCGAAGCATCCGACGGTTTCCGCATCCAGGGCCTGGGCGGCCTCTTGGGCGGTGGAGGGAGGCCTTGAAATGAGCCTGATTGAAACCGAGAATTTGACCAAAGTCTACCACATGGGCACGGTGGAGGTCCACGCCCTGCGCGGGGTCACCTTCAACATTGAAGAAGGAGAATGGGTAGCGATCATGGGGCCGTCCGGCTCAGGGAAATCCACCCTGATGCACATCATCAGCTGCCTGGACACCCCCACCACCGGCGCCTATCACCTGAACGGGGTGGATGTCAGCCAGATGAACGACAACCAGCTGGCCGTCATCCGTGGCCGGGAGATCGGCTTCGTCTTCCAATCCTTCAACCTTTTGCAGCGGGCTCCGGCGTTCAAGCAAGTGATGCTGCCGCTGCAATACAGCCGCAACGGCTCGCGGGTGGAGCCGGCCGAGCGCAAACGTCGGGCGATGGAGGCGCTGGAAAGAGTCGGCTTAAGCGACCGGATGTCCCATCGCCCCTCGGAGCTTTCCGGCGGACAGCAACAGCGCGTCGCCATTGCCCGCGCCCTCGTCAACCAGCCCCGCATCCTGATGGCCGATGAACCAACCGGCAACCTGGACTCTGAATCGGGCCGCGAAATTCTGGACATCCTCCATCGCTTGCACGAGGAGCAGGGCCTCACGGTAGTGATGGTGACCCATGATGAAGCTATCGGGCGCGAAGCCCATCGCGTGATTCGGCTCAAGGATGGCAAGATTCAGGCCTGAGCCCCAGGGCGAGCAACGGCTGACCTGAGATCCTGACAGCATCAGGGACATATCAGGGACATAAGGAAAAGGAAAAGTCATGAGAACACGATTAGCGGATCTGTGGGAAAACATCCGGGTGGCCCTGGACGGGCTGCTGGCGAACAAGTTGCGCTCCGTCTTGACAATGTTAGGCGTCATCATCGGCGTGGCCTCCGTGGTAGCCCTGCTGTCCATCGGCAACGGCGCCTCGGCCTCCATCACCAGTCAGATCAGCAGCATCGGCACGAACATGCTGATCGTGACGGCCGGCGGGATGGGCCGGATCGGCGGCGGCCCCGGCGGTTCGCTGGGACTGACCATGAGCGACGCCGAAGCGCTGGAGGATCCCAACCAGGTCACGGCAGCCGCCATGGTCGTCCCGCAGTATGGCGGCGAGGGCCAGATCATCTACGGTGACAGCAACCTCAACGCCTCCATCACCGGCGTGCCGCCCGCATACCAGGACCTGTACGATCTGACGCTGGCCCGGGGCGAGTTCATCTCCAGCAGCGAGGTGGACAAACGCGCGAAAGTGGCCGTCCTGGGAGCGACGGTGGCCAGCGACCTCTTCGGCAGCTTCAACCCGATCGGGCAGAAAATCAAAGTTTCCACGTTCGGCGCGACGGTCTCACTGACGGTCATTGGCGTCCTGGACGAGCAAGGCGGCTCCATGCTGAACGAGGCCGATAGCAGCATCTTCGTGCCGCTCTCCACCGCTCAGACCAAGCTCTTCAACGGTCGGAACTCCCTCGGCCAGTTAGTCGTCAACCGCGTCAACGTGATGGCGAAGTCAGAAGCGCTGGTAGACACGGCCCAAACGCAAATTGACGCCGTCCTGCGCGACCGGCATGGTCTCGAGCCGGAGGAAGACGCCGATTTCCGCATCATCAATCAGGCCGACATGCTGGAAATGGCGACCAGCGTCACCAGCAGTCTGACGGTCTTCCTGGGAGCCATCGCCGGGATCTCGTTGCTGGTCGGCGGCATCGGCATCATGAACATCATGCTGGTCTCAGTCACCGAGCGCACCCGTGAGATCGGCCTGCGCAAGGCCGTGGGAGCGCGCAAAAACGACGTGCTCGGACAATTCCTGATGGAAGCCATCCTGCTCAGTTTGCTCGGCGGATTGGGAGGCGTGCTCGTGGGAATAGGGTTATCCCAAATCGTCAACCTCACCGGCACGTTCAACTCCGTGGTGACGCCGGGCTCGATCCTGCTGGCAGTCACCTTCTCGCTGGCCATTGGCCTCTTCTTCGGCATCTATCCGGCCAACAAGGCCGCCGGCTTGAACCCGATTGAGGCACTCCGATACGAATGAGTCCAGGGCAACGTTTGGGGGAGGGCGCGCTGACGGACCAGCGCCGCGTGCTCTCTCCCGACTGGGATTATAATAGAAGTTGACAGTATAGGCCGCAGGTGGAATGACACTAAGAGGCGCTCAAAATGCCGACCCAGACCATTCTGGTTGTAGATGATGCACCGCATATCGTGGAAGTGGTGAGCGATTACCTGAAACAGGCCGGTTTTCGAGTCCTGACGGCCCACGACGGCCAGACGGCGCTGGCCATCGCCCGTCACGAGCAGCCCGATTTGATGATCCTGGATCTGATGCTGCCGGACGGCCCCGATGGACTGGACGTCTGTCGAAGCATCCGCCGCGATCCGACGCTGGCCGAAACCCCCCTCATCATGCTCACCGCCCGCGTGGAGGAAATGGATCGGCTGATCGGGCTGGAGCTGGGCGCCGACGACTACGTCACCAAGCCGTTCAGCCCGCGCGAAGTCGTCGCGCGGGTCAAAGCCGTCCTGCGCCGGACCCGGGGAGCGTCCTCTCCGGCCGTGATCCGCGTGGGCAACCTGTGCATTGATCTCAGCACCCGCACCGTCACCGTGGGGGAAACCGTCGTGGACTTAACGCCGACCGAGTTTGATCTCCTGACCTTCCTGGCTCAGAACGCCGGTCGCCCCTTCACCCGCGCTCAACTGATGGAGCAAGTGTATGACGTGGCCTACACCGGCTATGATCGCGCCATTGACTCCCACATCAAAAACCTGCGGCGCAAGCTGGAAGCCGATGCCCATAACCCCCAATGGATCGTCACCGTTTACGGCATCGGCTACAAACTGGAGGGACCCACATGAAACTCTGGGGCAAACTCCGTCAGGGTTGGAAACGCGCCTGGAGGCGCCTCAATCTGCGCTTTTTCTGGCAGATGGCGCTGGCCTTTGGCCTGGTCACCTTGCTGCCCCTGGGAGCCGTCTACCTGGTGGGCCGGCAGGCGTTGCGGCAGACACAGGCCATCATCGGCAACAGCCCGCTGCCGGGACACACCCTGTGGGCCGACCGGTTGAGTCGCTATTATCAGGAACACGGCTCCTGGGACGGCGTGGAAACCATGATCGCCGGCTATCCCACGGGGCCAGGATGGGAGCCGTATGACGCAGACTGGCAGCGCCCTTACATTTTGCTTTCCCCCACCGGTGAAGTCATCGCCTCCGACAATCCCGAGCAACAAGGGGAAAACCTGGGGCAGGTCGAACAAGGGTTAGCCATGCCCATTAGGGTCAACGGGCAACTCGTCGGGCGGATTCTGCTCAGCGACTTCCGGGCCATTGCGCCGCCCCCCGATCAGCCTACCCCCCTGCCGCGCGTGGGGCGGATTGCCGAGCGGATGTTGGGGAGCAGCGTCTACGTGATGGTCGCCGCCGTGATCGTGGGCCTGGTCCTTTCGCGCGGCATCAGCCGCCCGGTCCAGGAAGTGACCGACGCCGCCCGCGCCATTGCAAGCGGCACCCTCAGCGCGCGCGTGTCTCAGGATCACGTAGGGGAAATGGGCGAGCTGGCCGCCACCTTCAACGCCATGGCGGATGCGCTCGCGCGCGACAATGAACTCCGCCGCAACCTGACCGCTGACGTCGCGCACGAGCTCCGCACGCCCCTGAGCGTGATCCGCGGCAAGCTGGAGGGCATCCTGGACGGCGTCTATCCGGCGACGCCGGAACAACTCGGGCCGGTGCTGGAACAAACCCTCCTGCTCACGCAATTGGTGGAAGATTTGCGCCTCCTGGCGCAGGCCGAAGCCGGCCAGCTGCCTTTGGAACTGCGTCCCACCGACGTAGGAGACCTGTTGCGCGACGCCTGCGTCAATTTTACCCCCCAGGCCGAAGATCGCGGCGTCACACTGGTGTTGGATCTCCCCGTCGGGCTGCCCAAAGTTCCGGCTGACTGGCGGCGGATCGCCCAGGTGCTCGGCAACCTCATTTCCAACGCCCTGCGCCACACCCCGGCCGGCGGCGTCGTGACCCTCTCAGCTGCCGTTCAGGAGCAGG
>Ga0208196_1001347_pt1 | contig 26905 bp, 25 predicted proteins | sample AD_JPNNA7_MetaG_FD_184443 | JGI IMG/M metagenome (GOLD analysis project Ga0208196, IMG submission 184443) | Active sludge microbial communities of municipal wastewater-treating anaerobic digesters from Japan - AD_JPNNA7_MetaG (SPAdes) (version 2) | ecosystem: Engineered > Bioreactor > Anaerobic...
AAAATCGGGTCCGTGTTCTTTCTTACCAATAGGATATTCATCCGCAATTTGCAGGGGTTGAACTTGCGTAACTTGAAGTTCATAAACCCCTTCCTGTTTAGGATGGAGCTTAGGAATCCCGCAAATTATTACAGATGATTCAAGGGTAAGGCGTTTTGCTGTTTCAAATGCTTCTTCTCCCAAATCAGGTTGAAAGGCAACGGTTTGAATTTCTCCTGTTCCATCTCTTAAAATTATGAACAGCAGTTTTCCGCTATGACGAATATTGCGAACCCAGCCCTTAAGCCGAACTTCCTGTCCTAAATACTTTTCTATGTCTTTTACAAATACATCTTGCATTTTCTTTTACCTGTGTAATAAGTTTATTCTGGTATTTTGGGTTTGAATTTGATTTATAATTTTAGTGGCTATTTCCAAAGCTCTGGTTCCTGCTTCTCCATCTACAACCGGTTTTTTATTGTTTTTAAGACAATCAATAAAAGACTCCAGTTCCAAAGTTAAAGCATCCTTGTTAATATCGTCGGCATCATAGCTTTTAATATCCAAAAGCTGCTCCGGATTGATATTTGGAGCTCCCATCAGAATTTGAGGTAATAAACTGTTTATATCGGAACTTTTTTTGATAACACGCACATTTTTTGCCAGAAAATCCATCCTGATATAGGCATCATTCTGAAAAAATCTTAATTTGCGTTCCTGTTTTGTGGAAACGCGGGAAGAAGTTACATTGGCAACAGCTCCATTGGCAAATTCAATACGCGCATTAGCAATATCTATCGTAGAAGTAAAGATACCTACTCCACTGGCTTTAATATCGGTAACCGGGCTATGCACAAAGCTTAAAATGAGGTCTATATCGTGAATCATTAAATCTAAAACAACAGGAACATCCGTTCCTCGCGGCTGAAAAGTGGAAATCCTCTGCGATTCAATAAACAGAGGGTTATTGATTTCCTTCTCTATTTTCAGGATAACGGGATTGAATCTTTCAATATGCCCCGCCTGAATAATGAGATTCCTTTCGGAAGCAAGCTTAAGCAAGTCGTTCGCTTGAGCTAATTCACTCGTAATCGGCTTTTCTACGAAAATATGCTTTCCGGCAAGTAATGCAGTTTTGGCAAGTTCATAATGAGCTGTGGTTGTAGCAGATATATCTATTGCATCGCAGGCAGTTAAAAGCTCTTCATAGCTGTTAAAAGACCTGGTATTTAGCTTTTGGGCTATTTCCTTTGCGCGTTGTTCATTGATGTCATAAATGCCAACTAATTCCGCACCATCAATGTTTTGAAACTTTTGGGCATGATGTTGACCTAAATGGCCAACTCCCACAACTCCGATTTTTATCATTTCTTAAGCTTTTGCGAAAGAACCTTCAGCATATCTAAAGTCATTGCAGGAAGGTCATATTCCGGTTTCCAATTCCATTCTTCCATAGCTGCTGTCTGGTCCATAGAATTGGGCCAGGTTTCTGCTATGGATTGTCTTACAGGATCAATTTGATAGTCAATTGTGAATTCGGGAATATGCTTTCTAATTTCCTTAGCAATCATTTCGGGTTCAATGCTCATTGCTGTAACATTAAAACAATTACGGTGCTTTAACTTTTTGGGGTCTGCTTCCATAAGCTCTACACAGGCACGCATAGCATCCGGCATATACATCATATCCAGATAAGTTCCCGGCTTCAGATAACAGGTATAATTTTTATTTTTAATTGCCTCATAATAAATCTCTACCGCATAATCAGTCGTCCCTCCTCCAGGAAGAGTAACATTGGAAATAATTCCCGGATAACGAACTCCCCGCGTATCCACTCCATATTTTAAGAAATAATAGTCGCTCCAAAGTTCGGCTGCAACTTTGGAAATGCCATAAATGGTAGTAGGACGCATAATTGTATCCTGCGGGGTATTATCCAAGGGCGTGGAAGGACCAAATGCACCTATGGAAGAAGGTGTAAAAACAGCACCTTTAACTTCACGCATTATTTCCAGGGAATTGATCAAGCTTCCCATATTTATGTTCCATGCTTTTAAAGGATTAGCTTCCCCTTTGGCGGAAAGAACAGCTACCAGATTGATTATAGTATCAATACTGTATTTTTTAACTACTTCAAATATCTTATCCGCTTCCATAGCATCCAAATTTTCACAGGGACCGCCTTCCCGAATTTCCATTGTTAAAGGTGTGCTACGATAGGCAGCAACAACTGCATTTGAACCATAGAGCTTACGCAAATAAGGAACAAGTTCCGAACCAATTTGTCCTGCCGCTCCGAGAACCAGAATGTTTTTCATCTTCTAACTCCGTTATTTTTTTACTTTATGTTATTACCTTGTTTTTTTTCTGCCCTGCCTTGTCAATTGTTTTTCCTGTAAAATGAACTGACCCCTCTTTTTGAATGATATGCCCATAAAAAAATGATATAACCTTATCCTCTGTGTAAATCCAATCTCTTTCTCTCTTTGTAAAACAGCAAAACAATACATTTTTTTCCAATTCCATCTCGCAAACTGGCTACCCTGCCAACTCACTTTTCTCTTTGTTACACAAAACTTCTCAGCTTTGCTGCTGGCTCTTTCACTTTGCTCATAAAAATCATCGCGGCAATCACAAATGGCTTATAACCCGCTTCCTGATAGGTATGCAAACGGTATTTTTCAAACACGCTTTTTGCCACTTCACCATTTTCACAACTTACATCGCTAATATCTGCAGGAAGACAGTGTTCATAAAGCGCATTTCCGTTTTTTGTCAATTTCATCATCTCGTCATCGCATTCCCAGTCAATATACTTTTCATTTTGAGCCAAACAATGCAGTTCCAGTTCTTTCAAGCCCTGTTTATCACCGGCTTTAAGCAATTTGGTCCTTTGTTGCATAACTGACATTGGTGCCCAACTTTTAGGATAAACGATATCGGCATTTTGGAATGCTTCTTCCATTAAAGTGGTTTGGCTAAATGAACCTCCGCTCTCTTGAGCAAATGAAAAAGCCGACTGTATGGTCTCCGGAAGCAAATCATAGCCCTCAGGATGAGCCAATACAACATTCATTCCGAAACGGGTCATCAGATTTATTATTCCCTGCGGAACAGAAAGCGGTTTTCCGTAAGAAGGAGAATAAGCCCAACTCATAGCTATTTTCTTGCCTTTTAGATTTTCCCATCCGCCAAAATAATCCTTCAGTTTCAAAAGATCGGAAAGAACTTGCGTAGGATGGTCTAAATCGCATTGTAAATTTATAACGGTAGGTCTTTGTGCTAAAATTCCCTGCTGATAACCTTCGCTAATAGCATTGGCAACTTCCAACATATAAGTATGCCCCTCTCCGGGATACATATCATCACGAATACCGATTACTTCAGTTAGAAAGGAAATCATATTAGCTGTTTCCCGAACCGTTTCACCATGCGCAATTTGACTTTTCACTTCATCCAATTCCGCTAAAGCTAAGCCCAAACCATTTACTGCCGAAGCAAAACTGAAACGCGTTCGCGTGCTGTTATCCCGAAAAATAGATATTGCTAAGCCATAATCAAAAATTCGCCAGGGCTTCTTTTGCCAATGCAGACATTGCAGGATTTCAGCAACCAGCATTACTGCTTTCAAGCTGTCCAAACTGTTATCCCAGGTTAAAAGGAAATCCTTACCGAATAAATCCGGTTTTAAGGTTTCCAGTTCATTAATCAGGGTATTAATCTTCTCCATATTATACCTCTATTTTACATTTTGTATAAAAAATGAAAGTGAAAAGGTGAAAAAGTGTAAAAGTGAAACTTGTAATGAACATCTCAGGTATCCCATTATTACAAAATACGGGTTAAATTATCAAATATTTCTGCGTTCTCGGTGTCTAATCTTTTTTGCATACGGTGTGCAGCCAGGAGGATAGCATCTATAATTTGCTGGTATCCTGTGCATCTGCAAATATTTCCTTTAATTGCTTCTCTGGCTTCTTCCCGCGTGGGCTGTTTATTTTCCAGCAAAAAGGCATAAGCGGTTAATACCATTCCCGGAGTGCAAAATCCGCATTGAATTGCTCCTGCATCAATAAATGCCTGCTGAACAGGATGTAAAGTTCCATCGGAAGATGCCAGTCCCTCAATCGTTAAGACCTGTTTATCGGCAACATCTTTTAATTTCAGCAGGCAGGAACGCATTGGTTTATTATTTACCAGAATTGTGCAACTTCCACAAACACCAATATCACAGCCGATTTTGGTTCCCGTTAAATCCAGATTTTCCCGCAAATAGGCGGAAAGTTTCAGTTCGGCAAGGTTTTCGGACACAGTATATTCAATGTTATTTACAGTTATTTTCATTTTTGCTTTCCTTTAACATATTCCCAAACCTGCGGAGCCATAGGTAGGTCTGTAAATCTTTTTCCGGTAGCTCTGTAAAGGGCATTGGCAATTGCTGGAGCGGTAATTTCCAAAGCTGGTTCTCCAATTCCTTTTGCTTTGGAAGGTGAATTGGGATCGGGATTTTCCACAAAAATAGCTGTCATTTCCGGTAAATCGGTACTTCGCATCACTCTATAGCTGTTAAAATTGCTTGCCTTTGGTTCGCCATTTACCAAGGGGAAATTTTCGTATAGAGCATAACCCGCTCCCATTGCCATTCCACCATAAATCTGACCAGCCAGTAAAGCAGGATTGATAGCTCTGCCAATATCGTGAGCGGCAACTAAATTCAGTAAAGTGATTTTCCCTGTTTTGGAATTCACTTTTAGTTCCGCTGCCTGGCAACTGTAAACCCAGGAAAAATAAGCGTTTCCATGGCCTGTTTCTTCATCCCAGCTAATTGGCGGTGCCTGAAAAACTCCGAAGGCATAGGGATAAATTTGATGATCATAACATAAACGAACTGCTTCAAAGTAATCCGCAACTTTTTCTCCCTGAGCGAAATAGACATTACCATCTTTATAACTGCAATCCTTTATACCAAGAGCTTTTTCTACTCCTTCACAGAGACGCTGTTTAATTATTTTTGCAGCATTAACAACAGCTCCTCCCCCCATAATAGTTCCTCTGGAAGCGACTGTAGAACCCCCATCGGGAATATTGGAAGTGGAAGGTAAACGATAACGAATAAGCTCTTTAGGGATGCCAAGTTCTTCTGATGCAATTAAGATCATTGCACTTTGAGCTCCCTGACCGTTTTCGTGAACTCCCGTTTCCAGTAAAACACTGCCATCGGGTTGAATATAAATAATAGCACTGTTCATATCGGTTCCTTCTGCTCCTAAACTAACTCCCCGATAAGAAATTGCATAACCGATGCCATACCATTCATCTATCTTAGGATTGCCGAAACTGCATTTCTTTACTTTATTTTCGTAATCAATTTCTTTTAAAACGCTATCCATAACCTCTTGCAAAGAAACGGTATGATTATCCAGTTTCTGATCGGTAATTGTCTTGCTACCTTGATGAACCATATTTATCTTTCGGAATTCTGTTTCATCCATATTCAATTTTTGAGCAGCCATTTCTATTAACTGTTCTATGGCAAAATTTACTTGCGGAGAACCGAAACCTCTGAAAGCTCCGGAAAAAATGTTGTTGGTGTAAACACCATAAACATCACTCTGCACATTGGGAACTTCATAGCAGCCACAACTTTGAACTGTGGAACGCCAAGTTACCCAAGGCGTTACACTACAATAGGCACCACCGTCTGCAATAATACGAGCTTTGATAAAGACGATTTTGCCGTTCTTTTTCAGTCCCATTCTATATTGCAGTTTATAAGGATGCCGTTTATAGCTTTCCCGCATACTCATTTCCCGGCTGTAAGTTAATTTTACCGGTCTCTTTGTTAGATAGGCACATAAAGCTGCTCTGGCACAAACCAAAGCCGCTGTATCATCTTTTCCTCCAAAACCGCCTCCCATAGGAATATTTTTCACTTCCACTTCGCTTAGTTTACAACCCAAAGTGGAAGCAACAAATCTTCTTGTAGAAAAAGGATGTTGCATACTGCCAAGAACTTCCATAACTCCATCAGGGCGTAAATAACAAAGTGCTGTTTCCGGTTCCAGATAAGTGTGCTCTACGCGTGAAGTATTAAATTCCTGTTCCATAATAATATCTGCTTCTTTTTCACCCTGTTCAATATCACCGGTTCGCACTTTATGATGGTTACAGATATTACTACCAAAATCAGGATTAACCAAAGGGCTTGTTTCTTGCATTGCCTCTTCTGGATTATAAACAGCGGGAATTTCTTCCAGTTCCACTTTAATTAAAGGCAAAGCCGAAAGAGCTATTTCCCGAGTTTCTGCCACAACTAAGGCAATAACATCTCCCGCAGAACGAATCCTTCTATTAATTATAGTGGGACAATCTTTAATAATCTGGCCAAATTTGATCTTCCCAGGGATATCCTTTGCCGTATAAACAGCTACCACTCCTTTTTGCTTAAGCGCTTCAGAGTAATCAATTGATTTAATTATAGCACTTGCTACTTGAGAATGCAAAGGAACAGCATAAAGCATATCAGGAAGTTTATAATCATCAGTATATTTTGCTCTGCCTGTTACTTTGGCAGCAGCGTCATTACGAAATGCATCAGTAAACATCATTATGATGCCTCCTCAATTCATAATAGCTCCAAAAATCAATCCAGGGATTAGGTGTATTTGCCCAACTGGGAATAACGGGAATTGGAGCTCCCAAGCGTTCATAACTAAGCTTATCATTTTGAACCGAAAAACCCATCAGTTTAGCCGGATTAAAACTTATAAAATTAAAAAGTTGCTCCATACTAAGCTTGCCTTTTTCTACCAAATGCTCTGCCAGCAAAGTAAAAAGAACTCCGCTTCCTGCAATGCCCATTGGGGTTTTGGCAGGATACAAAATTCCTACATCTTTGGTTTCAGAACTAAAAGCACAATGATCACTGGCAATAATATCAAAAACACCATCCTGTAAAAGTTCCAGTAAAAGACCTCTACTGCTTTCACTGCGTAATGGAGGAGTACAAAGCCAACGATGACCTTCCGGTTCATTTAAGACCTCTTCATTCAAAAGCAAATAATGAGGTGCAGTTTCACAAGTAATATAATCCGCTTCTTTTTTTGCCTGTTGAACTAAAAGCGCTGACTGAGGAGAAGAAATATGCACTATGTGAAGAGGATAATGATGTTTTATAGAAAGGTCAAGCAACTTTTCCACTGCAGAAATTTCCGCCTTTTCAGGACGCCGCAAACAGTGATCCGAAGGATTATGAAAAGGATAGCGTTCACTATATTCACTAATAATTTGATCATCTTCACAGTGCACCAGCAATCTTTTTTTAGGGGAGGGCATTTCTTCCATCAAGTGTTCAATACTTTCATAGCTTTGATATAGCCCTACCTCACGATAGGTAGTATAGAGCTTCAAATCGGTATCTTCCTTAAGAATGTTTTCTAATCTGCGAATATCCAACTGCCTGGGAGTTAAATGCCAGAAAACCTTTCCCAAAAAGCTGCGGGACACTTTTCGCATTCTTCCCAGTTTGGAAGAAAGCGGTTCACTCTGGCTTTCGGTTACAAAAACACCAATTCCTTCCAAACCGTTATGTTCATAAAGAAGATTAAAACTTTTCCAACTATCTGCTAAAAGGTGTCCACCAATGGTTTCACCAATATGCACATGGAAATCGTAAATTCCGCTTGCTTTCATAGTTTTACGGCTCCAGGGTCTTTCAAACCGTGACCTGTTATCAATAATACAATATCTTTAGCATCTTTTAACCAACTATGATTTACTACCTTTTTCAGTCCAGCCAAAGTTGCTGAAGAAGAGGGTTCACCAAAAACACCTGTTTCTTTTGCCAGTTCCAGCTGAGCTTCCTGAATTTCTTTATCGCTTACCCTGATGCATTTTCCGTCTGTTTCATTAAGTGCTTTAACAGACCAATGCGCTAAAGCAGGTGTCTTCACTTTAATAGAATCGGCTATAGTAATAGGGTTTTCAGCATCGTGATAAATTCCTGTTTCCCAATAGGAAGTAATGGCATCACTGCTTTCTGCCTGAACACATAAGAGATGAGGCATTTTTTCTGTTATTCCGGCTTTTTTTAAGTCCAAAAATGCTTTGTAGATACCTGTTAAAATAACTCCATCGCCAACCGGAATCACAATCCAATCCGGAACTTTATATCCATTTTGGACATAAATTTCAATTCCGGCACTTTTTTTACCATCTATGGTTAAAGGATGATAGCCCGTATTGCGACACATACAATTATGCGTTTTTGTATATTCCAACGCGGCTTTGAAAGCATCATCATAACTGCCATCAATCTTATGAAGTTCCGCATTATGCACCTGAATTTGAATTAATTTTGCAGGAGGAGCATTTTGAGGAGCAAAAATAACAACTTTCAAACCGGCTGAAGCACCTACACAAGCAAGTGAACAAGCAGCATTTCCTGTGCTGGCAGTTACAATTTCTTTAATCCCTTTTTGTAAAGCATCAGCTACAACAAGTTGTGAAGCACGATCTTTATAACTACCGCTAGGATTTAAACCGTCAAATTTTATCCACAATTTTGTGTAGTCGGAGGACGCCGTTTCTCCGCTTTTCAAACCAGGAACATTAACCCTAAAAAAAGGTGTGTTCCCTACAGGTAAAGGAGGATAAAATTTAGGATTTACAGCACTGAAAAGAAGAGGGTCAGGATTTTGTTTCCATTTTCTGCCAATTTCTTCATAGTTAAAAACCGCTTCCAAAACTCCTTTTAATGGCATTCCAGGTAGATAATCCCGGCTGCATTCATCACAAAGATAATGCAGTTCATTAGGGTCAAATTCTTTCCCGCATTCAATACAGCGGTATTTAGTTAAATAACTCTTCATCTATTTCTCGCAAAGATTTCGCTAATTTCGCAGATAAAAGAATAGCACCAGGATTTATTCCGATTAACACAGATTCTTCTTTATAATTTTCAATTGTCAATTCTTCTCTTTCTCTCTTTTTCTCTTTGTGAAAAAATCCATCTCACTTTTCCTGTGAAAATCTATAAACCAGAGCAGCATAAAAAGCAGCAGCTTTGGTTAAATGTTCAATCGGGCATGCTTCATTAGGTGAATGAGCATAAATTTCATTCCCGGGACCTAATCCAATACAGGGAATTCCTTTCATTCCTGCAATAGAAACACCATTAGTGGAAAAAGTCCATTTATCAATAAGTGGCTTTGTTCCCAGGGTTTTTGTGTAAGCATCAGCGGCATTTTGAACATAAAATGAATCCAAAGGTGTAACCCAAGTAGGATAATATTTTTCTGTAGGATAAACCAATCCTGTATATGCTGCCTCCTGATAAGTTAAAATTTCTATTGTAGCATCAGGATAACCGGCTTTTTTACAGGCATCCTGAACTTCGGCAACAGCGCTTTCTTTATTTTCTCCAAACGTTAAACGTCTGTCTAAATGAATGCGTGCACTATCGGGAACAGCACATTGGCTTGGTCCTGTAAAAAAGACCTGAGTTACGCAAATACTTCCTTTTCCCAAAAAATCATCATAACGCAGATTTTGATGCAATTTCTCTATTTCTAAAGCGATACGGGAAATTTTATAAATGGCATTATCTCCGCGTTCAGGAGCAGAACCATGACAGGAAAGTCCTTTAATGCTAACCTCCATTTCCATTCTACCTCTATGACCCCGATAAATATTCAGGTTTGTAGGTTCTGTAATTACAACAAGTTCGGGTTTAATTTCTCCTTCTTGAAGAATATACTGCCAGCATAAGCCATCGCAGTCCTCTTCCATAACTGTTCCTGTAAAATAAATGCTAAATTCCTTTCCCAAATCCAAATCTTTCATTATGCGGGCAGAAGTAAGCATACTTGCCATTCCGCTTTTCTGATCAACAGTTCCTCTACCCCAAATTTTTCCGTCTTTGATGTGAGCAGCAAAAGGATCAAAATCCCAAAGAGAAAGGTCTCCCGGATAAACAGTATCAATATGCGCGTCAAAAGCAATCACTTTTTTACCAAAACCCAAACGACCAATAACATTCCCCAAAGGGTCTATATAGGCATCGTCCATTCCTATTTCCTGCATTTCTTTCAGGATGCATTCTGCAACTTCTTTTTCTTTAGTAGAGAAAGAAGGTATTTTCACCATATCCATTAAACAACGGGTGCTGGTATCTTCATAATGTTTTGCCCTTGCAAAAATCTCTCTATACATTATCAATCTCCTTATGTTTTTACGGTAAAAAATTTAACGCCGATTCTGCAAATTTATTTTTTATCCCGAGGGTTATTTCCAATTCCAACAGCGTTATTTTCCCTTTTTGGACATTCTTCATTCTAATTTCTTCTCTTTTGCTCATTGTAAAAAAATTTATTTCGCTTTTCAAAATCTGTCCCACAATTTTTCCGCTAATTCTCTTGCTTTGGCTTTAACTTCCTGTTCATCAATATCCAGCAGCAATTCTCCGTTCCACATCAGGATTTTGCCCTGACAAATAGTTGCTTCCACATTTGCCTGGGAAATTCCGTAAATCAAATGTCCCAGCCATGTTTCTTTATTAAAAGGAGTATGCGGAATGTAATCAACCACAATAATATCTGCAGGACTGCCTGCAGTTATTGTTCCAAATTTTGCCCCCCAATATTTTTGCGCAATTAGCGGATTATTAAAAACCAAAGCAAAGGCAAGTTCAACAAAGCCACGCGAGGGATCATTCTGTTTAAGGTGTTGAGCCCAAATACCAACTCTGACTTCTTCCAGCATATTATTGGTCATTGCATCTGTGCCAATACCGACAGTTACGCCCAATTCCGTCATTTTACAAACATCGGCAATGCCCACAGCATTATTCAAATTAGATTGCGGATTAGTAACAATTGCAGCGCCTTTTTCCGCCACCAGGATCAATTCCTTGGGGTTTAAATGGACACAATGAGCCAGGATGCTTTTATTATTCAACAAATTAAAATCGCTCAAGCGTTCCACAACTCTTTTACCATAATGCTCCAGATTGTATTTTTCATCCGATTCGGCTTCCGCAGTATGAATATGAATACCGCAGTTAAGTTCCCGAACCTTATCAGCTACAATAGATAGAGTTTTGTCCGAAAGCGTAAAAGCGGAATGTAACCCAAAAAGTCCTTTTAAATAAGGATTAGGATTGTTTTGACAATTTTTTATCCAGTTATAGTTTTCCTCAATTCCTTCTTGGGCAATTTTATCTCCGTCTCTATCTGAAACCTCATAGCACAAAGATGCTTTTATTCCCGTTTCTTGAACCGCTTTGGCAATTTGAGAAAGAGAACCTTTCACGGCAAAAGGGGAAGCATGATGATCAATAATAGTGGTTGTTCCTTTCCGAATGGAAGTAAGGATAGAAATTAAGGCGCTATAATAGTTATCTTCAGAAAGCAGTTTTTTATCCAAACGCCACCACAAATTTTCCAGCACAGCATTAAAATTTTTGGCAGGAGCAGCTTTTCCCAAGCCGGTTACAAAAGTAGAATAGAAATGATGATGAGCATTTATAAGCCCGGGCATAATGATTTTGCCTTCTACATCTATGCGTTCACAAACCTCATCGGAAAAGCTTTTTTCTGAGCCGATTTGCAGGATATAACCATCATCAATTAAAATTTCTGCTTGCTCTAAAACCGGATGGCTACTATCAAATGTTAGAATTGTGCCACCTTTCAGTATGTATCTATTCATCTTTATTCCTCTCTTTAAACTTTATCTAAGCAGAAAAAGGAGGATGGCTATATTTGTCAAGCTGGAATGTAGGAAAATAGTAAGAGCGTAATCTGTGAGATTTGCACAAGGAGATTAGCTTCAAAAATATAAGGTTCATACTTAGCTGACTGTATATTACTGAAGTAACAACCAACTAACAACTCCGTAACGAAACTACTACAGTGTTACGGAAGTGTTACAGAGTCGTTAGATAATTTACTATGTTACAAGCAATTACTCACATTTTATTGTAGGAGACAAAAGAAAGGGATAATTTATAGATATGTAAAAAGTTAAGCTATTTTGGAGGAATTTTTAGTGCAGGGGTGATTACAAATATTTAATTTGCGTTTATCTGTTATATCCGTTAAATCCGTGTTGCTAATTTTAAAGTTGTCACAAGTTATTGTATAGCCGTAGCTCGTTAAAACTCCGCATTTTTTTGTTGAGGAACATCATTCTCCTGCTACACATTAAAAATTCCCAATAAAAAAAAGACGGGGACATCATATTATCCTGTGCTTACTGTTTGGAGTATCTTATCACCAGAGTATTTTTGTCTCCGTCCAATATTGAAAGAGATTTTGTTATTAAGCAGGTAATTATTTATTCTTTTGGCTGAAGTAATTCCTGTAAGTGTTTAACATATTCTTTTGCTCCCCCGGGTCTATACCCCGTGCGAGCAATTTCTTCACCTTTAGAATTTACGAGAACAATGGTGGGAAAACCTTGAATCCCGTATTCTTTCATTTTTTGTTCATTAAATTTTTGCAATTCTTCACTTTGATTAATATCACGGGGAAAATCAACTTTCAGCAAAACGAGATTTTTTTTGGCATACTCTAAAAATTCACCTTTACCGAAGACCTCTTCCTCCAATTTTTTACACCAGATACACCAGTCAGAACCTGTAAAATCTACTAAAACGGGACGATTCAGCACATCAGCTGTTTTCATTGCATCATTCCAATCAGTAAGCCACACACCGGTTTTAGATTCAGGATTTTTTCCTCCGGACTCTAATTTTCCGTTATCTTTTGTTCCATCTTCATTTATTGTAGGTTGATCGGTTTTTTCACAACCTAAAAATGCTAAAGACAAAGACAGTATAATGAGAAGCCACCATTTCATAATGGAACCTCCAAATTGTTAATATAGATTTTGGGAATTATTTTCGCAGCTTTTTTCAACATAGCATTCACAGCGCAGTATTTTTCCAGGGAAAGTTTTACTGCTTTTACTATTTTTTCAGCGGGAAGGTTATTGCCTTGAAAGTTGTAAGTTAAAGTTATCGTATGATAAATAATAGGATGCTCAGTAGCAGATTCACCCCGAGCATCCATTTCCAAATTATAATCCTTTATTCCCATTTTTTCCAGAATGGAAACAATATCCATTCCGCTACAACCACTTAAGGCAGCAAGCAATAAAGGTTTAGGCCTCGGACCTTGATCAGTACCACCAAAATAGGGATCAGCATCCATAATCAGCTTATGTCCGTTGACTTCAGCTGTAAAGCTCATCCCACCAGACCAAACGGTTTTTACATAAGTTGACATTATAATCCTGCTATTGTTTCTTTCAATACCTCTTCATATTTATCCACATAGAGTTTAAGTGCCTTATAGATTGCTTCAATATCCTTTTCAGGTATTTTCTTTAGTATTTTTGCCTGTTGATCTAAAACTGTCTGTAAGCTGTTAGCTGCCAGTTTTTTACCTTTTTCAGTAATCCGGGCAAACCAGCAACGACGGTCCTCTTCCGAAGGTTCACGAATAACAAGTTGTTTGGCAACAAGGTTATCCATAATTCTGGTAATTCGGCTATGAGAAACATTCAGTTCCTTAGCCAGTTCGTTCATATTGGCAGGACCGTTTACTTTATAAAGGTAGTTTAACAGCATACATTCCATTCTTCCTGCCTGTAGGCATGCTTTTTGAGCATAGTCAATTTCACTCAAAACCATTTGCAGGCGAGTGATGAGCTCGTGGAATTTTTTTGCATAATCAGCCATTTGATTCTCCTTTTTTAGTATTATTTAAGTTTAATAAACGATTGATCTTTTCCAGATCAAAACCGACTACTGGAATATTATTTATCCATATTTGCGGAACAGCTTCCTGTCCGCTTTTGCGGATCATATCATTCCGAGCAGCAATATCCTTGGAAACATCTATGTCTGTAAAATTCTGGTTTATGGATTTTAGATACTCCTTCGCTTTCTTGCACCAGATACAAGTAGGAGTGGAAAATACAATTACTTTTGCAGACATTTTAATCTCCCTATTTCACATTATAACGCAAAATTTCCCCAAAGCAAAAAATATTTTTGCCGATTAAAAATTACGCTTGAACAACGGTAAAAAAACTTAACCCTTAAAATGCTATTATAGATAACTATCCAGCAGGATGCTTAATTTTCTTGCCATAAAATAACATCAGATTATTATGGCAAAAAATTTGAGGTTGATTTTATGGCAACTATTTTCTTCTGCACTGATTGCGGTTTTGAAACCGGTAAATGGAGTGGAAAATGCCCTGCCTGCGGAGCTTGGGGCACTTTAAAAGAATCTACTCGTGTAACGGGAAAAAATAATAAACCCGTAGAAACATTACCTCTAAGTAAACCAGAAAAAATAATTGATCTGGAATATGATGAATTTTCTCGCCTACTGACCGGAATAAAAGAATTTGACCTGGTTCTGGGTGGAGGAATTGTAAAAGGTATGCTGATTTTGATCGGCGGTGAACCCGGAATTGGTAAATCTACTCTTATGCTGCAACTTTCTGAATGGATGGGTAAACAGAATAAAAAAACACTCTATTGTTCGGGTGAAGAAAGTACCGAACAAATTCGCTTACGCAGTAAACGTTTGAAAGTTACAAGTGAAAATATTTATCTGCTATGTACTAACAATGCGGAACACATTATTGAAGCAATTGAAGAAAATAAACCTGATCTGGTAATTGTGGATTCTATTCAATCGGTAAGCATTCCTTCACTTGACGCCCTTCCTGGAACTGTCACTCAATTAAGAGAAACTACCAGTCGCCTATTACGAACGGTTAAAAACTTAGGTATACCTCTATTTTTAGTAGGTCATGTAACCAAAGAAGGATTAGTTGCGGGACCCAAAATTATTGAACATATGGTAGATACCGTTCTCTATTTTGAAGGAGAACAACGCAGTCAATACAAAATTCTGCGAGCAGTAAAAAATCGTTTTGGTTCTACCAATGAAATAGGTCTTTTTGAAATGACCCATCTCGGTTTGATAGAGGTCTCCAATCCCAATAATATCTTTCTCAGCCACGAACAAAATGACATCGGAACTGCTATTAGTTGTATTATGGAAGGCAGCCGCAGTTTCATTGTGGAAGTGCAAACCTTAGTAAATGCTTCCAATTACGGAACTCCGCAAAGAGTAGCGGTAGGACTGGACCAAAAAAAATTGGCTATGCTTTTGGCTATCTTGGAAAAAAACCTCTCACTTTATCTTCGCAATTGTGATGTCTTTGTAAATTTGACAGGTGGAATACGCAGTACCGATCCTTCCTTGGATTTGGCTATTTTAGCTGCTCTAATTTCCAGTATGAAAGATCAACCACTAATTGAAAAAGCCGTATTTATCGGGGAAGTTGGCTTAAATGGAGAAGTTCGTCCTGTTTCACAATTGGATAAACATATCAGCCAAACTCTGAAATTGGGTTATGAGAAAATCTTCATTTCCAGTTACGCTAAAGTAAAAGCCAATCCAAAAGTTGTTAAAGTAAAAGATATCAAAGCTCTATATGGTGCGTTAAGATAACTTTCGCATAAAAGGAATAAAGGATTGTTTCACAGAGAGATAAAGAGAATTAATTGACATTTGAGAATGTAATACAGGAGTAATTTGCGCCTTAATAAATTTTTTGCATAGAGATAACTTTAACCAAGCTTATGACTTATGACGACAAATTTCCAAATATCTGTGCAATCCGTATTATCTGTTTGAGCATATATTACAGAAATCTTTTCACTACTTCAATAACCTCAGGTAGGTCCATTCCTATTTTCTGCAAATGTTCAATTTTAGGAACTCCTTCTTTTGTCCAACCCTTTCTTTCGTAAACAGCATCAATCAATTGCTGATATTGGTCTTCTCTATATTTTCTTAAAATATCCATCTTTTCAGCAGTGCTTTTCCCTTCGGGGTCAACACCTATTTTTTCTTTCAACTGCTGATCATAGCGTTCCTGACGGGAAAGATATTCTTCTTCAGTTACAGGACCCACAGCTCTATAGGGTGGAACATCATCAATTCTTCTTCCTTTTCCCATCCGTAAACAAAAGACCTTCTGGAAATTATAGACCCTTTCTGACTGTTCAATCAGAGAAACTTTATCCAGTGGTTTACCAGTTATAGCTTTATAGATATCAACATAGTTTTGAACATGTTCCGGAACTTTTGCTGGTTCATCGGTTTCAGCATTATTTGCCGGTTCAATATCATTCCAGGGAAGTTTGCATAATCCCTGTAAACCAAACCAGGTTCTAAACATCGGAAAATAATGTAATGCCTCAGCTTTATCCTTAAAGGTAGGAATCTGGTTATTCACCATATCCATAAAAATCAGCCATGCCTCGTCATGTTGAGGTCCTTTTAAGGCAAGAGTATAACCACCTTGTTGAGCCAAGGACTCTTTACTCATATATTGTGAATATTCCAAACCCTTTGCTTCCATACCAATGTCTTGCAGGAAATTGGGATCGGCACCATATTTTTCTGCAAAAATCTGCTTCATTCTGCGCACACCTTGTCCTACTATAACTCCAAAACCTTCTCCCTTAGCCATTTGATGTAAAAGTTCCAAGGCAGCATCTGCATTTCCCCAAGTAAGATCAAGTCCGCCAGTGCGTTCTTTATTCAAAATACCGTTTTCATAACATTCCATAGCAAAAGCAGTGCTGGTTCCAAAAGAAATTGTATCCACTCCATAAGTATCACAGTAAAAATTAATTTCTACTACATCCCGGGCATTGAAAACACCGATATTACTTCCGCAACCCGCAGCTGTTTCATATTCAGGACCGTCCACACAGACCTTTTGACCTTTGTAGGGTCCGGTTCTTGGTTCAAAATTATCCACACCTTTACAACAGGAAAGAGAACAACCATACCAACAACCATCAGGCATACCTTGAGTAAAAAGATTCTTAAATTCTCGGGAATGTAAACCTTCCGCTTCCGGGCTTTGACCATATTTAAAATTGCGGATAGGCAGTAAATCGTAATCATTCATAATTTCCATCAAATGTGCAGTTCCCACTTGGCGCATCCGATTCTGAGTGGCATCTCCAGCTTCAATTTCTTTATGCAGTTTCAAGCCAGTCATTCTAAGGGTTTCAGCATCCTCGGGATTATTAGAATCCACTTTCAGACCGGAATATTTAACCACCAATGCCTTTATTTTTTTGTGTCTGAATACACTACCTGTTCCACCTCTACCTGCCTGTTTCAAACGAGCCACTTTTCTTCTTTTATCCCAAAAGGAAAAATTCAGACAAGTGATTAAAACATTTTCTGCCGCTTTGCCGCTGGAAACCACAGAAACAAATTGATATTTATCTGGTCCGTCGGCAAATTCTTTAATCAATTCTTCAGCAAGAATATGACTATTAATCTCTTCCTCGGGAGCGGAAAGAATTTGCACAATGCCTTTATCACCATCTATATAAATTATCACTTCCTCATTAGCAATTCCTTGAAGTTCAATAGCATCCCAGCCAGAAAATTTGGCATAAGGACCAAAATGACCACCTACATTACAGTCCACAGGAATTCCCGTTAAAGGCGAAATAGTTGTAACAATGGATTTTCCGCTACCTGGATAACTAGTATTTCCACAAAGCGGACCGAAAGAAATGCAGATTTCATTTTCGGGACTATCCCATTTGGTATCATCTTGAACACTATGCCACATCAGATAAAGGTCAAAACCTTTTCCGCCAACAAATTTATCAATCATTAGCTCGGTAACTGGCTTTTGTTTTATTTCATTAGTGCTTAAATTTATATACAATGAGCGTTTATTATAGCCACGAATAACAGGTGCCAGGTCATATTTGAATTCGGAAATTAATTTACGGTTCATTTTTCTCTCCTTAAGCGGTTACTAATTCTATTGCTTCAGCGGGACAGGTTTTGGGGCAACTTCCGCAAGCAATGCATTTAAAAGGATTATAAACACCTTTAGCAAAACGCATTGCATTATTCGGACAGGCAGCTACGCACATCAAACAGCCAATACAAAGGGATTTATTCAACATAACTACCCCTTGAGTATTAATAGTTAATGCTAAAGTAGGGCATATATCAATACAATTCCCGCATTGATTACAGACAATCATTTCCGGAGGATAAACCTCTTCGTTAATTACTATGCACGATTTTTCTGCATTATCCTCTTTAAAATAGAGTTTGGAGCAGGCGCTTTCGCAATTATGGCAGGTTATGCATTTATCAGGAAAGGTCTTTAGCACTTTCATTATAAAAATTCCCCCTTTTCTTTAATGATTCCATATCAAAATCTGGAAATATTATGTCAACTATAATCTCACGGAAAGGATAGTTCCGAGCTTATTATCTCTGTGGTCAAACTCTAAAAAATCTTCCTTTCTTTGCCATTCATTATCCAGTTTCAGGTAGGCGATTAAATTCAAATGATTTTTCAAGCGTAAAATTCCATATAATCCGAAATTAAGATTTTCAGAGGCATTTTCACCTTTGGTTTTATTATATAAATACTCCAAAATACCGATTAGCCGATACGATTCCTTTCCGATAAAATTTAACCGCATATTTCCAGTAATATTGAAAGTATTTTCCTTTATATCGTTTTTGTAATCCTCTTTCTTTTCGGAATCATAGCGAAAATCAAGCCCGAAATATTTCCCGAAATTAAGGGCAAGAATGCCGTCTAAAACAATCTGTGAATTATCCACATAATCGTTTTTTCTGTCTTCTGTGGTAAATCTGCATAACACACTACTGGCAGATTTATCGGCTAATAATAAGGGACTGCAGTCAGGAGCATGCCCATTTAGGAAAAACGGTTCCAGATAAAAATTCCGTATACTGGAAGCGTAAACATAAGCGCTAAACCGTTTTTTAGGAGTCCAATCCAGATAGTCATCTGGAAAATATTCAGATACCTTCAATAGCTCTTCCTCTGATACTTTATCCGGTATCTCATTATATTCATATTCCATTCCCAGTTCTGCTATTTGACTTTTACTTCTATAGCGTTTAGCCATTTGAGCTTTATAGGACGAAAAATCAACTTCGGGATAAATATCGCTTAAATCGGTATGCATTAACCAGCCAAAAAGTCGTAATGATTCCGAATTAGGAAAACCGGCACCTATTCCATACTTATTAAAATGATAACTTGTTGCCTTTTCATCTGTATCATTACGGTTATTTATCAAGTTATAAAAGACCTCTACTCCTGCTAATCTGGATTTTACACCAATAGTATTAAATGAATTAAACTCTTGAATATTTCCCCCACTCTTTGGCACATCAAGATACAAGAATTCCTGAGCGGAATGAAAAGTGACATTTTTACTCCATTCGGGAAAACTGGAATAACTATCATAATCCATTTCCGCTTGAATATTTTGGGGATAATGAAAGGAAGAATTGCCTTCCCAAAAAGAAAAATTCCTGTTCTTCAAGGTTCCAATTCCAAAATCAGCTCTTGCTTCAAATGTCTTATCCTTTAAGGAAAAAGGAGAAATTGTTTCCCCCTGCATTGACCAAGTTAAAGTGCAAAACAAACACACTATTATAATTTTTATTCCGTTTCGCATTTATTACTCCTCTTTAAGATAATGCTTATTTTTAGGGCTGGCTGTTGCTGTCAATGGTTTTTTGAGGAAAAGATAGAGAAATGGTGATTACTTTAATGAAAAATTGAGAATGGAAAATTATAAATCCTTTCTAATATATATCTGTGTTATCTGTGTAATCTGTGAGAGAAAAAAATTACACAAATCCTGCTCCTCCTCTGCCCATTAACAATTGAAATCTATATGATATGCATAATTCGTTAAAGATATACATTGTTATTGACACAATTTCCCCGTAATTTATCCTGCCAAAAAGATGAAATGAGGTTAAAAATGCAGAAATATCAAATTGTCATAATCCTGATAACTGCTCTCTTATTTTCGGCTTGCTGCCACCATAAAACCAAAGAGGTCACTCCGGAAACTGAAAACTTTAATTATACCGGCAGTAAATTTCACAACAATTATATTTGGGGCGGAGCAATGAATCTTGCATGGAATGAACTGATAGAAAGTTTTACAAGTGAACCCATTGAACTTGATACTAAAGATGAATCCACACTTAAAACATTGTATTGCTTAAATAATCCCGTTTTTTCTAAAGCCGATATAGATGAGGCAAGTTATTATGTGAGAAGTGGATACGGTCAAAAACAGTTAATCTTATCAATTATGAATGCAAGGCAAAATTTCCTGATAAAACTATACCAGATTTGCAGTTAAAATTAGGTGACAGAGATATTATCTCTTATGCCTATTTCCTTAAACAAATTGAATATGCAATCGCTTTCCAAAAGCAGGAATTGAATTTTATGGATCAAAAAGTTAATGGTTTTACTTCCGGTGCTGAAAGCTATTCAAATGTTTATATTTTGGCTTATGAAAATGACGATAAGTTCTTGCTCGCTTTGAAATTAAAAGATAACCAAGACCAGATTTTTCTGGCAAAGGGATTTCCAATGGATAAACCCGATGAGGTCTTAAAAATGCTGAAAACAAAGGCACCAGCTCAAGAAAAAGCGGATTTTATGCCCGGAACTGTAATGAACCGGAAAGATATTTTTCAGGCACCGATTTTACACCTAAATTATGAACGCCAGTATAAAGAAATGCTAAATAAAAAGGTTACAAACAAAAAACTTGAGGGTTACCAAATTGCTCTGATGCAAGAAATTATCAAATTTGATATGGACGAAAAAGGTGCCCGCGTTGAAAATGAAGCTATCATCGGAATGATAACTTCCATAAATCCTGATGCTTATAAACCCAAAAATCTGATCTTAGATAAGCCCTATTGGGTGATTATGAAACGGGCTAATTCCAATAATCCCTATTTTATTCTGGGAGTTGGTGATACAAAATTGATGCACGCATCTGATTGAGAAAATGTTAAGCTAATTCCTATTTAACCATTGGAGTGAAAATTTCTCTTTTGTCAAACTTGATAAAGTCCGCTGGAATATAAGCTTATGTTTGATACTGCGTAAATATTTTTAAGCTTATACAGATGTCTGCTTTCGCAGGAATAACAAAGGACTTTTCATTCCAGAAATAAAATAATTGCTTTTCTGTTTTGCCGAAGCGAAATTCGGCAACCTAATTATTCTGCCAAATTGGAATTTGGCAACGCGGAATTAAAATATGAAAGACCTAATTATAAACGCATTTGAAAGCGCTCTCAGGCAACTAAATACACTGCCTGAACTAAAAAAGGACTTGGAAAAAAGACCTCTTTCCCCTCCTGTAAAAATTTTAGCCATCGGAAAAAGTGCTTTTCCAATGGCTAAGGTGTGTGTAGATATATTAAATAAAAGGGAAATAAATTATTCGGGCTATCTGCTTACAAAATATGGAAATGTAGCCGGAATAATACCCAATTTAATAGTTAGAGAAGCAAGCCATCCCATTCCTGATATCAATACTATCAAATATAGCCGGGAGATTCTTTCCTGGCTGCAGGAACATTATGCAAATGAAGAACTTATAATTCTGCTTAGTGGAGGAGGAAGTTCTCTATTTGAAGTGCCAATTAAAGGTTTTACTTTAGAGGATTTGATTGCTTTTAATAAGAACCTGCTGCAAAGTGGCTTAAATATCAAAGAAATGAATTATGAACGCGCTAAAAAGTCCAAAGTCAAAGCCGGAAAGGCACTTAACTATATAAAAGCTATGAATATATACTGTTATGCTCTTTCCGATGTCCCGGATAATGAACCTGAAATTATTGCTTCCGGCTGTTTTTTCCCTGCTAATTCCCAAAAAATTGAAGATAATTATTATCAGGCGAAATTGAAAAAGGGCAAGCAGAAACTTTACTATTCTATTATAGGCGATAACTTCTCTCTTCGCTATAAGTTAGCTAAAGAACTTCCTCCTCCGGTTTATGTTCACCCCCGATATTTTTCTGAAAATGTAGAAAATGTAGCGGAATTTATTGCTGATTTTGCTTTTTCCACAGACAAAAAAGGAATGTATATCTTTGGTGGAGAAGCACCTGTGAAAGTTGCCGGAAATGGAATTGGAGGACGCTGCACACATCTTGCTCTTTTGCTGGCAAAAAAAATCGCCGGCAAAAAGCATATTACTTTTTATGCTCTTGCCAGCGATGGAAATGATAATTTGGAAAATGTATCAGGTGCCTGCGTTAATCAAAATACACTTAACCAACTGCAAGCAAAGGGAATAGATATCTCTTCAGTTATTGCCGAATGTGATTCTTATTCAGCCCTGAAAACTATCAATGCTGTCGTTCCCGTTTTTCAAAATCCCCTTAATTTAAATGATATCTACCTCCTGCAATTGTATTAATCGCACGCTGATTACGCTGATTTCGCAGATTTTATTATTTAAGGTCTGGATGATTTTTGTCATTGGCTATTCTTATGATATTGTCTTTGATGGAATGAGTATTGAAGTTAATTAAAAAGCCCAGAGGTTTCTTTGCTAATTTCAAGTATGTTATTAGCTGCTTATGACGAACAGGTAATAATACTTCTACCGATTTCAATTCTATTACCACTTGTTCATTTACCAAATAAGTCCAGAAGATATTGAATATTATTTCTTGAAAGAAAAGCCACTTGTCATTCCTGCGAAAGTAGGAATCCATATAAGTTTAGTAATGTATTTATGTCTTTTTCAAGATAAATATAGTATAAGACCAAGATCAAGACCTTTATAAAGAACTTCTATAGGAACTTGGTTTTCAGTATGCAAACCCCTATTGAGTAATTCAATAATAAGAGCTTTTTCGTAAACATTTTCCATTAGCCCAGGGTCCAGTTCATTATATACATCAAAAACAGCACTCCTAATTTGATAGCTTATCTCGTTCAAATTTATTATATTATAAATCTTTAATCTGCGTTATCTGCGAAATCTGCGTGAAATATTATTTCAGTATTGTCATTTTTCTAATGTAATTCCTTTCCCCACATCGCATTATGACAGTATAAATCCCTGAACTACATTCCTTTCCTTTTTCATCACACCCATTCCAAAGATATTTGTAATTCCCTTTTCCGCTATGTTCCAATATCTTTCCCCAAACCTTCTGCCCCTTTATATTATATATAGCCAATTCCATTAAACCGGCATTATCCATATCATAACTGATAGTGGTGCAGGGATTAAAAGGATTGGGAAAAATACTCGTTATTCCTTCCCGCAAAGGAATTTCAGCTCCTGAAACAGTTCCCGGTAACTCATACTTGCAAATTGAAGGACCAAATAACTTTTCCTTCCCATTATAATCAATACATTGCAGCCAATAATGATAATTACCTGTCTCGTTTATTGTTTCATCAGTATAAATATACAATTGCAAAGAAGTATTGTTTGTTGCTTCAATTAAGGGTGAAACCAATTCTGCATTTGTAACATCATCTACATCGTTTCTATAAATGTAATACCCCAAAAGATTTGTTTCCGATTGCGTTACCCACAAAATTCTTATCCTATTCCGATAATCTAATTCTGCCCTAAAATTGGATAGCTCTACCGGCAAAGTATCTTCCGCAGTAGTTATTTGAATAGTATTTCCTGTTGTATTATACATAGTTGCAAATCCGGAACCGTTAACTTCAAATACCTTTGCATAATATGTCGTAGAAGATGATAAACCGGAAACAGTTACAGAATTTCCAGTACCATTATAAACAACCTGCTGACCTTTACTACAATAAACAGAATTCGCCTCAGGATCTTTTCCATCCTCAGGAGCTATAATATTGCTATTTGTACTTAAAATAACGATTCTTTTATCACCATTACCAGGGGTCCAGGTTAGCTCAATTGAATTTGAGGAACAATTTTGATTGCTAAAAAATGATGCTTGATTAGAGGGACTTGAATAAAGCGCTTTGGAATAAACAATGTTATCTACAAAGCAATTAGCTACATTATTGTTACTGCCTGCACCATAAAACATAAAAGAATTTATAGTCATATTGGCAGCAATATTTGCCTTATATAAACTATACTTTACTCCATTAATCCATAAATGCATATAGTTTGTGTTAAGGGTGTTAGAAGTTCCATTTTTATAATAAGTTTTATTACTATCTGTATTATTCCCCCAGATCTCTATTAAGTAATTTGTCCCTTGCCTTATTGGATTGCCACTTAATGTTCCAATACTGGAAAGACCCCAATGATATTGTGTTATTATAGAGCCGGATTCCCCAAAAGTAAATGATAGTATTGTGAAAGAATAATCTCTGTTATAGCCCGAATCACTTGAGAAATTACTATTACCATTATTACCCATAACAAAATAAAAAGTTCCTGAATTAGCAGTATTTCCTCCTTCAAAATCACCAAGAAGAAGATTAAATCTTATATAGAATAGTTTAGCCCCATCATAATTATATATTGATGCCTTAGTACTATTACCAGTATTTGATGCTACAATTCTTAATTCGGAACCTGAACCAAAATCTGCTATACCAGGATTTTCCAGATTGATACTGCCACTATTACCTACTCTAATAAAATCTTCACCCAATTGAGGTTGTGGTAAAAAATTAGTAGAACTATATCCAGGAGTAAAAGAGGATTTTATATCGGTGCCAAAATCATAAATCCAAGGTTGAGCAAAAAGAATACCCCCTATCACCACAAACCCAAATACAATTACTACTACCTTTTTCATACTTTTCCTAAAATTTAATTTCTTTCCTGCAATATCTATCAATATTATCACTCAGCACTATTTTCAAGTCCATAGCGATACTGTCAAGCACAATTTTTATTTTATCTAAATCCCATTAAGTAAGGCAATTCCATTACGGCAAATTTCGATCCGGAGAACAGATAAAAGTATTAAAAACTTAGACCTTTCAAAAATTCCGTAAGAACGACTGATACTAACGACGGGTTTTAACCCGGCGAAAAGTGCAAAGGAAACAACCTTATCTCTTTTGTTAAGAATGAGTTCCGTAGGAACGACAGATACTAACGACGGGTTTCAACCCGGTGATAAGAAAGCAGGAAAGTCATTATCTCTTTTTCCGAGAAAGAGTTCTGTAGGAACGACAGATATTAACAACGGGTTTCAACCCGGTGATAAGAAAGCAGGAAAGTCATTATCTCTTTTTCCGAGAAAGAGTTCCGTAGGAACGACAGATATTAACGACGGGTTTCAACCCGGTGAGATATATACTTATTTAGGAAGATATTTAGGATTATATTCTATCTTATGTTTTTTGAGGAAAAGCTCATATTCTTCTTGAACTGTCTGATGTTTATGATGTTCCACTTGATTTTCTATATATTTTACAACCGTCTCAAACATACTTTGAGACACGGAAAAAGCACCATAACCTTCTTGCCAATGAAATCTATGGGGAAATAATCTTATTTCATTAGCCCAATGACTGGAATTAGCTTTAGCAAATTTAGCTAATTCTGATATAGAAACATCCGGGTGCATTTTAACAAGTAAATGAATGTGATTTTCTGTCCCATTTATAGCTATTGTTACACATTTTTTTTGATGGATTAAACTAACCAAATATGGGTAAAAACGTTCTTGGATTTCTGGCTTGAGAGCACATTCACGTTCTTGAACTATAAAGACATAGTGGATATAAAGCTGAGTAAAACTATTAGGCATATATTCTCTTATAATATTTACCGGGTTAAAACCCGTTGTTAATATCTGTCGTCCCGATGGGACTTAATATTTCTATTTATTAATCCCATAAATCCTGAATATCCTGTTCATCCAAGACCTATTATTAGTTCAAAGTTCAAAGTGCTAAAGTTCAAAGTTTTTTTGGTGTCTTCGGTGATCTCGGTGGCTAATAAAAAATCCCATAAATCCTTAATATCCTGTTCATCCCAGATCTATTCAAATCTGCGAAATCTGCGTGAACTTCTAATTTGACCTGGCACCCTTAACAACAATATTCCACACACTTTTCCAAAAATACACCCAGTCCGTCTTAAAGGGTTTTTCCATTTTCTTCATAATATATCTTCTTTCCGATTCCACAATTTCTTCAAAACTTTTAGGCATATCTGCATAGAAGGGAGGAATCAAACCCGGTTTCAGTTTTATCCTAAGTTCTTGCATTTCTGGAGGATAAAGATAAAAATAGTGATCGCTCAAAGCTCGCACTCCTACTAAAGACAGATCACCCTGAAGGAAATTGATAAGTTGGGGTAATTCATCCAACCACAATTTTCTTAAGACCTTCCCCCAGGAAGTTACCCTAAAATCATTGGAGAACTTACCTCCTTCCTGCAAAGCATTGGTCTGATACACATAGTCCTGCAGATATTCACTATAAGGATGCATAGTCCGCAGTTTTTTTAGGTAGATTGTTTTACCGTCTTTACCTTTGCGTTTCAAACGAATCAGAGGTCCATAAGTTGGATTGGGATCCGTGCAAGGTTTTTGTGTCTTTTTCAGGATAAAATACATCATATTATCAATTTCGCGTTTATGAATCAGTTCAAAACCGCAAAAATAGAAGCGTCCCAGCATTTCCGTTTCTGCAATGGCTCTATTTTTTCCTTTAGTAATTGCAAAATACCAGCCCTGTAAAATTGGCAATTTAGGAAAAACACGCCTAAAAATAAAATCGATCCCATACAGGATCGATCCAAGATAAGGTGTCCAACGCTTATAAAAAAGATTATGCCTCTCTGAGATGGTCTGACCTTTACAGACAAAAACACCTCCGTCAATCAGCAATTCGTTCACCCGGATAAAATAATAGTTCAACCGGCGTAAGTCATTTATTTTATGCAGATTGATAAAGATTTGCCGGCTGCTTTCCGGTTCATTTTGAATGTTGAAATAATTCTCGGAATTGAGGATTAAAGCACCGTTTTTACTGAAACGACCCAGATCCA
>Ga0208196_1001348_pt1 | contig 26904 bp, 19 predicted proteins | sample AD_JPNNA7_MetaG_FD_184443 | JGI IMG/M metagenome (GOLD analysis project Ga0208196, IMG submission 184443) | Active sludge microbial communities of municipal wastewater-treating anaerobic digesters from Japan - AD_JPNNA7_MetaG (SPAdes) (version 2) | ecosystem: Engineered > Bioreactor > Anaerobic...
TCGATATTCACAATGGGAAATAGCATCTTCCACAATTCCCTGTCACTAACTGTATCAGAAATTGGACAGAGTACAGCTTGTTGGGCTGCTGCTCTCAGCACCTTGGATACGGTATTGCGGGAGCACGGCAAGCTTTGAGCTATATTCCTCTCACTAAGCCCTTGCGCACGCAAACGCAAGATTTCTCGATAATTGGTCATCTTGTGACCTCCATTGTGTTATTTGCGCTCTTCAGCGCATTACCACATGGATTAGCACAATCTGATTAAGGCAAGGTGGCTCAAAGTTAGAATATCCCCTGGCTCAATAACAGCGGAGCACTGGCTCAACTTGGGAATACACATGGCTCATTTTCATAATATTATTCAGTTCGCTATCTAATCCAGATTTATCCATCTCGATTACCCTCATTGTTGTGCCTAAGTGCAGGACATCATCTTTCTTAGCGATCTCCTCGATTGGCTGTTCAGTCCCATCGTCATGCATCAGAATAAGCTGGCTGCCTGGTTGAACCATCTCCTCCAGCGTTGCCTGGCCTTTGCGATTCATGTTTTGCTTGGTCATCTTGATCTCCTTCTCGGTTACCCGACTGTTGATTTATGGGTGCTACAAAGCACCCCTCGCAAAGGTGGTCAAGTCCTTTCCGCTCAATATGATAAGAAAGATCAATGCCTTGGTTACCGATCAGTTTGTAGGAAACTTGATTACAATCAGCAGCCACTCAAGGCCTTACAAAACGCATCTGAAATAATCGTGATATTTATTGCTTCGTGAGCCCTGTTTTATCGATTCGGAATCGGAAATCTCTAATCTGTTCCGCTGATATGGCTTAGAAAATCCGTTTGAAATAATCGTGAAATTCCATTTGAAAAAATCGTGATATCGTTTTGAAAAAGTCGTGATATCGCAGGCCAGCAAAAACGCCGAATTGAAAAAATGGTGATACGATTTGAAAAAATAAGTGAGAACGCATACGAATCCTGATTATGAATGAATAGAAGCAAAAATATAGCTTGACAAGATTCCTAACCCCCTTAGAGTGGCAACCAAGATAGTATGACTACAAATCATATAGTGTAATGTGCGATGGATTACATTTTTATGGATTTTCGAGATCAAACCCGGCCGGCCTCTGGCCGCCGGAAAACACTCAACGTCGGTTGGCCGGCCCTTTACACCGGCCGGAAAACCAAAGTGAATTTTGGAAATTATATCATTCTCATGGAGGAATGTTATGAAGAAATTAATATTGCCGCTGCTGCTACTGGTTGCCTTTGGCATGCTGGCGGCGGTTGAATCTGCCCCCTCCCAGGTCGTCGGATATGTTAAATACCCCTGCGTTGCTGGTTGGAATTTTAATGCCTTGCCCCTTGATCAGGGATACGCATTAATAAGTGATGTTGCCGGTGATTACCCTACAGGTAATTTTACTGCTATAAACTATTTCGATTCAGCTTTACAGGGTTGGGTACAATCTGACTTTTACGATATGGGTGACCCTGCTTTCAATTTCTGGGATCCTGATTTCGCTGTTGGAAACGGAACCCCAATTTGGGCTTATACATCAACAAACTTTGACTTTTATAGTATTGGACCGTTACATGCAACAAATGCACAGTATTCATTAGTTGCTGGATACAATACAATTATGATTCCCCTCAATAAGTCAAACATTACTGATATTCAGATTCTTGGAAATGACATTGGTAATTTAACTGCTATCTTGAAGTGGGATCCAACAATTCAAGGTTGGTTGCAATCTGATTTCTACGATATGGGAGATCCTGCGTTTAATTTCTGGGATCCCATGTTTGACACTACTATTGGTATGCCTTTATGGGTTTATTCTACTGCTTCAACAGTATGGCCTGCAGGATCCAGAGAAACCTTAAATATTGGTTCACATTCAAAATAAAAGGAGAATTACCATGACAAGAATGCTAATTCTAGTAACCATCTTTACCATCACGGTATTAGCATTGTTTGGACTTCCATTGAACTACATTCAAAAAGTAGTCGCCGGGGATCCTAATGTCGATATCTACCAAATTGTTACAAATACCTCGACCGCTACTTCAGATCAGTTTATAGTTGAAGCTGATATTCTTGAAACACCGGGTGAGATCATGACCACCGAACCAGGCAATCCTGATGGAAAAACATCTGTATTTTATAACAACTTGAGGATTAACCGTGTTGCAACCAACGTTGTTACTACTGCACAATGCGGTTGGTTCCCCACTCCTTGGGTGGCTGGCAATACAATTCAGATTACTGTGAAGTATATCGGTACTGCCTATCCTGAAGCTACCGGTCAAACAGTTACTTTCACTCAGGTTATTCCTGAAAATCCTGGTTCTTCAATCATGGACCTTGTTACACCTGAAATTGTGCCTCCCCTTCCAACCGGTGGAGATGACCAAACCCTGACCATCACCTCCGAGCCCACCGGCCAACCCATCTGGATGGACGGAGCGGACACCGGTTTCACAACTCCTCACGATTTCGTGAATCCCGCCGTAGGTTCGGTCTTCACCATTAACAATTCCCTCTATACTTGGAACCCCGCGAACTACACCGTTCCGGAAGGATTCGTGACCGCAACCGTCCACTTTGTCGGCACTCTGGTCCCTGACACCTTCACCTACAATCTGTATGTGAATGGCCCCGATGGATACGCGGTTACTGGCCCAGTGGCAGGAACAACAGATTACTTAGCCACCAACGCCGACGTTACCGCGCTGGTTGGTGCTTACACCATCGCCGCTGCTCCGGAAAACTACCACTGGGAAATCAACCCCATCAACGTTGTTGCCACAGACTTTGTGGAGCAACCCGGTGGCAAGAACGCTCCGGCATTCGGTTCCCGCAGCAATGGCGCCAAGGCGCACCGCATCTTCAACCACACCATCGAATTCGTGCTGGTGCCCAATCCTCCCATCACCTACACCGTGAACGTCGCTGGCCCTGCCGGCTACTCCGTGAATGGCGTGGATTTCCCTGCCGTGTTCACCGATAGCAACGACTATACCAACGACCTCATCGGCACCGTCCTGACTCCCTCCGCCGCTCCCGCCGGTTACCATTGGGAGCCCGCGGACATCACAGTGGCTGCTGCCGATTTCGAAAACAACGTAGCCAACTACGCGTTCCAACTTGTTGAGGATGCGCCTCAGGCCTTCACCTTCGAAGTCAATGCCTTCGATCTGGATTGGTATAACGACAATGGCTATGTCTTCCCCACTAATGTGCCGGCCTTCAACGATCCCAACGATGTGCACGCGCAAATTCTGCTTAACGGCAACCCCTTCAATCCTCCCATCTACACACCCTACATCTTCGGCGCCCCCGGTAACGAGCCCTTCGTGGCAGGTGAGTACACTGTGACACACCCTGCATACGACAACGATCTGTGGCTGCCTGAAAGCCTCACCTTCGTAACCATCAACAACGACTACGCGGCTGACTTCCTCGGTACAGAGCCTGTAATAGTGACCCCCGTGGAACTTAGCAGCTTCAGCGCCACCCTTACCGCCAATCTGTATGTGAAACTCACCTGGGTCAGCCAGACTGAGACCAACATGCAAGGCTACAAGGTCTATCGTGGCACCAGCGCTGACTTTGCCAGCGCCGAGATGCTGGATATCCCCATGGTGCCCGCCACCAACACCAGCAGCACCGCCACCTACACTGTCACCGACAGCAACGTGCTTGCTAACAACACCTACTACTACTGGCTGGAATCCATCGATTACAACCAGCATCAGTTCTTCGGACCCACCTCGGTGTTCGTGGAATCTGTCACTCCTCCTGTGACTGACCACACCAGGATCGTGAAGAGCGGTCCCAACCCCTTCAAGATCGGCGATACCTATGATATCGAGCTGAACGTGAAGACCGGTGAGACCGGAACCGTCACCATCTACAACGTGATTGGCCAAGTCGTTCGCACCTACAGTGTGACCGGCGGAACTGGCCAGCATGTGAAATGGGATGGCAAGGACAGCAGAGGTAATGCTTGCGGAAGCGGTATCTACTTCTTCAAACTGAGCACTCCCACCACCAACCAAAGCAAAAAGATCGTCGTGGTCAAATAAGGCCTGACAGTCTCTAACCATATACGCCCCGGTTTTTGCCGGGGCGTTTTTTGCTTTTTCCGCAAAGTCGGCTATTATATATCCTTCAAGGAGGCAACAATGACTGAATATTTGGCGTTAATCCCGAGGCATGGCCCCCCCTTTGAGGGCTTGGCTCAGGCTGGGGTCTTCCTTAGGTCAACCTTATAATTTATAAGGATAACCTAGGGATGATGGCGTAACTGCCTGTGGCATTGAATGATGGCGGCATGAGGGGTATTGTCGTGGTGGAAAGGTGAAAAGGTGGAAAGGTGGAAAGGTTCCCCCGAAACAAGTCTGAGGTGTTCACGCAGATTGGCGCGGATATTTGAAGGTAGAAAGCTGAAATAGTGAGAGAAACACAAAGCAAAATGATTTATCCGTTAATCCGTGTAATCCGTTTCATCCATATAATTCCTGGCATGCAAATCTTATACGGATTGACGGATTAGACTGATTTACGGATTACTATGGTAAAACAAGAAAGCGTTCCTTCCTGTCCCGAAACAAGTCCATCAGGCTACATACCGTGTCATCCCGGCTGCCGGGGTCCTCGCCGGATCGGCAACGATCCGGTGGGGTGGTTGACCCGTGATCCAGTCTTTTAGAAACGACCACCCAGTTCCAAATCAATCCTCCACCAAGCCCTAAAGACGTGTCATCCCGGCCTGCGAGCCGGGACCCAGTCTTTTAGAAACGACCACCCGACCCCGAAACAAATCAAACCAGACTATACACTGTGTCATCACGGCCTGCGAGCCGTGATCCAGTCTTTTAGAAACGACCACACAACCCCATAACAAAAAAGTGAAGCAGTAAAACCGTGTCATCACGGGCTTGACCCGTGATCCAGTCTTTTGAAGCCACATCACAACACACAGACCTGAAACAACGCCAACCAAGCTATATACCGCGTCATCACGGCCTGCGAGCCGTGATCCAGTCTTTTAGAAACGACCACCCGACCCCGAAACAAATCAAACCGACTATACACTGTGTCATCACGGCCTGCGAACCGTGATCCAGTCTTTTGAAGCCACATCACAACACACAGACCTGAAACAACACCAACCAAGCTATATACCGCGTCATCACGGCCTGCGAGCCGTGATCCAGTCTTTTAGAAACGACCACACAACCCCATAACAAAAAAGTGAAGCAGTAAAACCGTGTCATCACGACCTGCGAGCCGTGATCCAGTCTTTTAGACTATATACCGCGTCATCAAGGGCTTGACCCGTGATACAGTCTTTTGAAGCCACATCACAACACACAGACCTGAAACAACACCAACCAAGCTATATACCGCGTCATCCCGGCCTGCCGGGGGTCCTCGTCAAAGCGCGTAGCGGTTTGGTGGGGTGGTTTGAGCCAGGACCCAGTCTTTTAGAAATCCCAAACAACCGATCAGCCAGACAAAGAAATCACCCTATCCATGTAATTATCACTTTCCGCAGTATTAACCCTCATCAGCAGGCGGCGCTGATAAATCCCGCCAATCGGGATTGAAAGAATCTATCATTTGCAGCTTCCACTTCCTCCGCCATCGCTTGATACGTTTTTCCATGGCAATAGCACTTGAGATATCAGGAAAGTCCTGATACCATACAAGCATCGTTACCTCATACTCTGCGGTAAAGCCATCAAACTCGTGCTTTTTGTGTTGCTCCATTCGGCGGAGCAGGTTGTTGGTTACTCCCGTATATAGGGTTCCATTGCGTTTGCTGGCGAGGATATAGACATAATAGCGACACATATTGTAAGCTTTGTGAGTGGTATTGGGGAAGTCAAGTGTTTTTTTAAAAGACTGGATCCCGGGTCAAGGCCCGTGATGACGCAGTATATAGTCTGGAGGTGGTTTGTTTCGGGGCTGAATGGTTGTTTCTAAAAGACTGGATCACGGCTCAACCACCCCACCGGATCGTTGCCGATCCGGTGAGGACCCCGGCAGCCCGTGATGATGCGGTATATAGTCTGGTTTGATTTGTTTCGAGGTCGGGTGGTTGCTTCTAAAAGACTGGATCACGGCTCGCAGGCCGTGATGACGCAGTATATAGTCTGGAGGTGGTTTATTTCGGGGCTGACCGGTTGCTTCTAAAAGACTGGATCACGGCTCAACCACCCCACCGGATCGTTGCCGATCCGGCGAGGACCCCGGCAGGCCGTGATGACGCAGTATATAGTCTGGGGGTGGTTTGTTTCGGGGCTGAATGGTTGTTTCTAAAAGACTGGATCACGGCTCGCAGGCCGTGATGACGCAGTGTATAGTCAGGGGGTGGTTTGTTTCGGGGCTGACCGGTTGCTTCTAAAAGACTGGATCACGGCTCAACCACCCCACCGGATCGTTGCCGATCCGGCGAGGACCCCTGCAAGCCGTGATGACACAGTGTATAGTCAGGGGGTGGTTTGTTTTGGGGCTGACCGGTTGTTTCTAAAAGACTGGATCACGGCTCGCAGGCCGTGATGACACAGTGTATAGTCTGGTTTGATTTGTTTCATGGTCGGGTGGTTGTTTCAAAAAGACTGGATCACGGGTCGCTGCCCGGGATGACACGGTATGTGGCTTGGTTAGCGTTGTTTCAGGTCTGTTTGTTGTTATGTGGCTTCAAAAGACTGGATCACGGGTCAAGCCCGTGATGACGCGGTATGTGGCTTGGTTGGCGTTGTTTCAGGTCTGTGTGTTGTGATGTGGCTTCAAAAGACTGGATCACGGGTCAAGCCCGTGATGACAGGGTATTTGGCTTGGTTAGCGTTGTTTCAGGTCTGTGTGTTGTTATGTGGCTTCAAAAGACTGGATCACGGCTCGCAGGCCGTGATGACGCAGTATATAGTCTGGGGGTGGTTTGTTTCGTGGCTGGGTGCTTGTTTCAAAAAACTGGATCCCGGGTCAAGCATACGCTTGCCCGGGATGACACGATATATAGCTTGGTGTGCCTCGTTTCGGGGCTTGGTTGCTTACCATACGGCGCTTTGGCAAGCGCCGCTACAGTAGAGGCGGTCGCTGAACCGCCTCAAGGGAACCTTTCCACCTTTCCACCAAAACAGCTATTCAAAGTAGTAGATCGCCTGGATGGGATCGATGCTGGCGGCTTTGATGGCGGGGTAAAGCCCGGAGAGAAAGCCTGTGAGGATGGAGAAAAAGAGTCCCAGCGCCACACCCTGGAGGGGCAGGTAAAGGGGAAAACTGATGGCTTTGCCGATGAGCGCCAGGATCAGCCATGCCAGGGCAATGCCCAGCAAGGCTCCCAGGGTGGCAAGCAGGATGGCTTCCAGGATGAAATAGACAAAGATATCCCGGTCGGTGGCGCCGATGCTTTTGCGCACCCCGATCTCGGTCATGCGTTCCTGGATGGAGATCAGCAGGGTGCTGAAAAGCCCGATACCGCCCACGATCAGCGAGATGGAGGCGATGGCGATGAGGGTGATGTTCCATTTTTCCATAAAGCCGCTGATCTCATCGGTAATGGTAAGCATCATCTGGCCGATATCCAGGAAGCCAAAATTGGGATACATCCGGTGGCGGGAGAGCAGCAGTTGGCGAGCCTGGTTCTTCATGGCGGAGAATTCCTGCTCCGAGCGCGCCTGCAGGTAGATCATGTGGATGCCCTTGTTGGTGCCTAGATTGTAAACTCCATATTTGAGGGGAACATACACCGCGCTGAGGTCCTGCCTGCGTTCCCAGCTGTTAAAGTTCATGTCGTTGCCTTTGTTGATCTGGTCGTCTGCCAGCACGCCCACGATCTGAAAGCGGCGGTCACCCAGTTGCAGTGGCTTGCCCACCGGGTTGGCGGAGCCAAACTGCTCTTTGGCAAAATGGTAGCCCAGCACAAGTACCGGGAGCAGGTTGTCGTCTTCATAGCGGTTGTAGTAGCGCCCCTGCAGCAAGCCGTAACTTTTGTTGGCAAAAAACTCCTGATCGGTGGCGCGCAGGCGCACCTGGATGTCTTTGTTGCCCAGGCGCAGGATCGAGCTGCTTTCGATCATGGCATAGCTGCTTTTTAGGGGCAGTTGCCGCCTGAGCGCCAGATAGTCATCATAGTTGAGGCTATGCACGCTCTGGCTTGCCCTGCGCAAGGCCCGGCGCGTTCCCCGCCGCCCGGAATCCATCTGCAGCTGATCAGCGGTGACTACCACGGAATAGTTCCAGCCCATGCCTTCCATATTCTGGTTGATGAGCCGTTTGAGGGCGTAAACGCTGGAGAACATGCTCACCACCGCCAGCACTCCGATCACAATGCCCGTGAGGGTGAGCAGGGAGCGCAGCTTGTGGCTGAGGATGCTCTGCAACGCGCTTTGCAGGGCGTCCCAGGCGGGAACCCTCCGCCTCAGGCCATGGTCTTTTTGCATTTGGGGCATTGCTTGTATTCGCCCAGGGCTTTGGAGTATTTTTCGTAAACGAAGGGATTGCCGCAATCGGGGCAGGCGATGGGCAGCGGTTTATCGTTGGTAATGAACTTGCAATCGGGATAGCGGGTGCAGGAGAAGAAGGTTCCCCCCTTTTTGTTGCGCCGCTGGGTCAGCTCTCCCTGGCCGCAATCGGGGCACTTGACGCCGGTTGTGATGGGGCGGGTGTATTTGCATTTGGGATAGTTGCTGCAAGCGATGAAAGCGCCGAAGCGGCCTCTCTTTTCCTGCAGGGGCGAACCGCACTGGGGGCACTTTTCGTCCAGCGTCCGGGGTTCCCTGGCTTCTTCGAGCTGGATGTTGCCGTCTTTGTCGCGGCTGAAGTTTTTGATGTTTTTGCAGGTGGGAAAGCGGTTGCAGGAGAGGAACTCGCCGCCTTTGGAACGCCTCACCACCAGTTTGCCTTGCTGGCACTTGTCGCAGACAATGTCCGTGGCTTCGGTGAAGGACGCCTTTTCCTTTTTGAGGTCAACACTCTTCACCAGCTTCATCAGCTCGTCGTAGTAGCCGCTTACCAGCGTGTGCCACACAGTCCTTCCCTCTTCCACGCCGTCCAGTTCGCTTTCCATGTTCGCGGTGAACTTCACGTTGAAGATGGGGTCGAACTTACTCACCAAAAAGCTGTTTACATCGGTGCCAAGGGGGGTGGGGACAAAGCTCTTCTTTTCCATGCCCACATATTTGCGCTTGCGGAGGGTGCTGATGATGGCGGCATAGGTGGAGGGCCTGCCGATGCCCTGGGCTTCCAGCTCCTTGATCAGCGAGGCTTCGGTGAAGCGCGAGGGAGGCGAGGTGAAGTGCTGGGACTTTTTAAGCTCGTCATGCTCCAGTCCGTCCTTGCTTTTGTAGCCGGAATCAATCTGCTCACCGCTGACAATCGTCACGTGGGGATAGGCTTTCAGGAAACCCTCTTCCAGCACCTTGCTGCCCGAGGCGGCAAAGACGGCTTCGCCCAGTTCGATGGAGGCGGTGGTGGTTTCCAGCCTGGCGGGGATCATCTGGGTGGCCACAAAGCGTTGCCAGATGAGGGTGTAAAGCTTGTATTGGTCTTTGCTGAGGCTGGCCTCCACGCTTTCCGGGGTGTGGAAGGTGTCGGTGGGGCGGATCGCCTCGTGGGCGTCCTGGGCGCTGGATTTGTTTTTGTAGGCGCGAACCTGGGCATGAACGGCTTTTTCGCCAAAGCGGTCTTTGATCAGTGCCCGGCAGTTCTGTTGGGCTTGTTCGGCAATGCGCGTGCTGTCGGTGCGCATATAGGTGATCAAGCCGGTGCTTTCGCCCTTGAGGCTGATTCCTTCGTAGAGTTCCTGGGCGATCCGCATGGTTTTGTCGGAGGAAAAGCCCAATATCTTGGAGGCTTCCTGCTGCAGGGTGCTGGTGATGAAGGGGGCGGGAGGTTCCAGCTTGCGGGGGGCGCGCTTGATCGCGCTCAAGACAGCCTGGGCGGACTCTATCCTGCCAATGATCTCCACAGCTTTGGCTTCATCGGGAATCTCCAGCTTTTTGCCCTCCCATTTTTCCAGGCTGGCCTTGAAGGGAGGCAAGCCTTCGCGCCAGAAATTGGCTTCCAGCTTCCAAAACTCGCGCGGCACAAAGGCGAGGATTTCGGCTTCCCGCTCGCAGATCAGGCGCAGCGCCACAGACTGCACGCGGCCAGCGCTGAGGTCTTTGGCAATCACCCTCCAGAGCAGGGGCGAAACGGTGTAGCCCACCACGCGGTCGAGCACGCGGCGCGCCTGCTGGGCATCCACCTTGGCCATGTCCACCTGCCCGGGCTGTGAGATGGAGGCTTTGATGGCCGGAGCGGTGATCTCGTTGAACACGATGCGGTAAACATTCTTGTCGCCCAGCTCCTTTTTCAGCACTTCAGTCAGGTGCCAGGCGATGGCCTCCCCCTCGCGGTCATGGTCACTGGCCAGAAACACGGTGTCCACGTCTTTGACCGCATCGCGCAGTTCTGCGATCACCTTGCTCTTTTTGGAGTCCAGTTCATAGACCGGGGTGAACTTGTGCTCCACGTCCACGCCCATCGATTTGGCGGGCAGGTCGCGCACATGGCCCATCGAGGCCCTGACCTTGTATTTATTGTCCAAAAACTTGGAAATGGTGTTGGCTTTTGCCGGTGATTCCACTATGATCAGCCCTTTGGCCATGCTATATCTCCTTCAGCAGCAGTTTGTGGGAAGCGGAAGCTGTCATTATTCGCCCGGTTCGTTGATGCCGCAGCATTTCTTATATTTCTTGCCGCTGCCACAGGGGCAGGGGTCGTTGCGGCCGACCTTGGGCGCCACCTGCACGGGCCTCTGTTTGGGGACGTTGTCCGTGTAAGGCCCGCTGAATTGCGGGGGCACGCTCATGTCGGTCTGGGAGGCCTGTATCTCTTTGGCGTGCAAGAAGGCGTTGATATCCTCATGTTGGGTTTGGGCGCCCTTCAGCATGGATTCCATGTCTTCCTGAGACAGCAGATAGGTGGTGAACACCTTGCGGGTCACGCCTTCCTGGATGCGGGCGATGAGCGCCTGGAAGAGGTCGAAGCTCTCACGCTTGTATTCGATGAGGGGGTCTTTATTGGCATAGGCGCGCAGGTGCACGCCTTCCTTGAGCAAGTCCATTTCGTGCAGATGGTCGCGCCATTCATCGTCCACCACCTCCAGCATGCTGCGGCGTTCGATGTCGCGCAGGGCCTCGGTTCCCACCTGCATTTCCTTCTTTTCGTATGCCTGCATCACCAGCGCTTCCAGGGTGTTGCGCAGCAAGTCCTCGTTCTGGTGGTCGCTTTCCAGTTCGGAGGGCAAGATGACCACGTTGAGCGATCTTTTGAACCATTGGCAGAGGCGGGGCAGGTTCCAATCCTCGGGATAGCTGCCGGGGGGAATCTGCTCGCCGATCACGCGGCGCACCGTCTCGATGATCATTTCCTGCACCTCGTGCTTGAGCGAATAGCCTTTCAGGATGCTGCGCCGGTAGGAGTAGATGACCTCGCGCTGCTGGTTCATCACTTCGTCATATTTGATCAGGTTTTTGCGGATTTCAAAGTTGTGTTCCTCCACCCGCTTCTGCGCGCGTTCCACCGCCTTGGTCATCCAGGGATGGCGGATGGCGTCGCCGGGTTGCAGCCCCATCTTCATCATCATGGGGGCGATGCGGTCGGAACCGAAGAGGCGCATCAGGTCGTCTTCCAGAGAAAGGTAGAAGCGGCTGGTGCCGGGATCCCCCTGGCGTCCAGCGCGGCCACGCAACTGACGGTCGATGCGGCGGCTTTCGTGGCGTTCGCTGCCAATCACGTGCAAGCCGTCCACAGGCAGGCCATAGGGAAACTCCGCATTGGTGGAGGAAGGCAGGCCGCGGTAGTTTTCCGTGCTTTGGGTCACCACGCCGGCGCCCAGCTTGATGTCCGTGCCGCGTCCGGCCATATTGGTGGCGATGGTCACCGCTCCCGGCTGTCCCGCCAGTGTGATGATCTCAGCTTCGCGTTGGTGCTGGCGGGCGTTGAGAACGTTGTGGGCGATGTTGCGGCGGCGCAGCAGGCGGCTGATGGTTTCGGAAACTTCCACGCTCACCGTGCCCACCAGCACGGGCTTTTTCTGCTCGTGCCAATAGATGATCTCATCCATCAGGGCTTGATATTTCTCGTTTTTGGTGAGGTAGATCACGTCCTCGTGGTCGATGCGGGTGATGGGGACGTTGGTTGGTATCACCATCACCGGCAGTTTGTAAATCTCGATGAATTCCGCTTCCTCGGTGGCGGCGGTACCGGTCATGCCCGACAGTTTTTCAAACATGCGGAAGTAGTTTTGCAGGGTGATGGTGGCAAAGGTCTGGGTGCCCGCTTCGATGGCGACGTTTTCCTTGGCTTCCAGGGCCTGGTGCAGCCCATCCGAAAAGCGGCGCCCCGGCATCTGGCGCCCTGTGAATTCGTCCACGATCACCACGCGGTTGTCGATCACCACATATTCTTTGTCGTTCTCGAAGAGGGTGTAGGCACGCAAAAGCTGGTTGATGTTGTGCAGCTTCTCGCTTTTATCCATAAAGAGGTTGGTTTCGATGGTCTTGCGTTTGGCCTTTTCCTGATCGTCCAGGCTCTCATCTTCGTCCACGCGGCGCAACAGCTCATCCAGGCTTTCCACCACAAAGAGGTTGCGGTCGTTGCGGGAGAGCAGTTCGCGTCCTTTTTCGCAGAGGTCAACGCTGTTCTGGCGCTCTTCCACCACGTAGAAGAGGTTATCGTCCAGCTCGTGCATTCTTTTGTCGCGCAGATAGACGCCTTCCATGTCCAGCAGCAGTTTTTTGAGGCTGCTGTCCTGCATCAGCTTGTAAAAGGCTTTGTTGCGGGGAGCGGCGCGCTGCACCTGCAGCAGCAGGGTGCCCAGGCGGCTGTTGTCCGGCTCGGGATTGTCTTCCCGGAGTTCCTGGTTGATCTCGCTCAAAAACCTTTGCACCAGCGCATTTTGCGATTGCACCAACTGATGCACCTGGGGCTTGATCTCCAGGTAAAAATTCTTGTCCTGGGCGATGGGGCCGCTGATGATGAGCGGGGTGCGCGCCTCATCGATGAGAATGCTGTCCACCTCGTCCACGATGGCGTAGTAAAAGTCGCGCTGCACCAGTTGGCTGGGAGAGACGGCCATGTTGTCGCGCAGATAGTCGAAGCCGAACTCGCTGTTCATGCCATAGGTCACATCGCAGAGGTATGCCTCACGGCGTTCTTCAAAGCTCATGCCGGTGGTGATGCAGCCCACGGTGAGGCCGTGGAAGTTGAAGACGGGGCTCATCCACTCGGCGTCGCGCGAGGCCAGATAGTCGTTCACAGTCACCAGATGCGCGCCGCGTCCTACCAAGGCGTTGAGAAAGAGGGGCAGGGTGGCAACCAGGGTCTTGCCCTCGCCGGTGGCCATCTCGGCGATCTTGCCGTCATGCAGCGCCATGCCGCCGATCAGTTGAACGTCGAAGGGCACCATGTTCCACACGGTCTCATGCTCGCGCACCACAAAGCTTTGCCCCAGCAGGCGGCGGCAGGTGTCCTTCACCAGGGCGAAGACCTCGGGCAGATAGTCGTCCAGAGCGGATTTGGTGGTCTTTTTCAGCTCTTTGCGCAGTTCATTGATGTGGTTGTCCAGCCGCGCTCGTTCACCCTCGTCGGCTTCCTCGCGATACTCACGCTCCAGGTTCTCCAGCTTATCACGCAGGGGTTGCAGCTTATCCGCCAGTTCCCCCCGGATTTGCTGCACCCGCTCCCGCAGTTGATCGTCGTCATATTGCTGCAAGCCCGCGCAGATTTCGTTGATCTCCTTGACCACGGGCAGGTACAGGTTTACTTCCTTGGTGTTTTTATCGCCAAACAGCTTGCGGAGTATCTTTTCCAGCATCTTATCTGTCCTTTTTCCACTGCCGTTCATCCGCGGGGAGAACGGAGTTTCTTATCTTTGAATGAGATGCAACTTTCATGCTCCGGCCTATTGTGTCAATGATTTTGCTCTGGCAGACGGATGGGGACGGCAGATTTGCCCGTGACTGAAAAAAGATTATGGAACGCGGCTAACAGGATCTTTGAAGGTGGAAAGCATTATAGAACGCGGATAACAGGATCGACTGGATCTGCAGGATATAGATTGAAACAGACCATTAGTGAAAGTGTGGTAAGCGACCACCCAACCCCGAAACAACGCCAACCAAGCTACATACCGTGTCATCACGGCCTGCCGGGGTCCTCGCCGGATCGGCAACGATCCGGTGGGGTGGTTGAGCCGTGATCCAGTCTTTTGAAACAACCACCCAATCCAGAAACAAAGCACCCCAAGCCATAAAGCCGCGTCATCACGGGCTTGACCCGTGATCCAGTCTTTTGAAACAACCACCCAATCCAGAAACAAAGCACCCCAAGCCATAAAGCCGCGTCATCACGGCCTGCGAGCCGTGATCCAGTCTTTTAGAGACAATCACCCAATCCAGAAACAAAGCACCCCAAGCCATAAAGCCGTGTCATCACGGGCTTGACCCGTGATCCAGTCTTTTAGAAACGACCAGCCAACCCGGAAACGAACGGGCAAATTCCAGGATACACTTTTCTCTCTCCCATATTGCTATCATTCGCACCATCAACAGATTAGCTATTCATCCTTAGGTCATCCTTATAAATTATAAGGTTGACCCCAGGAAGACCCACGTCGGAGAGGGTTATGCAAATGAGGGCCACCCGCGCGAGGGAAGGGGAAGGCAGCCGGTCTATGGCTGCGAAATAGCGGGCAAGTATATTTATATACTTGCCCTGGAATCCTCTTCCTGTCTGGGATAAAGGGGTCGTAGCACCTATATAAGTGGGGGGAGAATTTTGGAATTGGTGGAAAGGTGGAAAGGTGTCCGCTTTTTTTTAATCTCACGCGGATGTTTCAAAAAGACTGGATCCCGGCTCGCAGGCCGTGATGACACGCTTGTTGGTCTGGTCTGGTTTGTTTTTGGTTTGAGTGGTCATTTCTAAAAGACTGGATCCCGGCTCGCAGGCCGGGATGACACGGTTTGTAGTCTGGGGGTGGTTTGTTTCGGGGTTAGGTGGTCGTTTCTAAAAGACTGGATCACGGGTCAAGTCACCCCACCAAACCGCTACGCGCTTTGGCGGGGACCCCGACAGCCCGTGATGACACGCTTGTTGTTCTGTTCCGGTTTGTTTTGGAGCTTGGTTGCCGTTTCTAAAAGACTGGATCACGGCTCGCAGGCCGGGATGACACGGTTTTGTGGTCTGGGGGTGCTTTGTTTTGGGGTCGGATGGTTGTTTCCAAAAGACTGGAACATGGGTCAAGCGGTTCACGCAGATATACGCGGATAAAAGGCGTAGATTGCCACGGATTGGTGTTATAGGGTCTGTTTCAGGTCTGGGCGGTTGTTTCAAAAGACTGGATCACGGCTCGCAGGCCGTGATGACACGCTTGTTGGTCTGGTCTGGTTTGTTTTTGGTTTGAGTGGTTGCTTCCAAAAGACTGGATCACGGCTCGCAGGCCGGGATGACGCGCTTGTTGGTCTGGTCTGGTTTGTTTTTGGTTTGAGTGGTCATTTCTAAAAGACTGGATCACGGCTCGCAGGCCGTGATGACACAGTGTGTAGTCTGGGGGTGGTTCGTTTTAGGGCTGACTGGTTGTGCACAAAAGACTGGATCACGGGTCAAGCCCGTGATGACACGGTGTGGAGTCTGGGGGTGGTTTGTTTCGGGGTTTGGTGGTTGTTTCCAAAAGACTGGATCACGGGTCAAGCATAGCTTGCCCGTGATGACACGGTTATAGCCTGATGGTTCTTGTTTCGGGGTAACCTTTCCACCATTTCACCTTTCCACCTTTCCACGGTCATTTCTAAAAGACTGGATCACGGGTCAAGTCACCCCACCAAACCGCTACGCGCTTTGGCGGGGACCCCGACAGCCCGTGATGACGCAATATTAACTTGAGCCCGTCTGTTTCGGGCTTAGTTTTCAACCTTTTTAATGTAGCGGCTTGCTATATTTTAACGCTTACGTTGATGTTTTTGAAGCGTGCCGGGGCAACGCCGTGGCTGAGCAGCATGGGTTGGCCGGGTTCGCCCTTGCCACAGCTAAAGGTGCCGTGGAAGCCCCACTCTTCCTCGCCGCAGACGCGGTCGCAGGCATTCCAGAAATCCTGGGTGATGCCAAAATAGGTGGGTTCTTTCACTATGCCGGTGATGCGGCCGTTCTCGATCTTATAGCCGATCTCGGTGGTAAACTGGAAGTTGTTGCGGTTGTCATCACCGCTCCAGGTCTTGGTGAAATCGAGCAGATAGCCGTGTTCGGTGTCCTGGATCAACTGCTCCAGTGAGCCGGAACCGGGAGCCAGGCAGAAATTGGTCATCCGCACCAGAGGAAAGTCGTCCGCGAAGGAGGCCTTCATGTTGGAAGATGGTTCCAGTCCAAGCATGTGGGCAATGTGGCGGGAGGTTTGCTGATTGACCAGGATGCCGTCCCTGATGATGTCAACGCGGCGGCCGGGCACACCCTCGTCATCCACGGGATGGAAGCCCATGCCGCGAGGGTCGGTGCTGTCGGAATAGATGTTCACCTGGGGCGATCCGTATTGGAATTTGCCGAGCATGGAGGGCTTAATGAAGGTCTTGCCGGCATAGGAAATCTCCATGCCAAAGATGCGGTCGGCTTCGGTGGCGTGGCCAACGGACTCGTGCAGTTGCAGAGCCAGGTGTCCCGCGCCGATGATGATGTCGGCCCGGTCTTCGGTGATCACGGGGGCGGAAAGCAGGTCGGTGGCTTCCTTGATGATGCGGTCGCAATTTGCTTCAAAGGCCTGCCGGTGAAAGAGTTCAAAGCCGCCGCGTCCGGCGCTCATGTGGCCGGGCCAGGTGCGCGACTGGATTTGGTTGCCGTCGGAGGCTATCACCTCCATCATGGGCAGGGTGTTGTAGAAAGTTGTGTGTGACCAGGTGCCTTCGCTGTTCAGATAGTATCTTTGCTGTTTTTGAAACTGCGCCATCACGATGGAGTGGACGATCTTGCCCTGGGGTTTGATCCGGGTGGCCAGTCCGCCCAAAAAGTCGATCTTTTCCTCTTTTGCCATGCTGAAGGGGTCTATCTCCGGCTGGAAGTGATAGGAGGCGCGCAGAGGGGGCAGGGCGGGGAAAGTGACGGGTTCGCGGGTGAATTTGCCGCCTTGCTCGGCGTTGGAGACTGCGGTGCGCACCAGGCGGTCGAGCGAGGCTTCGCTGAGATCACTGGTTCCGGCGAAACCCCAGCAGCCATTGAGCAACACGCGCACGCCGATGGCGACGGAATCGCGGCTGCTGCCATAACCGCGTAAAAAGCCGTTCATAAAGTAGATGTCTTCGTTGTCGGTCCGGGTGACCCGCACATCGGCAAATTCAACGCGGGATAAATCTATCTTTTCCAGAGTTCTTTTGATCAGGTCTTCCATTGAGTCTCCTAAATCGTATGGGTTGAGGAAGAAATGTTGAAGTCACGCACCAGGGCGTGGGGCGCTTTGATGGTATCTATGTCGAAGAGTTCGTAGTTTTCGGAGAAGGGGATGGTGTAACAGCGGTTTTCCAGCTCCAGCACGTTGTTGAGGATGCGCTCGATGCGTTCGGTGAAGCGCAGGTTGTTTACCACTTTGGAGATTTTGCCATCCTCGATCAGGAAGGTGCCGTCACGCGTGAGGCCGGTGAGCGAGGTTTCGCGGGGGTTGATGAAGTTCATGTAGTGCAGGCTGGAGATGTAAAGCCCTTTTTGCACGCTGCCGGTCATCTGCTCCAGGGTCTTGCTGCCGGCATCGATGCGGAGGCAGGAAGCGGTGTTGCCGTTTTTGGGCAGGCCGGTCTTGTGGGAATAGTAGTTGTTGCATATAAAATTGCGGAAAACTCCCTGCTCGATCAGCTTCAGGGGGCGGTAGATGTGGCCGTCCGAGCCATAAGCCCTGCGGATAAGCTGCGGGTCGGTGGGATCGTCGGTGATGCTGATGAAGGCGGGAAAGACCTGCTGGCCGACCTTGCCTTCAAAAAAGCTGCTGTGGTTGTCCAGGGAGCGGGCGCTCATCCCGTAGCAGAGATATTGCACAAACTCCGCCAGGCAGCGTGGGGCAAGGATCACATCGTAGTGCCCGGGCTCGACGTCGACGATGTCGGCAGAGCAAGACTTAATCTTACGGATCAGCCGCTCGCTGAAGTCCTGTTCGTCAAAAAAGCTGAAATCCTCGCCGCCAAAGGTCTCCAACACCGTCACCTGGGACTTGTTGTGAACGGCCTTGACCTCCAGATAGATCGGCGAGACCTCGCTGCTCTTGTCCAGGCCGTTGCTGTTGACCAGGCGCTGGGTCTGGTGGTTGCAGATGAAGGTGCCGAAGATGTCAAAGTCATACATGGAAGCGGCGGCGGCAAGTCTGGAGAGGATGCCGGTCTTGCTGGCCAGGGGGATGGCCTCGATGTTGTTGGTCACAGGACGCTGGGGCGCGAGAGTGAGGTCGCTTTCCAAATCCACAAAGTCGGGGTCTTCCGGCAATTTGTCCACCACCCCGACGGCATCCCGCAGGGCCGCTTCCAGCTTGGCGGGCTGGGGATCGTCCACCTGGAAGCTGAAGGACTTTTTGCCCTTGTAGATATCCACGGAAAGCTGGGTGCTGAGCTTGCTGATGTTATAGTTGGTCTGGCTGTGGTAAAAGCGCAGAAAATCGGTGGCCCAGGTCTTTTCCCTGATCTCATACTGAAGCTCGGGATGGGAGGCCAGAAGTTTTTGTAAATAGGCTATGCTGTCTTGCATTTATCCTCCAGACAGGTCAAATCCAGGTGATATTGTTGTGGCGGCGCTTGGGGTTGGTGTGGCGGGGCAGGAAGGAACCGGACGCCGCGGCGGTCTTGCCCTTGCTGTGGGCCAGCTTCCCTTTCAGGTAGATCTGGGTGAAGCTGCCTGTAAGTTCGTGCTGGCTTCCATCCGGCGCGGTGAAGTGGGTCACCTTGTCCGGGTCATAAATCACGAAGTCTGCATCCGAACCTGCCTCCATGCAACCCTTGACGGGATAGAGGCCCAGACGCTTGGCAGCGTTCTCGGATGTCATTTTGATCACGGTGGCGAGGGGCACATGCCGCTTTTTCCAGAGCTCGGACAACACCCAAAGATACGAATATGGCAACAGCTTCTCACTGGTGCCCCAGAAAGCCTGGGGAGTGCCTTCGGGAACTTTATCTCCCTGGACATTGTTGCCCAGCATGTAAATCTTGTTGGTGCGCAGCAGGGTAAAAAGCTGGGACTCGGGATCGTCGAGGTCGATCTGCTGTCCCAGGTCGATGCCGCAGAAAAACTTCATCAGGTCGGCAATGCAGAGGGCAAAGGAGATGTCTGAACGCTTGGAGATGCTTCCGATGAACTCGATGGTGGCAAAGGAAGAGACGCGGGGTATGTGGATCGGGTTTTCCTGCATCCGGCGCAGGACCTTCTTGATCGCATCGCTCTGGGACAGGAAGGAGTATTCCCGGGCGTTTTCATAGTCATAACCCTGAAACGCGAAGGCGGTGTCGCTCACATAGATATCAACGAAGATATCCATGATCTCGGTAAAGCTGAGGCTGGGAATTTCCGGATTGGGAGAGGGCGTCATGAGCGCGATGCCTGCCGCGCCATGGTTCCAGAGCTCCTGAGCCGCCTCGGCGTGATAGGGGTAATCCGCCATGTCGATATTTCCCCAGAGAGCCATATCGACAAAGGAGTGTTCATCGATAACGCGGCTCAGCTTTCGCATGTCCGACACAGAGAATATTGGCTGGGAACTGAAATAGCTCAGTTCCGCGAAGGTTGTCCAGCCACCGGTGAGCGCCGCGCGGGTGATCCTGCTGATACTCTTGGCGGGGTCGCCCAGCCCCAGGATATGGGTGTGGGCGTCAATCGCGCCTGGCAACAGAATCTTGCCCTGCAGATCTATCACTTCAGGTGTCTCCTCGCAAGGAATCTCGTCCGCGGAGATCTTGACTATCTTCTCATCAAAAAGGACATTCACCCTCTTGAGCGCGGTGGATGCGGTGGGTAGCATGGCATTGACGAACAGCTTCATTGATACTCTCCCTCCGCAATACTTTCCACAAGGGGAATGACTTGCGATGGACTGTGCCTTGACATGGATTGCTTACAATCGCTGGAAGCGCAAATGGTAATTGCATGCCCCAGGATTTTGATATCTATCATTTTACTTCCTTATGCTCAGAGCCAGGCCCGGCTTACTTAAAGCCCTGAGGCTTAACACGATTGGCAAGTCTCAGGCAGGCTACAAGCTCCTTGAATCAGTTTTCCACAAACTGCTGTCATGATTTTACTAAGCTCAAAATCTGTCAAGCTTTTGCTTGCAATCAAATACGACCACCCTCCCAAAGCCAGCAGAATGCACCAAAAAATAAAGGGAAAGCCCCTAGGGGACCTTCCCTGTAAAGTAGGATAAAGGCTAGTTTATTTGAGTATCAGTGTCTTCTTGGTGGAGGTATAGCGTCCCTGATAGCTTACAGTAACGGCATATTTTCCGTTGGGCGCAATGCTGCCATCGTCGCACACGCGATCCCAGGTGAACTGCAGCAGCTCCATGGACTGTCCGCTATAAAGCGTTTTTACAATCTCGCCAGCATGGTTTTGGATTGTGACCAGCGTTGGTACTGGCTGGAAAAAGCTAATAGTGATATCGCAGTATTTATCCATCGGATTGGGATAGATGATGATTTCTCCCACAACCTTATTTCTAAACCCGCTCAAACTGACGGCCAGCAGTAGCATCAGGGCACTCAGCCATATTATGGTCACTGCTTTTTTCATGTTAGACTCTCCTGTCTTATTGTTGCCCCATTATAAAGCACGTTTCATTCCGATTCCGATTTTATCATCTGCCCGGCCAGGATAATCGCTCCCAATACTCCCGCCTTGTTGCCTTCTTTGGCGCGCTCAATCCTCACCTGGCCTGAGTTCAGCTCCGGCAGAAGTTCACTGATCCTGCGCCGCAGATCGGCAATGGAGTAGAGCCCGGCATCCATCAAACCACCCCCAAAAACCACAAGATCCGGGTCAAGGGTGACAATAAGGTTGGCAACGCTGAGCGACAGATATTTCTCTCCTTCCTGGATCAGGTGTTCAAGCCGCGGATCATCATGCCTGTGCCGCAGTATCAATGGCAAGTCCTGCACTTCTTCCAGCCCAAGCTCGCTCACGATTCTGCGCTTGATACCTTCCATGGATGCATAAGCCTCCACACAGCCATGCCTTCCGCAGTTGCAGGGGACGCCCTGATGCACCGCCGTGACGTGCCCCAGTTCCATGGCAAAGCCATGCGCCCCGTGGTAAACTTTGCCCCCTTGCACGTATCCACAGCCGATCCCGCTGCCGACAGTGATTCCCAGCACCCTTCCCTGAGGGCAGCTGAGCGTGGCTTCAGCCAGGCACATCAGATTGGCGTCGTTATCCCAGGCAACGGGCAAGTTCATTCCGGGAGGGAGTATCGCGGATGGCGGGAGATTGACCCAGAATTTGAGATTGGGATTCACTCCCACGATCAGGCCGCTGCGAGAGTCGATGGTTCCGCAGGTGCCGATGCCTATTGCCTGGATGGCGGAAAGCCCCACCTGGCTGTCAACGATGGAGAGGATCTGGCTGCAAGCCTGCTGCATATAAGAAAGGGATTTGTGCTGTAATTTGACCTTGCTGAAATACTGTAAACTTTTTGGACAGCTCCCATACCCGAATTTGATGCTTGACCCTCCGATATCCAGGCCGAGAAGAAATTTATCTTGTCTATTCATAATGGAAGTGTGGGGTGGGTGATGGGAGTCGAACCCACAACGCCCGGAACCACAATCCGGTGCTCTGCCATTGAACTACACCCACCACAGACCAGAAGATTTATGGCAAACGGTACAACGCTGGCACGCCAGAAGGGATTCGAACCCCTGACCCGCAGCTTAGAAGGCTGCTGCTCTATCCTACTGAGCTACTGGCGCCTGTGTAAAATGTGGTAGCGGCGCAGGGATTTGAACCCCGGACCTGCGGATTATGATTCCGACGCTCTAACCAGCTGAGCTACACCGCCACGCTATTCACATGGAAAAAATCGGTAACAAGTACCGATAAAAAAATGGTAGCGAGGGAAGGACTCGAACCTTCGGCCTTCGGGTTATGAGCCCGACGAGCTACCAACTGCTCCACCTCGCGTCAGGTTCTGCCATGATTTGGGAAGCCCGTTTTCTGTCAAGCTGTTTTTAGATTCCACTTGTTCCGGTGCCGCTTCCCCCGTTTCCGGTATCCACCGTATATGGGAAAGGAAGTCATCCCCGGAGTCTCAGTTTTCCGCAACATAACGGTCAGTATGGGCTGATCAAGCCCGATATTGCTTGACAAAATCCTGCCGCGGCAGAGATAGATGTGAGATACTTTTTCAGATAAGGAGACTCAGATGAGATACATCGCGATACCCACGCTGCTGCTGGCCATCCTGCTCGGGGCCTGCGCGGGATTCAGGCAGGATAAGGACGCAACAATGCTTGCCATTTCGCCTGAGAACGCCCAGCCCAAACAAGAGGAAACCTATACCCTTAAAAGAAAGGTGGCCATCGGCAGATTCACCAACGACTCACGCCTGGCAACCAGTTTCCTGAACGAAGGCAGCGACACTGCCGAGAGGCTCTCCCGTGCCGCCAACGACATCCTTTCCGCCAAACTGGCCTCCACCAACCGCTTTCTGCTGATTGAAAGGGCTGACCTGCAGGCTCTGGAAAACGAACAGGACTATGCCGGAATCACAAGCCACAAGATTCCCGCCGATTACCTGATCCTGGGCTCAATTTCCGAATTTGGCCGCAACACCACCGGAAACGTGGGCCTGGTGGATCGCAGCAAAAACCAAACCGCCCACGCCAAAGTCACCCTGCGCATCGTGGACACCCGCACCGGCCAGGTCATTTTCGGTGAGGAAGGCAGGGGCGAAGCCTACAGCGAAACAGCTACCGTGCTGGGCTTAGGCTCCACCGCCAGTTATGACGACACCCTGCCCGACAAAGCGATCGACGCCGCCATCAGCGCCGTGATCCAAAACCTGATCAATAAGCTCAACAACGATCCCTGGAAATCCTATGTGCTGAACGTGGAACAGGACAAGGTCTTCATCTCCGGCGGAGCTTTGCAGGGGATCAAGCCCGGCGATGTGTTCAACGTTTACCAGCGCGGCAAGACCGTGGTCAACCCCCAAAGTTCACTGCCCATCGAACTGCCCGGCGAGAAGATCGCCAGAATCAGCGTGGTGCAACTGATACAAGGCACCGAACTGACCGAACTCACCATCGCCAAAGTCATCGAAGGCAGCCTGGACGGGGTGGATAGCAAAGAACTCTATGTAAGCGATAAATGAGGAAAGACATGAAAGCATCCATCATCATTCTTTTGACGGCGTTGCTGCTCCTGGCGGCCTGCAGCGTCCAGAAAATCAATCAGGGCGCCAATGTGAAGGAAGATATTGGCTATCTGCGTCTGAACGGAATCGTGCGCAACCGCCAGGTTTACATCAATGACAACAGCGTGGGCGTGGATCCGGAAGAAGACGTCCAGCGTTATGCGCTCAAAGCTGGGCTGTACAAGCTGGAAATCCGCTCTTCAAACAGGATTCTGCTGGCTCAGGATGTGCTGATCAGCGGCGGACAGACCGTGGATATCTCCGTGCCATGAAAGCCCGCGCGGCCCTGTTGCTCTGCCTGCTGTTGAGCGCCTGCGCCCAGACCTCCTACCTCTATTACGGGGATAGCTCCCACGCCTACTACAAGGCTGTGAAGCACGCCACCCCGCAGTCCGTGGCGGATTACAAGGCGTGCCTGGAAAACGTGTTCAGCGAGTCGGCCCGCAGACAGCAGCCTGTGCCTCCCGGCCTCTACTGTGATTACGCCATGCTGTTGGTCTCGCAAAAGGACTATGCCTCCGCCCGGGACTATCTGCTCAGGGAAAAAAGCTGCTGGCCGGAGTCCGCCCTGCTGGTGGATTACCTGCTCCAGCGCTACGAACTCGAGCCCTAGGAAGTTCCGTTTATGCGCAAACTCCCCCCTTCCTTGCTGCTCCTGCCGGCTCTCCTGCTATTGGGAGCCTGCTCCGGCATCTTCAACCGCACGATGAGCAGCGTCTATCCCGACATGTACGCGAACCAGCCCACCTCGATCCTGGTTCTCCCTCCTGTAAACAACACTACCGCCGCGGATGCCAGGGAGTACTTTTCCTGCTCGCTGGCCGAAGCCCTGGGCATGCGCGGCTACTACATCCTGCCTGTGGAAACCATGTTCAACATCCTGCGGGATGAGGGCCTTTACGACGAACGCAACAACGATCCGGCGGTGCTGGCGAATTTCAGGAAGTATTTCGGGGCGGACGCCGTGCTTTACACGGTGATTGAAAAGTGGGATAAAAGCTGGTTTCTGGATTCAGGCAGCCTCACCATCCAGGCCAGATTCGCCCTAATCAGCACCTCCAGCTTTGAGACCATCTGGGATTACGGCTCCACTATCCGGGTCAACCTGGGTTCGGAAAGCAAAAAGTTCCTGGTGAAGCTCATCGAATCCGCGGTCAAGACGGCGATGGAAGACTATTTTCCCAATGCCCGCGAAGCCAATATCCTCACCTTCGAGAAAGCCCTCCCCTATGGCAAATACCATCCGCTGCACGGTAGTGACGCGGAGAAATGGGTAAACTGGGATAAGGCGGGTTTCTACGAAATAGACAAGTGAGGGCGAGGGCAATTCTGAAACTGTTTCACTCGCGTTAATACAGCTGGCTTTTCTCCCCGAATGGAGTTAAATGGCTCTCTCCCCGAATGGAGTTAAATGGTTCTATCCCCGCTTGAAGTTCAATGGCTCTCTCCCCGCATGAAGTCCAAGAGCCTAAGCGTCTGGTGGCAGTTTGCAGCCTGAAAAGGCTCTTGAACTCCATGCTGGCTTGAGTTTGGAGTTTAAGCCGGCAAGGAAGGTTTCATAGATTTCGCCAAACCCGAGGCCGGCTTAGACTTCAAACGGTCTTCAAAAGACTGGATCCCGGGTCAAGCACGCTTGCCCGGGATGACACGGTAATTAACTGTCGGTGTTCTAGTTCTGAGTCAGGGAACCTTTTCACCATTTCACCTTTCCTCTAATAATTCGTATTAATCTGTGTAATTTGAGGGCTGCCGAAGTCCGTTCGGCAGAGGCAACGTAGTTGCCTTTTTGGAAGAGACCTCCGGTCTCTGTGGCAAACGGACTTTGCCACCCCAAATGTCCCCGACTTGCCCATGATGACACGGTTTTATAGCTTAGCTTTGTTTGCTTCCAGGCTGAAAAGCCTTCTTGTTTAACAATAATAATCCGTAAATCAGTCTAATCCGTCAATCCGTATAAGATTGGCATGCCAGGCATCATACGGATGAAACGGATTACACGGATTAACGGATAAATCGTTTTGCCCAGTGTTATTTTTCATTGTTAACGACACCATTCCACCATTCCACCATTCCACCTTTCCACCTTTCCACCTTTCCACCTCAAAAACACCTTTCCACCATAACACAAATAGAACGCAAGCAATATAGAATTACATTCGGAATATAAATCTACAACCTTTCTCATAATGCTTCATAGCTCCGTCCCTTGCTGCTCCTGGCTTTGCTGCCATCAACCTTAGGTACTCCTTATAAATTATAAGGATGACCTACGGAAAATATAGAGTTAGCTCACTCCCCCGAACGAGGGAAAACACTGTTTCAGCAGTGAAAATTAAATGTCAAACACAGTTTGTTGGCTTTGACAATTTATCCCCTAACGGGTTTTACAGATATTAGTTAGACGGCTTTTGCCGTGTATGAACACTGGTGATAACCCCACAAAAGACTGGATCCAGGGTCAAACCACCCCACCAAACCGCTGCGCGCTTTGGCGGGGACCCCGATTGCCCGGGATGACACGGTTTTGTGGTTTGATGGTGCTTTGTTTCAGGGCTGAATGGTTGTTTCTGAAAAGACTGGATCACGGCTCGCAGGCCGTGATGACGCGGTATTGTGGTTTGATGGTGCTTTGTTTCGGGGCTGGTTGGTCGTTTGGAGTTCAAGCCGGCAAGGAAAGCTGTATAGATTCCCCAATCCCAAAGCCGGCTCGGACTTCAAACGACCCTGAAAAGACTGGATCACGGGTCAAGCATAGCTTGCCCTGGATGACGCTGGTTTTGTGGTTTGATGGTGGTTTGTTTCAGGGCTGAATGGATGTTTCTGAAAAGACTGGATCACGGCTCGCAGGCGGTGATGACACGGTTTTGTGGTTTGATGGTGGTTTGTTTCAGGGCTGAATGGATGTTTCTGAAAAGACTGGATCACGGCTCGCAGGCGGTGATGACACGGTATAGTGGTTTGGGGTGGTTATTTCGGGGCTGGGTGATTGTTTCTAAAAGACTGGATCACGGGTCAAGCCCGTGATGACACAGTATATAGCCTGATGGACTTGTTTCGGGGGAACCTTTCCACCATTTCACCTTTCCACCTTTCCACCTCCAAAACACCTTTCCACCTTTCCACCTCAAAACACCTTTCCACCTTTCCACCCCAAAAACAACTTTCCACCTTCAAACATCTGCGCTTTCTTTCTGCGCAAATCTGCGTGAACCACCTTTTCGCCCGAGCGATTGCCGCACAGGGGATGAAACAAAAACCCCCGCGGGGATGCGGGGGTTATACTGGTTGGCGGAAAGTTCCGCCAGGGTTTATTGGGGTTTACTGCTTTGTGGGCTTGAAAACTCCCTGTTCGACAGCTTTCGGCCCTTTAGCCCTGACGGACTGAACCCTTGTGGGTTGCATCGCTTGTCTCACTCTGTCAAGGCCAGAGAACTGAGTACGCACAGGGGCGGAGGCGTTAACGGCAGTGACTTTGAAGA
>Ga0208196_1001359_pt1 | contig 26720 bp, 20 predicted proteins | sample AD_JPNNA7_MetaG_FD_184443 | JGI IMG/M metagenome (GOLD analysis project Ga0208196, IMG submission 184443) | Active sludge microbial communities of municipal wastewater-treating anaerobic digesters from Japan - AD_JPNNA7_MetaG (SPAdes) (version 2) | ecosystem: Engineered > Bioreactor > Anaerobic...
AATTGTTTGAGGATGGTGTACGCATGGCCCGCTGGAATGTGGTGTGGTTTTGTTTTCATCCCCTCCGAGTGGAGGATTTCATCGCCCCATTCCAGCTTTTTCTTTCATCCGCTATGGGATGACAGTGATGTCGTTTTATAACTCCGATTTCTTCGTTTTGATTTCATGGAGATAACACGCGAATTGCGCAGAACGCCACCTGCGCGGTAAGTGAATTTGTGAAAAGATGATTGGAGTAGAGCGGGAGCGTGCCGCGAGGTGGTCAATCCGGGTGGGTTTGGCGCTTGGGTGATGCCCGGGGCTTGTCAATGTTCGGGTGATGGCTTAGGCTGGTTGGCGAACCTATGAAGACACTGCATCTTGTTCGTTGGGCTGTTGGGATCTGCCTTGGGTCGCTGCTGGTGGGTGGAGCAACCGCGCAAAACCCGCCCGTCACGCTGCGCGTCGGGCTGTACCAGAATCCGCCGGAAATTTTCACGGATGAGACGGGCCAACCGGCCGGCATCTTCGTGGACATTTTGGCGGCCATTGCCGAAGCCGAGCACTGGACTCTCGATTATGTGCCCGGGAGCTGGGCCGAAAATCTGGACCGAGTGGCCACGGGTGAAATTGATTTGATGCCCGGTGTAGCCATCACCGCCGAACGCGCAGAGCGCTACGCGTTTCATGCCGAGCCGGTGCTGTCCGACTGGTTTCAAATTTACGCGCCGCCGGATGCAACCATCCGTTCACTACTGGATTTGGATGGCCGGCGCGTGGCCACGGTCAGCCACTCGTTGCAGGAGGAAGCCTTCACGACGCTGGCCAACGGATTCGGCCTACATACCACGCTGGTTCCCGCCAAGGATTTTGCGGCAGCGTTTGATATGGTCCTCAACGGGCAGGCGGATGCCGTGGTGGCCAGCCGTTTTGCCGGCAGTTATCTCCAGCGGACGAAGCGCCTTGCGGACACGGCGGTCATCTTCAATCCCAGCCGCTCGTTTTTCGTGGCACCGCCCACGGTGAACCCGCTCATTCTACACATCATTGATCAGCATTTGGCGCGAATGAAGCAGGATCCTGATTCCGTTTATCATCATGCCTTGCGGCATTGGGCCACGGAAGACGTGCACACGCGCATTCCGCGCTGGTTGCCGGCGACTGGCGCAGCGCTGGCTGTGCTGTTGCTTCTGGTGCTGGCCTGGAATGCCGCGTTGAACCGGCAGGTGGCGCGGCGCACCGCGCAATTGGAACTGCAGAATGAAGAAAGCCGCCTGCTGGCCAGCCGGGTCAAGGCCGGCGAGGCGCGGATGCGGTTCCACGCGCAATTGCTCGACAGCGTGCGCGAGTCCGTGGTGGCTTCCGATCTGGAAGGCCGCATCACCTTCTGGAGCCGCGGCGCAGAACGGCTCTATGGCTATTCCGCCGTGGAGGTCATGGGCAAACCCTACCGCGATTTTGCCGGCCCGATCCAGCCGCCGCCCGAAGAAGATTTCCGGCGCGAGTTGATTGCGCGGGGTTGCTGGCAGGGCGAACACCAGCAGAAGAACCGGCGCGGCGAAACTTTCTGGACCTCCACATTTGTCTCGCTGGTGCGCGATGAAGATGGCCGCCATGCGGGCTACATCGGCCTGGATTTGCCGCTGACCGAGAAGCAGGCGGAGCATCTGCAAAACCAGTCGCGCTGCCGCGATTGATTTGCAGCCAACAAAAAAGCCGCGGCATCTGCCGCGGCTTTCGTTTCATCTGAGGGATGAATTACTTGGCGCCGAGGATGGCGTCCTTCGCAGCCTTGGCCACGCGGAACTTCACAACCTTCTTGGCCTTGATCTGGATGATCTCGCCGGTCTGCGGGTTGCGGCCCTGGCGCGCCTTGCGATTCACCAGCACCAGCTTGCCCAAACCAGGAACGGTGAAACCATTCTTGGCATTCTTGTACGCCAAAGCCGAAAGGGCTTCCAGCGCCGCGCCAGCCTGCTTCTTCGAGATGCCAGCCTTTTCAGCCACCGCAGCCGTAATCTGACTCTTTGTCATCGCCTTTGCCATAACCAGTACTCCTTGTTTTCTGTTTCTTTTTTTAAGATGGGTTTTTAAATGGATGCCCAATCTGGAGGGCGTTTATCCTCCAAATACGGAAGAAATGCAACCTTTTTTCCAAAATATTTTCATCGCGGCGCAAGGGGGTGCGGCAAATTCCTGCGCGGTCATTTCATCAACGCGATGGCCGGCGCGAGATCCGCCGCGGTGCGGATGCGCAAACTGCACGCGGTGGTGGGCACGAGGCGCGGCGTGATTTTTTGCGTGAGCATCGCTTCCAGATCATCCGCGTAATTTTTGCGCGCCTTGCCGCTCTTGGGATAGGCCTTCAGCAAAGCGGGCAGCGGCCACGTCTGCGGCGAGATGGCCGCCCACAGCCGCTCATCCTGATCGAAGCGCGCATGGACGGCGCTCTTCTTCGCGGCGACGACCGCATCGGGGATTTCCGTGGCGGCGATGCCGGAGCCATGCCGCCGGGCGGTCTTCACGGTTTCGGCAATCAGATCGGCCTTCACCATCGGGCGCGAGGCATCGTGCACGCAGACCCATTCGACGCTGTCATCCACATGCTGCAAGCCGGCGGCCATCGCCGCCGCGCGCGTTGCGCCGCCCGCCACAATTTTGCGCACCTTGGCAAAGCCGAACAACTGCACCATGCCCAAGACACTCTCCGCGCGCTCCCGGCTGACCACCACCACAATGCCGTCAATTTCCGGACACTGGTTGAAGGCCGCAAGGGAGTACGCCAACACCGGGCGGTCGTTAAGATACAAAAAAGCCGTCTCCACATCGGAGGCAATCTTCTCCGACTTCCCCATGGCGATAATCAAACCCCAGGCTGACTGTTTCATAATTTTTTCCTTCGCTTGGGCAGCCGTCAGGTCCGCGCAGGGTGAGCGGGCAATCCAACGGCCACATTTGTAAGTTTGGGGATGCGGCAGGGGGAGGTCAAGCCCAACTCTACAAAAACAGTGATTTTTCTGAACTTTTGGCCAACTCCTCCCCCGCCCTTTGGCTTGCCACGGGCGCTGGCCACAAGCCGGTTCAATACCAGCCGGGCTTCAGGCCGCCGCTGGAAGGCTTTGGCTTGGTCATGCCGGGATATGTAACCGGTTGTACTGCAGGTTGTTCTGTATGTTGCAGCCAAGAATTAGCCCCTGTGGTTGGGCGGCCCCAATCCCCCCCCCATTTGGGCTTTTCCAAGCCTCCGGAGGCCCCTGGTGTGCCAGTTTGGCCCCATGACCAGCCGCCCCGGTCGGGAGCGGGACGGTCGGCCGCCCCCCCCCACTTTATTGAAATGGGCTCGGTTGGGGCCATGGCCTGCGCGGGGGCGGCTGGCGGAGTGCCCCGGGTCAAAGACTCCCGCAAGGCGGTAAAATCCGGGCGTGATTCGGTTTTAAAGGAGTCGAGCAATTGGCGGGTTTGCCCCAGATCGGGCGCAGCGGCGGCGGGAGCATAACCACGCGATTCGCCGACCAAGGCGCTCGGTGCGGTGCGCACGGCATCCGTTTTGGGCATCAAGTCCGGGCGCGCAGCCACGTCGGGTGTTGGCAAGTTGCCGGGTTGGAGCGTAGTTCCGCGAGCCGCATCGCTGCCGGTGGCATCAGGGCCGGTAACTTTGGCTAGGGCGGGGTCTTCGCGCCAAAACGGATTGGCTGCGCCCGTCAGCATGGCTGCCGACGGATTGGCCGCCGTTGCACTTTCTTCCGCGCGCATGATTTCCTCAGTCAGTTTGGCGGTGGAATCCGCATCCTGCTGGCTGCCGGCGCGGGCGACATCGTTGGCCAGCCAGCCCCAGCCGGAGGAATCGCTACCGCGCGAGAACACCTCGGTGGCCACGTTGCTGTTGCTTTGCCCCAGATTTTTCAGACTGAGACTGCCGGCCAGCCAATTGCGCTCGGCTTGCTTGCGCTGGCTGACGCGGCGCTCCTGCGGATCCGTTTGCGGGCTCAATTTGCCGGGGATGTGGTCCGGGCGGCGAGAAATCAGCCCGGCCTCGCTGAAGGCCACGGCCAGCACCGGTTCGCGGCCGAGGAGCAACTCCTGCGCCTGCGCATCGCGCAAGGATTGTTGGGCGGCCAAATCCGGCGCCACATCGGCGAAACGGGCCACCTGGCCGGATTCGTCATAAAAGGTGATGGGCTTGGTGTACTCGCGGTGGACGGGGATATCCCGCGCTTGGGCGGCCAGCGCGCCCAGCACGCCGGCCAGCCAGAATCGCCTGAAAACACCTGCGTTCATTGCGGAGCAGCCTACACCGCCCCGCGCGCGGATTCAATCCGGAACCTTGCGTCGCCGGGGGCGTTGGCATACTATCCCGCGCATGAAACGACTCGCCATGTTCACGCTGCTGCTGTGGGGCTGCCTGCCCGCCGGGGCGCAATCTACGCCACCGGCCGGCATTCTGCTGGACAGCTATGCCGCATTGGTCAACGGCAAGGTCATCACTGTGGGCGATGTCCTCGTGGCCATGCAACCCGCGCAGGAACGCCTGACCGCGCAATATGCCGGGCGCGAACTGGAGCGCAAGCTGCAAGAGCTATACACCACCACCCGCGAGCATCTGGTGGATTCCGAGCTGATCCTGCTGGAGTTTGAGAAGCAAGGCGGCGCACTGCCTGACCGCGCGCTGGAAAACCACGTGAACTCCGTTATCCACGACCAGTTTAACAACGACCGCACCGCGTTCCTCAAGGCGCTGGCCGACCAACGGCTGACCTATACGGAATGGCACAAGCAAATCAAAGAGCAGTTCATTGTTCAGTTGATGCGGCAAAAGGAAGTGGTCGCCAAGATTCTCATCACCCCGCTCGACTTGCAGCAGGCCTATGACGAACAAAAAGCCACGGCCTTCACCACGCCGGCACGCGTGCAGTTGCGCACTTTGACGCTGACTGGCGCGGCGCGTTCGCAGGCGGCGGATCTGCGCCAGCGCCTTCTAGCCGGCCAATTGACCTTTGCTGCGGCGGCTGCCGAGGATATTGCCGCGCAAGATGAACCCGAATGGCTGGCCACCGACAGCCTCGCCGCGCCGCTGCGCGCCGCGTTGGCCGACTTGGCGCCCGGCGACATCGCCGAGCCTCTTGAACTGGGCGAGGCTACCTATCTCGTGCAACTTATGGCGCAAGAGGACGCGCACACCCGCCCCATGGACGACGTGCTGCCCGAACTGGAACGCCAAGTACGCAACGCCCAGTTCGACCGGCTCAATCAAGCTTGGCTGGAGTCGCTCCGCGCCAAGTATTACATCAAGCTCTACGAGCACGACCTGTGAGTGGCCCATGAAGCCCATCGCGATCGGCATCACTTGCGGCGACGCGAACGGCATTGGCCCGGAAGTGGCCCTGCGCGCGGCGCGGCAACCACAACCGGCCAACCGACGCATCGTGCTGATTGGGCACCGCACGGTCTGGGAACGCACGGCCCGCCTGATTGGCTGTCCCCTGCCGCCGGAAATTTCCGCACTTGGCGGACCGCTGCCGCGCTGCAGTACGTGGGATCCGGCCATGGCCCCGCTGCCGGCCCATCGTCCCGGCCGGGTGCGCGCCGATTCCGCGCGTGCGGCCTATGCCGCCATTTTGGCCGCGACCGCCGCCGCGCAAAACCGCCAACTGGCGGCCATCGTCACTGCGCCCATCAGCAAGGAAGCCTTTCAACGCGCGGGCATCCGCGAGCCGGGGCACACGGAGCTGCTGGCGCGGCTGACCGGCACACGCCGCTTCGGCATGATGCTTTTTGGTGACAAAATCCGGGTGATTCTTGCCACGCGCCATCTTCCTCTGCGGAAAGTGGCCGATGCACTCACCGCGGATGAAATTGTCCACGCCGTGGAACTGCTTGCGCGTGCACTGCCGTGGATGGGGTTCAAGCGCGCGCGCATCGGCGTGTGCGGCCTGAATCCGCACGCCGGCGATGGCGGCGCCCTTGGAACGGAAGAGCGCGATATCATTGCGCCGGCCATTGCCCGCTGCCGCCGGCGCGGCTGGCAGGTTGCCGGCCCGATTCCGGCCGACGTCATTTTTCACCAGCATCTGGCCGGCAAGCATGATGCCGTGGTGGCGATGTATCACGACCAGGGCCTCGCGCCGCTCAAAATGCTGTCGTTTGAAAATGGCGTGAACCTGACGCTTGGCCTGCCGATCATCCGCACCAGCCCGGACCACGGCACGGCGTTCGATCTGGCCGGCCAAGGCCGCGCCAATCCCGCCAGCACGCGCGCGGCGCTGGACTGGGCCGCACGGCTGGCCACCCGCCCCAACCCGTGGGCGTGAAACGCAACCGTGCCCGCCGGGGAAGCTGCGGGTTGCTTTTTCGGGAAGCGTTTGCTGTGATGCGCGCGTATGGCGAAATTGGTTCATAACTACGACGAGAGCAAAATCCAGACGCTGTCGGCGCTGGAGCACATCCGCAAGCGCACGGGCATGTATATCGGCCGCGTGGGCGATGGCAGCCAATATGACGACGGCATCTATGTGCTGATCAAGGAAGTCATGGACAACTCCGTGGATGAATTCATCATGGGGTTTGGCCAGCGCGTGGACATTACGCTCGATGGCGCCAAAGTGCGCGTACGCGATTATGGCCGCGGCATACCGCTGGGCAAGGTGGTGGAGTGCGTCTCGCGCATCAATACCGGCGCCAAATACAACGATGATGTGTTCCAGTTTTCCGTGGGCCTCAACGGCGTGGGCACCAAGGCGGTCAATGCGTTGTCGCTTTCGTTTTTTGTGCAATCACACCGCGACGGCCAGTATGCCAACGCGCGTTTTGAGCGCGGCGAACTGGTCAAGCAGGCCACCGGCAAGTGCCCCGGCGAACCCAACGGCACGCTGATCGAGTTCGAGCCCGACCCGCAAATCTTCGGCGTGGTGACGTATCAGGACGACCTGCTCCAGCGCCGCCTGCGGCTCTATGCCTGCCTGCATTCCGGGCTGGCCATCGTTTATAACGGCACGGAAATCCTGTCCGAAAACGGCCTGACAGATCTGGTGCTGGAAGAAGTGGGCGAAGAAGCCATCTATGGCCCGCTACACCACCGGACGCCCACGCTGGAAATCGCCTTCACGCACACCCAGCGGTTCAACGAGACATTTTTTTCGTTCGTCAATGGGCAGTACACCGTGGATGGCGGCACGCACCTCTCCGCGTTCCGCGAAGGGTTCCTCAAAGGCGTCAATGAATATGCCAACGCGAAGTTCGATGGCGACGATGTGCGGGAATCCATGGTCGGCGCCATCGCCATCCGGCTGAAGGAGCCGGTCTTTGAATCGCAGACCAAAAACAAGCTGGGCAACACGGAAATCCGTTCCGACCTTGTGGCGCAAATTCGCGACGTGGTGGCCGACCTGCTGCATCGGAATCCCGATGCCGCGCAAGTGCTGGTCAAAAAAATCGAAGAGACGCAATCGCTGCGCAAGGAATTGCAGACGGTCAAAAAGCTCGCCCGCGAGCGATCCAAGGCGGTCAGCATCCGAATTCCGCAATTGAAGGACTGCAAAAGCCATTTGGATCCGCGGCGGCGGCGGGGACTGGACAGCATGCTGTTCATCACCGAAGGCCAATCGGCGGCGGGCTCCATCACCGCGTGCCGCAACGTGACCACGCAGGCGGTGTTCACGCTGCGCGGCAAGCCGCTCAACGTGGCGGAACTCGACCGCGCGGTCATGTACACCAATGAGGAACTCTACAACCTGATGCGCGCGCTGAACATCGAGGACGCGCTCGACGGCCTGCGCTTCCAAAAAGTTATCATGGCCACCGATGCCGACGTGGACGGGCTGCACATCCGCAATCTGCTGCTGACATTTTTCCTGCGCTTTTTTGAGCCGCTGGTGCTGGCGGGCCACCTGTTCATCCTGGAAACGCCGCTCTTCCGCGTGCGCAACAAAAAGGAAACGCGCTACTGCTATAGCGAAGCGGAACGCGATGCCGCCATGGCGGGGTTGCGTGGCGCGGAAGTCACCCGCTTCAAGGGCCTTGGCGAAATTTCGCCGGATGAGTTCAAGCATTTCATCGGCCCACAGATGCGGCTGACGCCGGTGCAGGTGGCACACGACCACAAGATTGCCAACCTGCTGCGCTTCTACATGGGCCGCAACACGCCGGAGCGCCGGCAGTTCATCATGGACCACCTGCGCGTGACCGCGGAAGAATAGTCCGCTTTACGCGGGCTGCAGTTTGGCCTCGAGCGCGATGGCCTTGGGGAAGAGCAAATAGTTTTCCAGCGCGATGTGGCGATGGAGGTCCTGCTCCAGATCGCCGAGTTCCTTGAACAGCAGCCGATAGGTGTTGCAGGCATCCGCCGGTGGCTGGAAGCCGTTGGTTTCCGCGTGCAGTTTATCCAGAATGGCACCGGCGGTTTCATGCTCGCTGATCATGGCGGTGATGGGCGCGTTGACCGTGCCGAATCCCGCCACGGGGCGCGGCTGGCCCGCGCGCTCCGCCCGCACCATGGCTTCGATGTAAGGGAACAACACCCGCTCTTCCTTTTGCAGGTGCATGTCCAGCTCGGCGTGCAACGCCGCAAACGCCTCCTGCTGCGCGGGCAGTTCGGGATGGTTTTCGCTGTGCGCCCGCACAACCGCCGTAAAGTGCGTGGCGATGGAGGGCAAAATCTGTTTTGTGAAAACGTGGTGGGTGGCCACGATGTAGCGGGCCAGCTCGTCAATCGCCATGGCGTTGGCATCGGGCAGCAGGGCATCCTTGGTTTGGGCAGCGGCGGCCAGTTCGGCCTTCACCTGCTCCAGCGCCACGCCGTGTGTCTGGCAGGCCGCAGCCAGCGGCTGGTGGCCGTGGCAACAGTAATCCATGCCATGGCGTTCAAATACTTTGGCCGTGTTGAGGTCTTGGGCGACAATCTGCCCGATGGGTTGTTGGTCCAATGCTGACATGGTTCTTTCTCCTGAGGGTTTCCACCGGCCTGCCGCCGGCTCGGGATAGTATAGCCCCGGGCGGGTCAAATGCCAAATCCTGGCCCTGTTTTTCACCGGTTCAGCCACGTCTGGCTCGACATTTCGCCCCCCCGCCGGCAAGCCAACAAGGCATTGCGTTTCTTCTCGCTTTGGGGTAGAACTGCTCGCATGAATCAAGAATTCGCAGGCTACTCGATCACCCGCTCCATTTCCGGCGGCGGCATGACCAAACTGTACGTGGCGATTGACGCGCAACAAACGCGCTACGTCATCCGCGTGCTGGATTCCGTGATGGCCAAAGACCGGCGGAATCGCCACCGTTTTTTCCATGGCGGCGAGGTGCTTGCCAAGATGCACACCCCCCAGCGGCACCCGAACATCGTGCCGTTCGTCAAGGCCGGCTACGAAAACAAAACGGCCTACATGGTGCTGGAGTATATTGAGTCGCGCACCCTGCGCGATTTGATCCTCTTCCGCGAGCCGCTGCTGACCGATAACGTGATGATTTTCATCCGCCAACTGGCCAACGTGATTCAATACGTCCACGCGCGCGGCTACCTGCATCTGGACATCAAGCCGGAAAACATTCTCATCCAGCCCGACGGCCGTCTCGTGCTGATTGATTTTGACCTGGCGCTGCCCCGCAAGCGCTTCTTCAAAAAATTGGCAACGGTTTCCGGCACCACGGCCTATGTGCCGCCGGAAACGCTGGTGAACCGCGTGGCCGATGACCGCGCCGACATCTATGCGTTCGGCATTTGCTGCTACGAAATGCTGACCTTCCGCAAGCCCTACGAAGGTGAAAAAATTGATCAGGTCCGCGCCGCGCAAATTGATCCGAAGGTGCCGCCCACGCCCATCCGCCAACTGAACCCCAACATCCCGGTGGCGCTGGCGAATATCGTGATGAAGTGCATCGCCAAGAATCCGGAAGACCGCTACCCCGACATGGTGCTGGTGCTGCGCGACCTCAACAAACTATCCTAACCCCCCCGCCCCCGCCCGCCCATGGAACTGCAAACCCCTCCCGATATCTATTTGATGAAGCGCGAGAAGTCGCGCGCCGGGTGTATGACGGCGCTCTTCGCTGCGTTGATCGTTGTGGCGTTGGCCGTCATTTTCGGCTTGGTGCATTGGTTCAACCAGCGCGGCACCGAACCCGCCGAGCCGGTCGAGTTCCCCGTGGCGCCAATCCAAGACGAAATCCCGCCGGTGCAATTGCCGGACATTCCGCTGCCGGAAGTCAAGGCGTCGGCCAAGCCGGACACCAAATCCGCAGCCAAGCCGAGTGCCAAGCCGGCCCCGGCCCCCACGCCGGCCCCCGCGACCGCTCCGGAAGCCGCGGCGGCGGATGCCGCGCCGGAATCAGTCGCGACGGAACAGGCTCCTGCCGCCAACACCAACGAGGCCGTCGCCACGCTGGCCAAGGCCCGCCGGAAACTCAAGGCCGGCGATCACGCCGCAGCCCGCACCTTGGCGCTGCAAGCCCTGGCCGCCAGCCCGGGCGATGCCGCCACGGAAGAATTTTTGAGCGAACTCGCCATGCCCCTGCTGGCTTCGCAGCGCCCCATGCCGGAAAAAGTGGAGCACGTGGTGCAAAGCGGCGACTATCTCGGCAAACTGGCGGCCACCTACAACACGCCTGTGGCATTGATTGCCAAGGCCAACAATATCCAGGGGGCCACGATCCGCATCGGCGAAACCCTGCGCCTGCTCGATGGCAACAAGCACATCTTTGCGCTCACCGTCAGCAAGAGCCGCAACGATTGCGTGGTGACCCTGGACGGCAACTTCTTCAAGCGCTATCGGGTCAGCACCGGCACCAACAACATCACGCCCACCGGCGTGTTCAAGATTGTGGACAAGATCGAGCATCCGCCGTGGCACAAGCCGGGCAGCAAGGTCATTCCCTACGGTTCGCCGGACAACCAGCTTGGCACGCACTGGCTGGCCTTTGACCAACCGGGCTACGGCATGCACGGCACGTGGGAGCCGGATTCCATCGGCAAACAATCCAGCGCCGGGTGCGTGCGGCTGCTCAATAGCGATATCGAAGAATTGTACACCATCCTGCCCAAGGGGACGCTCGTCACCATCATTGAATAAAGGTGCTTCCGTGGCCGCCTATACGCTTCCCTTCGAAAAACCGCTGCTCGATCTGGAAAACAAGATTGCGGAGCTGCGCCAATTCTCCAAAGACCAAGGGCTGACCGCCTCGCAAGACGCAGCCCGGCTGGAAGCCGAGCTGGTGGAAACACGCCGCACGCTCTACGCCACGCTTACCCCATGGCAAAAAGTGATGGTGGCCCGCCATCCGCGCCGGCCCTACACCCGCGACTATATTGCCGCTTTTGTGCGCGATTTCACCGAACTGCACGGCGACCGCCTGCTGGCGGATGACCTTTCCATCGTGGGTGGGATGGGCTGGATTGGCGAACACCCGGTGATGGTGATCGGCACCCAAAAGGGCCGCGATACCAAGAGCAATCTGGCCTGCAACTTCGGCTGCCCCTATCCCGAAGGCTACCGCAAAGCGCTGCGCCTGATGCGCCTCGCCGCCAAATTCAACCGGCCCATCGTGTGCTTCATTGACACCCCCGGCGCTTTTCCCGGCATCGAGGGCGAAGAACGCCACGTGGCCGAAGCCATCGCTGTCAATCTGCGCGAAATGTTCCGGCTGGCCGTGCCGATCATCGCCGTGGTCATTGGCGAGGGCGGCTCGGGCGGCGCACTGGGCATCGGCGTGGCCAATCGCATCCTGATTCTGGAACATGCCTATTATTCCGTGATTTCCCCCGAAGGCTGCGCCGCCATTTTGTGGAAAAACCGCTCGCACGCGGATACCGCTGCCGCCGCGCTCAAGCTCACCGCGCCCGACCTTGTGGAACTCGGCATTGCCGATGACATCATCCCCGAGCCGCAGGGCGGCGCCCACGCCGACCCCGCCGCCGCCGCGGAGTTGGTCCGCGCGGCGCTGGAAAAACATCTGGCCCAATTGCTCAAATTATCCCCCGCGCAACTTCTGGCCCAGCGCTACGACAAGTTCCGCGCCATGGGCGTGTTCAAGGAAGGCCCGCTTCCGGCCTTGACACCGCCGCCCATTCCAGCAGATAACGCCTAGGATTTGACAACACGCGGGCCCCGCCCGCAATCAGGAGACCGCATGAAAAGCATCAAAGGAACCCGTACCGAAAAAAACCTGCTGGCCTCGTTTGCCGGCGAATCCCAAGCCCGCAACCGCTACACCTATTTTGCCTCCGTGGCGCGCAAGGAAGGCTTGATCCAGATTTCCAAAATTTTTGAGGAAACTGCGGATCAGGAAAAAGAGCACGCCAAGCGCTTCTTCAGCTTTCTTGAAGGCGGCATGGTGGAAATCACCGCGGCCTACCCCGCGGGCGTGGTCAGTTCCACGCTGGACAACCTGAAGGCGGCCGCCGCCGGCGAAAACGAGGAATGGACCAAGCTCTATCCCGAATTTGCCCGCATCGCGCGCGAAGAGGGCTTCGAGCAAATCGCCACCCTCTGGGAAAAAGTCAGCAACGCCGAAAAACAGCACGAAAAGCGCTATAACGACCTCTGGCAGAATCTCTCCGCCGGCAAGGTGTTCAAGCGCGACGGCGTCGTGGTCTGGCGCTGCATCAATTGCGGCTATCTGCACGAAGCGCAGGAAGCCCCCAAGCTGTGCCCGGCCTGCCTGCACCCGCAATCCTTCTTTGAAATCCTTGGCGAGAACTGGTAATGTTCCGCTGATGTTGGACCCCCACCCCTAACCCGAAAGGAATACCGAAATGAAAGCCACTGTTGATGCGGGAACCTGCACCGGTTGCACCCTTTGCTGCGATCTGGCTCCCGATGTGTTTGTGATGGGCGATGACGGCGTGGCCCACCCGACGGCCGATGTCGTCCCGGCGGCCTCCGAAGGCGCGGCCCAGGAAGCCGCGGCGAGCTGCCCGGTGACGGCCATTACGCTGTCCTAACGCCCGGCTCTGCCGAGCACGGCCGCCGCCGCCAGCGGCGGCCTTTTTTTATCATGAATCTCCTGCTGGGCATCGGCAATCCACGCCATGGCGATGATGGCTTGGGGCCGCTTTTTGCCCGCGCCTTCCGGCATCCGGAGTGGCGCACCATCAATGCGGCCACGGCGCCGGAAAACTTCACCGGCCTGATCCGGCGCATTCGCCCGGAATTGCTGGTCATGCTGGATGCGGCCGAGATGGGCCTCCCACCGGGCACATTGCGGCGGTTGCAGCCGGCGGAGATCGGCGCACGCGATTTCGGCACCCACGCACCATCCATCGGTCAATTGGCCACCTATCTTGCTGAATGCGCGGGGCAGGTGGTGATTCTGGGCATCCAACCGGCCACCACGCAACCCGGCGCGCACCTCTCGCCGCCGGTGCGTGTCACGCTACGCGATTTGGCCCGTCAGTTGGCTGCAGGACGCCTGCCGCCGGAGTGAGATTATCCCGCAGGTATGGTAAATTGCCGGATGACCACCTGACATGAAGCGCGCGTTATCCAGCCGGCAATTGCTGATCGCTGCGGGGCTGATGTTTTTGGCCACGCTCTGGTGGAGCCACCCGCGCCTGAATCTGGCGTGGTCCCCGCCGGGGCCAACGGCGGTCGAAGCCAATCAACAAGCCCATGCCGCCATCCAACAAGCGCGCGCGCAGACCCGCACGCCCCCCCCTGCCCCGCTGGGCGACCGCCCAGTGATCCGGCTGCGGGCGGGTGACCTCTTTCCCGGCCCGCTGGATGAGCAGCCTCACCATACACCTTCCACGCGTGGTTATCCGTGGCTGGTGTTGTTCGATGGCCCGCTGCAACCGGAATGGCGGCAAGCCTTGCAGGATGCCGGCGCCACCGTGCGCGCCTATCTGCCACATCACGCGTTGTTGGTCGAAGCGCCCGCGGCCACCATCCGCCGGCTGGCCCACATGCCGCACGTGGCTTGGCATGGGGAATACCGGCCGGCCTACAAACTGCAACCCCTGCTCGCCGCCCTCCTGAAAAAAACGCCCGCCATCGCGCTGCCGGTCACTATCCAGACCTTTGCGCCCGATGATGCGTTCGCGGTTGCGGCCGTCTTGCGCGCCGCGCAAGCCGGCGAAGTCAGCGCCACACCCGGCAAACGCTGGGGCTTGGTCCGCGCGGTCGTGCCGGCGGGTGAGATCGCGGCTCTGGCCGCCCGCGCCGATGTGCAATGGATCGAGCACCGCCCCACCCCGCGCCTGTTGAATGATGTCGCCCGCGCCGCCAACCGCCTGAATGTGGATGCCGCCCATGACGACCACGGCCTCGACGGCGCTGGCCAAATCGTAGCCGTGGCTGATACCGGGCTCGATTCCGGAAATCTCGCCTCGCTGCATCCGGATTTTGTCGGCCAAGTGCTGCAAGTCTTCGATACTGGCCGCGGCAATGACTGGAGCGACAAGTACTACCACGGCACCCACGTGATTGGCTCCTTGCTCGGCACCGGCGCGGCTTCCACCAACCAGTTTCGCGGCGTGGCACCCAGCGCGCAACTGGTGCTGCAATCCGTGATGGACGCTTCCTCGCGCCTCAATCTGCCGGATGATCTCAACGAGTTGTACCAGCCCGCCTATGATGCCGGCGCGCGGCTGCATTCCGATAGCTGGGGCGGCGCGGCGGAAGGCGAATACAACAGCGATTCTATGACCACCGATGAGTTTGTGTGGGATCACCCCGACTTGTTTGTGGCCTTTGCCGCCGGCAATGAAGGCACAGATGACAATCGCGATGGCGTAGTTGATGAGCAATCGTTGGATGCCCCGGCCTCCGCCAAAAATGTGTTGGCGGTGGGCGCCAGCGAAAGTGGACGCCCGGCCGGCAGCGGCGGCCAAACCGCCCAAAATTACGGCATGAATTATCCATCGCGCTTTCGCACAGAGCCCATCCTCAGCGACCTGATATCCTCCAGCCCCGGCGGCGGCCCACAGGGAATTTCTGCGCTGTCTTCACGCGGCCCCGCGATGGATGGCCGTACCAAGCCCGATGTGGTCGCGCCGGGTAGCGATGTGGTGTCCGCGCGCTCGCGAGCCTCCAGTAGCACGGGGCGCGGCGTGCTGTCCGGCAACACCAATTATTGCTTCATGACCGGCACCAGCATGGCCGCGCCATTCGCCACCGGATGCGCCACGCTTCTCCGGCAGTTTTGCGTGGAAACACGCGGGCTGGAAAACCCCTCCGCGGCCTTGCTCAAGGCGGCGCTGGTCGGCGGCGCGCGCTCACTCTCGCCCGGCCAATACGGCACCAATGAGTTCCGCGAAATCCCCGCCCCCCCGCGCCCCAATTCGGTGGAAGGATTCGGCCAAATCAATCTGGCCGGCACCCTGTTCCCTACCGGCGCGACACAAGTGGCCTTGCTGGATTCCCTGGCGCCGCTCACCACCGGCGACAGCAACACGCTGGAGTTCATCGTGCGTGAGTCTGCGCCGCTGACCGCCACCTTGGCCTATAGCGATTATCCCTCCGCGCTGGCGGCCGCTTTGAATCTCGTCAATGATTTGGACCTCGCGCTCCATGACCCCGACGGCGCCGCATATTTTCCCAACGGCTTGGCGGAGCCGGATCGCCTGAATAACGTGGAAGGCATTGACCTGGATGCGCCAGTCACCGGACGCTGGACGTTGGTGGTTTCTGCCCACAATGTTCCCGAAGGCCCCCAGCCCTACGCGATTTATATGCGCGGCGCCATTGATCTGCCCGCGGCCATCGAACACGCGCCGCTGGACAACACGTGGCAAACCAATGTGGAATATACGGTCACGGCGCGCGTCACCTCGCCGGGCCAATTGGACCCCGACACCGTGCAACTCCACTGGAACACCACGGGCAGCACCGGCGATTTCAACGTGGTCACAATGACGCCCGGCAGCAATCAGATGTTCAGCGCGGCCATTCCCGCCCAACCGACGGATACTTGGGTGTACTATTATCTTTCTGCCGGGCCGGCTGACCTCCTGACCACCCACCCGCCCGAAGCGCCGGCGGCCCTACATCAATTCGCCGTCACGCAACCGCTGACGCTGACCATCACCGGCGCGCCTGGCAAATATTTTGCGGTGAACCCCGGCTATGGGACGCACACCTTCGCCTCCGGCCTTGTGGTGCAAGCCGAAGCGGCTTATTCCGCCGCCGGCACCAATGGAATGCGCACGGCATGCGTCGGCTGGCAGGGCGCCGGTTCCGTGCCGGCCGCCGGTGTGGCCAACACGTGCGAGTTCACCATCACCGCCGATTCCACCCTCGTGTGGCAATGGCAGGAACAAGCCTTGTTGATGCACATTTCCGAGCCGGACGGCATCCTCGGCACAAATGTCTGGCACGAATTGGGCTCCGCTGCCTCCTCACTGCCGGCGCCGGAAAGTGCGCTGGTCGGCCAGACGCCCTATACGTTTGCCGGCTGGCTGGTGGATGGCGCGCGCTGGCCCACCAACGGCGAACCATCGCAGCACCAAGTGGACGGCATCCCCATGACCGAGCCGCGCGCCGCGACTGCCACCTATCTCCCGACGGACCAAGATAGCGATGCCAACGGCCTGCCGGATTGGTTTGAGCTGCGCTACTTTGGCGCGCTTGGCCAATCCCGCTTCGCCGACCCCGATGGCGACGGCCACGAAAACGAGGTGGAAGCCGCCGACCACACCGATCCGCTCGATTCGGCATCCGTGCCCGTTGCGCCCGGCATCACGCACGAGCCGCTGGCCTCGCCCGTGGCCAGTCCCGCCCCGTGGTTGCTGAGCGCCATTATCACGGACAACTACCGCGTGGCCACCGCCACCCTGCACTGGCAGCGCAACGGTGGCCTGCCCCGCTCAGCCCCCATGACCAACAGCGCGGGGGATGTGTTTACCGGCGCGATCCCTTCCCCCGTGCGCACCGGCGACAGCGTAGTCTATTCCTTCTCCGCCACCGATGTCGCCGGCTTTTCCACACAGTCCGCCGCATGGACGGTGCAAGTAGCTTATGCGCAATTCGACTTCGTGCCGACCAGCATTGTGGCGGGCCTACCCGCGAATACCGCCACCAATCTCACCCTGCAAATAGAAAATTCCGGTGATTTGCCACTAGTATTGGACATTGTGCCCGTTTTTGCGGGGTTTGCCGATGACATGGAATCCGGCACCAACGACTGGACGCGGCCGGATGGCAACCAAGATTGGCATATCAGCGCCCAAGACGCGCACTCCCCCACCCGCGCCTGGTATTGCGGGCGCGAAGCAACGCGCACCTACCGCGAACTGACCCACGCGGCTCTGGTTTCGCCGCCCATTCAACTGGCGGCTGAATCGCGGCTCTCTTTCTGGCATCATGCCCGTTTTGAAAACGACGTGGATGACATCCTCGACGGCAAGCATTACTGGGATTCCGGCGTCATGGAGATTTCCACCAATTCGGGGGCAAGCTGGCTGCCACTGGAACCGGATGGTGGTTATCCCGGCCGGATCACGGAAAATCCGATGTCGCCATTTGCCGCCGAAACACCTTGTTTTGCGAGCACCCTCGGTTGGGAGCCGGTGACGGCATCGCTGGCCGATTATGCTGGCCAGATGGTGCAGATCCGCTTCCGCTTCGGGGCGGACCGCTACGTCAACGAAGAAGGCTGGCGCCTGGATGACGTGACCGTTTCGCCCAATAGCGCAGCCACCAATTGGTTCGGATTGTCCACCACCAACTTGACGCTGACCAACGGATATTCCGCTCTAGTGCAGTTGCAGTTGGATACCACCCCGCTGCCACCCATGGGCTCCGCCGCCGTGGCCCTTTATCTGCATCACAACGATCCCGAACAACCCTCCCCGCGGGTTCTGTTGGTTCAACTGCAAAATCTGACGCGCCGCGTGGACATTACCACCTCCGGCCCCGGGCAGGCCGTACCCACTGGCACCTTCCTCCTCGCTCCCGCCGAGCCGCTGGAAGTGGAACTCACCGCGGAGCCAAATCACTTCATCGCCGATATCCTGACCAATGGCGTGCCGGTGCCTATTCCCAATGTGTTCACCACGCAAACCCTGTCGTGGTCCAGCCTGCCCGGTAACTTGGCCCTGCATGCGATCTTCATGCCCCTGCTGCCCGACAATGCCGTGCCGCCGGAATGGCTGGCCGGCTATGACCTGACCACGCGGCACTGGATGGCCGAAGCCAGTTTGGATCACGATGGCGACGGCCTGCTGACGTGGCAAGAGTATGAACTGGATAGCGACCCGCTCGACCCCGAATCCGCGCCGTTGCAAGTGAATCTGCTCGCGCCCGATGAGCCGACCAATGCGTGGCGCATTTCATGGCACGCCTTCACCAACGCCAACGCTACCTACACGGTGCTGGGTTCCACCAATCTCACGATGGGCTTCCACGCCCTGACCAATATCCTTGCCGCCCCGCCAGTCATGACTTCTCCGCCCCTGCCCCCGGATCACCGCTTCTTCGGTCTGCAAAAAACTCTGCCTTGAATTGACCCCGCCGCCCGGGAGTGACACACTGTTCTCTGATGAACACCTCGCGCTCCATGTGGTGGTTTTTCGTTGCCGGCCTGCTGCTGGCGGTTCATGCCAATGCCGCCGCGGAATACACGGTGACTGACTTGGGCACGTTGGGCGGCAACCACGCCGAAGCCAATGGCCTTAACAACCGCGGCCAAGTGGTCGGATGGTCATTGGATGCCGATGGTCGCAAACAAGCCTTTGTCTGGCAAAACGGGCGCATGACGGGCCTTGGCTTTTTGCCCGGCGGCACCTCCAGCGTGGCCATGGCCATCAACAATGGTGGAGAAATTACCGGCTATGCCCACATTTCTGCGGCCAACTGGCGCGCCTTTTTATACGTCAGCAACAGCATGATCAATATCGGCACCTGGGGCAGCATCAACAGCATGGGCCGAGCCATCAACGATCAGGGCGCCATTTCTGGCACCGCGCCCCCTACCAATAATTCATCATATAATTCTTCCTTCTATTGGCAGACGAACCAATACACGCAAATCCCCGCCTTTGCGCCCGGCAATTCTTGCGACGCGTATGGCATCAACAACCTCGGCCAAGTTTGCGGCATCACGTTTGTTTACTCTCCAAACCCGCGCTGGTGGGCCTATGTTTGGCATGACGACAACACCAACGGGCTCCACGACAACGGCGAAATGAAGTTGCTGGGCACTTTCGGCATCAAGGATTCGGTTGGCGAAATGAGCACTGCCAATGCCATCAATGACCACGGTCTCGTAGTCGGTTGGAGCGCCATCAGCAACTGGTATTATCCCCGCCACGCTTTTTTGATCACCCCTTCCAATGGCATTTGGAAATTGCCATCTTACAACAACACCGACCCAACCAATTTGCTGATGCGCAGTCTCGGCACTTTGGGCGGGCCCACCAATAATTCCTCAGCGAACGCACTCAATAATCACGGCTGGATCGTCGGCACATCCGACACCCCTGCCGGCACCAATCAAGCCTTTCTTTGGCGCAATGAAACCATGCTGAATCTCAATTCATTGATCCCGCCAGACACCGGCTGGGTGCTGACCAACGCCACTGCCATCAATGATGCCAACGAAATTGCCGGCAACGGCCTTTTCAACGGCGAGCCTCGCGCCTTCCTGCTGCGTCGCGAGGGGCGCATCCACGAGTTTGAATCCCACGTTTTGCACTGGTCTGGAATCTGGAGCACCAACATCAACAAAACCAACGTGTTCACAGTGGAATATAGTGCGACGCTGCAACCTGACTCATGGCAACCCGCCCCCCCCACCTCCCAATGGCCTATTGTGGATAGGTTCTGGTCAGACGATATTTTGCCGCCGGCCTCCACACGGTTTTTCCGCGTCCAAGCTCGGCCGTTCCCCGGCGAGTAGGCGCCACCAACGGACAACAAAAAAGCCGCCCGGCTTCCGTTGGGAAGCGGACGGCATCAAGCACGCCAAGGGCTACTGCACGTAACGCTTGATCAAGTTCGGCTTGGCAATCAACAGGCGAATGCGGTCGTGCGGCATCTGCAGCACCTTCTGTTCATCCACACCCAACGCCACCAGCCGCCGACGGTGCTCCAACAAACGGCGATTCTTCGCCACGCCGCTCTTGCGCGGGCGCGTCGTATCATTGTTTCTCACGTTCCGGGACATACCCTCTCTCCTTGCCTTTCCAGCTCGCTTCAAAAATGGCGACCCCAACGGGAATCGAACCCGTGTTACCAGGATGAAAACCTGGTGTCCTAGACCTCTAGACGATGGGGTCGTCGGCCTCTGCCGAAGCAAAAGTCGCCGAACAGTAGCCTACCTGCCTGCCCCATGCAACAGGAATCTTTGCCATTTTGGGCCGCGTTTTGCACAAGGCCGCGAACCCTCGCCGCGGAGTGTGCCGGAATCAATACACTTCCGGCACAAAATGCTGGTCGGACAGCGGCGGGCGCACGTACCCTTTGCGTTTTTGCCGGGGCGGCAACTTCATCGGCTTGGGCGTCAAATCCTTGTAGGGGATTTGGCTCAACAAATGATGAATGCAGTTCAAGCGGGCCCGTTTTTTGCAGTCGGCATGCACCACATTCCATGGGGCTTGCGCAATGTCGCACACTTCAAACATCTTGTCCTTGGCCTTGGAATATTCCACCCAGCGGGCGCGGGACTCCAAATCCATGGGGCTGAGTTTCCACCGCTTGGTGGGGCTATCAATCCGCGCCTGAAAACGCCGTTCCTGTTCTTCGTCCGATACGGAAAACCAGTATTTGATGAGGATGATCCCGGAACGCACCAACATTCGCTCAAAGTCCGGGCACGAGCGCAGGAATTCTTCATACTCCGCGTCGGTGCAAAATCCCATCACGCGCTCCACGCCAGCGCGGTTGTACCAACTGCGGTCGAACAGCACCATCTCGCCGGCGGCGGGCAGTTGCGCCACATATCGCTGGAAATACCACTGCGTTTTCTCCTTGTCGGTGGGCACCCCAAGCGCCACCACCCGGCAGATACGGGGATTCAGGCATTCGGTGATGCGCTTGATGACGCCGCCCTTGCCTGCGGCATCGCGCCCTTCGAAAATCACCACCACCTTCAGCCCCTTCTGCTTAATCCATTCTTGCAGTTTCACCAGTTCCACCTGCAGCTTGGCCAGCTCCTTGCGATATTTCAGTCTCCCGCCTTTTTTTTCTGCGCTTTCTTTCATGTGCAGATCCTCCCGCGGGGCGTTCGCCCACAACAACAGCTTACCGCCGGCCGCCCGGCCGGCCAAGCGCAAAAAGGCACTGACGGCTGTAGTTGGAATTATCCCGATGTCGGCGCGGCGGCCGGCGTGGCGGGTGCCTGAGCAGCGGGCGGCGGCGGTGCTTCGTCAGCAATAGGCGCCAGCACCAACCGTAGACCATTTACCGCCCCCCGTGCGTTGCCCAGGAAGCCGTAGGTCACTTCGCAGCCCATCCGCGAAGGCAGATGATCATCCCACCCCCCGCCCTGCCAGCCGCCAAACTCCTTGCCGCCCGGCACCTTGGATGTGGTTTCCCACACGTTGCCCCCGGCGCCATAGAGCCCCATGGCATTTTCGCCACTGGCCTCGACAGGTGCGGTCACCGCGAAGCCGTCGGTATATTCCGCCACGTACTGCAAATCGCGGAATGTAGCCGCAAGGGTTTCGTCGCCATAATTGCCGCGCCGTGGCGGCCAGCCATCGCCCCATGGATAGGCCCCCGCCATTCCCGCGCGCGTATAGGCGATGGCTTCCGCGCGCGAAGGCAGGCGGTAGCGCCAGCCTTCCGGCAACTTGCCGGCCGCTTGTTCCTGCTCGGTGAGCCATGCTGCATACTCCACGCAATCCTCAAAATTAATGCGCACCACCGGCTGGCGGGGCCCCGTCAACGGCAATTCGCGGAAATCGCCGCTGTCATGTTCGGGGTCCTTGAGTTTGTATTGGTCGTTGGTCACTTCAAAGCGCCCCACCCACATGCTTAATCCCGGCACCCACACAAACTCCATGTTGCCGGTTTGCGTGGCCCACGGCTGGCCTGGCGTCGGCATCTCCGTGGTGATGACCAGCGGCGGCACGCGCGGAACAGTCGGGCCGGCCGGTTCGGCTTTCTTGGCCGGCAAAGGGGCGGGTGCGGATAGTTTGATGGGCGCGGGCTCCGGCTTGGGCCGCTTCATGACTTCCACGGTAATGTAACCAATCACTCCCAGTACCGCGGCCATGGCCACGGTCGAGGCGGACAGAATCAAATGGTTCTTGATGCGTTGCCATTCGGCTGCGCTGCGTCCGCGCCGCCGCGCAATTCGTTCGCCACCCAGCGCGCGCACAAAATCATCGCAGGAGGCAAAGCGGTTGCGCGGCTTCTTGGCCAATGCCCGGGCCAACGCGGCGCGGGCCGTGGCCGGCAAGTCGCCCGGCACCAGCTTGGTAGGATTAAGTTCCGGCCCGCCGAGCATTTCGCAGGCCAACACGGCCAGCGCATACTGGTCACTGCCCGCATCGGGCTCGTCGTCGGCCGTTCGAATTTCTGGGGCCAAATACGCGCCGGTAGAGCCGGTCCGCTGGATTTCGCCGCGTACAAAAACTAGGTGCCCGCGCGGGGTCAGCCCGAAATCCGTAATCCGCACCACGCCATCCGGCCCAAGGAACACATTGCTTGGCTTGAGGTTTCCATGCACCACGCGCTGCTGGTGTACAAAATCGAGCCCTGCCGCGATCTGCCCCAGTATCGGCAACGCTTCTGTCAACGTGCGCCGGCCATCGGTGCCCGCGCGACTCCACATTCCGATGTCCATCCCCGGCGCGTAATCACCCACCACATAGGTCTGCTCGCCCACGTGCATCAAACGCCGAATCACCGCAATGTTGTCGTGCGTTTTGTCCGAAAGCCGGCGAATGCCCTCATGGATGGCATTCAAAAGCCGCTTGGAACGCTGCAAGTCTGTCGGCAGCCAGCGGATGGCCACATGGCGCGACTCATGGCGGTCAAAGCACTGCCACACTTCTCCCAACTGACTCGACCCGAGCACCGCCAGAACTTCGCAGCGATCCAGCAGCATCGTGCCCACCCGCATCACGCGCGGCTGCTGTTCTGCGGCCAGAGAGGGCTCCCGTTCCGGAACAATCCTGGTCGTCTGTGTGGTCATGATCAGCCCAATACTGTCATTTTCCCGCGCTGCGGACAATCAAATCCGTAAAATACGGTCCATTTTGTCATGGCTGGGCGGCTGGCTGCACCCAGATATCCGGCCATTGGTCATTGCCAGTGTGGAAGGATACCCGGGCCGCTTGCTCCGGCAGCGCGCCCAGCGGCCACAGGAAAATCTCATAATCGGCCGTGTCGTGTTCGTGATCGCCGCGCGACGCACCAAAAACGAGCAGCCCGCCATCGTTGGATACGCGCGGGAAGTATTCGTGGCTCCACTCCCCGGGCATATCCAGCAGCGTCTGTACGTTGCGACCGTCGCGGTCCACCCGGCAAATCCGGTTTTTCAATCGCCCGCCATCTTCCACCAACACCAGCCATTCGCCACCCGGCACAAACGCCAGTTGGCACCCCCCCGCCACACGTGTTTCATGGCCATCCGGCACACTGAAGAGCGATGTGCCGCGACGCCCGCCGCGCACTGTCACGGCTACCCGTCCGCCCCGCGGGTCCATTGACGGCCCGGTCCATTGTAATTTGCCTTGCGGGGCGAGCAGCACAGCCTCTTTGCCGGTTTGCAAATCCACTTGCAACACGCTCTGCCCTCCGCGCTGAAACACCACCGCCCGCCCATCCCCCGTCCAACTGGGCTCCACGCCAAACTCAGCCACCCGGTGCTCCTTGCCACTGGCCAAATCCAACACCCAGATATCCCAGTCCGTAAAATTGCGGCACGACACCCACTCCCGGCGCGACCGCGCAAAAACCACCTGCCGGCCGTCCGGCGAAATCTTGGGGGTGCTGTCCACCACCCCGTTTTGCGTCAGCCGCGTGATTTGGCCCGACGGCCAATCCAACCGCACCAACTCATGATTGCCGAACATCGTCGAACTCCACACAATGAAACCCGTCCGCCCGCCCCACGCCCGTTCCAATGCTGCCCGCGCCTCCGGCTCCATGGGGAGCACCTCCCCCGCCGGTGGAGCCTCTCGCGCGCCTGCCTTCTGCTGAGCACGCCACTTCACCGCCCCGCCGGCCGCCAACACCAAAAGCAGCAGCGCGATTCCCGCCGCCCACGCCACTCGCTTTCGCCCGCCCCAAAGCAGCCCCAGCAAACCCAGCCCGCCCAACGCATAATCCACCACTTGGCTCGCCACGTGGGTTCCCAGCAGCACAATCGCCGCATCCGCGGCCGACACCCCCGTCAACCGCAACGCGCCCGCGCCCGCCGCTTCATAGCTCCCCATGCTCAGGAAAGTCGGCACTGGCAGCGCCGCCCCTCCCTCCCCGCTAATCAATCCCACCAACACCTGCCACACTGGCAGCCCGGCCAACGCCGGACGCAATATGCCCGCCACCCCCACAAACGCCGCCAGCAAGCCGAGGTATTTCACCACGCGAATTCCCACCGACAGCCCCGCCGCCCGCCAAAGCACCCCCGACCGCCCCACCTGCCGGAATGAATCGGTCAGTTTATCCATGAACTCCTCCACCCATGCCACCGCCCGCCACTGCTGCCAACGCGCTGGCAGCCGGCGGAATACCGCGGCCGCCCACGCTGGCCCTATGCTCAACGCCACCGCCCCCACCAGCACCACCAGCAGCACGCCCCCCATGCTCCAGACCAAGATACCGCGCCCGCCCGTCGTCGCCAACGGCGCCACCAAAACTCCCGCCAACACCAGCGCCAACGCCACAAAATCAAACAGCACGCTGATGGTCATGGATGACACACAAGCCTCGTTGCGCACCCCCTCGCCGCGATTCAGCAACGCCCAGTACATCAGTTCGCCCGCGCGCGCCGGCAACATGTCCACAAACATATTGCGCGCCAACGCCACACCAAACATCCGGGCCGCACCTGGCGGCTCCACCCCCGCCCCCCCCAGCAACAAGCGATACCGTACCGCCCGCAACCACCCCTGCCCTAGTTGCGCGGCAATATACAGCCCCCACGTCACCAGCCCCAGATTCGCCACCGCCAGCAAAACTTCGCCCGCGGATGTGCCCGCCGCGCGCAACACCAAAATCACAATGCCGGCGGATACGCCTACCGACACCAACGCTCGCACCCATTTTTTCATGGCGCCATCATAATACAACCCGCCATTTATGCTACCCCGTAAATCCTGCACGTCACTGCTTACTCCCCGCGCCGATACAAATAGCCTTCCCCTCGCCCATTTTTTCGGGAAACATGCCGGCATGAAAATCTCATTGCGCACCATTCGCCGCTCCGTGCACCTCCTCCTGCTGCTCGCCGGCTTCGCCGCGTTGCTCGCTGCGGCCGTTGAATTCACCGACCTGCCCTGGCGCGCCTACAAGCACCTTTCCAGCGCACCCGGCTTGAGCGCCGAACCACCCGCCCTCATTCTGGTGATGGGCGGCAGCGGCATCCCCGGCGACTCCGGTCTCATGCGCACCTTCTACGCCGCCGAAGCCGCGCACCAATTCCCTGCCGCCCAAGTGCTCATCGCCATGCCGTTGGATGCCCCCCAGTCCCCCGCATCACAGGCTTATATGGATGAATTGCGCTTGCGCGGTGTTGCCCCTGATCGGTTGCATATTCTGCCCGATGGCCGCAATACCCGCGAACAAGCCATCCGGATGGCCGAATATCTCCGCAATCATCCTGACCAGCGCCATGTGCTGATCGTCAGCAGCCCCGAACATATCCGCCGCACCGCCGCCTCCCTGCGCATAGCCTTCGCCGCCGCCCGACTGGACGTCGTCTTGGGCGCTCTTCCCGCCTTCCCGTTATCCCTCGAAGACCCCCTCCCGTGGCGCGCCCAAGACCTCGATACCCCCGCCACCGCCACGCTCATTCAAGCCGCCGTCCCTGATCTCGGTTCCTCTCTCCACTTGCGCTACCAACTCTGGAGCAACCTGCGCTACACCCTCGACTCCCTCCGCGAAATCACCGCCCTCCTCTACTACCGCCTCCGCGGCTGGGCCTAGCAACTCAAATCCAGCTTCCCCCATCTCAATGCTTCCCCCAAAAAAATCGCTTCAAACCCCGAGGAAAGCTTTCTTGAGTTCCGCATACCCCGAAAATCTCGTTGTCACTCGTTGCATTGCAACCGGACGATTTCGTTTTGGGGTGTCCCGGCCCAAAAAGCTGATTCCGGCTGAATTGTAGATGCTATGGGGTTTCGTTCATGCATTATGGTGATGTGGATCAACCACAAGAAAGGAACCAGAAGACATGAAACAAAACCCACATAGCGATCTTACTCTATACCTGGCGATGGAACTGAGCAACCGTGAATGGAAGCTGGCGTTTGGCGATGGGCGGCAAGAACGACAAGTGACGATTCCCGCGCGAGATCAAGCTCGGCTGCGACAAGCCATTGCCCAAGCCAAGGCCAAGCTGGGACTGCCGGCCGATGCGCCGATCTACAGTTGCTACGAGGCCGGGCGGGACGGCTTCTGGATCCACCGGCTGCTGGAGAAGATCGGCGTGGTCAATCTGGTGGTGGATTCGGCCAGCATCGAAGTGAACCGGCGGCAGCGCCGCGCCAAGACCGACCGCCTGGATGCCCAGAAGCTGTTGACGATGTTATTGCGCTATCGCCTGTACGGCGAGAAGGCGTTGTGGAGCGTGGTGCGGGTGCCCAGCGAAGCGGACGAGGCTCGGCGCCGCCACCACCGCAATGAAGAACGGCTCAAGAAGGAACGGCA
>Ga0208196_1001364_pt1 | contig 26644 bp, 22 predicted proteins | sample AD_JPNNA7_MetaG_FD_184443 | JGI IMG/M metagenome (GOLD analysis project Ga0208196, IMG submission 184443) | Active sludge microbial communities of municipal wastewater-treating anaerobic digesters from Japan - AD_JPNNA7_MetaG (SPAdes) (version 2) | ecosystem: Engineered > Bioreactor > Anaerobic...
TTAAAACAGGAAATTAAAAATATTTTATCTGAACTGCCTGAGCGTGAAGCAGAAGTATTAAGACTTTATTTCGGTCTTGATGGAGAATATGCGATGACTTTAGAGGAGATCGGTGAAAAGTTTAATCTTACCAGAGAAAGAGTAAGGCAAATAAAAGAAAAAGCCATTCGAAGACTAAGACACAACTCTAAAAGTAAAAATTTGAAATCATATCTTGGATAATTAATGATAGTTATTAATTCTTTTTATCGGGTTTTGTTTTTGGGGTTATCTACATTGATATTTTTTGCTTGCTCAAGTACAACAAGTACTACCAGATATAATGATTCAAACAAAAGTTCTGATCAAAAAGAAAAACAATATGGTCGCTATAAAACTAATGTTGTTTCTGATGATTCTTTAATAGTTTTTGAAACTGATGATTTTCCTGAGTCGGAAGATCCCGGAGATCTTCCTGAAGATGAATCACAAATCGATATTTCTGCTGTAATAAAAAATCTTGATAAAAACAGAGAAGAAGAAAATCTGCCATTATCTACTAAAAGGGATCTGATGATAATGGAGATAATTAAGTATATAAATACACCTTATAAATTCGGTGGAAACTCATTAAATGGTATTGATTGCAGTGCGTTCACACAAAATGTTTACAAGAATTCCTGGCTGTTGGATTTGAACCGTTCAGCACGTGAACAGTTCACGCAGGGAATTCCCATAGAAAATCGTTCTGATCTGAAATTTGGTGACCTGGTTTTTTTTAATACCAGAAGGCGTGTAAAACCGGGACATGTTGGAATTTTTATCGGAGAAAATCTATTTGCTCATGCTTCAACAAAGTTAGGTGTAACAATATCTTCACTTGACCACGAATATTATAACAAACGCTATATGGGTGCACGGAGGATTGATGAAGAAGAGTGATCTTGGAGTACAAAAGAAAGAGAATATCTCAAAAGTCTGATTGTTTCAGACTCTGATTTGAGATACTCTCTTTTTATAGTTTTTAACTACAACCGGTTGTTGCGCCGCAAGTCATACATTTTAAACAAGTACCGTTTCTTACCATTGTAATACTCTGACATTCAGGACATATATCTCCTGTATATCCGTTCTCGATAGCTTGTTTAACTTTTGCAGTCATATTGTTTATAGTTCTGGTAACTGTTTGAGAAACAATATCTCCTGACTTCTGACGCGCTGCCAGGAGGCATTGCTAACATAATAAAAAACAAGCACTTAAGTTTTAATTTGGGTGATTTTACCGCACTAATTTTTATTTTTGTATATGTTTTCCATAAGAAAAGTAAAGACAAAATCAGGTTCAATAGCAATACAAGTAGTCGTATATCAAGGACATAAATCAAAAATCATCAAACACATAGGCAGTGGCAAAAATCAAGAAGAGCTTTCATTACTACAACAAAAGGCAAAAGAATTTATAAAATTACATTCCAGCCAGATTTCACTTTTCCCGGAAACAGATCAAAAAGTTTTATTTATAGATCAGGGAGAATGTATAGGAGTTAGTCATCTGTTTGCAAGAAAATTTTTAATGTGTTGTGCAAATGAATGCGGGTTGTCCGATATTAATCAACTACTATTAGACCTATCAATAATGCGTTTACTTGAACCTGCCTCAAAACTTAGAACAATAAAGCTGCTATCGGATTATTTTGGTATCAGCTATTCACAACGTATCTATCGAAGTATTCCTAAACTGATAGAATTAAAATCAGAGATTGAGCAGAGAGCATACAGACTTGCGGTAAAGAAATTTAACGAGCAGTTTTACTTTGTTTTGTATGATGTTACCACTCTATACTTTGAAACATTCAAATCAGATGACCTGCGCATAACAGGTTTTTCAAAAGATAACAAACCACAGCAGCCACAAATCGTTATTGGGCTATTAGTAACACATTCAGGATTTCCATTGGCATATGAAGTTTTCCCTGGTAACACATTCGAAGGAAAGACGATGTTACCAATTATAGAGAAATTCATAAACAAGCATAAAAAAACCAAACCAATAATAGTTGCAGATGCTGCGATGTTGTCTGAAGAAAGGTTAAAAGAACTAAAAAAGAAGAAAATTTCATACATAGTGGGTGGAAGATTAGCCAATGCCAATCTTGATTTGATAAAACAAATTCATAATAGATTAAAAGATAAAGATGCAGCTATACTTCGCCTACCATCGCTTCAGGGTGATTTGATATGTGATTTTTATATTATGCGATATAAAAAACAATTGAACGATTTGAACAAACAGATAAAAAAAGCAGAGGAATTTATAGCAAAGAAATCTAGCTTGAAAAGAGCAAAGTTTGTCAAAAAGTTATCTGAAGAGACAGTCGAACTAAATAAGCCGTTAATTGAAAAGCACAAACTTCTTTTAGGAATAAAAGGTTACTGCACCGATATCCCTGAATCAGACTTATCAAACGAAGAAATAATTACACGTTATCATAACCTTTGGAGGGTTGAACAATCATTTCGTATGAGTAAGACTGACTTAGAAACCAGACCTATCTTTCATCATAAAGAAGATGCAATTCGTTCACATATCTTGATCTGCTTCGTTGCGTTGATAATTGAGAAATATTTAGAAATTTCAACCAAGTTATCATTGCAGAAAATTCGTGACTTAATTTGGAGTGTTACGGAAACTCACATTCAAGATAAAATAACGAAAAAAATATTTGTCTTTCCCTCTCCATACAAAGATATTATGGATAGTCCATTAGCCCAATTGGTAAATCTTTGGAAAATCCTACCGCACTAATTGTCAGAACTCAGGACGAACAGGATACAAAAAAAGACAGCAATGATTCCTGAAATGAAATGGATTACAAAAGGGCGGGAAAGCGCTGATTCGATTGTTATAAATCCGCATAAGTGGATGTTCACACCATTGGATTTGAGCATATATTTTACTAAGAAACCAGAAATACTTAAACAGGTATTCAGTCTTGTTTCCGAAGAACTGAATAACTTGAACGAAAAATTCCTGGATAAAATAAACGCTTCTGGTAAAATATTTTTATCTCACACAAAGCTGAATGGAAAGTTTGTTATAAGATTAACGATTGGAAGTATCAGGCATGAACGAAGACATATTGAAGAAGCGTGGAAGATAATAAAAGCCAATAGAACGCAGATTTAGCTGATTAACGCTGATAATTATCAGGCAATTTGTAAGATCGATTACACTTCACTTTCTTTTTAGTTTTTTCTTATCAACTTGCTGTGGTAAAAAGTTTTCGCCTGTAATAACACTCTTTCCAGTCTTTTGTTCAAGAGCTTTTCGTGCATCTTTTGCAATCCTTCCACCTTTTTTTGCAGGCAGTTTATTAGCTTCAAATCCGATTGCTTTCTCACTTTCCGCAATTTGTCTTGTCGAAAGTTCAGCTAATGCAGTAAATATCAGTTCGGCTTCACTCATATGGTCACAAAGGTTCTGAATCTTTAATCCCTTCAAATTCTTGTGTTCTTTGATAGTCAGCTCGCTCCATTCTTTATGAATGATATTTGTTAGTATTGCAAATTCATCTTCCTTTTTTATGCCGTGTTTGTCCCAATAATCAGTCAGCTTATTCCTGGTTTCCTGACCCAGCATTCTCTGCTGGATCCACTTTTCGCTTCTTCCTTTTTTCTGCCAGTACTCACGCGAACGATTTAATGCTATTTCAGGATTGTTCATTTCCTCCATTCTTTCATACCCAACTTTAGCCAGCCATAGCTTAATCGGCTCTGCTTTTTTACTTGGCACCGATTGAACCAACCGAAGAATTGTTTCTATATCCGCAACATCTGTTAAATATTTCTTGCCGTCTGCTGATATCAATTTCAGTTTGTCACAGTTTGTGACAATCTCACTTCCTTCCTTTTTTAGGCGATTTTTTAATGTTGTCCAATAACTTTGTGCTCTCTTAAAATCTGTCTGATCTGTTAATGCAGCCACAATATCTATAACGGAAAAAAACCATTTTTCCTTTTCTTCATTATAATGACGACGGATTCTGAAAGTTTCAAATATTACAAGAGCTTTCTCGTTTTTAGTTTCCATAAAATTCAAGAATTGTTTAATGAGAAAATAATTAACCTTCATCGAAGAAGGAAATGTAAACTTCACTGTAAGTTAAATTATAAAAAATAAATTCTCAATCGGCTTATAATGAAAAACCCTGGATCTTAGCGCCCTGGTCAAGTAAAAATATTTTTATCTCACACAAAGCTGCACGGAAAGCCTGTTATCAGATTGACCATTGGAAGTATCAGGCACGAAAGAAGACACATTTTAGAAGCAGAGGATATTATTGAGAGAAGTTTTAGCGAACTGAGAAAATGAAGTCAAATTACTACTCACTTTTTCTTATCCGTTCTTCTGTTAGTGCTACTATTTTTTTGAATCGTGGATCATTTCTTATTGGATCAAGTTTTGGATATAGCTTTAAAATTCCGGGCAGTGGACCTTTTTGTTTTGAAACGGTTTTCTCAAGTACACGGATTGCCTTTTCATTATCACCGAGAAGTTCATAAAAATATGCAACATCTACTGCCGTACCAACAATTTCACTGCTGTCAAGCTTGGATATCTGATTTAATGCTTTTTCTTTCTCACCTAAGCCAGCATATGCGATTGCCAAACTTATTTTTGTGCCTGCATCAACCCGATCAGTTTGATATTTATAGACATTCTCACATTCAACTCTCAATGAATCATAATAAATCCTTGCCGTTTTTATATCGTTTAATCTCCAATAGAAAAATGCATAATTAAAAATTTTCCCCCTCCAATAAGTATTCGTTTCATTTAATTTAATTGCCTGATAATAATCTCTTTTATAGCCAGAAATGTCTTGTTCTATGTTGTTTAGTTGTGGTTTTTCCATTGATACTTTTTTCTTTGCTTCATTCAGTTCAAACTCAGCCCGATTCAGGTCTCCATAAACATTTAAAATTATAGCTAATGTATTAACATATCCTCGTGAGTTTTCAGGATTATTCTGAATCTCTAGATCAGCCCATTTCTCTGCTTCCTTGTACCTTCCCAGATTATATGCATATATATATCCGCCATCCGCTATTGAGAAATTTTTTGGATCAATTTCAATAGCTTTTTGAACAAGTCTCAACGCTTCCTCATTATCTCCTTTCTTACTGAATAACCATGATAATGATGATAATATTTCAGCATCATGTGGTCGCTTAGAGTTTGCTAATTTAGTCTCACTAATTGCGGTATTTATATCACCTTTGATAATGTATGAATAATCTGCTCGTGCCAGATTTATCTCAGGAATATCAGGGGCTATTTTTATTGCTCTTTCTATAGCTTTTTCATATTTAAATATGTAAGTCTCTTTATTTATCTGAATATTAGAAAGTGAACTAAAACCATAAACAACCATATATATTCGCGCCTGCCAGGCATACGCAACCGCAAAATTTGTATCAAGCTCGCAAGCTTTCTCAAACATTTGTGCAGATTTTAGATTACCTTCATAATCTATAAAGTTGTTCCAATAATATTTACCCTTCTGAAAATATTCCCAGGCTTCCATATTGTCTGTCGGTATCGTTTCAATGGAGGCAATTTCTTCTTTAGCGAGTTTTATTTGAAGTGCCGATGCTATCTTTTGGGCAACATCACTCTGGATATTAAAAATATCAGTATATGGTCGATCATAACTATCTGCCCAGAGATGTTCTTCTGTTTCTGCATCAATCAATTGTGCAGTAATACGAATCATATCTCCACTTCTTCGGGTGCTTCCTTCCAGAATTACTCCAACTCCAAGTTCTTTTGCTATTTGTTTTATAGGTTTCTTTGTTTCTTGATACTGCATTACTGAAGTTCTTGCAATTACTTTAAGATCTCGAATCTTTGAAAGCTGAGTAAGAATATCATCGTGTATTCCTTCGGCAAAACTTTTATCTTCTTCTGAACTTGTGATTGGATGGAAAGGAAGCACTGCTATGAACTTATTTTTTTCTGATTGCGATGGTTCAGTTTGAAAAAATTTCCAATATGCTATTGCCAAAACTGCGACGACAATTACCCCGGCAATCAGGTAAATTAGTTTTTGTGATTTTTTCTTTTCAGAAAATGAGAAGGTCCTTGTTCTTGAACCTTCTTTCATGATTCCTGTTTTATAAAGATCATCCAGCAGTTCACTAATATTTTGGTAACGATCTGATGGATTCTTTGATAAACATTTTGTTAATATCCCCTGAAACTCTTTTGACACGGATGATAAATCTTTTAGCTCCTTATTCAGGATTGAATAAATAACCGCTTGTTCGTAATCACCTTTGAAGGGAAACTGTCCTGTCAGCACTTCATAAAGCACAACTCCAAGTGACCAAATATCTGTCCGCTGATCTACCAACTCTCCTCGTGTCTGTTCCGGTGACATATATGCTATTGTTCCAACTGTCTCTCCCATCTTCGTCATCATTGTCTGTCCCGATAACTTTGCCAATCCAAAATCAAGTATCTTCACTACTCCGTCATTCGTGATGAATATGTTCGCTGGTTTTATATCCCTGTGAATTATTCCTTTCTCGTGTGCCTTCTGTAATCCTGTCGCTACCTGAACTATTATATCTATAGCTTCTTCTGTTTTTATTTGTCCTCGTTCTATCTTATTCTTTAGTGTTTCACCTTCATAGCAGTCCATACAGATGAATATTTGTCCGTCTTTAGTTTCATCAATATCGTGAATATTACAGATGTTATTGTGTTGAAGTGATGAAGCAGCCTGAGCTTCATTAATAAATCTTTTCTTTGCTTCCTGATCGAACGAGAATACCGGAGGTAAGAATTTGAGAGCCACGGTTCTTTTCAACTTGGTGTCTTCAGCTTTATAGACGACTCCCATACCTCCACCACCGAGTTTCTCTAAAATTTTATAATGTGAAATGGTTTGGCCAAGCATAAAGAATTCACTCGTTCCTTTTAATTATCATCAAAGTAATATCGTCGAATTGTGGAACTCCTGCAGAGTAGTTTTTTACATCACTAAGAATCTCCATTGCTAATTGCTGTGATGACAAAGCTACTCTTCTTTCTATCAGATTGTATAGTCGCTCTTCTCCGAATTCTTCATTACTTTTGTTCATTGCCTCAGTTATGCCATCCGAAAAAACAACAAGTGTAGAGCCTTTACTAAATAATATTTCTTCTTCTTCATACTCAATCTGTTCAAAAACACTAAGCAGCATCCCGCCTTTATCGAGTTTATTCTTTTTATCTCTTTGAAGAAATACAGGTTCGTTATGTCCGGCATTACAATATGTAAGTGTATGATTTTCTGTATCCAGAATTCCAAAGAAAAGTGTCACAAACTTTGAAGTATCAGTACTTTTGTAAAGCATATAGTTTGCTCTTTTAATGCAGTCCTTCGCACAATTGCAGAACAATAATTGCCCTCTTAAAGTAGCCTGCAAGTTTGCCATCAACATCGAGGCTGGTAATCCCTTACCGGATACATCACCGAGTGCAATTGCAGTTTTTGTTTCTGAAATCTTGATGAAGTCATAATAATCACCGCCGACTTCTCTGGCAGGAATATTTACAGCATAGATATCGTAACCTTCAATTGACGGAATTTCTTTTGGTAATAAGTTTTTTTGAATTTCACTCGCAACCTGGATTTCCTGCTGAATCTGCATCAGTTTTTTTTCTTCTTCAAACAATCGTGAGTTCTCAATAACATTAGCAGATTGTGTAGCAATTATTGAAAGTAACCGCTGGTCGGTTTCTGTAAATCCGGATTCTGATTCTTTGTTGAAGAGTGAGAGTATTCCGATCATTTTTCCTTTAATGATCATTGGAACGCTAAGCAGTGATCTGATTTTTATCTCAGCACTGTTTTGTAAAAAAATCTTTTCATCGTGATGGAATTCATTAATCAGTATTGGCTTCTTGTTAGAAAGTATCAGATTAGATATTTGCTGATTAAAACGCATAGGTTGGATGTCCCGCTGACTATCCTGAACTCTTATCATTGTATGAAACGGATTAACAAAATCTTTTTCGTCAACAAGTTGAATAGACCCTTGTTCGGATTTGAGGTGTTTGACACATTTCTTTACTATTAGATTTGTGATTTGATCAAGAGATTGGGTAGAAGCAACGGCGGTTGCTATATCATTGAGGATTGAGAGCTCTTCAACAGCGGATTTGAGACGAAGATTCTCTTTGTTTAACTGCTCTTCTTCTTTTGGAGATTTCGGGCACATATACGTCCCTTTTTGGTTATAATACTAGTTCAATTCTTCAACCGTAATAAGATTTCCATCCGGATAGAAACGTAAACAATAAAAATTTTATTATCAATAATAATCGTTTTGCATCTAGGTTTACAGGTAATTTTATTTATCGAATCTGTAAAACCAGTAAATCAGGAACCATTGCTTTAAAGTAAGTTTTGCTGATTGGAAAATAATAAAATATTTTTTTCAGTCCTATAGCACTTATACAGCTTGATCTAGCTGTTTTTCCAAAGTTAATGATGTTATGGTTATTTGGTTTATCCTAGGCTATTGTTCATAAAACAAAATTATGTTATCCAAATACTACAGATCGCACCAATATATTACAATATTGAAGATAATCTACTTTATTTAATAAAGGAATCCTAAAGGGGTTGTATTTTAAACGAAAAACTGTTCGGTCTTATAATGATGTCTTTCACATAAGTAATAATTAAACAAATCATAAATTCTGTTTAATTAGAATGAATATGTTCCTCTTATGCTAACATGATCAGCAGAGTTTCGGTAAGATTTAAAATTTATACCTGCGTAAAAATTTTTCCAGATGTTATAAACTAATCCCCATCTCTGATAAAAATCATCTTTCTCTTTGAATGGACGATGCACATATCCGCCAATTTGTATGCTGAATATTGTTCTTCCCATTAAAAACTCAACTCCGGTTAAAACTGAAGCTCTGAACGGATCAACACTAGTTCCCGGTTCTCTGCGCCTTGTTATTTCAACAGCTCTTCCGTTTCTTTCAAGTTCTCCTGCAAGTGTAAATGCCGCAACTCTTCCAAACTGCCAGCTCCTTAAAATCGTAAGTCCATACATCGGCACTTGTCCGGGCATTGGAAAGGGCATTGAAGATATTCCCCAAGAAAGAGAAACATCCCAGCGATTTTTTTTCTCACTTGTTAAATAAGGATCAGGAATATTTCTTTCATAAAAAGCCGGCTTATCCAGAAAAATATTTGTGGAAAGAGAAATTGCCCAATAGTTTATGCCTCCGTTTGGTTCAAGTATTGCGGCATTTGATTGATGATTCATACTTACGTCAAATTGTATTTCCAGATCATCTACCGGCCTTAAGGAAATTCCTGTGCCGACCGATATTAAAAAATTTATATGAGTTGCATAAGCCATATTCTTGGGATGAGTTTCTTTGTTAAAAGGCTTTGTTAAATATGATACGCCTGCTTTTCCTTTTAAATGCGGATTAAAAAACCCGGGAATTCCAAAGAAATATGTAAAAGATAAACCTCCGGAAAATCCTTCGCCAAGAACCTCTTTGTTTATTAAATTATGATATGCTAGAAACACTCCAATACGCGGATAACAATGACAATCATTCCATACTTCATCATTATTTAAATGCCAGCCAAAATCAAGTTCATAAACCTGCGGATGTAAACCTCTTAGGTTTACTAATTCTTTAGCATGCGAAATCATATATCCGGTCAGAAAGCTTGCGCCGATAATTCTGTTTGAAGTTTTTACTGCCTGCCCTGTATAATTGCTTTCAGAATTCTGTAAATAATTATTCTGCGAATAAAGCTGTTCTACATCAAGACAAACGATAAAAATTATTATAGAAGTTATACTCTTTATTTTCATATTCATATTTCTACATAAATAAATTAAACTCAATTATTCAGTAAAAATCTCAATAGAAAACTGAAAAGCTATCTGTATTATAAAACAATTTCTTATTAAAAAGTCAATACTTATATAAAATTTTAATTGTAACTGAAATCAGAATTTTCTAAGTTAATACGAAGCTGTTGGTTGATATATTTATTTAATTTAAAAGGAGTGTGTATGCTATGAAAACTACAATTAATTTTCTTCTGATTTTTGTTTTGTTAAACCTGAGCATCCTTGCTCAATGGTCATCTAACCCTGCTGTTAATCTTACCGTTTGCGATACAACCGGTGAACAAGCACTTGCAAAAATAGTTTCAACCTCTGATGGTGGATGCTACATTTCCTGGTTCGATACAAGAAGTGGTAGTTATTCTGTTTATTTGCAAAGGCTTGATGTAATGGGGAATAAACTTTGGGCATCAAATGGACTACTTGTCAGCAATAATCCTCAGGATACCTGGATTACAGATTACGATTTACTAGCTGATGAAAATGATAATGCAATTATTGCATTTAGTGATATCAGAAATAGCGGAAATCTTAATCCTGTTGTTTATGCTATTTCTCCTTCCGGCGATTTTCTCTGGGGGAATAATGGAATTGTTCTTAATCCAACTTCAGATTTTCAACCAAGTCTTAAACTCGCAAAAACTAACGATGGAAATATTGTAGTTGCCTGGATAATAAGTGCAACAAGATCGCAGGTTGGATTACAAAAAATTTCTCCTGCCGGTGTAAAGCTATGGGGAACAAATCCAATTATACTTCAATCAGCTACTGAAGGACTTAATTATCCTGATATAGTAACATCAGACAGCGGCGGAGTTATCTTGTTTCATACAGCAACTACCGGAAATTTTCCGGCACAAACAGTTAAACTTCGTGCAAAAAAAATTAATTCATCAGGAACAGTAAGCTGGGATGTAAGTATTCAGAATATCGGAACAATTGCTGCATTCACAGTTCCTAAAGTTTACTCAGATAACAATAATGGCGGTTTAATTGCCTGGCACGATGACCGTGATAATAATAATCTGCAGAGTGCATTTGTTCAAAGAATCTCATCGAGCGGCTCACTTTATTTTCCGGTAAACGGTGCAGAAGCTTCATTGCTTGCAAACAGGCATAAGTTTAATCCTGTCGTAGCATTTGATAACACAACAAATGAAACTTATGTTTTCTGGATGGAAACCGAACCAAACCAAAATCAAAACGGAATAAGCGGACAAAAATTTTTATCTGATGGAACAAGGCAATGGACAGATAATGCAAAAGCTTTCAAAAACTTAAGCGCACCTAACACAACGTCTATAAGCTATCTTACTGCAGAAATGGGTAATGGAAAAGCTTATCTGTTTTATCTTGAAGGCAATGCATCCGGTTTAAATGATAAGGTTGAAGGATTTGCCTGTGATGGCAATGGAAACTTTTTGTGGCCCGGTAATTTTACAGTTTTATCAAATCCTACAAGCGATAAACTTCAATTAGTTTCAACTGTTGATGTTTATAAAAACTGTAAACTTGCCTGGGGAGATAACAGACTTGATGCAAGCGGAATTTATGCACAGGATATTAATCCAAATGGAGAGCTTGGCAATTCAGTTGTTCCTGTTGAACTTGTTTCTTTTACTGCAAATATATCGGACAACTCTGTTATACTGAACTGGGTAACTGCAACAGAGTTAAATAATTCAGGATTTGAAATACAAAGATTGCAGAATCGCAACATTGAACAAACATCCGAATGGATTCCTTCTGAACAGAACTGGGAAACAATTGGTTTTGTTCCCGGTTTTGGTACTACATCAGAATCGCATACATATTCTTTTGTTGATAATCTCACTCTTAATCATAATCAAACTCTTTTTTACAGATTAAAGCAGATTGATTTTAACGGATCATCAACAACTTATAATTATATTGAAGTTTCAATACCAATGCCTGACAACTTTGTACTTTATCAGAATCATCCGAATCCGTTCAATCCTATAACTACTATTTCCTTCTCCTTGCCAGTTGAAGCAGACGTTACAATAAAGCTGTTCAATATGCTGGGACAGGAAGTTGCAATAATTACGGATGGAGGTTTTCAGGCAGGAAATCATCAAATAAATTTCAACGCACAAAATTTATCGAGCGGCGCATACATTTATACATTCGATGCATCCACAGTAAATGGTGTACGCTTTAAGTCAACCAGAAAAATGCTGTTGTTACGTTAACAGGTTATTACTTATGAAATTATTTTTTTTACTACTATAAAACTGCGTTCCAATAGATTTTTTTAAATGAGGCAAACAATGAAAATTAACATAGTTCTTGGTCTTATATTTTTATCGTTTTTACTTTATGCAAACAGCAATTACTTACATGGAATCGTTGGACTAACAATGAGAGATGGCGGGACAGGATGTGTGTGCCATAATTTTTCTCTTGACGATTCAGTAAATGTATGGATTGAAGGGCCTGACTCAATTCAAAAAAACATTACCGCTCAATTCAAACTCTTTATGACTGGCGGTCCTGCTGTGGAAGGAGGATTTAACATTGCAAGTAATATTGGTCTTTTAAGTCCTGTTGATACGCTTGTAACTCTTATTGCTGGTGAACTGACACATTCAGCACCAAATCCTTTTAAGAATGATACGGTATCGTGGAGCTTTTATTATACTGCCCCCGATTCAATTATCACCGATACATTGTATTCTGTCGGCAATAGTGTAAACGGAGACGGAAACCCGAATAGTTTTGATAAATGGAACTTTGGCAAAAATTTTATCATTCATATTATTGATTCACCGGTTAATGTCGATGAACATAATATAAAGCCGGAACAATATACTCTTTATCAGAATTATCCTAACCCGTTTAATCCAAGTACAACTATACACTATACGATTCTATTAGACACAAAAGGCGAGATGCAAGAGGTAAGTTTGAAAGTTTATGATGTTCTTGGGAACGAAGTTGCAACACTTGTTGATGAATATAAACCGGCAGGCAATTATGAAGTAAAATTTGATGCGACAAATTTATCTTCCGGTATTTATTACTATAGGTTGCAGGCAGGAGAATTTGTTTCCGTAAAGAAAATGATTTTATTAAAATAAATCCATCACCTTTCTTACTTAAGGCGATTCAAATGAATCGCCTTTTTGTTATTACATTTAGCAGAATGCAAAAACAATCTTTTATAAAAAGCTTTCCTTATTTTTATGTATAAAAAAAACAAAAGAAAGTAAAAAATGGAGACCACGTGAAAGGTGGACTCCCTACTAAGGAGAACAAATGAGTAACGAACCGAATAAAATTATTTATTCAATGATTGGAGTAAGTAAATTCTATAACAACAAACCAGTATTAAAAGATATTTACCTTTCATATTTCTACGGCGCTAAAATCGGTGTTATCGGTCTTAACGGATCTGGAAAATCATCATTATTAAAAATTCTTGCCGGTGTGGATAAAAACTTTAACGGTGAAACAGTTGTTTCTCCCGGTTTTACTATTGGTTATCTTGAACAGGAACCTCAGCTTGATGATAACAAAACAGTTAAGGAAGTTGTGCAGGAAGGCGTTCAGCAGGTAGTTGATCTTCTTAAAGAATATGACGAAATAAATGCAAAGTTTGCTGAACCTATGAGCGATGATGAAATGACAAAGCTACTGGAAAAACAAGGTGAAGTTCAGGAAAAACTTGAAGCAATGGGCGGATGGGATTTAGATGCCCGGCTTGAAATGGCAATGGATGCTTTGCGCTGCCCGCCATCAGATACTTTATGCAAAGTTCTTTCGGGAGGTGAAAGAAGAAGAGTTGCGCTTTGCAGATTGCTTCTTCAAAAGCCGGATATACTTTTGCTTGATGAACCAACAAATCATCTTGATGCTGAAACTGTTGCTTGGCTCGAACATCATTTACAAAAATATGAAGGAACTGTTATTGCAGTAACTCACGACAGATATTTTCTTGATAATGTTGCCGGCTGGATACTTGAACTCGATCGTGGTGAAGGAATTCCCTGGAAAGGAAATTACTCATCTTGGCTTGAACAAAAACAAGAAAGACTCCGCGTTGAAGAGAAGCAAGAAAGCCAAAGGCAAAAAACTTTACAGCGTGAACTTGAGTGGATAAGAATGAGTCCTAAAGCACGACACGCAAAATCAAAATCGAGAATTACTGCTTATGATAATCTTCTTAAAGAAGAAAAAGAAAAAGAACAAAAGGAGCTTGAGCTTTACATTCCGGTTGCAGAACGATTGGGAGATGTTGTAATCGAAGTTGAAAATCTTACCAAAGCTTATGGCGATAATATTCTGATTGAAGATCTTACCATTTCAATTCCTCCCGGTGCTGTAGTTGGAATTATCGGACCAAACGGTGCCGGTAAAACTACATTGTTTAAGATGATTACCGGATCAGAAAAACCGGATAGAGGAAATATAAAAATCGGTGCAACTGTTAAAATGTCTTATGTTGATCAAACTCGTGATGCGCTTGATCCTGAGAAAAGTATCTGGCAATTAATTTCCAACGAACAGGATACAATTATGCTTGGCAGCAGGCAGATTAATTCGCGTGCTTATGTTGCACAGTTTAATTTTTCCGGAGCAGATCAGCAGAAAAAAGTAAGTATGCTTTCCGGCGGAGAAAGAAATCGTGTGCATCTTGCAATGATGTTAAAGCAAGGAGCAAATGTTCTTTTACTTGATGAACCAACAAACGATCTTGATATAAATACTTTGCGTGCACTTGAAGAAGGGATCGAAAAATTTGCCGGATGTGTTTTGGTTATCAGTCATGACAGATGGTTTTTGGATAGAATAGCAACACACATCTTAGCTTTTGAGGGTGAAAGCAAAGTTGTTTGGTTTGATGGCAACTATACCGAGTATGAAGAAAAACGAAAAGAGCGATTAGGCGTAGAAGCAGATCAGCCGCATAGAATTAAGTACCGACACTTAACAAGAAGCTAGAGTTCGGAAAACAGTATAGATCACTCCGATGGAGCTAGCTTATACTTAGCTAGCGCTGAATTACAAACAGTTCGTTCCTACGGAACTTTTAGATAAGTTGAATTTGTTAAGGAGATTGTAACTTTACTCCGTTAGGAGTAAACTGTTTGTAACAAAAAAACTATCGGTTCCTGAAGGTAATCCTACTTTCTGAATTGCTTTATAAACTCTTCAACTTCAGGTAATCCACCCTGATAAATTAAATACCCATCGCTCGGTTCGCGTTCTGTAATTTCACCGGCAATCGGAGTTAACATTATCTCTTTTACTTTTTGCAGATCATTTGTTTGCCCAAATGCCCAGCCAAGTTTTACATAAGCAACTTCCGGTAGCATATTAGCTGCAGGAATCACACCAAGCTCCATCATATCTCTGCCGGTATCGTAAACATACATTTGCACATAACCCCAAAGTGTTTGCACAGTCATATAAACAGCAACACCTTTTTCTTTAGCACGCTTTAATGCCGGATATACCGGTTTGTTAACATGTCCGAGTCCTGTGCCAGCAATTATAATTCCCTTGTAACCATTATCAATAAGTGAATCAATCATATCCGGTTTCATATTCGGATAATAATATACTATTGCAACTCTGTCATCAAATACTGCATTAACTTTAACATTGTTGTCGTTTCTTCTCCGCTTATAATCATCGCGCAGTGGAGTTATTTTTTCACGACTAACAGTTGCTATCGGAATATCTCCTATCGTTCTGAATGTCGAACGATAACTTGAATGCATCTTTCTTACTCTTGTTCCGCGATGAAGCAATCCGTAGAGATCACTTGTCGGACCAAACATACAAACCATTACTTCTGCAATATCGCTTTTTGCCGCAGTTGTAACTGAATGAATTAAATTTAATGCTGCATCAGATGAAGGACGATCGCTTGATCTTTGTGAACCAACCATAACAATTGGGATAGGAGAATCCTGAACCATAAAAGATAAAACAGCAGCAGTGTGATGCATTGTATCGGTTCCGTGACCAATTACAATTCCCTGAACACCTTTTTCAATTTCTTTTCCAATTGCTTCAGCAAGTCCGATCCATTGTTCAGGTCCCATATTTTCACTGAATACACCATAAAGTTTTTCGGTTTCAAGATTACATATATCTGCAAGCTCTGGAACTGAACCGTAAAGCTCGCCAGGGGAAAAAGCCGGAATTACTGCACCCGTTCTGTAGTCCAATCTTGAAGCTATTGTTCCGCCTGTGCCAAGCAATTTTACTTTTGGCTTTTTCGGATCGAAAGGAAAATCTTTTTCAGGAATTTTATACTTTGCCTCTCTCCTTCCAAAAATATTTACTTCCTTAATTTTTTCTGCTGCAATTCCAATGTTGTATCCAATTGGTAATTTTAAAACGATATGAAACTCATCAGCAGTTTCTGAGCGCGGAAGGATCAGTCCTTTATAATTTCCATCATCGGTTATTATTTCAACATCGCTCCAAACCGGTGAGTTAAATTTTTGCAGAGTGTTAAGCGCAACACCGCGATAGCCTTTATAATCTTCAGAATTTATTTCAGACATTATTTAACTCCTTTAGTAAAACCGATCTTATCAGCAATAACTTTTGCAGGAACCTTTCCACGAAGCTTTTCCATTATCATTCCCATTAGCAATTTATTTTTTTTATCAGGATTTATAATCTTCATCTTCTCATAATCTGATTTTGCAGATTTAATTGCTTGTTCAATCTCTTCATTGCTTGCATTATTTAAAATCACCTCTTCAGTAAATGCTCCAAGCTCTGCTGCCGTTTTGAATGTTGTAAATAATGCATCTCCGGGAATTTTTCCATCAGCAAAACTTTTAAGAACATCTTCAAGAATTTTTTCATCAAGCCATTCAATTACATATCCTGTCTTTTTTAATCTTTTTGGATATTGGATAAGAAATACTGCTGCTGTTGTGGGATTAACTTTCCAATTACTAACTGCTTTCTTAAAAAGCTCAGCATCTTTTGAAACGGATAACTCTTCGATTACATCTTTTGGAATACCAAGTTTATTATACCATTCAACTCTTCTCCAAAATTGTTCGGGCAGCCAGGTTTTTATTTTATCTAATCTTTCCTGAGTTATTTTTTTCGGCGGAAGATCTGTATCGGGATACATTCTGTCCGCACCGGGAAGAATTCGCTCAAAGCCATTTGTTCCATCACTTAAAGCCTGTCTTGTTTCAGATGGAATTCCAATCGTAGCTTCTTTTGCACGAATGATAATTTCATTAACTGCTGTTTTTACATCTTCGTCATTGCCCCATACGATTACCATTGTGTCATCATCGTTAGCATTTGTAAACTTTTTAACCTTCTGCCAATCAGATGAAGTTATTGTATCACTTTTACTATCTGAATGAATTATGTTAGGAATATTTGTTAAACAAGCAATAACCCTTACACGATCAGAAATTTCTTTTGAGAAATAAGTATCAGTTTGTGTTTGCCAATGCAAAAGATCTTTAAATCCCTTCAACACAACAGCACATACTCTCATCCCTGAATCAACTGCATTTTTAAGCGGAGCGTAATTAACCTTCTTTAAAAGATTTGTAACATCAAAATCATTTGCTTTGAAAGTTTCCTTAGTAATTCCTCTGGCTTTCAATTCTTCTCTCAGCCTTAAAAGATTCCATTGTCTCATTGCTTCGTTGTAAGTAAGAATCGGGATCATTGTTATCTGCGGAACACCTTTAATTTCAACGCGGGTTCCTCCTTCAACGCTTACATTAACATCTTCACGAGCAGCGCCCATTCCCCTGCGGACTTTGTGAGTGCTTCTTACAAGTTTACTGCATTGCCAGGCAACCTCAGCAACTTCCTGCGGAGTTCTCATTGCAGGTTCAGTGACAGTTTCAATCAAAGGCATTCCCAGTCTGTCGGTAAGATAAACACGTTCGTGCCCGATGTCAGAAACTTCTCTGCAGGAATCTTCTTCGATTGACATTTGAACAATTTTAATTTTTCTATCTTTAAATGGAATCCAGCCATCAAGCGCATAAATTGCTGTCCGTTGGAACCCGGTTGGAATGCTTCCATCCAGATATTGTTTTCTGGCAATATGAACTTCATCGACAATATTGCAGTTGTAAAGAAGTCCGATACCTATTGCTATATCCAATGCTTCTTCGTTTATTAAGAACGGCGGAGTATCATCCATCTCATAAGTGCAAACAGTCTCACGTTTAATATGATAGATAATATTTTTTTTAGTTTTGAACTCCATCAGTGCGGTGCCATCATAAACTCCCATTTCAGAAAGTGTGGGACGCATATGCCTCAATATTTCTGCGTCATATTCCCTGCTGTATTTACCTGCCGGACAGCGGCAGAAAAGTTTTTTTTCGGTTAGAAGTTGCTGATGAATTTCTAATCCAGATTTGAAGCCGATCGTTTTATAATCGGCTTCTGTCATTTCGTTAAAAGGTTTGAAGATGAAGTCATACATAGAGATTTTGAGACACCAGTTGATTATTTATTTTTTATTAATTTTGTGAAAGAACCGTATATCCAAATTAATCCCAAAGCCGCAAATGGTAACATTAATACTTTCATCATCGTCTGATATCTAGGTAATGTGAAAAATATTGCTGATAAAAAAATAAAATAAAGAAAGTACAAATAGAAGTATTTGAATTTAAGAATATCGTAGCTTCGCAACACTCCAACAAGAAAGAGCAAAAGGATTAAAATCGTAGTGCTAAGGTAAAAGAAGTTATTTACACGCGTATCATTTAAGTTAAATAACCAAAGTTCAAACTGTTTCCTGAACATATTTGTAAAGAAATTTAAAGGATGATCTTTTATATAAGTTATAGCTTTATTCAAATAAAACTCGTTCAGATGAACTTCAAAAAATCTATCTCTGGGCAACTCTTTAATTTCTTCGAAAACACTTTCCTCTCCCCAGCCTCCAACGTCTGAAGGATTATTCCCTCTATAAAGATTTTGGCCCAGATTTGTCGTTAAAGGAACAAATTGTGAAAACTGTACTACGTTTCTTATAGTCCAAGGCATAATCAAAATAATAATTACAAAAAAATACTTTAGACTAAGTTTTAATTGACATTTAAAAATAATTGTCGTTAAAATTAATAAAGCAAATAAAGCAAATTCGGATCTTAAATAGATTAAGATTGTTAAAAGCACGATAATGGTCCAATTGAATCTTAAACTTTTTTCGTTTTTTATTAGCCGATCGAACAACAATAATATTAACAAATGAAAAATGACTGTAGGACTAAATGAAACTACGGAATAAACAATGTCTGGTATAACGGCATAAAAGATAGAAGTTAAGATTGCTACTTGCTCTCCAAATAATTTATTGCTTAATCGGAAGAGAAAAAAGATAACAAATCCGGAACAAATAATTTGAGAAGATATTACCAACAGATTGATAATAAAGTCACTGTTGAAGCAAAAGAAAGGTAAAATAATTATAGAATAAGCCGGGGGCATATAGGCTGAAGGAAATGGTTTTGCATCATCCTTATATTTAAACTTAAGTGAATCATTCTCAAAATAAAATAAGGAATATCCGTTATTGTGAATTAAGTTTTTAGATATTTCCCCATACTCCCATTGGTTTATATTTTTGATATTAACAAATTGCCAAACAAATATTATTCTTAGCAGAACGGCCAAAACAATTATTATCTCAATTTTTGTTGAAGTTTTCAATCTAATAATCCCTCAAATAGAGAAGATACACGAATGTAAAATAAAAAACCTCACCGCTAACAAAACCGATCACTACATTGGGCATACTATTACTGATGTTCATCTCTCTCCAGTATTAAAAATAGATTCCTATTCCCAACCGAACAAAATTTATTTCCCCTACCCAACCATTAGCTGCCCAGGTATAAACACTTCTGTATATTTCTACCCCCTGTGCATTTTGGGTTACTTCAGAATATTGTTTTTCAAAACGATAAGACCCTGTTAAATATGTTTCCGCAATTAAAGAGACGTGAGAAGTTATGAACCCTTCTACTCCAAATACTGCTGCTACTCCTAAACCTAAATAACAGGATGAACTATAATTCCGGTATATTCGAACATTGGTTTCAATAGTTTTGCGTAGGAAAAGATTTGGATTGATATATGGTCCGGCTCCCAATGAAATTTCCACATAGTTATTTCTAAATATCCTATAATAATACAAGCAATATAAATTAAGATTAATATTATCTGTTCTTTCTTTTAATTCACGATTCCTATCTTCTGAAGCGCTTGATCTATTAAGATAAGAACCGTTTAAATCTGCAATAAACTTTAAAGAAGAATTTTCACTCAGATTAAATTTATAACCAATTGCAAAGCTATTTAAAAAGTAAAAATCAAATGACCTGTTTCGTTCAAAGGATACGGTATCCTTTTCAACTTCCTGAGCAAAAGTGTTAGCACAGATCAGTAAAATCAAAATTACCAGAAAGATTTCACTGCGGTTTTTCATTCTGACTCCATTTAAAATGAAAGAGACGCGTTATAAACGCGTCCCCAAAAAAAATTTTTTTATTTAGTGAACTTTGAGAAATAGTCCTTAAACATATCTTTATGTACCATAAAATCCATTATCTTAAGCTTAACATAATCTTCGCGATAAAAATAATATCCTTTGTCGCCAGTATTGAATGAACCTGAACCCGAATCTTTAATTAAAAACCAGGTAACTCCATCTTTCTCTTCGTAACCAACTAAATGGATTCCGTGATCATCGGTTGTTGTCTCATTGCTGAAACGGAACTGTCTTGCATTTTCATCGATATACTCTGATGGAATATCAAACGTCGGAACCACAGCAACTTTTGTCCAGCTATCATATCCGGCTTCACTCACATCACCGCCAATTGCCATTGTATAACCGTTCTTTATTGCATTTTTAATTATCTTCATAAAATCATCAAGAGGAACATTATAATAATCCTTGCTATGCCACCAGTTATCAGGAACTTCATATTCAACCTGCTTCCAATAAGGCTGCTGCATATAAGAAACGATATCAACATAATCGTCGGGATTCAATTTTAAATAATTTGTCAGATATTCCTTCGGTGTATATTTCTTTCCTTCAACAACAACTTCTGTCGGGGGGACAGTCATATAATAATTTAATATTGATTTTACGACATTGACTACTTCATTTTCATCCCAGGCATTTGTTTCTTTAACATTCTTCAAATAACCATTAATCTCTTTTATAAGTTTGCTGTGATCATAAGCTTTTTGTCCGGGCAACAAACCAGTATATGCTTCGCGGGGTACTGCACCATATTTTTTATAAATTCTTGTAACAGCATTTGCCTCCGAACCTTCACCGACATAAGATTTACCTCGCGTACGAACATACTCAGTTACTTTTTCTACATATTCCCAATAAGCAGTAAACATTGGAGAAATTGATACTTTCTTTCCTGTTAAGCGATAAATTTCCGATTCAAAAAATGATGTTGCAGAAAAAGACCAGCAGGTACCAGTTTGACCCTGATTGACAGGATCATTATGCCAGAAATATTTAAACTCTTCTTTTGATTTGGGGATATCGATTCCCGTAAAATCAAGTTTAAACATCTCTCTTTTTTCTTTGGGCGGATTGTTAAACTCATCGATCATTTTCCTGACTTCAAAATAATATCCGGGTTTTGGTTCAGTAAAAACACCTTTGTTTTTTTCCTGTGCAGTTATAAATGAAGCCGAAATGAAAATCAAAACGGTAAGTATATATAAGTAGGATTTCATACTTTTAACCTCTAATAAGATTGATAAAAAGTAAATTATTATTTGCTTTACAAATTTAGATATATTAAGAACGAGTGAAAATCAAAAATAAAAAAAATTCCCGGTCAGATTGAAGGAGGCACAAACAATCCGCCGGGAATGTAAAGCGAGAATACAGTATAACTAGTACGATATATCGCTTATTTCAATCATCTCTGTTTTCTTATCATACTTCCTCAGGTATTCAATAAACTCAGAATTAAGAAACTTCTGATGAGTTTTTTTATAAGCATTAAGATATCTTTCTACCTGCTTATGAGTTAATATACTTTTCATATAATTTTTCTTTTCATTATCATCAAAAAAGATCCGATAATAATAAAGTTTTGCAGGTTTTGATTTTGCTTTAAGTGCTGCTGTTTTCTTTGTTGTTTTTTTTACCGGCATTGTTTTTCTCCAGGTATTACTAATTAGTTTAAACTTTTCCGTTTTTCTTTATTAATTCTCTTGCAATAATTCCTTTTTGAATCTCGTTTGTTCCTTCAAAAATTCTGTTGATGCGGCTATCACGATAAGTTCTTTCGATAGAAAGCTCCTGCGAATAACCCATTCCGCCGTGAATCTGAACAGCAAAATCAACTATCTTATCCAGGGATTCTGAACAATAGTATTTTACTATTGCTGACTGCCTTGAAATATCTTTCTTCAAATCATAATCAACAGCCGTTCTGTAAACGATTGATTCCATATTGTAAATCATAACTGCCATTTCTGCAAGCATAAATTGTATTGCCTGAAACTGAGCTATCGGCTGATCGAACTGAATTCTCTCTTTTGCATATTTTGTTGATAATTCAAGCAGCTCTTTTGAAACTCCCAGACAAGCAGCTCCTAATCCTAATCTGCCTGCATCAAGAGTTTTCATTGCATATATAAAACCGCGACCATCTTTTCCTATCAGATTTTCTTTTGGTATGCGCATATTTTCAAAACTTAATGCATTGGTAACACTTCCCCTGATTCCCATTTTCTTTTCCGGCGGACCAGCTTTAAAGCCAGGCGTATTTGTTTCCACATAAAACAAGGAAATTCCTTTTTCTGTTCTGGCAAATAATGAAATAACATCCGCAATACCGCCATTCGTTATCCATAATTTCTCACCATTAATTATCCATTCGTCGCCATTCAATTCAGCTTTAGTTTTAAGATGAAAGGAATCAGAGCCGGCTTGTGCTTCTGTTAAACCGAATGCAGCAATTTTTTCTCCGGCAGCTAAAGGAGGAATAAGTTTTTTTCTTTGTTCCTCATCTGCTCCATTAAAAATTGCATTTGTTCCGATAGATTGATGTGCACCAATAAAAGTTGCAGTGCTCATACAGCCACGACCAATTTCTTCCTGCATCAGACAATAGCCAACTTCACCAAAACCGCCGCCGCCATATTCTTCTGGAAAAGCTACTCCCAAAAATCCCAGTTCAGCCATCTTTTGAATTAATTCTTTAGGGATGTATCCTTCTTCATCAATTTTTGCTGCAATAGGTTTAATCTCGTTGATGGTAAAATCCCTGACCATTTCGCGAAGCATATTTTGTTCATCGGTAAACTTAAGTTCGAACATAGGAATAATGCCTTCTTTTTATTGTCAGTTGTTATTGTCAAATAATATTCCATTCATAATAGTTAGATATTGTTTCAAATATCAATAAAAATTAAAGACTGAAAACAAATGCTTTTCATATCAAAGAAGGAGAATAAATGAGGTTCTTAATTATGAGAAGAAAAGAAATTTCTTATTGCAGGACTAAACCATTTTCATAAACTTCCTGCAATTCCTGAGAATCGCTAAATTTCCGCATCAATCCAACTTGCATATATCCTGTACTTTTTAATGTTATTTCACAAATAAACGTATATAGATTATTTGTTTTTAGCGGAGCCCGTTCATGATTAAAGTAATATATTTCTCTTTTATTATCCGGTGTAAAAAATACTACCGGAACTGACTGATCAAACCACTTGTTTTTGCTGTGAACTGATATTGTTACCTCCAATAAATATGAATATCCGCTTAGCTGATAAGTTGTTACCTGAGGGTAAACCATTTTTTGATATCTGCTTGGTTCATATAAGGGCCTTTTATCAATTACTCTAATAAACGGAATGCTGATTTTATAATCTGCCCAATCTTCTTCAAGCTGTGCATAGATATTTATAAAGGATATAATTACAATCAGTGAAGCTTTTATGATAATGCTCTTCATAGTTATTATCTTTTAAATAATTAATAGTGATATAATCGCAATCATCATAAATCATTCCGATTAAGCTGATTTGATTATTTTTCGAAATTGGCTGTTTTGTGGGCGATACTTGCTAAACGTATAACAATTTATTCTATATTATTTAAACAAGCTGTATGGTATAATATTCATATGCTATTGTTTATATACTTGTAAGTTCGGCTTTATTTTTTCCCTGTAATCATATAGAATACGACAGATGTTTTGAAAATTGTCTTCGGATCTTTTTTAATCTGCGTTTTAATTTTTTGCATTCCTTTTTCATAATCTTCATTCGAAAGGTTTGCAAGCTGGGAACTGTGGTTTTTCTTAAGGAACGGATCGTTAAAAACTTCACCACCAATGCGCTCGTTAAAAACTTTCTCTGCTATACTAACATCCGTTTCCCTAAAATCTTTTGAATTCAAAAATTCTTTTATAGAATCTACCGGAACAAATCTCTTTAAATCGTTCTGATATACATTTTCAAAATAATCATACACATACCACTCCTTATCACAGTACGGATCAACCCCAAAAGCGGTAATCATTCCGTTTTGCTTCAATGTTCTTTTACATTCAGATATAAATTTTTTCTTATCAGGAAAATGATGAATAGCATTTACACAAAAAATCAAATCAATCGAATTGTCTTTTACAGGAATGCTGCAAGCATCCGCATTAATCATCTGAGCTTTTGAGTCTCCCCTGTCAAACATCTTTAACATATCTAAAGAATAATCCAGACCAAACACTTTGAGATTTAAGTCATCAAAAGATTTAATCCACTTCCCTGTTCCGCAGCCGGTTTCTAAAATAATCTTATATCCGTTATCAAAAACCAGTTGCTTTAATAGTTTTTCAATATTGGATAAATAATTTTCTTTGTATCTATTGTTGTATGTACAGGCAATTTTAGAATAATCAGTTTTTTGCATTTGAGGTTCTTATAAAATTAATTTTTTTAATATCATTTATAGTAAAAATAAAATTATATCTTGCATAAAAATTCCTAATTGTTTCCTCATAATAACTTATATTTTCAAGAAATATCAGGAATTTATTTATTAAAAGAGTCATTTAATCAGCCTGTATAAATTATTTTAGTAAGGAAGAAGTTACCTGAAAACTTACTCATATTTGCCTGTTTTAAGAAATATTTTAAATATTTTGGGAAAAATATCAGGCATTATTATTGGAAATATTAAATTTTTTGAAATTTTGTGTTGAAAGTTTTTTATTTAGTTATCATATTAATCAGTAATTGTTTAACAAATTATAGGAAACAGTAATTCCCGTCTTATGAATATAACTTCTATTGGTGAGATATTATTCGATATCTACCCTGACCACAAGAAGCTTGGTGGTGCCCCGCTCAATTTTATTTACCACATTAAAAAGCTAACCGACAATGGAAATATTATCAGTCGTGTTGGTAAAGATGTTTTGGGTAATAAAGCAACAAATGAATTAAAGCAAGCAAACATTTCGTTGGATTATATTCAGCAGGATAATCAGCACTCCACAGGCAAAGCGAATGTTACTATTAATGAAGAAGGCGAACCTGAGTTTAATATAGATTCGGATTCTGCTTTTGATTATATAGAACTGATAGATGAAACCGAAAATCTTATAAGTTCAGAAACTGATTGCCTTTATTTCGGAACCCTTGCACAACGATCCGAAGTATCAAGAAACACGATACAATCTTTATTCAACCGCGGAGTAAAATATTTTGCTGATCTTAACTTAAGAGAAAATTTTTACGACGAAGATATTTTAACTTCCACTTTGCAGGCTGCGGATTTTCTAAAAGCAAATTATCAGGAAATGCACATACTTAATGACTTTCTGCTTCAATCTGATTATAACACTGAAAAAGTTGCTTACGAATTGATGGAAAAATTTGGAATTAATATGATAGCCGTAACCAGAGGAAAAGACGGCTCATCTATTTTTGAAAATGGGAAAAGATTTGATCATTCAAGTGTTGATGTTAAAGTTATTGATACAACCGGTGCAGGTGATGCTTTCTCTGCAATTCTGTGCATCGGATATCTTCAGGGACAGGAAAATACTTTTATAAATAAACTTGCAAATGAATTCGCAAATGAGATATGCAAGTTTGAAGGAGCCCTTCCAAAGAATGACAGGATTTACGAAGAGTTCCGTGAACAGTTGGGGTTTTTTTAGGATATTTTTAATCAAAAAGTAATTTTAGCTTTCGTTATCAATTTCAAGGATTGATTATGAAAGCTATTTTCTTTTTTCTGATCTTTTCAATTATTAATTCCGCTCAAACTATTTCTAATACAAGATTAGAAACAATTGTTAAACTGCTTGTTTCCAATTCGCCTGAAATTTCCAAATATGTTTCATCAGATGAATTTGAAATATCCAACAGATTTGGAATTTCTTATGAAGGAATAGATAACAAGTTTTTTATAGCAAACGAATTTCCAAAGATTGATAGAAGTATAAAGTATAACTATAAAATTGAGTCTGTTGATGATGATGATTATAGTCTATTAACAATCTCTATTTCTGCAAAAAACACTTCAAAAGAATATTACTTAAAGGATTCATCAATTATTTCAAAACCATTCTTTTATTCAAGAGATTGGAAAACGAAAGAATCCGAACACTTTAAGTTTTTTATAAGCGATGAAAAATTATTTAACCATTACTCTATTAATCAGCTTGAA
>Ga0208196_1001366_pt1 | contig 26630 bp, 25 predicted proteins | sample AD_JPNNA7_MetaG_FD_184443 | JGI IMG/M metagenome (GOLD analysis project Ga0208196, IMG submission 184443) | Active sludge microbial communities of municipal wastewater-treating anaerobic digesters from Japan - AD_JPNNA7_MetaG (SPAdes) (version 2) | ecosystem: Engineered > Bioreactor > Anaerobic...
GCGAGATTACGCTGTCTTTGATCCCATATTCCCGGCTCGCTTCACCCAGCGTCTTCTTGCCTGATATCAACTCCATAACAACCCGGGCTTTGAATTCGGCGGGATAGGTTCGATGCGGTTTTCCCATCTGACACTCCTGTTTCCTATCTTACTTCTCCCTTTCTATCGTGTCCAGTTTTTTGGGTCCATCACACTCAGGAAGTATCGTCCGGGAAGGCGGTTAGCGCCAGGAAGGCCTGATCTTCCAAACGGAGATTTCGCCAGGCCTCCAGTAAGCGGAAGGCGATGTTTTTGAGTGAGCCCAGACCGGATGGGAAAGCGTGGGCAAGGAAAGTGCTTTTGGCCATCAACTGAAAGAAGATGATGGCCAGCTGGAGCAAGAGGTAGAAGACCTTGTGGGCGATGTCATGGTGGGAAAAAGCATGTTCGAGGGCAAAGCCGCCATTTTTCTGGCAATTGAAGCCTTCGTTTTCGATTTTCCAACGCAGCCGACCGGCCTGATTGGCAACCTTGGCCACGTTGTGTGCCAGGAGGGTGAAGTTGGTGATCCATTTGAACTTTGAGGTGGTCAAAAGCCCCTGGGCATTAGGGCGGCTTTCGACGCAATCCACCACATTGAGGGCATGGCGGTGGTTTTCGCTGTCGCCGTAGTCAATGGCATTGACCCAGCGAAAGGCTTGTTGTCCGCCATCTGCAAGCGGCAGGGTCAAACGGCTGTCGGGTGGTAAAGTGAGGAGGGCCTCGAATTCCTCATTGACACTGGGCAGATCGGCATCGGTTAGGGTAATGACATATTTCCAATGATTCTTGTCACAGCGTTCCAGCGTGGGCCCGCCAGCAAAGAGACCATCGAGCAACAAACAGAAATCCAGCCTGGGAAAACGCTGCTTGAGCCGATCGGTCAAGCGGTAGAAGGCTTTCAATTCGCAGTCCTGTTTGCTGGCGGTGGGGTCGGTATTCTCGATAAACTCGGTCATCAAAGAAAGTGCGTATCCCTCGGCGGTGACCAGCTTGGCTTCCAGCACCGGGTGATAGTACAGCACACTGCCATTCGAGAGCTTGCGCGTCAGGCAGTAGTCACAGTGCTTCTCGTGATACACCAAGACCCCCGTGCCGTCCATGGCCACCAGAAAATAGACCCCAAAGAGCCGCTGTTTGCGGAATGCCTCTTGCCCCATCACCTTGTCCATCAAGCGACAGACTGCTTCTTGCACTTCCTCGACCTGCAATTGTTGATAGCTGTAGTTCAGGCTGTCCCCATGGGGGACTTCTTCCACACCAAACAGCGCCCGATATTTCTTGCCTACCGCCCTGTTGCCCCGCAACCGGTAATTCACCTGCCGCCGCGCACCTAACTGGCACAGGAACAGCAGCACTCCGCTGAATAACATCGCCTCAATCGGGTAGTGGATTTTCCAAGCGGCGCGCCGATCTGTTATCCCGCCAAAGATCTCGCTCCATGTTCCCCCATAGGCTCGTGCCGTCCCCAAAAACAAGTTCATCATCTGGCGTTGGGCGATTTCGTCCGGATCTTCCCGCTCTGTTGTCGCTACCATGGTATTATTATCCTCCTGGTTGTGTATATCGGTTTCTTCATACCTCCAATATACTCAACCAGGTTCTTTTTCGCCTCCTTTTTCCTACCCCCTTTTTTTCATTCTTCAGCCCTGCTCGCCGTCGCAATAATGTATTCGGGCTATAATTAACCTGTTCGATTTGTTCTCAAACCCACGCAGGGGATCACACACACGAGTAGCTGCCCATGAAACAAGTTGTCATCGAAAATCCCATCCTGAATTCCCCCTTTGAAGAGCCCCAGCGGCATTTCAGGTTCACTGAAGACGGCATCACCGATGAGGTTGTTGCGGCGCGCCGGGTCAGTTCATATTTTGTGCCGATCCCCCAGCCGCGCAAGAAGTCTGGCAAACAGCTCTCCTTTGATACCGAGTGGACTTCGGACCGGATTGAGGAGAACAAGTTCATCAACCGGGTGCGTGACCGCGTGGCAATCTGGCGCAAGGGCCGCTACCAGGGCATCACAGCCATCACCCGCCGGTTGCTGGACTATTGGACCAATCCAGAGCGGGAGCATCGCCTGTTCTTCTGCCAGATTGAGGCACTGGAGACGGCCATTTATATCACCGAGGTTGCCACCCGCTACGGCGATAACTGGATTGAGAATGATCTGCGCCTGGCCAGTCAGGCAGCCAACCCCCTGCTCTATCGGATTGCCTTTAAGATGGCGACCGGCAGCGGCAAGACGCTGGTGATGGCCATGCTGATCGCCTGGCAGACGCTGAACAAGCTGGCCAATACTCAGGACCCGCGCTTTTCAGATGCGTTTCTGATCTGCACACCAGGCATTACCATTCGAGACCGCCTGCAGGTGCTGCTGCCCGCTGACCCCAACAACTACTACCGGCAGCATGATCTGGTGCCTGCCGATCTGATGCCTGAACTGGGTAAAGCCAAATTAGTCGTTACCAACTTCCATGCCTTCATGCAGCGTGAGCGCTTATCCGCAGGCAAACTGACCAAAGAACTCCTGGCCCAGGGCGGCGACAGCCCGTTTACTGAAACGCCCGACCAGATGGTCCGCCGGGTTTGCCGCTCGCTGGGCAACAAGAAGAATATCGTGGTGATCAACGATGAGGCGCATCACTGCTACCGCCACAAACCCGAAGACGGCGGCGAAAAGCTGAGCGGTGATGACCGCCGGGAAGCCGAAAAGCGCGAAGAGGCCGCCCGCATCTGGATCACCGGGCTGGAAGCGGTGAAGAACAAGCTGGGCATCAAGGTGGTCTATGATCTGTCGGCCACGCCGTTCTTTCTGCGCGGCTCTGGTTACGACGAGGGCACCCTTTTCCCGTGGGTGGCCTCGGACTTTTCATTGATTGACGCCATTGAAGCCGGGATTGTGAAGGTGCCGCGGGTGCCGGTTTCGGACGATTCCATGACCGGCGATCTGCCCACCTACCGCGATATCTGGCCTCGCATCCGGGAAGGCCTGCCCAAAAAGGGCCGCCGGACCGAGGCGGTAAACGACGAGCCCAGCCTGCCGGTGGAACTGGAAGGCGCGCTGACCAGCCTGTATGCCAATTATGTGCGCAGCTATGCCCTCTGGGAGCAGACCCCCGACGCGCTGGCAAACGGCGTGACGCCGCCGGTCTTTATTGTGGTCTGCAACAACACCAATGTTTCGCGCATGGTCTATAACTACATCTCCGGCTGGCAGAAAGTTTTGCCGGATGGCAGCACCGTGCTGGTGCCGGGCAAACTGCCGCTGTTTTCAAACGTCAGCGGTGGGCGCTGGGAAGTTCGCCCCAACACCATTCTGGTGGACAGCGAGCAGCTTGAATCTGGCGAGGCGATGAGTGATGAGTTCAAGGCTTCTGCCGCGGCCGAAATTGAACTGTTCAAAGCCGAATACCGCATTCGTTTTCCGGGGCGGGATGTTGAAACCCTGACCGATGAAGACCTGCTGCGCGAGGTGATGAACACGGTAGGCAAGCAGGGGCGGTTGGGGGAACAGATCCGCTGTGTGGTTTCGGTCTCCATGCTGACCGAAGGCTGGGATGCCAGCACCGTCACCCACATTCTGGGGGTGCGGGCCTTTGGCACACAGTTGATCTGCGAGCAGGTGGTGGGGCGCGGCCTGCGCCGGATGAGCCACGCCATCAGCCGCCGGACGCTGGCCTTCAACGGCCAGGAGATTGCCTTTGACGCCTTTGAACCGGAATATGCCGAGGTGTACGGGGTGCCGTTCTCGTTCATCCCCTGTTCCGGCTCCAACCAGACCCCCAAGCCGCCCGCCCGGGTGACCCATGTGCGCGCGCTGGAAAGCCGCCAGGCCTCCGAGATCACCTTCCCACGGGTGATGGGCTACCGGTATGATATTCAGTCGGAGCAGCTTTCTGCGGCTTTCACGGCCGAGTCGCGCCTGTACCTCTCCACCCAGGACCTGCCCACCCGCACCGAGATGGCCTCCATTTTAGGCGAAGGCGATTACCATACGCTGGACAGTTTGAAAGACTGCCGTGAACAGCAAATTGATTTCAAGCTGGCCAGTCTGGTGCTGGAAAAGTATTTCCGGGATGACGAGGAGGCCTCTCGCCCCTGGCTGTTCCCGCAAATTCTGCGCATTACCCGGCAGTGGCGGCAAAGCTGCGTGATCTGCAAGGATAATGCCTTCCCGCAGATGCTGCTGCTGGCCGAACTGGCGCACGACGCGGCCGACCACATTTACCGATCGATTGCCGCCACCCAGTCTGAGCAGCGCCTGCTGCGACCCATCCTGCGCCCGTATGATTCACAGGGCTCCACCCGGTTTGTCGATTTCAACACCACCCTGCCCACCTGGGCCACCGACCCGGCCAAATGCCATGTTTCGCACGTGGTGGCCGACACAGGCGCCTGGGAGCAAAAGGTGGCTCAGACGCTGGAAGAGATGCCCGAGGTGATCTGCTATGTGAAAAACCAGGGCCTGGGGTTCTACATCCCCTACACCATGAACGGCGAAGCCCGCGACTATGAGCCGGACTTCATCGTGCGCATGCAACTGGCTGAAGGGCAACTGCTCAACCTGATTCTGGAAGTGAGCGGACGTGACCGCAAAGACAAGGCTGCCAAGGTGGCCACTGCCCGCAGCCTGTGGATCCCGGCTATCAATAACCACGGCGGATTTGGCCGCTGGGCTTTCATTGAGATTACCGACCCCTGGAATGTCAAAACATTGGTTCGTCAATTTCTTGCTGGCCAGCCGGTTGACGGCATTGAACCTTTATTGAGAGCAGGATAAACGATCATGAAACTATCCCGTAAAGCGCTATATGTCACTCTGATTGTTCTTGTTGGGCTGTCTACAATTGGATGTATGTTTGTCACCCCGGCCACAACCGATCAGCCGACCTCGGTCCCGCCGCCATCAAATCCAATTGAAGCGCCAACGGCTGCCTCGCCGCGATCTATGCTTCCGGCAGATGGGTTGGTGGTATCGGCCCTCACCGATGCAAATGGTCAGGCGGTGTTCACCGACCCGGTTGATTTTCAGCATGAGGTTACCGTCTCGGTTCAAGACGGATCGACACAACAGCCGGTTGCGGGCGTTAATCTCTGGTTGAAAAGCAGCGGGCAGGAAATCCTGATTGTTGCCGTGGACCCGAGTGGAACTTATGTCTCGGCTGTCCAGGAATACAACTATGCTGACCTGACCCGCGAAACTGGCGGCGGCAGGCTTGCTGCCCTGGCACCAGCGCCCCTGCAGGTTATCCCGGTTGTGGTAGTGATCGCCCTGGTCAGAGCAGCGATGCTGTACGAAGATATTTCAACTTACTACGCCGCGCTCAGCGATCTGCCGGGAATCAGCCGCTGGTCTTTCCAACAAAATGAATTTTGCATGGCAAACCCCAACAAAGACCAGTTGGATAAATATGCCAGCGCTATCATCAGTGCCATCCCCCTGCCCGACTTTCTGGCAAACAAGGTGATGCTGCGCCCGGTGAGAGAACTTTTGAGCCGCTTCATTGAAGAACGGTTGATCATGCTGACAAAAGATGTCGTTGCCGAAAACATCAGCGAAGTGATGGAGACGGCGGTGGGCCAGGCGATTAATGACCAGCCGCCAGCCATTATCCACTTCACAATTTTTGGCGTTACGGGCGGTATCCCCGATATTTTGATCCCCGACGGCTATTGTCTGGAGCCGCTGGTTCATACAGATCAAAACTCGGTTTTGAGATGGGCCAAATACGGTATCGAGTATAAGAACCTTTATGCAATGGCCTCCATTTCGGACGATAACGAGAGCATGGAAGCAGGCGTTTTATATGCCTATCAACAAGAGGGCGGCAGCCGTAAAACACAGGCTCAATTTTTACAAGATCTGGAACAGCGTTTTCAGAGCCAGCCTGTTTGTTCAAACGTATCATTAAATCCAAACATTGCTTTTCTTTGGACCGATAACTGGAGCCCTTTATGGCAGCTTAATGAGATATGCTATGGCGATTGTTATGTGCTTGACCCGCCACATACCAGCGCTTCCACAGCCTTTGTATTCAAAAGAATAAATGATGTCTGGTACCTTAAAAACGTGTACATGCAAAGTCTGCAGGAATTGCCCGGTTTAACGGTCCAATCCTGTGATGATATTCCTTAGATTATCGTCACTGGTTTTTTCTTACAACATTTCAAAACTTACGCGATGATCCTGCAATCCCCCTTTTCTTAATGAGTGTGCCCCATGCCTAAAAAACCTTCTTCCCCCACCCCCATTTCCCATACCCGCCATGCCGATAAGCGCACCAACATTCCCACCGAAGAACTGCGCGGCTTTGTGGCCGACGAGGAGCGCGCCCCCCGCACGGTGCTGTACCCGCGTGACCCGTCGCTGGACCCGCAGCTCGTCTGGAAAGGCAAGGATGCCCAGGATCAGCAGGACCTGGAAGTGCCCGCCGTGCCGATCTACATTCAGGAGAAGATTTCGCCGCAGGCCATCATTGAGAACGTGCGCGCCGCGGCCCGCCAGGGGCAGGCCGAACAGCAGCTCACCCTGTTTGCCGATTTCAATAACATCACCTTTGAAGACCTGGTGGACTTTTACCACCACGAGCAGAACTGGACCAACCGCATGATTCTGGGCGACAGCCTGCTGGTGATGACCAGCCTGGCTGAGAAAGAGGGCTTGAAGGGCCGGGTGCAGATGATTTACATGGACCCGCCCTACGGGATCAAGTTTGGTTCCAACTGGCAGGTCAGCACCCGCAAGCGTGATGTGAAGGATGGCAGGCTGGATGATGCCACTCGCCAGCCAGAGCAGATTAAGGCCTTTCGCGATACCTGGGAACTGGGGATTCACTCTTACTTAGCTTATTTACGGGATCGTCTGATTGCGGCCCGTGAATTGCTGGCAGAGAGTGGTAGCGTTTTTGTGCAGATTGGTGATGAAAACATTCACTTAGTGCGTTGCTTGATGGATGAAGTGTTTGGGAGCGAAAATTTTATTTCAATAATTACTTTTGCTACAACGAGTGCACAAACTGCCGATGACATCTCATCGATCACCGATTACATAATTTGGTACGCGAAAGACAAAACCACCTTGAAGGTAAGGCAGCTCCTCGTCGAGAGAAGCGAAGCTATTTTATCAAATCAGTTTGATTATCTTGAACTAGCGCCAGGTCTCCTCGAAAAGTTCAGTCATTTTGAAGAAGATGAAAATGTGGCAGAGTTTAGAAGAGTGAAATTAGACAGTTTAACATCACAACATATTTCTTCAACAAGATCTGTTCCATTTATTTTTCGCGGAAAACAGTATCTGCCGCACGCTGATCGACAATGGGCGACAAGTATTGATGGCATGAATAGGTTAGTAACCGCAAATAGAATTTATCAAAAGGGTCCTAATATTTTCTCAATTAGATATGCAGATGAGTATAGCGTGGTGCCATTGAGTAATATTTGGGGGGATACTATTATGACGGGTACCAGGAAATCTCTTGGAGCTGACAAGAAAATTTTTGTTGTTCAAACTGCAACCAAAGTAATTGAACGTTGTTTGCTAATGACCACAGACCCGGGCGATCTGGTGCTGGACCCCACCTGCGGCAGCGGCACCACCGCCTATGTAGCCGAACAGTGGGGCCGCCGCTGGATCACCGTGGATACCTCCCGGGTGGCGGTGGCCCTGGCCCGCACCCGCCTGATGGCCGGGCGCTACCCCTACTATCTGCTGGCCGATTCGCTTGAAGGCGCCCGCAAAGAAGCTGAAATCAGCGGGCAGAGACCGGAAGGCGGCCTGGCCGAAGGCAATGACGACATCCGGCGCGGCTTTGTTTACCGGCGCGTACCACATGTCACAATCAAAACAATTGCCAACAACGAAGAAATTGATGCCATCCACGCCCGCTGGCAGGAAATGCTGGAGCCGCTGCGCGTCCGCATCAACCAGGCTGCCGGGCAATCCTGGGAAGAATGGCAGATCCCGCGTGAAGCGCCGCAAAACGCCCCCGCCGGGCTGGATGCGCTGCTGAGCGAATGGTGGTCGCTGCGCCGCCAGCGCCAGCAGGAAATTGACGCCTCCATTGCCCGCCGCGCCGACACAGAACTGCTCTACGACCAGCCCTATGAAGAAAACAAACGCATTCGCGTCAGCGGGCCGTTCACCGTTGAAAGCCTTTCACCGCACCGGGTGCTTGCGACCGATGAAGACCGCCCCGAAACCGAACAGACCGGGCAGAACATCTCGGCCGGTTCAGGCGGGTTTGAAACCCTGATCATAGATAACCTGCGCGCCGCTGGAGTGCAGAACACCAAAAAAGGCGAGCGGCTCAAATTCACCTACCTGGAGCCCTATGCCGGAACCTGGATTCACGCCGTGGGCGAATATCTGGATGCCAGCGGCGCAACCCGGCGGGCGGCCATCTGCATTGGCCCCGAGCATGGCACCGTTGGTCCCGACCTGATCAAAGAAGCCGCCATCGAAGCCATGCAGGGCCTGGGCCACGACCTGCTGGTGGTGCTGGGCTTTGCCTTTGACCCGCACGTCTCCGAAGAGGCCAAACGCTACGGCAAGCTTACCGTCCTGCCTGCACGCATCAACCCCGACCTGCAAATGGGCAGCGACATGCTCAAGAAAAGCGGCGCGGGCAACCTCTTCATGGTCTTTGGCGAGCCCGATATCGTTGTCAAAACGCAGCCCGATGGCCGCCTGGCCGTCACCATCCACGGCGTCGACATCTACGACCCCACCACCGGCGAAATCCGCTCCAGTTCCACCGACGAGATCGCCTGCTGGTTTATAGACACCGACTACAACGGCGCCAGCTTCTTCGTCCGGCACGCCTACTTCACCGGCGCCGATGAACCCTACGACAAACTCAAGCGCGCCTTGCGGGCCGAAATTGACGAAGCTGCCTGGAGCGCCCTCTACGCCACCACCTCCGCCCCCTTTGACCGCCCCGCCTCGGGCAAGATCGCCGTCAAAGTGATCAACCACTATGGGGATGAGGTGCTGAAGGTGTATGAGGTGTAAAGAAAACATGAAAGCGAAACAAATCGCCCAGCTAAGAGAAATTGACGACTATCTAGCTGAGAGAACCACAGTTGACAATTGAGTTTATTCCACTCCGAGAGATGCTATAAGTACAGCAGGTTAGAATCTGCTCACCTAAGGATAGGAGAATGGTGGTAATTTCTGTAACTTGTCCGGCAACCTTCAGGAGACGGTAAAAAGCTGAAAGATGGCTGTGGATAAGCGGACTAATGGACAAAAAGTATAAGTTAGTGGGTGTTCGTTTCTATAATCTTGAGGATGAAAACTTCTTCCGTGACAGCCAAAATAAAATTGAACAATAGCTCACGCACGCCTCCGAATATGCTATAATTAAATTCAGCGACCCGATTGGATGCCCCCCTCATCCCGTCGGGTTTGCTGCTTAAATCAAAAAGCCCCGGCATTACGCCAGGGCTTTTGACTTTCTCCTTCTAAAACAGGCCCGCCTGACCAGACAGAGCCGGCGCAGCCGCGCGCCGCTTCTTGCGGATTACCACGACACCGCGCTGCTGCAACCAGTCCTCCCAGGTTTCCAGGGGGATAGTCATCACAACGCTAGGCGTCGTCATGCTGCCGAGGGGATTGTGGCTGACCTGTGTATCCTCTGCGAACAGAGTAGCCAGGTCAGGCAGTTTACTGCCGGCCAGGAGTTCACGCGCCAGTTGCGTCAGGAAGTCGCCCTCGCTTTCGGGGACGATTGCGCCGCCGACCTCATCTCCGTAAAGGAGTTGAGCGGCTTTCATCTTTCGACCCATCAGCGCCAGGGCAACCGACTCCATTGCACCCTCGTACACGCTGAACAAAGCTTTAACCGCCTGGGTTTGGCCCAAACGCCACACCCGGCGGACTGCCTGCCATAACGTGTAAAGCGAATACTGAATTTCGTAGAAGATTACCGTTGAGAAGGCGATCAGGTCGAGTCCAGTCTTCACTAATTCAGGGTTGCAGATCAGCACATCCGTTGTGGACGAGCGTTTGGCAATCCATTCCTCGCGCTTGCGGGGATCAATGCTGCCGTGCAGCACCGTAACCCGCAGGCCGGCCTTTTCAAGCACGGCCTGAACGCGATCCTGGATGTCGCGCGTCCCGGTCTGGCGCAGGTACACGAGTACTTTGCGCCCCTGCTGGTGTTCTGCCAGGCAGTAGTTCACCAGCCAGGTTTCTTTAGGCAAGCCCTCGGTGTCCGGGTCAACGACAGCAGGCAGGTCCATGAGGTTCGTTTTCAACCCTGTTTTCTTGCCATCGTCATCAATGCCTTCAACGATGACGGATTCGTTACGAAACCCGGAGTTCGGGCGGGCCAGGCTCCACTGAAGCCAGACAGACAGGTAACGGTTATCGTTCATTGCCTGCTGCTTCAAGAACCGGTCCATGCCGTAATACTGATGTCCCTGTGTGTCCGGCATGTCCAGGGTGATCACTTCTTCCTGGTAGCCAGGAAGTTGGATGCCCAGGTCTTTCAGGCTCAAGAACACTGTCGTATCCAGCAGGCGATTGATAATCGCCGGCGAAATACCAGGCTGCTCCTTTGCCTTACTGTGCCGCCGGCGGTTGCCGGTGAAGATGCCGTCCTCACCATCATCATCACGGCGTTTGACCTTGCTTTCCAGCACACCGTACAGTTTTGCCCATCGGGTTTCTTCGTTATAACTAAAGTCCCGACGGACACCTGCGTTCAGACGATAGAGCAGCCAGAAGATGCTGGTGCTTTTACCGCCAAAGAACGTCCCAGTGAGCGTCAGCGTCCAGTTGCAGGCGGTCACAAGCTGCTGAAAGGCAATGCCGCGATCTGATGTCTGTGCCTTGTATTCATGCACCTCGTCCGCGATCAAGAGCTTAAATCGGCCCTTGCAGTGCTTCGAGATGTATTCGGCGATGGACCAGCGGCGGGCCTGGTCAAACACGAACAAGGGATTGGCGCAGGTGCGCTTTCCCCAGATCGGATTGCCTTCTGCATTTCGCCGGACGCGGCCTTCGCCGTCTACTTCCCACCCAGGTATTTGCCCCTGGCAGAACAGGCGGCGCTTGGGCAGCTTGCCGTCCACCGTGATTGCCGCTCCGTGATCATCCATTACAGGATGACCGCATTTTGAGCAGCACAGGACGTTTTTTGTCACCCATTTACCGTACCGCTTTTCACGGATGGTGCGGGTGGCGACTGCCGGCTTCCAGCCCGGTCCCATTTTGGCACTGGTATTAGCGACAACGGCAACGGGCTTCTCGCCCAGGCGACCTTCTTCAACGGCGTCAAAGAACGCCTTGACATCATTGATGTCGCCAGGGTCGTCTGCATTGCGCCCGATCCGGCGCAGTTCCACCGCCTTCGCCCCAGGGATGGTTTCTTCGATTTCTCGAATCCATTTGGGAACCAGGTGCGGCGGGCAGATGATGATCGCAGGGAACGCATTGAGCAGCGCGGTGACGCCGGCTGCCAGGGTCGTTTTTCCGATCCCCATCTCACCCTGCACATTCCCCACCCCATTCACACGAACGGAGCGGGCCATTGCGACCGCAGCATGGCGCTGCGTCATCAACAGTCCCGGTTCAGCCTGCCCAGGCAGCGGCTTGCGGCCTTTGCCCAGGGTGTCGAGGATAGCGTTTTCGGCGTCTGTCGGGTCCATGTTGTAAAGCGGGCGATAAGTATCCAGCACATGGGCGGCGATGGATTCGCCGTGTTCGCCCATGAACTCCGTCAGACCTTCAACATCACTGATGACCTTGATCCCACTCTGCTGCACCGTCGCAACGGTGGTTACAAAGCGGTCACGGATGATTTCAGTGTCGGAGCCATCTCCATCTTCACCGTCGCCCTCATCGTCGTGGTCGCCGGCAACGACTTCCTGGACTTTGACCACCCGACCTTTGACCAGCAAGGTTTTGCCCTGTTGGTCTTTCAACCGGACCACACCCATCATACCGCTTGCCATCAGCATAGCGATATGGCCTTTTTTCAAAGGCATAACGGGGCGTAAAAGCTGGCCTTCAGCGCGGCGGGGATTGAGCAGGTCTTTCCACGCCGTTGTCTGCGTTACGCCTTTTTCCAGAGCCGCCAGAGCGACTTCCTCGTCGGTCCAGTCGGACCGTTTGAAGATAATCGCCCGTCCAGCAGCGCCGCGTACAGGGGCCGGTGTCAGGGTGTAGATCGGCTCCGCAGCCGGCTCCAACACGGGCAGTTCAGCGGTTGCCCAGGCGCGGATCTTCTCGATATCCTCGGCCATTGGAACATGGTACGCCTGGCTGCGAACAGCCAGGATAACGACCTGCCCGTAAGCAGAGTCAGCGTACCGCCCAATGGTAAAGTTCTCGAAGTAGCCGGCCAGGATTTTAGCCACATCAGCCAGCGCGCAAACCTTCTGCGGGACGATGTACACAAGCAGCCCACCGCGCACCAGCTTTGCGTAGCTGGATTTGAGGAAGGACTGCTCCAGTCGCCCCTGATGCTCCACCCGGTCAAAGTCATACGGCGGGTTGAGAAACAGCAGATTGACCGATTCCTCGGCCAAAGTGCAGGCTTCCCAGGCCGTTAGGTGAACCTTGTCCATTACCTTTGCCGCTTGCGCAGCGCGGGTGTAGGATAGTTCGGCTCCCCAGGTCTGACAGTTCAGGGCAGTGCCCAGGATGGATGCAGCCCGGCCTTCACCGCAGCAGGGGTCCAGCAAGCGGGATTGGCCGGCTTCTGCCGGCTGGATGTAGGTCTTGATGACTTCCACCACCGCATCATGTGTCGGGTAAAAACCCGCCTTCTCAATCGCGGGTATTCTCATGTTGTTGCCTCCTTTGTGAGAACAGAAGGAGGCGCAGTTTCCCCCGTCAGGGGATTGTGCGCCCCCTTCGGGGTTTGAGTTTTGCTTGTTGTTTTTTTACGCCTTGATTACGCTACTACGATCTTGCCTTCTTCCAGCAGCGTTTCAACCAGGCGATTCCAGTCAGCGTTCAGGTTGATGATTACGCCGGCGATGCAGTCACCACCGACGGTCAGCTTGCGAACAAACCGGGTAAGTTTGGCTGCTTCCCAAAGAGCATCGGCCCATTCGGGAACAATGGGAATTTCCAGGGCTTCATTCAAGCGGGAGATAAACTGCCGCTTGATTTCGGCTCCCGGATTTTCAGCGCCATCAGTCCCGCGAAACACGAGCAGGCTGATGGTGTTGTCGTCCGGCGTCCATTTCCCTGGCAATGCCTGGTGAGCGATAAACGCGCTATGGTGGCAGGAGTATTCGGACATCGGCTGCCACACTTGTTCGTACTTTGGCAGCGGATAAAGTGACACCGGGGTGCCGTTCTCTTCCATGTAAAACGGTTTTGCTTGGATCAGCGTTGCCCGTAGAGACTCTATGCTGGTTTTGTAGCCGACCACGCCGAGGTAGTGAAGGGATGCGTTGTCCTCGTAAGCAAAGCCGGTGACGGCCAACCTGACCTGGCTGTTAGAAACAACTTGGACCCCATTACTGAAAGGTTTTGACGCCGCTTCGGGGTCGGGGATCATCTCGATGCGCCAGGCCCAGTATCCCGTATTCAGGCGATATAATTCGCCGTTTATCTCGTCCAGGATACGGTCGAGCCGGTCGAACACATTGACGCCCGTGAACGTGATGATCGTATCGCCGGTTGTGATGGTGGCGACGCGCGTTGCCTGATCCAGCACCACCTCCACCTCTTTCGGAGGCCGATATTCCTCAATTGTTTTGGGCAGTTTCTTTCCTTCTACCGGTGTGTACTGGTACAGACCGGTAGATGCCCCAGTCACATAATCCAGATACCCGATAATTTCGCCGTTTTGGGCGGTCACAGCAAAATCATGGCCGGGATAGCGCACGGTTTTTCCTATTTCACTTGCTTCGGGCAAGTGAAACGGGTTACTGCCGTAAAACAACACCAGGTGATGGTAAACCGTCAGTAGCTTTACCACGCTATCCAGGCATCTACGAATGTAGCTGCTAATTTCGCAACTTGGATTGCTCATGTCTCCTCCTTTTAATTTTGTTTGATTTTTATGATTGAAACTATTCGATTTCTCGGCGCTGCACCCCATCCCGCGCAGCCAGGGCTTCAATGGTTTTTGGGAAGTCGGGGACCATTGCCCCGATGGTGTCGAGGTTTTCCTGCGCACACTTGTCGCACAGGGCAAACTCGCCCACCTTCAATGCCGGCGCTACGGTGATATGCCAGCCGCACACCTGGCAGGTGAACGGGGGATTGTCCACCCACTTGTAGATGCTCAGGGCGTTGATCGTTGCCCTGAACGCTGCATTTTTCTTCCCTGTGTGGCGCTTCGAGATATAGATCATTTTTCCTCCTTGTGTATTTTTTTGAATTGGTTTCTAGGTTGGCCCTACTTTCGCAGGGCATCCAACTATATTTTTGCGCTCGGTTTTCACAGAGCAGCAAACAAGAAACACAAACCTGGTTGTTTGTGCCTTTTGTTTATCGCCCTGATGTTCAATCCCCACCTGTTATGAGCAGGTGGGGATTGATAGTAGCCCTCTTAAACGATACTCTCTTCATCGAGAGCGCCGCCGTTTTCCAGTTCCCTCAATTGAAATTCCAACGTGCTAATCGCCGTATCCAACGACGAGGCCGCAATCGAAAGGTCGGCGTACCGCCCCAATTCAGCTTCGCCCAACAGGGCGTATTTAAGGGTATCAACGATCTCCTCCCGCTCTTCTCGCAGGGAATCGATAAGCTCGCGGAGACGTTGGACAGTCAACGGTTCTGTCATCTTTTTTTCTCCTTTCAATTTGTTGCTTTTATTTGTGTTTCCCCCGCCTGCGATGAGCCGGCAGGGGAGGTTTTTAGCGTTTCTGATACGGCTCACTCATCCAGGGACCGCTGCGAACGCGCAGTTCGTATTGGTCGCTCAACGCGTTGAACAACCGCTTTGCCAGCAGGCTCATGTGCCGGCAGGCGAGCGGGATGCGTTGATCCTCGCCGTCAGGTTCCGGCACAATGATTGCAATGGCAATGCTCCACTGATTGTCCAGCCGGACAATTTGAAGAAGTTTGCTTTCCGCAAGGACAAAGTTGCTTCCTTTCCAGGCGTTAACGGCCTGGAAGGATTCGGGCAGCAGCCTGGTCACGTCTTGCTCCAGTTCACCAAGCCAGAACTCGTATTCGCTTGGCTCGTAATTTGTGTCATTGCCTGGATCAACGTACACCATTTCATGATCCACGCATCCCAGGGGAATGATATTTCCCGTCCCCATAGTTTCCTCCTTTTACATTATTTATGGCGCTACACCCCGCCAGCCGGCAGGGTGTAGTAGTTTGGTTTGTGTTTGGTGGCGCTACGGGTTACGGCACAACGAAACCGACACCCTTGCTGGTGTCGATTTCATCGTTGGCTTCAAGCGTGTAGTAGGTGATCCGCTTCTGCCCATCGAGCATCCAGATATTGAGTGCAAAGCGGCTGCCTTGCACCCAATCATCCTCCGGCCAGGGTTTGTCACCAACATACTTTTTGGCGTATTCGATGATCTCATCAGTCGTCGGGAATGAGGTGTCAGCGAAACCTGCGTCAACCGACACAGGAGCGGGGAGGTTGTCCCCTTTCGTCAGCGCCTGCCGCAGTTCTTCCCTGGTGACGGAGATTGTCTCCCCGTCGGCAGCGCAAGAAGCAATGTGGTGCGCTCGAATGTAGGCGTACCCAGCTTCGATAACAAGCTGGGCGAACACATCATCCGGCAGATTCGGGAATGTCGCTTTAACCTGTTCGGCTGGTGGCCGAACAACGATTTCCCGGACAACCAGGCTCCCAGTTTCTTCGTCCACGCTTTTTTCTACGAGTGCCATCTGTTCCAGCACCCATTCGATCTCGGCCCCCGTAAGCCGGAGGGTGATCTTTGACGGGAGAGCGTTCAGGGTTTCGTCTGTGCCGTTCTCCATCGAAAGCTCGAAGTCGAAGTACCGACGGGCGAAAATAGTCGTAAGGCGTTCTGCCTGTTCGACAAAATCACGCAGGGTCATTTGCAAGAGGTCGGTATTCTGCAATGCCGGCTGCTCAGACAAGCCGACAAACTCGTGCTGATACCCGTCGCTAATGTCTAACACCGGGATATCAGCCCATTGAGGACAGAACTGGCCGTTGGGCCAGACTGCCTTCAACCGGCGCTCCGCTTCCTCGAGCGCGATTCCGCCCAGGGCGTGAAACCCGATACTTCCACGCAACTTGTCGTTGCTCGCGAAACGATACAGATATTCAAAGTAAATCATGTTTCCTCCTTTTTGGGTTACACCGGCTGCACCAGACACCACCGGCCACGTTCCATGTTGCGAAAGTGCGGGCGGGTCTGTAATTCCCGGCGCACAATCGCCTGCCAATCCACGCCGTTGGCGCTGGATTGCTGAACCCTTTTGTGTTCCTGCAAGCACTCATAAAGCGCCGGTAGTTCCGCTTCGCCGCCCAGGTTTTCCAGGCCGGTGCGCACCAGATTCTGCCAGGTCGCGCCAGCCCAACGGCGGGTGTCCGTTTGCTTTGGCTCGGTCACGCGCAGCGGAACAATCCAGGCATCAGCCTTTTTGGTCACGATCAGGTATTCCGTGACAATCGCCACGAAATTCCCGCTGCCGCTGTACGATGTCCGATTGGATACCATGTTGTGCTGCGCCTTCACGACGAATGCATCAGGAGTTCCGTACCAGCGCATGTCGCGTTGGATCGGATAAAGCGCCCCTTTCCTTCTCACGTCACCAACCAGCACGGCCAGTCGCCCGCCGCGCTTTAGGGTTTCGTAGATACGAAAGGTTGCCTCATTCAACGCCTTGAGGAACTCGCCGTAATCCTGGATGAGTGAGAGGTCGCCAGGATTGCCAGCACCACCCCACTGACCACCAGGCCCCGAATACTGGATGATGTTCCAGTATGGCGGGTGCCAGAAGGCCATATCAAACCCGGAGTATGGCGGTTCGTCCACCAGGACGTTGTACCCTTGCGCCAGGTCGCTGAAAAAGCCAGGGACTTTCATGGATTGCGCCACATCCCGGCTCGTTCCAGACCCGATGGCCGGGTCATAGAAGAGACGGGGCTTGTAGTGCTGGATCAGGTCACTGACGAGGTGGGGTGAGCAGTTGCCCCGAAAATCGGAGCGCCCGCCCTCGCCCCGATTGGGGTAAGAAACCAGGCTGGTGAGCGTCATGCCGTCACCTCGGTTTCAACCCAGGCCGTGCGCTTCAACCACTCCAGGTTGATCCGCATCCGGCATTTCAGCCGGAACGCAGCAAACTGGAGGGCTTCGCGGGGAATAAAGTCCCGCTCATCAAGCAGGATTTTCAGCCCTCGCAGGTATTCAGCCAGGCGGGTTTCGTCGGGCAGCGCGAGCGCGGTGCCCCCAGACGGGATGCCGGCCTTTTCAAAGACCGGGGTCAGTTCAACGCCCACGATCTGCATATCCACCAGCGTCAGCGGCCAGGTAAATGGCGCCAGGCCCAGGATGGCGCAAATGCGGCGAGCCGCTGCATTTTCCATCCAGGCCAGGGTCGTCCAGAGTTCCTGGTCGGTAATTTTTCCCACCTGGCGATCTAAAATCACCCGGGCGGGATGATACTGGTATCCTCTACCTTTCATGTTTCTTCCCATGTTTCCTCCTTTTTCTATTGAATTGGTTTCTTCGTTAGCCCTGCATGTGCAGGGCATCCGACTCAGTTAAAAATCAAGCCGGCAGGCCGTCGCTCTTGATCCTTTGACGGACTCAAGAAACTGGCAGGACGATGCTTGATTCTTAGATACAGACCACAGGCTCGAACTGTGTGCGCACCGGATGCGATCTGCATACTGTTCTGTTGTGATCGGGTAACAGAACAACAAATTGACACCGCCAACCTCGCGGTCGGCGGTGCGGATTCGATGTCTTGTTTTTACCGCCTGACGGTGATGTCGGTTGGGTGCGCCAGGCCGTAGTCATAGTCCGGGGGCCGGCCAAAGATATAGGACTTTTCGCCCCAGTATCCTTTTCGGTAGCGCCGGACCAGGGCTTCAAACTCCACCTGGTCGCCCGGATTAAGAGGATAAACTGCTTTCAGGTTTTCGTCCTCAACCAGCCAGATGTGTTGGGAGACGAAGCCGTTTGTCTCCTTATCCCGGACCTGTGAGAAAAGGAGGGTCACAAGGCTGGCGTCAGGCTCGTGGGGAATGGGCGGCCTTCTGCCGTATTTCTCAAACCTGGCCACAAAACGCCGCCTCTCGGACTCATAATTCACCAGCGATTTGCGTTTATTTTTTCGCATAAGCCTCACTTTCTGAAACAACAGGAGGGCTTATCAGGCCCTCCTGTATGTCTCTAAAAAGGTTTAGAAATCGTCGCCGCAGTCATCCCCACCGCCACCGCCGTTCACCCGGTCCTCGTACCCGGCTTCCAGGTAGGCGTCAGCCGAACATTCCGGGCATTTGCAGTCCCGGCGGTGTTCCAGAATTTCGGCGGTCTGGTCGGAGGTCTCGGTGTAGCGGCTCCCATTCGGGAACTCACCGTCAGGGAACTCCGGTGACTCGCGTTGCTGGGGTCCGTACTTTTCCAGCAGTTCGGGAATTTGATCCCCGATTGCTGCTCGAATCGCCATTTCCCACAAGTCGTTATCAGTCGCGCATTCAAGCGCACATTCGATTTTTTCCAATAGGTATTCCAATTCTTCATTCGGAACATCCAGTGGATTGAGGCCCTCTTTGGCAAGGAACATCATCACCTGTTCTGACAACGATTCCCAGGACAATGTAACTAATGGAGCTTTGAGATCGCGCCCCGTTGCAGTCACCTTTTCCTCAAAGGCTTTCACGGATGCCGCCATCTCAAACTCGGCGGCCTCGAAAATGCTTTCATCGTAATATGGATTACTCATTATTTTTCCTCCTTCTTTAGCAAAATTTCCAGCGCAACCTGGATTTCTTCAGGCGCGCCTTCAATGGTGATCACGCCGTTTTTCACGGCATGGATATAGTCTTTCTCGTGATATGCGCCTTCGTCCGCATCCCGCTCACCAAAGAGCCAGAACGTGTAGTGCGCGTATTCGATGGGATCATCGGGGAGCAGGTCATACTTCCAGCACTCCTCAAAGGTCAGCGGTTGGGAATACTGCGCCCAACCGAAAACCGAGAGGGTAAAGCCGGCGCCCACCTGCTCGTCCCGAAATTGGTACCCTGACTGGAAGGCCGTGTAGTCTTTGGGCACGGCGTCCCAGCCGGGGCGAGCACACATCCAGTATTTAGGCATTGCTGCCCTCTGGTTGATGTTCCATAAAAATTGCGGGCAGGGACTGTCGCCTTTAGGCGGCAGAGGAAGCCCGCTTCCTCCTTTCTTTTCTATATGATTTGATTTTGTTTACAATAACCAGTACAATAGTTCTATGATCCGCACTTTCAAGTATCTCCTGCGCCCTTCTTCCCAACAGGCTCAGGCTTTGGACTTCCTTTTGTGGCAGTCCCGCCTGGTCTATAACGCTGCTTTGGAGCAGCGAATTGCCACCTATCAGGAATCGGGCAAAGGGATCAATTATGCGGCTCAGTGGACGCATTTTCGAGATTTGCGCCGGGAGAACCCCGATACGCTTGGTCGGGTCAACGCCACCAGCCTCCAACAATTGCTTCGCCGTCTCGATAAAGCCTTTGCCTCTTTCTTCCGCCGAGTCAAGGCCGGAGACACCCCCGGCTTTCCCCGGTTCAAGGGCCAACGCCGCTTCAAAAGTATCGAATTTACCTACGGTGACGGTTGCAAGCTGCGCCAGGATCGCAATGGACGGATGAGCTTTTACATCCAAAACGTCGGTGAGATGCGAATGTGCTATCACCGAGCGATTCCCGTCGAGGCGAAGATTAAGCATGTGATTGTCAAGCAGGTCAATCTGCGCTGGTATGCTTGTCTGATGATCGAGTTGCCCGATCCTGTCAAGACGCGCATCCCTACAAAACAGATGATCGGAATTGACGTGGGGTTGAAATCCCTCGCCGCCCTTTCCACCGGTGAATTGATTGACAACCCCCGCCCTTTGCAGGCCAATCTTGCCAAACTTCGCCGCCTTCAGCGTCATGCTGCCCGTCAGGTCAGGGGCAGTTCCCGCCAGCGTAAGACTTATGCCCAAATCGCTGCACTTCACGAGTTGATCGCCAATCAACGCTGCGACTTCCTTCACAAAACTGCCAATTCCATCGTCAAGCAATTTGACCTGATCGCAATTGAAAACCTTACCCTCGGCTTTATGAACCGTAACAGACATCTTTCCCGCGCTTCCCACGACACCGGGTTTGGACTGTTCCGGCAATACCTTGAATACAAAGCGGAAGAAGCTGGTGTCCAGGTCATTGCCGTGAATCCGTTCAATACATCCCAGGCGTGCAGCCGGTGTGGCTCCATTGTGCCTAAAGGTTTGTCTGTTCGTATTCATTACTGCCAGCATTGCGGTTTGATCCTCGACCGGGATGTGAACGCGGCCCGGAATATTCTGTCTTTGGCTTTACCTAACCCGCTCGGACGGAGCGGTCAGGCGGTAACGTGGGTGGTTTCATCGTGCGTCGCCTGAGAAGCCGCCGCCTTTAGGCGACGGAGATCGTCACCCAGGCCAGCACAATCAGCAGGGGTTTAAGCCCCCACCGAATCTGCTGGTCGAATGAAAAGATGTTTGGGATTCGCAGGATGAACCGCTTCTTCATTGGTCAATCATCCTTGCGAACATAATGTCCCTGCGGGTTGCCTGATTCATTCACCCGCACCTCGATGGGGTTTGGCGCGTTGTGCAAAATCCCCGCTTTTTCAGGGGGTAGATGCAAAATGCGTTGGGCTTCCAACAAGGTCCGTTCCAGGGGGTGTTCCTCATATTCGCTGTATTCGATGCTGCGCGTGACGGGAATTTCGTCCCATTCACGCGTATCACCGAATGTACGGACGCGGATCTCGTAAGTCATGCGCGAGCGCGTGCCATTCCCCAACCGACTGGGAGCAGCCCGATAATGACCTTGCGTTGAATCCACAAGGTTATATCGGACTTCTACAATCCGGTTGTCCTGGGCGGTATCCCGGTCAATGATCCAACTAGCGGCCAGGTTTCCGATGGCAATGCACTCGGTGTCCGTGTGGTCGCCGCAGTATAGGTTATAAGAAACGGGAATTTCTTCCCATCTCTGTTTGTCGTTCTGCCGGCGAACTCGGATTTGGATCTTCGCCGGCCATTCGGCTGCGCCGACGATGTTCATTCGAAGATGCCACAGGTTTCCATGCTTAGGGTTATCTGGATTACTCCAGTCACCCATCAGCCGGTCCACTTCCTGCCGGACGCGAACTTCGGCAAGGAATACCAGTTTGTTCGGTTCGTTGGGCACCAGCGCCGGCTGGTATGCGTAAAGCATTCCAACCTCCGGGTCCCAGGAGACGCGCCAACTTGGTTGTCCGGGGCGTCCATTCATAGTCCAGTGATAGCCGAAATCCACCTCTGTGTGTTTAGGCATTGTTATTACCTCCTTGTTTTAGTTTTTTACGACAGGCCGGGCAGGTTACTGCATCCAGCCCTTCATCTGTTTCAATCCAGCCCACCGAGAGCCGGCCTGGTCGCTTCCCGCAAAGTGCAGGATTGAGCCAGTCGCCCCAATGACCGTCGGAGAATACCGCATGAATCACACGCCCCGACTGGTCGGAGCCGGTGCGACACCGCCCGGACAACCGGGCGGGTCGGTATTCGCTGACAGGTGCAGGATGTGGGGGATCGGGTTCAACGGCCTTTTCTGCTGGTGCATCGGCTTCAACGCCGGTTTCGGCCAGCAGATATTCGAGAACAGATTTGAAGTCCATCCCCCCCTCCTAGATGAGCGGGAAGTGGACACCTTCTTCCTCTACCAGCCGTTCCAGCCGCTTGCAGAAGTTGATGGCGTTCTCGTTGCGGGGGTCGGTTGGGCACGGCATCGCCGCACACAACTTTGAGATATGGACCATGACCGCAACGAAAGCCCGCACCACGCTTTGCTGCAAGGTACGGTGTCGTTCCAGCAGCGCTTTCGCCAGGCGCAGGTTGAAGTCTCCCACCCCGTATTGGTTGTACACATTCGCCAAAATCCCGGCCAGGTGTTCAGGCTGGAAGTTTGAGCCATGCGTGAGGGCGTACACGGAGATTTCCGTGCCGTCCTCGAGAATGATTTTATGGCTATCAATTTCAGGCATTTCTTGTATTCTCCTTCTTATTTTTGTAAAGCTCCCCGCCCGGTAAAGGGCAGGGAGCGTGTTCTAGTCAGTTTCTTCGTGCTGGTGTGTACCTTCAATGGCTTCGATCAATTCGATAGCCACTCCCCGGACCCGCTCCATGCAGCCCAGGATATCCTCTTTCCCGGCCTGCCAGAGCGCCAGGTAATTTGCGCTGGCAGAGGAGAGGATACCGAAATGCTGGCAGACGACATGCGCCGCTGCATCCGCTTCGATTTCCCGCTGCTGCCGGGTGGTTTGCTCCCGGACTTCGGGTTTGCAATGCGCATACAGTTCGTGCGCCAGTTCATGCACGAATGTATGGCTGCCCGATTGGGGCAGTAGTTGGATCTTCCCGCCAAAGGAACGGCCTTCAGCGCCGTCCATGTCATCCACGATTTCAACGGTAATTCCCCGGCTTTGGGCAAACGCCGTAAGGCGCTGCTCAAAGTCAAGGTCTTTGGCGCGTTCCCGCCATTCGGGTTCATCCGGTAAAGGATCACCCTCGGTTTGGGATACATCAAAGACGTACACCGTCGTAAAGTAGATGCGCCGGCGGGGAGCCGGCTGATCGCCTTCTTCGCTCGAAAGGGTACTCAGGAGAACCGTGCCTCCTTCGTAAGTCCGTTCACCACCTTCTTTGGAGTCTTCATCATCTTTTTCTTTCGGCTTGTAAATTCGGGGGGCCAGGATAGCGATACCCTTTTCCCCTTTCTTTACACGCCGATTGAATTTCTGCTGCCAGGTCCGGTAGCCGGCGACCAGGGTCGCTTCCGGCTTTTGGAGCCAGATGAGAATCTGGTTGTGCAGGCTGTATCGGTGAAACTGACTGACCGTTTTGAAGTAACGAGCCAGCGTTTCACTCGCCCGGACTTCATCGGTTTCAGCAGCCAGCGCAGCAATGGCGTCCGTGATGGACTGCATCAGCGCATTGCGCTTATCCTCAGCCTGCTGCTGCCAGTCGCCTGTTTCTTTTGATCGAGATTTCCAGCCCTTCTTGGGCTGGGTCATGGTGGTCGTTGCGGCCATTGCGGTCATAGATAATTCTTTGCGGCAGAAACCACTCCGCTTCAGCGGGTGGAGGAGCCGCACTCCTTTCTTGTGTATTCAAAATGATCTGCTCGTTGTACTATCCGACAGCCGCGATGGGACACATTGGCATTGCCAATTTGGAACCATCCACTCGCCCGGACAACGACACGCCCATAATGGACGCCAGCATATTTCCCTTTCGGCACTCTCGCTTCCACTATGTCGCCTGTCTTGAAGCCATATATCCGGCCAGACTTCTTCGCCGATGTACGGGGGAAGCCATACTTATCCACCAAGCACATCTGACGCCGGCCATGCCCGCAGGACTTTATTCCCAGGGCAGTCAGGTTGTTTGGGACAAACACTTTTTCTCCTGTCCGACCGACACAGGCGGCATCCATCCAGTGTGTCTTGGGCAATCCCTGATGCACACGGTTGTACTTCGTGCGCCCGCCTGTACCACATTCCACCGGCAAGCCGATTTGTGCCAGTCTGCGCCATAACTCCCAGCGCGTTGCGTTGACCGCAGCCGCGTCTTTCAGGGGGAGTCGGGCGGCACTTTGGATGTTGGGATGTCCATACTCCGCTGCGGTTTGGCGGCCTTTTCTCATATTGCACTCCCGACACGCCAGCGTCAGGTTGCTCACTCGATTCGTGCCACCCCTGGTGTGGGGTATGATATGCTCCACTTCCAGCGGGGTGTCGGTTTTGCCGCAATATGCGCATTTCCGGCCCCACTTCTCCAGCAGATATTCCCGGACTTCATATCCGGCCAGTTCGCCTTGCTGATATTCCACTCCGCTTATTTCGGGGTTCTGCATGGACTGTGTGTCAAACTTCACCAGTTCCAGCGAGATCGCCGTTACAACTGCGCAGCGGAGCAGGCGTTTGACCCAGGTTTGGACGTTGGACAGGCGACTTTCCAGACTCGGCGGCTGCCACCCTTCCTTCCTCCGGCGGTTGTTGAACCGCGCTGGACGGTAGCGACAGTGGCGGTGTCTCCGCCCTCGTCGGATGGCCCGGCGGGATAGCAGGGCGTCACGAATGACCTGACCCCGATGGGTGATCTCTCCGGCCCATACCACCTTGCCGTCTCCCTCACGCACCACCGCCAGGCCGGTCGTTTTGCTCCCTGGATCAATTTTGACCCGGTGTTCATGCACGACCGATTCGGCCTGGGTTCGATCCGTCAGGATGATGGTGAAGGGGTGGCGGCGTATTACTGCCGCACGGCCCTCGCTCAACATCTGCCGCGCCCGCGCCGGGTGGCACGGGTCAAGGGGTTTCCGGTCTTTGTCCAGAACAAACACATACTGCATTGTTTTTCTCCTTTCTCATTACGAGTGTTCTCCCCTTTCGGGGGTAAAGTTCGCCTCGCCAATGTTATTGGACAGTACACCGGACAAGCACTTCGCTAGACCCTCGCGATGTTTAACTTGCCCGTTGCAGAGGTTGGGACTGGCTGAATACATCCCAACGTGTGTTCTTCAACTTTCCCAATAACGTAGCCCGATATTCGGGCTTAGGCTGGTCAACCTGGGCTTGTGGCGTCTCCGCTACAAGCCACCTGCTTTAGCAGGTGGTCGTTGACCGGGGTCCACAGGCTGGCCGCAGACATCACACAGAATCCCCGTAACCGGGTGCGGTTCTGAACGGCTCCAGGATTACGGATGCGGAGACAGGCACCGGTGACACGTTGAAACCGGGGTGAATACCTCCGTTTTCGTCGCAGGGCCAGACATCAACCACATGTGATGATGATCGCACACCGTTAACTGCCGGGATGCAGCACCCGTAGCGGGGATTTTCCCCATCATAAGGCTGCTGCATACGGTAGATCAGCGTGACGCTCAAATACCGCTTTTCAGGCTGCTTTTCGGGTGCATCAGCAACCGGATCGCCAATGGTTGCGGCGAGAACTTTCATCGTCGCCGGCCCGGTGAGCCGCTTGCCGGCTTCATCACAGGGCTGGATTTCCACTTCCATACCAGGGATGTAAAGCCCGCTTTGCAGCGGGATACCATATGCTTTTGTTTTTCCGCTTTTTCCGCGATAGACCAGCTTGCTGCTGATAAACCGCTTTTGATCAGTCATTGTTTCCTCCTTTTATTTTTTAGTTTCGTAATCTCCCTGCCCTTTACCGGGCGGGGAGATTACGAATTACGAGATTTCTCCCCTTTCGGGGGTAAAGTTCGCCTCGCCAATGTTATGGGTCAGTACACCGGACGAGCACTTCGCTAGACCCTCGCGATGTTTAACTCGCCCGTTGCAGAGGTTGGGACTGGCGAATACATCCCAACGTGCGTTCTTCAACTTTCCCAATAACGTAGCCTGTAAACCAGGCTTAGGCTGGTCAACCTGGGCTTGTGGCTTTTCGCTACAAGCCACCTGCTTTAGCAGGGGGTCGTTGACCCTTGCTGTCAAGGAATTTGACCTAGAAGGGAATATCTTCGTCGTCAGTGACGGCGGGGGAATGCGGTTCGGCAGGAGCGCCATCATCGGCGTCGTTGCGATCACCCCGGCTGTCGAGGAATTTCACCTCGGCAGCGGTGATCTCAAAGGACGCGCCGGCGCTGCCGTCGTTGCGCTTAAACACTTTGGGACCGCCGGTGGCGGGATCGATCACCACCGGCCCTCAACCCAGCACCTTGCTCCCTTTGTGCAAGTACTGGTTGCAGGCTTCAGCCATCTTGCCCCACACACTGACTTTGAACCAGGTAGTTTCCTTCTTCTGCGAGCCGTCTGCACCCGGATAGGTGCGGGTGGTGGCAATTGAGAAGTTGGTGACCGCCTGCCCGGAATTTGTATACCGCATTTCAGGATCGCGACCAAGATGACCGATGACTGTTACTTTTTGAAACATATTTTTTCTCCTTTACTTCAATCAAAATTGGGTTTGCAATTGAGCCGCTTTTTCAACGTTCCAGCGTTCCCAGGCCGCAGAGTGTTCCTCTTTGGCCTGGGGATGAACGCTTAAAAGCGGAGTGGTTGATTTACGTTATGCAGGATGGGCCGCAATCCAATCCCGCAAATCCTGTTTGCTGGCCGGCACCTTGCCTTCGGCGCTGAAGTAGCGCTCAAAGGCTTTCTTTTCGGCGGCAGTTTTTGCTTCGTCGTCGCCACCACCAAGCGAAGTCCCATCCCCGTACTTGTCAGGGAGGAACCCCAGGGATGCCAGGGCTTGATCAGCCGTCATCGTTGGGGCGGCAGCAGGAGCCGGATGGCCGTTGCCGTTGGTGTGTCCGTTGCCGTTGGCCGGCGCAGTGCCGCGTTCAAAGCGCACAAAAATGCGCTTCGGGACCTTGTAGGTCTTTTTCTCGGCGGCGGCAGCAGCAGCTTCGGCTTCGTCATACTTGGGGTTTGTCTTATAGACAAGCTGAACCCCACCACGAAGCCGAAGCTGC
>Ga0208196_1001370_pt1 | contig 26564 bp, 24 predicted proteins | sample AD_JPNNA7_MetaG_FD_184443 | JGI IMG/M metagenome (GOLD analysis project Ga0208196, IMG submission 184443) | Active sludge microbial communities of municipal wastewater-treating anaerobic digesters from Japan - AD_JPNNA7_MetaG (SPAdes) (version 2) | ecosystem: Engineered > Bioreactor > Anaerobic...
TTAAAACATATCCATTGCCTGCAATAAATCCGTAATTTTCATTTAGGAATTCTAACCACCAGTAATCACTTGTATAACCAGGTGTAAAAATTCTTTGCCAGCTTTGCCCTCCATCGGTTGTTTTTATTAGGGAATTAACATTTCCACAAGCCCAACCAAGAGTATCGTTTAACATTTGTAATCCCCACATATCTCCCGTAACATCGCTTGTTATTTGTGTAAAAGTTTCTCCTGCATTTGTTGAGCGAAGTATCAGTCCATCAAACCCACTGGCTATCACTATCTGTCCATTAAAGCTTCTAACCTTTAGTATAGGTTTTGTTGTATTTGTCTGAATAACAGTCCAGCTTTGCCCTCCGTCAGTAGATTTTATCAATGCACCTAAATTACCAACTGCCCAACCTGTATCTTTATTTACAAACTGAATTCCAAAATAATCTACTCTTGGTACTTTGGGGTTTAGTTCCGTCCATACGCCTGTGCTTTGTAAAGGAAACAGACTTCTCTTTTCTTCACTTAAATTTTTGCCAAAGTATTTTTCATCATAACTCTGATAACCTTCTTGCAAAGCTATGCCTCTGCGGTATTGGGTTGGCTTAGTTGTATCGGTTAAACTGTTGTAATAATTACTTAAAGCAATGTTGTTTGTGTTTTGAGGAAATATATTATGGGTAAGTGAGTTTAATAAAAGAAGCAGTATAAGAAATTGTCTTTTGCTTGAAAGAGAAAAATTAAGAAAGAATAAACTTTTTTTAATAGTTTTCATAGCAATCTTCTCCTATGTTTTATTCTAACAAATATTACGCCTAAAATATGTTTTAAAATTATGCTAAATATAAAACCTTAGCAAATAGTGTCGGGTTAAATGTATTATGCTAAGTAAGATTAACAGGTAAAGAAAAGAAAGTAGAATTTTTTATGATGGAAGTAATCTAGATATGTACAAATAAAAAACCCCGATACATCGGGGTCTATCACATCTAAAAAACTATTATTTCTTTTTGCTGTATTTTTTATTGAATTTTTCAACTCTACCGGCAGTATCAACTAATTTCTGCTTACCTGTAAAAAACGGATGTGAACCGCTTGATATATCCAGTTTAACCAGTGGATATGTTTTCCCATCAGTCCATTCAATCGTATCGTTTGTTTTAATCGTTGATCTGGTTAAAATAGCAAAATCACAAGATGCATCTTGAAATACAACTGGTTTATATTCCGGGTGAATTCCTGGTTTCATATTATTCCTAATTATTTGGTTTTCAAAAATTCAGGCTGTAAATATATAGGTTTAAGCTAAATTATCCAATAAACATTTCAAGGCATTTTATCTGATTTTTGTTCATTTTCAGCCTCTTTTTTAATAGTTGCTTTCTTAAGTTGCTGAACTTCCTGCTTTTCCTGTGTGGATAAACTACGCTGCATAAAGTTTAAGTTTTTTTTGCTTATTTCCTCCGGATTTACATTAACTGGCGCGGGGACAAAATTCTCATCCATTTTCCGAACTTCATCAGACTGATTGCTATCAGTAGTTATTTTTTCACTAAAAGATTCATTACTAATTATCCCTCTATCAGTACCAAGCATCTCGTGAGTTTTTACTTTTACACCTTCATCCTGCTTGTCGTTAGCATTTTCTTTAACTGATTTTTGTCTGATAGCTTTTTGTTCAGGTTTAGTTTCTTTATTAAGTTCTACAATTTCATTCTGAAGGCTAACATCATCCATCGTTTCAGTTATAAAAACATTCTCTCTCAGTCGTGGTTCAATATTCAAGGGATCTTCTATAACCTCTGAGTTCCCATCAACTATAAAAAAAACAATAATTGCAGATGCCAAAGCAACCGCTGCCGGAACAAGCTTTGGCGGTGTAAAAAGATTTTCCCATAAGCTTTTTTTCTTATCCTTGTCAGATGAATTTATTTTTCTCAACAACTCTGTTTCAAAGTTTTTTGGAGCTTCAACTTTGGGCAGATTTTTTAAATCTTCTAATAGCTTTTTATTTATATTTTCGTCGTTCATTTCAATCTAATCCTTGTAAATATCTTTAAGATATTTTTGTAGTTCCGCTCTGCCACGATTGATTCGTGATTTAACGGTTCCTATTTCAATTTGCATAATTTCTGAAATTTCCTCATAAGATAATTCTTGTATATCTCTTAAAATAACAGCTTCACGATAAGTATCTCTTATCTTTAATAATGCTTTCTGAATAATTTCACTTTTCATTTTCATATCAGTTTGAACATCCGGTCTGTAAGCTTCATCAGGAATATCAAATGTCTTCTTTTCTTCACCGTAACTGTTGATGGAAAAGAAATTTCTCCTGCGCTTCCGCTGATATTCGGTGCGGGCAAGATTACCTGCAATTGTATAAATCCAGGTTGAAAATTTTGCCAAAGAACTGTAATTATCTTTATACCTGTAAACTTTTATAAACGTATCCTGAACTACATCAACACAGCTATCATAATCTCCAAGAAATCTATAAACATAATTTATTAACGGATTTTTAAATCTGCTTACCAGAATCTCAAATAACTTTTCATTCCCGCTGCTCTGGAATTCAAGTATAAGTTCTTCATCAGTTAAATCGTTTAAATTTCTTTCCACCAGATAGCTTTTACTTGATTATTATAAATTTTGTTTCAATTTCCATTTAAAAATTACTAAAAAGGTTTGAACTATTACACGTTTTACAGATTTTCTTAATCAGGGATTATTTCTGCAATTAATAGTGTTATTAGTGTATAATCATCAATTGATGTGGTTTTTAAAGAAATATCTGCTTTGAGTAATGCAGAAAAAACTTCTGCAAGTTGTTTGTTTGAATATAATTTGCGTGCATTATGATAGCCTTGCAAATAATACGGATGTGTGCCCAAAATTCTCGCAATCTGATATTCATTTGTATTTGTTGCAGTAAGCTCTGTTAGTCTTGCTAATCCGGTAAAATACTTATTGAGCATAGCGATTATTTGTATTGGTTCGGTGCCGTTTTTTAAAAGATTGTAAGCAACTTTTAAAGCATTGTTCTTATTCTTTTTTGCTATAGCATTCTGTAAATCGAAAATGGTATATTGTTTTAAAGATGTTGATAGACCTCTGATGCTTTCGATTGTTATTTCTTTACTTTCCCCGATATAGAGAATAATTTTTTCCAATTGTGCTTCAAGTGAATTTCTGTTTTCACCTGATATATCCATAAGCAATTGTGCGTTATCATAGGAAATGGTTTTGCCGTATTTATCTGCAGTCGAAATCAGCCACTCAATTAAAGAATTTCCCTTTAATTCTTTTGCTTCAAAAAGATATCCCTCAGTTGCAAGTGTTTTATATGGTTCAGATTCCGGATTACTGATAGAGCCTTCGTGTAAAAAAACAATTACTGAAAAATCAGAAGGCGATTTTAAATAATTTATAAGTTCTTTTTTATCTTTTACTTTTTCGCTTTGTTTAAGAGTGATAAGTTTTTTTTCAGAACCGAAAGGAAATGTTAAAGCCAGTCCGATTATATTAGCAAAGGTTTGATTTTCCCCGTAATAAGTTTCTTTATCAAAATCAGAAGAAATAAAAGGATCTAAAAACTTTTCAATTTCTTTATGTGTTGTTTCAATGCTGTATGAATCTTCTCCAAACAGATAATAAACAGGTAAAATTCTTTTTTGTTTTAACTGTTTTTCAATTTCCTGAATTGTTGGAGCTTTACTTTTTGCCATTGAATGTAAAGAAGATGACACCTGTTTAAAGATGTCATCTTTTCTTATTATTTAATTATCTTTTTTCTATTGTAACGCTTTCCATTACAACATCTTTTAATGGTCTGTCCTGAGGACTCTTTTCAACTTTACCGATTGCCTTAACTACATCCATTCCTTTAATAACTTTACCAAAAACCGTATGATGATTATTCAGCCATGGAGTTGGAACGAGTGTAATAAAGAACTGACTGCCGTTTGTATTCGGACCTGCATTAGCCATTGATAAAATACCTTCGCTATCGTGTTTTAATGTATCAACAAATTCATCATTAAACTTTTTGCCCCAAATACTTTCTCCTCCTCTGCCGGTTCCTGTAGGATCACCGCCCTGAATCATAAAGCCATCAATAACTCTATGGAATATTACGCCGTTGTAATAACCTTTTTTTGCAAGTCCTACAAAGTTTTCAACTGTTTTGGGAGTTGCTTTTTCAAATAATTCTAACTCAATGGTGCCCATATTTGTTTTTATTACTGCTACTGTTAAACTATCTGACATTTTTTTACTATCCTTTTTTTGTGATATTATGTTCGTAGTGAAAACAAGCGAAAGTATAATCGCTGTTAAAAAAAGTTTTTTCATTTAACCTCCTTTATGGTTTTATAACATTTGAATAAAGTAAAATTAAAATCAATATACCAAGAGCTATTCTGTAAAAAATAAAACTAAAAGTTGTGTTCTTTTTCAAAAACTTCAGCAAAAAATCTATTGCAAGATAACCACTAATGCCCGATATCAATGTGGCAATTACCAGGTTAATAGCAATATCAAAATTAATAAAAGCTAAAGATTCTTTTAATTGAAGCAAACCGCTTGCAAGCACAGCAGGTATGCTTAAAAGAAATGAGAATCTTGCAGCAACATCTCGTTTTAATCCCAAAAATAATCCGCCAGTTATAGTAGTGCCTGATCTTGAAGAACCCGGAATCAGAGCTACAGCCTGAGCAATTCCAATCATAATTGAATCAAATAACGTTATATCTTTCATTTCTTTTTTAAATCTAGCCGTTTTTTCTGCAATTGCAAGAATTATTGCCAGCGCAATCAGGCTTATACTTATTACATATAAGTTTTTTGTTAAAGCACTCTCAATTGAGTCTTTAAATAACAAGCCTATAAAAACAATTGGTATTGTTCCGGCAATTATCATCCAGCCAAGTTTGGAATTAAAAGTTTGCTCAGAATATTTTATTCTTTTTTGAAAATTATTTTGGATGAACTCAATAAAAATATTCCACAAATCTTTCCAGAAATAAACCAGAATTGAAATCATTGTCCCAAGCTGGATAATTGCAATAAAAGCCGTCCACTGTTCCGGATGCTCTTCAGAAATCAGACCCATTAATTTTCCGGCAACTGTTAAATGACCTGTGCTGCTAATTGGAAGAAACTCTGTCAGTCCTTGAATCAAACCCAGAACAATAGCATCAATAATACTCAAACATCCTCCTTAAAACTGATAAGAAATTCCAAGTCTTATACCAAAAGACAATGAACTAAAATTTACGTTTCCTATTTTATTTGCGGAAGCATTGCTATCTGGTTTACCAAGTACATCATAGCGTATATCCGCACCAATATGTGCATAAACATCCTGAGCAATGGCAGTATTAGCTGCAGCCCTTAATATAAATCCAAATCCAAAAGATGAGTAATTATAATTATTTGGATCGGCAGGAAGTTTTTCAGTAATTGATAAAAGTCTTACACCTGCACCACCTCCAAATTTAAAATTATATCCCTTGCCCGTTATTACAAAGTTATACAACAACGAGGGCATTATAATAGAATAGCTCAAATCGTAATTGCCTCCGAGCGAACTTCCGTTATAAGAGTTTAATAAATATCCGATTTCCAATTCAAGCTGTGAATTATCAGAAACCATTCTGCCATAAGCCCCTGAAAAATTTACAGCTGAACTAAAGTCACTAAGCTTATCGGTATAATTTGCCTCAAGATAATTTTTTAACTCGGGCACACTAATAAAATCAATTCCCATAGAAGCTCTTACTTCATTTTCTTTTTGAGCCATAGTAACAAACGGAATTGAAATTAATATTAAAACGTAAATTATATTTTTCATACTTCCCTTATTTCAGTTTCAACCACTTTAAATAAATTATCACGATGTTTGTTTATAATAAAGAACATTATAAGCGCAGTGCTGATAAATAAAATATATCCGATTATATGTGTTAAAAAAGCGTACGCTGCACTGATGGTTTCTCCAAAACCAAAAATCAAAACTAATGATGATTTTGCAAGTGTATGATATGAACCAGTACTTCCCGGTGTAGGAAGCATAACCCCGATCGAACTGATGCTCATAATAATCCATCCCATAGCAAATGTAACAGGTTTAATAAGTTGCATATCAAGCATCAACAATCCTGAATAAGAACCATACGCATACAATACTATAAGAGCAATCGTCCAGAAGGTTGTCCAGAAATAATTTTTTGCTCCTTTTAAACTTGCAAAACCCTCAGCCAGCGTTGTAAAAATATAAGCAATTTTTTCTGCAAGTCTTTGTGATATTTTACCGACAAATTTTATTACCAGCTTAGAAAATTTTTCTCTGGCTCGAAGTATAAATACTAGTATAATTATCAAAATCAGTATTCCGGCAGCTATAATATACAGCGATGTAATTAACCAGGGAAATTTTTCTGACAGGCTGACACTTGTAAGAAATAATGCAACAACAACAGACAAACCAAATGAAATAGCATCAATTATTCTTTCAAGAATTACAGTTCCAAACATTGAGGAACGTGACAAACCTTCTAATCTTCCAATCAGAACAGCACGGGTAACTTCACCTAATTTTGGTGTAACACAATTAACTCCGTATCCAATCATCAGAGAACCAAAAAGGTTTTTCATCGATGTATTAGGTTTTACTGAATTTAAAATATATTTCCATCTGACTGCGCGGATATAATGTCCGAGCATATTAACTAATATAAAAACGAAGGTCCAGAAAATATTTGCGCGGGAAACAATTTCAAGCACCTCATTAAAATCAACATCATTAAATGCGATGTATAAAAAAACAAGGGCAAGAATAATCGAGATGCCATAATTTATCAGAGTACCGATTTTGCCAAATCTATTCTTTTTATCTGAGGTCAACTATAGTAGTTCCTTCCGGGACAGTAAATGTAAATAGAGATTCTGATAAATTATTATTGAGCTTATAGTTTGAAAAACTAACTTCCATATTACCCGAAGCCTGATTTATAATAACTGCTTTATCAATCAGGTTATCTTTGTTAATTGTCAGCTTAACATCACCGGTGTTATTTCTCTTTGATTTAGGTTTTAAAATTAATACTGTTTTATTCCCTTCCGATGACAAAGATAAATCACACTCTTTGGGAAAATCATATACGAGATAATTTAGTGATAAAAGACCTGCGCTGTTTTCTTCATAATCACTTATTATCACTTTTTTGTCTTGTTTATTATAGTTCCAGGATGTCTTTCCATCAGCTACAATAATCTGGTTTCCAAACTCCAGACGTAAGTTATTTTCTTTTTTAAAATAAAGCTTTCCGAACAAATTTGATCTGCTATTATTTTTTTGAGTAACATCAGCTTTTAGATCAGTAATTGAATCAAACTTTGTTTGTAATGATTTTAACACTGATTCTGCAGTCTGGCTGAAAGAAACTGTTGAATAAAAAAGCATTATTAAACTTAAAATTATCTTCATTTTCAACTCTAAACTTTTGAGAAAATAGTTTAATGTTTTGACTACAAATTACGCAGAATTGTTTCAAGCTGCTCTTCATTTTCAACAAGAACAGTTCTTGCTTTACTTCCGTCATTCGGACCAACAATTCCGGCTTCTTCAAGCTGATCAACAATTCTTGCGGCGCGTGAATAACCTAATCTTAATCTTCTTTGCAATAAAGAAACAGAACCCTGTTGGTGCCTGACTATTACTTTTGCCGCTTCTTCAAACATTGGATCTAAATCCGATGAAACACCTGTCGAAGATTCCTTTTTCTTATCATATATAGAAGGTAAAAAGTAGGGCTTAGAGTATGCCTGCTGTGAGTAAACAAAACTTGTAATCTTTTCAACTTCGTCAGTAGAGATAAAAGCATTTTGTACACGAATTGGTTTTGGCGAACCTGTTGGAAGAAACAGCATATCACCTCTTCCAAGAAGCTGCTCCGCGCCATTCATATCAAGTATAGTTCTGGAATCAATCTTTGTTGCGACCTGATAAGCAATTCTGGAACTGAAATTTGCTTTTATAACTCCCGTAATAACATTTACTGAAGGACGCTGGGTTGCAAGCACTAAATGAATTCCAACTGCACGAGCCAATTGTGCTAATCTTGTAATTGGTTCTTCTACTTCCTTACCAGCAGTTATCATTAAATCAGCAAGCTCATCAACAACAACAATAATATATGGAATAGGGTGATGCTTAATTGTATCGGTATCGTGCGGTCTTGTTTTAGGATCTTTTACTTTTTTATTGTAATCAACAATGTTACGTACACCAGCTTTTGCAAGTTTATCATATCGTCTTTCCATTTCGTACTCAACGCTCTTTAACATCAAAACAGCATTCTGAGGTTCTGTAATAATTTCCTCATCAAGATCAGGTGTAACTGCTAAATAATGTTTACGCAATTTATTATAAAAAGATAGTTCTATCTTTTTAGGATCAACCATTGCAAACTTAACTTCGGAAGGATGTTTTGTATAAAGCAAACTGCTGATAATCATATTAATACCAACACTTTTCCCGGATCCTGTTGATCCTGCAATCAGCAAGTGTGGCATTTTTGCTAGATCTGCAACATACACATCTCCGCTTATCGTCTTTCCGAGTGCTAGCGGAAGTTCAGCATCAGAATCACCTATTCTGCCAATAACTGAACGAGCATTTACTAACAAAGCTTTTGCATTTGGTATTTCAACACCAATAGCACTTTTACCCGGAATCGGTGCTATGATTCTTATCCCGCGTGCAGCAAGTGCCAGAGCAATATCATTTTCCAAACCAACAATTTTGCTGATCTTTACTCCCGGTGCAGGAACAATTTCATAAAGAGTAACAACAGGACCTGGTGTTACAGAAATATCTTTTATTTCTATATCAAAAAGTTTTAGTTTGTCTTTAAGCAATTCTGCATTACGTGTAAGCTCTTCCTCTGCAACCATATAATCTTCTTCAGATGTTGTATCAAGCAGATCCAGTCCGGGTAATTTATATTCAATTTCCTCTTCCCATTGATCAGGAAGTTTCATTTCTTTTTCAGTTTCTGTCTTTTCTTTCTTTTCGGGAAGTTCACCGGTTTTTACAATATCAACTTTTTTAATTTCATCATTAACCACTTCATTTCCAGGTTCAGGTACAGGCACATCATCTTTCCTGATTATTCTGATATTGGTTTGTTCTTCAGATTCAGTTTTCATTAAATCAGCAGCAGTTAATTCTTCTTTATCGGATTTTTCTTTTTTCTTCTTTTTATCGCTGCTTAATTTTTTAATCTTATCAAGATTTTCTCTTTCTTTTGCATCAGAATTTTCTTTTAATTTCTGAGCTTCTCCATCTTCGCCAACAGAAAAGATATCTTTAAACAGCAGTAAAATGTCTTTTAAATCAATATCTAATGCGAAGATCAGCAAAGTAATAAAACTAAATCCCAACAAAAGAATACTTCCGATTCCGCCAATCAATCCACTAAGAAATTTTCCAAGATGATCACCAATAAATCCGGAAAGTTCATAAGTTGATCCGAATAAATCATAATTAGAGCGCAACACTCCAAAAAATGCTGCAAAGATTATTGTGCTTATTAATAAGAGATTTGAAAAGTGTAACTTGAATTTAAAATCAATGGTTTTAAAAAATGAAATTCCCCATAACATAAGAACTATCGGAATAGTAATAGAGAAATATCCAAACGTAGCCTTAACAAAGAATTTTGCAAAATGTGCACCTGTTACTCCAAGCCAATTTTGTATATCTATTTTTTCATCAAATGATTTTACAAAATCAGCAGGCAAATTAGTAAGGTTAGCCTCATCTATGCGGTCAAAAGTGATTATACTGAAAAAAAGCAGCAGCGAAATGATAATAAGAAATAATCCTAATATCTGCTTCTTATTTTTTGATGTAAAAGTAAAGTAGCTTTTATCAGAGCTGCCTTTAGTGTTTTTTTCTTTTACACTTTTTTTCTTTTTCAGAGCCATTAAATTTTTTATTTAACTAATCAACTTTTAGTTTTTTTAAAACACCATTTGTGTAAAATGGAATAATGTCTAATATACTGGTTTGGCTACAATAGTCAAGATCTGCTTCAAATCCATTTTCTAAAAGAATTTTCCCATGATCAGATTCACGCATCATTTTAGTGAGATTGTTTTTATATTTTTCATATAAAGTCAAGACTGCAGTACCTGAATCATTTAATGAGATATTTTTTTTCACTTCTTTGATTTTAGAGATTAACATCCCGGCACAAACAGAGTCTTCAATAGAAAAATAATTATTCCTGCCCGCACAAATAATTTCAATATCAGTATCAAATGCTGTTAAATGCTTGGCTACAGCATCTATATTTATAAATGAGCAAGTATAAAGATTTTCAGAATATTTTGTTTTAACTATTGCTTTGCTTCCGTTGGTAGTAAAAAAAACAATCGACTTGCCTTCAACAACTTCTTTTGTATATTCAAAAGGCGAGTTCCCCAGTGCAAAGCCTTCTATTTTTTTTGTGTTTCTTTCACCGCCGAGCAAAGTCTGTCCGCCAAATATTCCGCCCGATACTTTAACAGCAAATTCAACCGATGCAACAGGTATAATTTCTTTCGCTCCATTATTAATTGCAGTTGCAATTGTTGATGTTGCACGAAGTACATCTATTACAACAGTAGTTTTACCTGTAAAATAGAGTTCGTCAACAATAACAGATGAAAGAAAAACATTTAACTTCATATCAAAAACTATCTTTTTACAAACGGAAGTTTAACTACTTTAGCCGGAATTTCTTTTCCGCGTATTAAAAAGTTTACATCAGCTCCAATTTCAGAAAATTTTGTTTCAACATAACCTAATGCAATCGGTTTATCAAGCATAGGACTTACTGTTCCACTTGTTACTGTACCGATTTTATTATTATTTACTGAAATATCATAACCATGTCTTGGAAAAGTTTTTTCATCAGACATTATTGCAACAAGTTTCCTTTTTAACCCGCTTTCTTTAATCTTAACCAAAGCATCTTTTCCTATAAAATTCTGTTTAGAAAGTTTTGTTATCCATCCCAAGCCAGCTTCCAACGGATTAGTAGTTTGGTCAATATCATTACCATATAAACAAAAACCCATTTCTAATCTTAATGTATCTCTTGCTGCCAATCCAACCGGCTGTATATCGAATTCTTTTCCTGCTTCAAAAATTTTATTCCAAAGATTCTCTGCAACTTTTTCATCGCCTTTAAAATAAAGCTCATAACCAACTTCGCCTGTATAACCTGTTCTGGATAATATCATATCAACACCTGCCATATTTAATTTTGTGAAATGATAATATTCCATATCAATCTGTGCATCAGTTAATTTCTGCAGCGTCTTTAGTGAATTAGGACCCTGAACAGCAAGCAATGAATAATCATCGCTTTCATTTCTCAGTTCAACACCAAACTGATTATGCTTCTGCATCCACTCAAAATCCTTTTCGATATTTGATGCGTTTATAACAAGCAGAAATTCATCATCAGCAATTTTATAAACAAGCAGATCATCAACTATACCGCCATCTTCATAACACATTGCAGTATATTGCACTCTGCCGGTTTGTAATTTTGAAGTATCATTTACAGCTATGTGCTGTACAAAATCTAATGCTTTTTCTCCTTTTACAAAAACTTCGCCCATATGTGATACATCAAAAACACCGACGGAATTTCTTACGGTTTTATGTTCAGCGATTATTGATGAATATTGAATCGGCATTTCGAATCCTGCAAATTCAACTAATTTGGCTCCCAGTTTCTTATGAATATTATAAAAATTTGTTCTTTTCATTTTATCATTCCATGATATTATTTAAAATTATTTTTTTTGAGATTTATTCCAATCACTTAAAAACTTTTCCAGACCTATATCAGTTAAAGGGTGATTGAACAATCTATTAATAACAGAAAAAGGTATTGTGCACACATCAGCGCCTATTAAAGCAGCTTCAACAACGTGTAAAGGATGTCTGATACTTGCAACAAGAACTTCGGTTTTATAATTATAATTTTTATAGATCTGAACTATCTGTGAAATTAATTCCATTCCATCATGACTGATATCATCAAGTCTGCCAACAAAAGGACTGATATATGTTGCCCCTGCTTTTGCTGCAAGCAGCGCCTGCGTTGGTGAAAAACAAAGTGTAACATTGGTTTTAATATTTTCTGAAGATAATGTGCGAACAGCTTTTAATCCTTCTTTTATCAGCGGCACTTTTATTACAATGTTATGATGAATATTTGCAAGCTCGCGAGCTTCTTTTAAAATTCCATCATAATCTGTTGAAATAACCTCTGCACTTACGGGACCATCAACCACTGCAAGAATTTCTCCAAGCAGTTTCCTGAAATCTTTTCCTTCTTTAGAAACAAGGGACGGATTAGTAGTAACACCGTCCAGAACACCAAGTGCTGCTGCTTCTTTAATCTCATCTAAGTTAGCTGTATCGATAAAAAATTTCATACTTATTCTCCTTTTTATTTATTTAAATTTTTCAGTTAAATCCACACCAGTTCTTTTGGAGAAGAATTTAAACCTGCCTCTCGCGATACTCGAATCTTCTTCAATAGTAAACTTAACTAAAAACTTAAACTGAATTTTGGTAAATTTTTTATTTTGTAATCTCGAAGCGTCTGTAGGATGACATTTTATTATCAGGCTGAATCCGCCAAAATATTTTCTGTATTTCTTTAGCCAATCTTCAATATCATAAACAAGATGGGATTCCTTGGTCATAAATCCTGTGCCGCCGCAAACAGGACAAACATCTTTCATCGCCTGCATAATATTTTGTCTGATTCTTTGCCTTGTAATCTGGACCAATCCAAAATCACTCATTGGCAATACTGAAACTTTAGAGCGATCTCTCCGGAATTCTTTTTTCAACTCATCATAAATCTTTTTACGATTTTTATCTTCTTCAAGATCAATAAAATCAACAACAATAATTCCGCCAATATCTCTTAATCTTAATTGTCTTGCAATTTCGCGTGATGCTTCCAAATCTGTTTTTAAAGAATTCAGTTCCTGTTCTTTACTTTTTGCATAACGCCCGCTGTTAACATCTATAACAACCATTGCTTCGGTATGCTCAATTATAAGATAACCGCCGCTTGGCAACTGAACTCTTCTGCCCATCAACGTTGTAATCTGTTCTTCAATTTTAAACTCATCAAATATTGATGAAGATGATCTGTAAAGTTCAATTTTTTCTAACAGATCGGGCTGAACAAGCTGAACATAATTTTTTATTTGTTTAAAAAGTTTCTTTGAATCAACAAATACTTTGGATACATCAGAAGTCAGTAAATCTCTGATAACACTGTCGGTTGTACTCAAATCCTGATGAACAATTGTCGGAGGCTCTTCACTCTTTGCTGCTGATTCAATATTCTTCCAGGTTTTTACAAGATTTGTAAGATCATCTTTAACAGCATCTTCTGTTTGATCTTTTGCAACTGTTCTTATTATCAGTCCGTAATTAGGCGGAATAATTCCCCGGGCAATATTTCTTAATCTTCTGCGCTCTTTATAATCTGAGATTTTTTTTGAGATGCCAATCTTATTATCAAAAGGAAGCAGAACACAAAATCTACCAGCAATTGATACTGAAGAAGTTACTCGAACACCTTTATTATTAACCGGTTCTTTTGTTATCTGAACAAGTATTTCTTCGCCTTTACGGAGTTTTGGTATTTCGGGCAGAGGAGTTGTCTTTGTTCCGTTACCACCATTTGTTTTTGTTGATTCATCATCGTCTGCATCTTCAACATCAGAATCTTCATCACCAAGCATATGCTGAAATTGCTTTGTTCGCTGCCCGATATCAGAGAAATGAAGGAACGCATCGTGTTTCATCCCGATATCAATAAATGCGGCTCTTATCCCGGGAAGAACTCTTGCGACTCTTCCGAGATAAATATCCCCAACCATTCTTCTGTTTTCGGGATAATCAACAAAAAAGTCGACTAGGTTTCCATCTTCCGTAATGGCAACACGTGTCTGATTGGAAGATGAATTTATTATAATTTCTTTTACCATAATTGGAAAACTCGTTATATGAAATAAAATATTTCAGTATTAAAAACTTTTTAAATTCTAAATTTAACAGAGAAATGCTCTGACTGCGGTATAACCCAAAACAACTTATCATTAAGATTGGCTGAGCTATAAAAATTCTAAAAAAATAGATTAATGCGAGTAGCATTAAACTCCTGTATAAAAATCTTTTTAAATCAGTATCATTCCCATAAAAGCAGGAATCCAAAATCTGTAAAGATGAATTCCCCTTCTTATGGGAATGATATATTATTATTTTTCAGTAACCTGCTGATCTGCCTGCTTATTTTTCTTTGCTTCTCTTTCAGCAGCTTCAATCAACAATTTTTTTCTGCTTAAAGAAAACTTTCCGTTTTCAATCTTCAAAAGCTTTACCTGAAGTTTATCTCCAACTTTCAGATAATCAGATACTTTATTAACGCGTTTAACATCTATTTCTGAAATATGAAGTAATCCTTCTTTGCCAGGTAAAATTTCAACAAATGCACCAAAATCAGCTATCTTGGTTACAACACCATCATAAACTTCTCCAACTTCTGGTGTTGCAGTAAGTTTTTTGATGTAATCTTTTGCTTGTTGTGCGCTTTCTTTATTAGGTGATGCAATATTAACTGTTCCGTCGTCTTCAATATTGATATCAACACCAAATAATCTCTGCATACCCTGAATGGTTTTTCCACCCGGACCAATTACCAGACCAATCTGATCTTGTGCAATAGTCATAGTAATTAATCTTGGAGCGTAAGGTGAAAGCGTTTCTCTTGATTTATCAATTGCTTCGTTCATCTTACCAAGTATATGCATTCTTCCTTCTTTAGCCTGATATAATGCATTCTCCATGATTTCAAAAGATATTCCCTGAATTTTAATATCCATTTGAAAACCAGTAATTCCATCACTTGTACCGGCAACTTTAAAATCCATATCACCAAGATGATCTTCATTGCCGAGGATATCAGAAAGAATTGCGTACTGTTCACCTTCTTTAACTAAGCCCATTGCAATACCGGAAACAGCTTTACTAACCGGAACACCTGCATCCATCATTGCAAGTGAACCTGCACAAACTGTTGCCATTGATGATGAACCATTTGATTCAAGAATATCTGAAATAACTCTAACTGTATATGGAAAAACTTCATCTGCAGGAAAGACCTGCTTTAATGATCTTTCAGCAAGATTTCCATGTCCGATTTCTCTTCTGCCTACACCCGTCATTCTACCAACTTCACCGACACTGAATGGCGGAAAGTTATAGTGCAGCATAAACTTTTTAGTGTATTCCTGCATCAAACCATCAACTGTTTGTTCATCGTTTTTAGTACCAAGCGTAATAGTTGTTAATGATTGAGTTTCACCGCGTGTAAATAATGCTGAGCCGTGAGTTCTTGGTAAATTACCAAGTTCAATTGTTATCGGACGAATCTGTTTTGTGTTTCTTCCATCAAGACGAATTCCTTCTTTAAGAATTCTTCCACGCATAAGATCTTTTTCCATATCGTGAAGAATTTCTCCGATAACTTTTTCCTGTTCTGGATACTTTTCAGCTAAAGATGATTTAACAAACTCAGCAAGCTCACCGTTTTTACTTGCTCTTTCTTCTTTTGAAAGAACAGAATAAACAATTTCCTTAAACTTTGCTTCAGCAAGATCATAAATATCTTTTTTAAGATTTTCATCAATCGCTTGTTCTTCAACAACCCATTTAGTTTTGCCGGCTTCAGATCTAAGCTGATTCTGAAGTTCAACGATCTTTTTAATTTCTGCCTGTGCAAATTTTAAAGCATCTAAAAGATCCTGTTCGCTTACTTCTTTAGATTCACCTTCAACCATCATAATTGAATCTGCTGTACCGGCAACAACAAGTTCTATATCGCTTAACTTAATTTGTTCCTGAGTTGGATTAACAACAAACTCATCGCCCATCCTTCCGATTCTTACCTCTCCCATTGGTCCATCAAACGGGATATCAGAAACTACAAGTGCCGCAGAAGCTCCGCAAGCTGCTAAAACATCCGGGTCATTTTCACCATCATAAGAAAAGACCATTGCAATAATCTGAGTTTCGTTTAAGAATGCTTCGGGAAACAAAGGTCTAATTGGTCTATCGCATAATCTTGCGCTAAGGATTTCTTTTTCAGAAGGTCTTCCTTCTCGTTTAATATAGCCACCGGGAAATTTTCCTGCAGCTGATGTTTTTTCACGATACTCAACCTGTAAAGGAAAAAAATCCTGATCCGGTTTTGATTCTGCTGATGCAACAGCAGTAACAAGCACCATTGTATCACCGTATCTAACCATAACAGAGCCATTAGCCTGTTTTGCATATCTTCCTGTTTCTATTGAAAATAATCTTCCGCCTATTTCAACTTCTTTCTTAACGACCATTTTTTAACCTTACTTTCTAATATTCAATTCTTTAATAATTGTTCTGTAGCGTGATATATCTTTTTTCATTAAATAATCAAGCAGTCTTCTTCTTTTACCAACCATCATCATTAAACCTCTTCTTGAATGATGATCTTTTTTATGTGCATCAAAATGATCTGTTAAATCATTAATTCTTTTTGTTAAAAGAGCAATCTGCACTTCTGATTTGCCTGAGTCTTTATCGTCTTTACCAAATTTTTTAACGATCTCAAGCTTCTCTTCTTTTGTCATTGTATTTATCCTTTATTTTGTTTGTACAATATAATCCCAGAATTAACCGGAATTAATTATTTGATTTATTAAAAACTTTATATCCGTTTTCTTTGTCTTTATTCATTTGTTTAATCAGTTCTTCAGCAGAACTGAATTTCTGTTCGCCGCGTAATCTTTCAACCAGTTCTGTGGTCACTTCAGCTCCATAAATTTCACGATTGAAATCATAAATATAAACTTCGCTTACCAGTTCACCTTCACTGTAAAATGTAGGGCGCTTACCAATACTTAATAAGCCAATATGATTTTCATTTTCAACTTTAACCTTAACTGCATAAACTCCGCTTGCTGGTAAAAGTTTTTCCTGCGATGATAATTTTATATTTGCAGTCGGAAAGCCAAGCTCTCTTCCGCGTTTATCTCCGCCTACAACAACTCCGCTAAACTCATAATTTCTGCCAAGGAGTTTATTTGCACGGGTAATATTTCCTTCGAGCAATGCATTTCTAATTTTTGTGCTACTTACAGCTTCACCATCAACCATAAATGCTTCTGCTTTTGTTACAACAAAGCTTTCTTTATCCCCGATTTTCTTTAATAATTCAGCGTTTCCTCTTCTTCCTTTGCCAAAATGATGATCGTGCCCCAAAACTATTTCCGTCAAACCAATGCCATTTATTAAATAATCATAAATAAAATCTTCTGCACTTAATGATGCAAACTCTTTTGTAAATTTTATAATCAGAAGATTTTCAACTCCAAGTTTCTCAAGAAGTTTTATTTTCTCTATCTGTGTAGTCAGCATTTTTACAGAATTATCATTTCCCAAAATTGTTCTGGGATGAGGATAAAATGTGATCACCACATTTCTGCATCCTCTTTCTTTTGAAGAGCTGACTAACCTGTCAATAATTTTTAAATGACCAGGATGAATTCCATCAAAAGTACCAAGTGTGAGAACAGTATTTTTATTATTCGTTAAGTCTTTAATACTATAAAAAATCTGCATCTAAAATTTCATCACCATAACTTGTTATTAAAATCCTGTCATTCTGTAACAGCAGAAAGACAACTTTTGAAATTATTTCACTTTACGTTAAACAGATCATTTAATCAAACATTATGTCAATCTTTTACTATCATCTTTGAACATTGATGAAAACTCACTCATTTCATAAGCATCATCAACTTTATATTCACCTATTTCAGTTCTTCTCAGTAAACTTAAAACACCACCACAGTCAACTTCATTTCCAAAATCATTTGCAATAACTCTTATATAAGTTCCTTTTGAACAGCTTATTTCAAAATGAATATCAGGCAAATCAATATTCAATATTTCAAAAGAAAATATTTCAACCTGTTTGGGTTTCCGTTCTACTTCTCTGCCTGCTCTGGCAAATTTATAAAGTGCTTTGCCTTTATGTTTAATTGCCGAAAACATCGGCGGAACCTGTTCAATCTTTCCTAAGAACTTATTTCTAACTTCAAGAATTCTTTCTTCAGTCAGATTATCCGGTAACTCTTTCTCTGTTAATTCAGTTGCCAGATCCATTGATGGCGAACTTTTTCCAAGAGTTATAATACCGGAATATTTTTTTCTTTGTTCCTGGTAATCAGAAATTTCTTTTGTCTTTTTACCAGTGCAAATTATCAACAAACCCGTTGCAAGCGGATCAAGCGTACCCGCGTGACCAACTTTCTTAACCTTTGTCAGTCTCCTGATTTTCGCAACAACATCAAACGAAGTCCAGTTTACCGGTTTATCAATCAGTATAACCTGACCGGATAAGTAATCAAGATTCTGAAGATCCTTCGTTTGTTTTGTTATTATCATTTTCGTGAATCTTCTTAATCAGTCCTTCAATCTTCTCAACATAGTCGAGCGTATCATCAATGAAAAATTTCAGCTCAGGAATAAATTTCATTCTTATTCTGTGCGCAAGTTCTGATCTGATATATCCTTTTTTAAAATCAATCTTATCAAGAACAAGTTCACGTTTTTCTTTTTCCAGAACAGATAAATAAATCTTCGCAATTTTTAAGTCAGGGCTAACTCTGACATTTGTAATTGTAACAAACCCCAAATCTGTGTCTGAAAGTTTATGCAGAAAGATTAAACTGATTTCTTCTTTTATTAGTTGTTCAACTTTATCAATTCTGTAAGACATAATTCATCCGGAGTAACTAAAATCAATTAAGAAAGAGTTTTCTTTGTTTCTACAAGTTTAAATGCCTCAATTATATCACCAACTTTCACATCATTGTAATTATCGATATTCAAACCGCATTCGTATCCTGCATCAACTTCTCTTACATCATCTTTAAATCTTCTAAGGTTTCCGATTGATCCTTCGTGAATTACAATCCCATCACGAATCAATCTTATCTTGTTGCTTCGGGCAATTTTACCATCTAAGACATAACATCCGGCAACTGTTCCGGATTTGGGGACTTTAAATGTATCCCTTACTTCAACAGTTGCAGTTACTTCTTCTGAAATTACCGGTGATAATAATCCTTCGAGAGCTGACTTAACTTCGTTTATTGCATCATAAATAATACTGTAAAGTCTGATATCAACTTTTTGATTTTCTGCAAGCTTGCGTGCATTAATGTTTGGTCTTACATGGAAGCCAATAATAATAGCATTAGATGCTGCGGCAAGAAGAACATCGCTTTCAGAAATTCCGCCGACTCCTTTATGAATTACACGAACAACAACTTCCTGATTGCTTAACTTCATCAGTGAATCAGATAAAGCTTCTATAGAACCATCCACATCGCCTTTTACAATAAGCGCAAGTTCTTTAACTCCGCCAATGCTGATCTGTTTAGCAATTTCATCAAGCGTAATATGGTGAACCTGTTTCTGGTCCTGTTCACGTTTTAACTGTTGTCTCTTTAAGCTTATTTCACGTGCTTCACGCTCTGAATCAAGAACGATAAATGTATCTCCAGCCTGCGGAGCTCCTTCAAAACCTAATACCAAAACAGAAACAGACGGAGTTGCTTCGATTACTTTATTTCCCCTTTCATCAAACATAGCTCTTACTTTACCATAATAAATACCTGCAACAAAAGGATCTCCGATTCTTAAAGTTCCTTTTTGAACAAGAATAGTTGCCGTAATACCGCGTCCTTTATCAAGCTCTGCTTCCACAACAACACCGCGGGCAAGTCTGTTTGGATTAGCTTTAAGATCAAGCAATTCAGCCTCGAGCAGAATTTTTTCAAACAATACATCAACATTCAATCCTGTTTTTGCTGAAAGCAGTACGCATTGGTATTTTCCGCCCCAGTCTTCTACAAGTACATTTCTATCAGCCAATTGCTGTTTAATTCTATCAGGGTTAGCACTTGGTTTATCAATTTTATTAATTGCAATAATAATCGGTACTCCTGCAGCCTGTGCGTGATTCAAAGCTTCAACAGTTTGCGGCATCACTGCATCATCAGCGGCAATAACAAGTACAACTATATCAGTTAATTGTGCGCCTCTTGCACGCATTGCAGTAAATGCTTCGTGACCAGGTGTATCAAGAAATGTTATTTGTTTGCCATCACCGATATCAACTCTATATGCACCGATATGCTGAGTTATTCCTCCGGATTCACCGGCAACAACATTAGTCCTTCTGATATAATCAAGCAAAGACGTTTTGCCATGATCAACGTGCCCCATAATTGTTACTACCGGTGGACGCGGCTGAAGATCTTCTTCATAATCTTCAACATCTCTTAATACATCAGCAGTATATTCTTTCTGAAATTCAACTTCAAATCCAAATTCATCGGCAACAAGTGTAATTGTTTCAACATCAAGTCTTTGATTAATTGAAACCATCAATCCAAGACCAATACATTTAGAAATAACTTCACCAACCGGTACTTCCATTAAGTTTGCAAGTTCACTAACAGCGATAAACTCGTTTACTTTAAGAACTTTTGAATCGAGATATCTTTGTTCCTGCAGTCTTTCTTCTTCAGCTTCTCTTTCTTTCCTTTTTTTCTTTCTGACAGCAGCTCTGTTGGTAAGAACAGTATCATCCATACTTAGCATAGTTTGTTTAATTGCTGCTTTTACATCCTTCTCATCAATCTCAAACTTTTTAACCCGTTTTTTCTTTTTAGTAACACTAACTTCTTCAACAGGGGATTCTGCACCGGCTTTCTTTTTCGTTTTAGGTCGTTTCTTTTTCTTTACTGTATCAGATACGGCTTCCTGTGTTTGTTGGGCTTGCTCTTCAGGAACCTGAGATGGTTTTTTACCTGGTTTAACTGTCTGCTTTTTGTCTTTATCCAGATCAATTTTACCAACTACCTTTAAACCGCGTTTTTTACCTGCCTCAATATTGGCAGGGGATTTAAATCGCTCAGTTACAGGAGTTTCGGGTAATGCTTGTGTGTCTTTAACTTCTTCAATTACCGGCGTTGGCTCAACAACTTCTTTAGGTTTGTCCTCAATAACTTCCGGGGTTTCAACAACTTCAACAACTGGTTCAACTGCTACTTCAACAGGAATATCTGTTATTACAATGTCTTTCTCTTCAACCGGCGTGGGCACCTCTTCTTCGGCTTTAATTATCTTTTCTTCTTTTTCTGCTTTATCAGCGCGCTTTTTATGAAACTCCGCTATTTTTTTATAATGCTGTTCAGCTTTTTCAATATCTTTTTTAAAGTATGCATTTATCTCATTTATCATATCCTCTGTCAAGGTTGATTGATGAGATTTGATTTCGTATCCCTTGTTTCTCAGAAATTCAATGAGATTTTCCGATGAGAGATTTATCTCAGCAGCATATTTATATAATCTTATTTTAGGAGCTTTTTTTTCAGACATTTAACGGTTACCTTATTTTGAGCTATTCTTCTTCCTCAAACTGAGATTTAATTAATTCTAATATCTCTTCTATCTTTTCATCATCGAACTCTTCGATTTCTCTTAATTTTTCAGGACCGGCAGTTAATACTTCAATAGCGGTATCATACCTGTGATTGATCAGAATTTCATAAACATCTGCACCAAGTTCTTCCTTAAGATCGATAAGTTCAATATCTTCTTCATATTCTTCAAATGGTTTTTCTTCACGTAATATTTCGATATCATATCCTGTAAGCTTCATAGCAAGACGTATATTAACACCATTTCTTCCAACAATCAGAGAAACCTGATCACTATCGGCAGTAACAATTGCTTTCTTCTCATCTTCATAAAGCTCAATCTTTTTTAGCTTGGCAGGTGCTAAAGCTTTTTGAATAAAAATAATCGGGTCATCTGAATAACTGACAACGTCTATATTTTCATTATTCAGCTCACGTACAATCGCATGAATTCTTACACCCTTCATTCCAACACAAGCACCAACAGCATCTATTCTCTGATCCTGAGATTCAACGGCAATTTTAGCTCTTTCTCCCGGTTCGCGTGCAATCGATTTTATTTCTATAATCCCGTCATAAATTTCAGGAATTTCAATCTCAAATAATCTTCTTAAGAACATATTATCTGCCCTCGAGATTACGATTACAGGACCGCTATTACCTTTTTTTACTTCCTTAACTATAGCTCTTATTGTCTCTCCTTTTTTATATTTTTCAAAAGGAATCTGCTCACTTCTCGGAAGCATTAATTCGTTTTTATTATGATTAACAAGAATATCATTCTTTCTTAACTGATAAATATCTCCGACAACTATTTCACCGAGTAATTCGTTGTACTCATTATAAACTATTTCCTTTTCTAACTCACGTATCTTCTGATTCAAGCTTTGCTTTGCAAGAACAACAAGTCTTCTTCCGAGTGAGGCAAGTTCAATTTTTTCAACATATTCTTCACCAACTTCAAGTTCATCTTCATTTCCTCTTTTATTTACTTCATCAATGCTTATCTGTGTATTAGGGTCTTCTACAACTTCAACTATTTCGCGTTCGAGGAAAATTTCTATATCACCGCGATCCATATTAACAACAACATCAAACTTTGCTTCATCACCGAACTTTTTTCTTACCAGCAAGCCAAAAATTTCCTCGAGAATCCCGCCGAGAACATCTCTATCAATGCCTTTTTCTTTTACCATTTGGGCAAAGGATTCAACAATCTCACTATTCATTTATTATCTCCTCTTACTAAGAAAAACTAATTAATACTTTTGCTTTAATAATCTGATTAAATTTAATTAAAATACTTTTTTCTTTTGTCTGAAAAGTTAATTCATCTCTTTCAACTGAGATTAACTTTCCGGTAAACTTTGTTTCTGATTCTGCTGATTTATAAATCACTTCAAAATTTCTATTGATATGCTTTGGATATTGCTTCAAGAATTTTAATGGTCGGTCAACTCCGGGAGAAGATACTTCGAGCCTGTAAGATTCTTTTAACAGGTTTTCGGAATCAATAATTTCATTAAGCTTACGACTCATCTCTGCAAGATCATCAGCACTTACATTTTTTTCAGCATCAACAAAAACTTCAATAATTCTTTTTCTGTTATCTCCTCTGAGAATAACATCAATTAAAAAATATCCGAGTTTTTCAGCTAAATCGTTCGAAATTTTAATAATATTTTCTTTAATCTTATCCATACAAACAAAAAACGCCCTCAACGGGGCGAATCAGCAGGCGAAAAATAGGATTAATTATTATTACAAACAAGATAATTATAAGCTAAGATATCCCTATGATTTGCCAAATCACTTGTTTTTGAGGGTAAATTAAGGTTTTTCAATTATCTGGGAGTTTAACTGAACCAATTTTTCTTACAATTATCGTTAGTATTCTTTCAGGAAAAACGTCAGCGGACAAAGATTCTTTAAGGAGATATTCCCTCCTCTACAATATCTTATTACAACAGCACATAGATTCTTATGACACCTCATGATCTTAACTGATCCTAATTAAATCAGTCTGATCAGCGCCCTATTATAAAAATCTTTTATTACTAATTTAATCGAAATATCTTCCTTTAACCAGTTATACAGAATTATTTACACAATCGAAGAATTAATTGAAAAAGTGATTTTACTTAACGTGCGCCTTGCTGGGTAAAATCAATTTTAATCTGTTCATTTCAGAATAAGTTATTTTCATTAGTTTTGAATAGTAATTAATTCACTGTTTGATTATTTGCTAACGTATTATGAAAAAACCCGATTTCCGTTCAATCTATAGATTCATATTAACTGTTTTTTTGATAGTTAATGTCAGAATTGAAGCCTCTGAACTCCCGGCGAATAATCTAACTTCTTCAAGCACGATGATCAATTTAAAGCATTGGCAGATCATTAAAGATGCTGAGCCAAATAAACCACTCACATCATTACCAGATTCATTATGGCAAATATTAGATTCTGATGTAGATGAAGATTTATACTCTGTGGGTAATTGGCTTTTGAAAACTGATATTTTAATTACTGATTCTTTAGATGATAAGAGATTAATTGGTTTGTTCCCATTAAACTTTATTACTGCGTATGAGATTTATTGGGATGGAATTAAGATTGGGCAAAATGGAAAGATTGGAATTAATGAAAATGATGAAGTAGCCGGCAATTACAATTTTAATCTCACTTTGCCACTTAATCTTTTAAAGAATGGTAAACATACAATTGTCTTTCGGATTTCAAATCATAATAACTACTCATCGTGGAAATGGTTTTATGGCGATATAGTTATTGGCAAGTATGATTTTCTGTTAGAAAAAATATATCAGCTTTATTATCGGGCATTTTTTATAACAGGAATTTTATTTATTCCATTTCTGTTTAATCTATTTCTTTACCTTGCCAGAAAGCGAAAAATCGAACATTTAATATTTAGCTTAATTTGTCTGATTGTAATAATAGATTCGACAACAATGCTTACTCCAGTTTTAACAGATACACGAACAACGTTTATTAATTGGCAATACTTTGCTTACAACTTAATTACACTTTTATTTACTATTCTATTTCCAATCTTTTTCATCTACCTGTTTTCTTTTCCCAAAAAAATAATAGGATTGATTATAGTAATTACGCTTATCATCTTTTTCTTTTTTACGAACTTTCTTAATGTTTTCGAAGTAATGACTTTAACAGTGCTTATCCTAAGCACTTTAATTACGCTTTGGGCATTGTTTAAAAGAAAGGAAGAAAGCATAGTTATTATTTTGGGAATTATTGCAGCGTGGGCAGCATATTATTTTAATTTCGCTTTTGCCGGATTTGCAACAACAATGGTTGTCTGCACAAGTTTTTCGGTTGCAAGGCAGTTTGCCCGGAAAGAAAAAACTGAAAGAGAAGCCCAGCTTAGATCTGCTCAGTTAGAAACTGAATTGTTAAAAAAGAATATAAATCCTCATTTTGTTTTAAATACTCTAACGTCAGTCATTGTGTGGCTCAGAAAAGATTCTGCAGCAGCAATTAAGCTTATAGTATCACTTGCCGAAGAATTCAGAATGATAAATCAAATTTCTGCTTTAAAACAGATTCCAATTAATCAGGAAATTGATTTGTGTAAGTCTCATCTTAAAATTATGAGCTATCGTAAGGGCGCAAATTATAAGTTTGAAACATTTGATATCGATGAAAAAGAAACTGTACCACCAATGATATTTCACACTCTTGTTGAAAATGGAATAACTCATGGCTATGAAAAAAAGATTGAAGGCACCTTTAAATTACAATCGATAAAAAATGCACAATCAAAAAAATATATTCTTTCTAATGATGGTGATTTTAACCAGGAGGATACAAAGAGATCAACAGGTTTTGGAGTAAAATACATTAAAAGCAGATTGGAGGAAAGTTACCCAGGTAAATGGAATTTTACTTCAAACAAGTGTGCAACAGGATGGGAATCAATAATAGAGGTAAGAAATTGATATGAGAATTTTAATTGTCGAAGATGAACGACCTACTGCTGAAGATATTAAGTTTCTTGTAGAAGAAATTCTGCAAAAAGAAATCACATCTATTCATATAGAAGTTACCCTTGATAGTGCTTTAATTTATCTTAAAGAAAAACCGATTGATGTTTTACTTCTAGATCTGAATCTAAATTCAAAAGATGGATTTCAATTACTTAAACAAGTCGTTAGTCAATCTTTTCATACAATTGTTATTTCGGCAAACATCAACAGGGCAATTGAAGCTTTTGAATACGGAGTTTTAGACTTTATTCCTAAACCTTATAACATTGAAAGACTTAAAGCAGCATTCCAAAGATTGAAATCAAGTCACGCATTAGACGGACATTCGATAAAATATCTTTCTGTTAAAAAAGGATTTGAAATAAAAGTGATTCCTCTTGAAGAAATTAAATATTTTAAATCTGCCAATATTTATACTGAGCTTTATTTGAAGAATGATCAGACAATAATTTATGATAAATCTATTAAGCAGATAATTCCGTTATTGCCTTCAAACTATTATCGCATTCACAAATCCTTTATTGTTGATCGGAATAATGTAGAATCAATCCAGATTCTCGGTGGTGGTAAATACCGGGCTATTCTGAAAAGCGGAGATTGTTTACCTGTTAGTCGTAATAAAATAAATATGTTAAAGAGTATCGGTATTTGAGTTAGATTTATTTTTCATTCCACAACAATTTATTTTTTTAACATTTAAAAATTCTCTTCTTTAGTATATCAAGTGCATTTCACAAGCCCTTAGTGCACTTCACAAGATATTTCCTGACTTGTGACAATTAAAAAAAGAGGCAAAAAAGTTTTGATTATGGCTTAAAAACGTTACTTTTAAAACTGTTAGTCGCACTAATCTGGTCAATATGAGTAAACTACACATTAGAACTACAAAAACCTCGTCAAAAGCCACAGCAGTTCAAG
>Ga0208196_1001373_pt1 | contig 26471 bp, 20 predicted proteins | sample AD_JPNNA7_MetaG_FD_184443 | JGI IMG/M metagenome (GOLD analysis project Ga0208196, IMG submission 184443) | Active sludge microbial communities of municipal wastewater-treating anaerobic digesters from Japan - AD_JPNNA7_MetaG (SPAdes) (version 2) | ecosystem: Engineered > Bioreactor > Anaerobic...
ACATGGTTAGAGTCATCCAATCCACCACCGGAGGCGGTTTTGGTGGCAAGCTCGATGTCACTGTCGAGCTTTTCCTTGCATTAGCAGTGTATTACACAAAAAGACCGGTTATGATGCGCTTTACCCGGGAGGAGAGTTTTGTCTCGAACACAAAAAGGCATCCTCTCTACATCGAGTACAAGACTGGCGCTAAAAAGGACGGATCGATCCAGGCTGTCAAGGTGAACATCATCGGTGATACAGGTCCCTATATCTCCTATGGCGAAACAGTCTGTCTCCGTGTTGCAGTGCATTCAACAGGCCCCTATGAAGTTCCAAATGTTCACGCTGACAGCCGGATGTTTTACACAAATAATCCTGTATGTGGTGCCATGAGAGGCTTCGGAGTGCCACAGCTCGCCTTTGCCCATGAATCACAAATGGATGCAGTAGCTCGTATCCTCAATATGGACCCCCTTGATATCCGGCTGAAGAATGGGCTTAGGAAGGGATCGAGTACGGCAACCTCCCAGATTCTTCATGACAGCGTTGGTTTCATCGACACACTCAAAAAAATAGAGCCTTTCTGGAGAGAGAGAAAAAAATCGAGCCATACAAGCGGATTCGGAATTGGCTGTATGTTTTACGGATGCGGCAATACAGCTATTTCAAATCCTGCTAAATGCCATCTCAGGCTCACTGACGACGGAAAGATCGCCCTCCACTCGGGTGTGTGCGAGATTGGCCAGGGATCAGACACGATACTATGGCAGATTCTCCTTGAAACGCTAAAGATTGATGAAAAAAATGTTGTCCTTGTGCGCGGCGATACCGATACATCTTCAGACGTTGGTTCTACTTCGGCAAGCCGCCAGACCTACATATCCGGTAAAGCGGTGTATGAAGCAGCAAGAAAATTGAATCGTTATCTCGATGAAAAGGGGTATTATCGCGGCAGAAGCCTCGGTGATATCTGTGAAGAAGCGATGACAGAGAACAACGTGATTTTCGATGGATACTTTGATCCCCCGACAACACAACTCGATATGGAAACATCTGAAGGTGCCCCGTATGCCACCTATGCATTCGCAACCCACATGACAGAAGTAGAGGTAGATGATAAAACGGGGGTCTGCCTGGTAAAGAGGGTACACGCTGCTCACGACGTGGGCAAGGCAGTCAACCCGCGACTGGTAAAAGGACAGGTCTATGGTGGGGTGGCCATGGGAATCGGGCTTGCCCTTATGGAGGAATTCATTCCCGGTAAGTCAGAATCACTCGATAACTACTACATGCCTACTTCTATGGATATGCCGGAGATTGAGGTGTTCATCGTAGAGGATGAGGAACCGACAGGACCATTCGGCGCCAAAGGGGTGGGTGAGCCTGCGCTCATACCACAGGCAGCGAGCATTATAAACGGCATACAGGATGCTGTTGGCGTTAAACCCTCGCAACTGCCCTGTCATATAGAGAGATTGAAAAAACTGATTGAAGAGAAGAAGAGTGAAAGGAGGCAGGAGCCATGAGTGTGCTGGTAATAAAGAATATTGGTACAATTTTTACCGGAGATATTGAATCACCCTCCATAGAGGGTCCGGTAGGGATTATCATAGAAGACGGCAAGATCAAGGCGATTGAGAAGGAATCTCCTGTTTTGGCAGACAAAGTCATTGATGCAAATGGAATGACAGTCTGTCCGGGACTCATTGATTCTCATTCTCATCCGGTCTTTGGTGATTTTACACCACGGCAGAGCCAGCTTAACTTTATCGAAAGCAGCCTCCATGGGGGTGTGACAAGCATGATCTCTGCCGGTGAAGTCCACCTGCCGGGCAGACCCACTGATCCGAAGGGAACAAAGGCCCTTGCCCTTCTGGCACAGAAATCATTCGCAAAAGCCCGTCCTGCCGGTGTGAAAGTTTACGGTGGCGCCCTCATTCTTGAAAAGGGTCTCGTAGAAGATGACTTCAAAGAACTTGCAGCAGATGGGGTGTGGCTTGTAGGAGAGATTGGACTTGGCAGTGTAAAGGCAGCACAGGATGCAAAAACAATGGTAGAGTGGGCAAAGAAATATGGAATGAAGGTTATGATGCACGTTGGCGGAACGTCTGTACCCGGCAGTTCAACTGTAACGTGCGAAGACTGCCTTGTAGCAAATCCAACAGTTGCATGCCATCTTAACGGAGGTCCTACAAGCGTGTCTGTTGATGAGGCACGACAGGTGATCGACAAGACTGAATGTGCAATAGAAGTAGTCCACTGCGGAAACCCTTTGACCGCTTTCGAAATAGCCCGCTATATGAAGAACAAAGGGATACTGAATAGACTCATCATTGGAAATGACGCTCCGTCAGGAACAGGAGTGATTCCTCTCGGTATTTGGAGAATGGTCAATTTTGTTTCATCTCTTTGCGGTATCCCAGCAGAGATCGCTATTTGCTGTGCAACAGGAAACACCAAGACTGTATATGGTTTATCTCATGGTATGGTAAAGGTTGGAGACTATGCTGACCTTCAGATAATTGATGCGCCTATGGGCTCAGCAGGAAAGGATGCAAGGGAAGCGATTGAAGTAGGTGACATACCGGGTATAGGCATGGTTCTCATCGATGGGATTGTCAAAACACAGGTTAGCAGAAACACACCGCCGCCGGTGAGGAAAGTAATAGCATAGAGCGTAAGCAGAGGGCATAGGGAAAGTACGGCAACAGAAACTGCAGAATTGCAGCTCTAATCTCTCGGTTCTCACATCTCAGCGAAAGAGGTTTATTATGAAAATAGATATAGAACGATGTAAGGGTTGTGGACTGTGCGAAGAGGTGTGTCCGCTTAATATTATTACCATTAAAGATAAAAAGGTTCTGGTGGGTGGTGGCTGCGTTGAATGTAAAACATGTCAGAAGGTCTGCCCGGAAGGTGTTTTCAGTGTTATAGATAATGACGACAAACCAATGTGCACAAACTGTCCGATCATGTGCAGGATACCAGAAGGAGCTACAGGTGCGTGCTTGCGCTATTACAATGCAAAGGGTGAGATTCTGAGAAAGGGCAGGGTACACACCTACGATGAAGTTCTCAACCTTGTTGGAGCAGATGAAGATTCATTGATACAAAAACCACTGATCACAGGTATTGGCTCAGGTACAACATATCCTGATTTCCGACCTTCCCCATTTATTGTGAAAGGTGTAAGAGACGGGATCGATATAGTTACTGTTGTGACCGAAGCGCCCTTAAGTTACAGCGGGATGAAGCTCAAGATAGACACAGACCTGTACCTTGGCCAGGAGTCAAAAAAGGTCTATATCCGAAGAAAAGGCAAGAGGCACCTGGGTCATCTTTGTACAGAGGAATACGGTTCAAAGATACTTTCTCTTGGGGGAGTAAACATTCTTACATCCAAAGACGGACTTTTCGCAGCAAAGACTTTGTTTGAATTCCTTCAGGGAAAAATAATAAAGGTTGAGGTTGAAGACGGTCCTACCCTGGAACTTGCTCTTGGCAAAGCACCAAAAGTTAACGGTCAATCCGAGGAAAAAATGAGGGTAGGGTGCGGAAGTGCGGTGTCCGGCCTTTTTGCACCGTATATGGAAAAGGCAGCAGACGAAGTTATTGTTCTTGATGGTCACATTACAGGACTTTTCAGCGAACACCCGGCAGGCAGATATCTGAAGAAGAAGCGGTCACCTGTATCCATAAAAGGCCAAAAAAGCACTGACGGAAGGTATTTCCTGGGAAAAGGAACAGGGTGGGGCGGTACCGATATCCAGGAGCCTCTTGATGTAATAAAAGAGATTGATCAGAAGAAATGCAAAGAAGGCATGACCCTCCTTATTACTGAAACCACTGGTTGGCGATATGCTTATTTTCGTATGATAAAGGGTGAATTTAGGGAAGAGCAGCCTGACGATGGAGCTATGGAATTCATAAAGGTTTTAAGAAGTTCCTGCGAAGTGTCAAGAGTAAGCGCAATTTTTGCAGCCGGTGTAGGTGGCTCTGCAAGGGCAGGGGTAACAAAAAATCCAATCAAATTGACAAAAGCAGTCCATGAAGGGAAGGTCTCTGTGACGATCGGTGGTGCAAAGCCTTTTATCTTCCCTGGCGGGGGTATAAACTTCCTTGTTGATGTAGAACAGATCAAATATGGTAGCGTCTATGTTTCACCAACGCCATCATTTATTCTGCCTGTGGAGTACACAATGTCACTCGACACGTTCAAGAGCATTGGCGGCCACATCGATGCTGTTAAGCCGATAGAAGACGTGTTGAAAGAAGTAAAAGATAAAGCAACTTCCTGATCTTTATTATGTTTATAGAAATCGGTCCGGCAAGCCTTGTAGTATATGGTGAAAAAGAGGGTATGCCATACGAATTTGACAGATCCAGGCTTGAGGAAAAGATTCAAAATATTTTGAGAGATATTCGGGAGTATCTGCCGGTGCTGAAACAAAAAGCATATAAGATCAAAAACACGAAACATATGCCTGATGTGGCTCGAAAGATGGTCGAAGCTGTTAAGACAATAGATGAAATGAGCCTGACACCCATGGCAGCCGTTGCTGGCTCTGTCTCAGATGCTCTTAAAGAGCATATCAAAGGCGAAGGGCTTGATATTATTTCTGTAAATAATGGTGGGGACATCTCAGTTTTTGATCGTTATGAAAAAGGGTTGAAAGTCGGTATTGGTGACATTCACACAGGCAGGGCCACTTCTTATACCCTTGACATTAAGGGATTTTCCGATTACGGCCTGGCAACGAGCGGCTTTGGCGGAAGAAGCCTCACATTGGGGCTGGCAGATAGCGTAACAGTAGTTGCGGCAACAGGTGCAGTGGCAGATGCAGCAGCCACGTTTATTTGCAATAATACCAGCATAATTACTAATCAGGTTCGTCGAATAAAGGCGTCCGAGATTGATCCGCTGACAGATATTCCAGAAGAGTATGTTACAGTTGAAATTAATCAGTTATCTGAAGATGATATAAGCGGTTCATTGGAAAAAGGGTTGCAATTGGCTTTCAAGATAAAAATAAAAAAATATATTTATGATGCCATTATCAAACTAAAGGATCATATCGTCACCACGATCAGTGGTGGCTACCCCATTATTTTGGAGGTGCAAAATGGAAATTAGAAAGATTGTCACAGTTGTTGAAGAGGTCTATGGGGAAGGTGAGAAAAAGCTCGATAAGCCAATCCGTAAGGTTGCCACACTTGCAGTGATTAAAAACCCTTATGCAGGAAAGTACCAGGAAGATTTGAACGCCCTTATCGATTACAGCGAAGAGCTTGGAAAAATTATCTCTGATAAAGCAGTTGAAGCACTCGGTAAAGGTGTGGAAGTTCACAGTTATGGAAAGGCGGCAATAGTGGGCGAGAAAGGAGAACTTGAGCTTGCAGCGGCCCTTTTACACCCAAAGCTGGGAACCCCTCTCCGTGCAGCTACAGGGGGTGGGAAGGCAATCATTCCTTCTGTCAAAAAGATAGGTCGAATGGGAGACAGCCTCGATATTCCCCTTCATTACAAGGATGCTGCTTTTGTCCGGTCACATTTTGACGGCATGACGGTGTCAATCAGCGATGCGCCAAAATCGGATGAAATCGTTATTGCAGTTGCAGTTACTGATGGTGGCAGACCCCATCCCCGTGTCGGCGGACTCAAGAAAGATGAAGCAAAGAAGGAAGACGGGCTGAGGTAGGCCAATACAAGGTTAATGGTGCAAGGTGAACAGTATTTCCTGTTGAAAGACCCGGGGAAAATCGGTATAATCAACCCCGTGCCCCCGTAGCTCAGGTGGATAGAGCAATGGATTCCTAATCCATGTGCCGCATGTTCGAGTCATGCCGGGGGCACTTTACTATCAATAAGTTACAAATCATCTTCATGCAGGCCTTTACGAATAGCTAAATGAGTGCTTACCGACCCCCAAGGTTCTCCCATCCCTATTCCTGTAGCCGGTAAGCCAGTCATGGATGGTCTGCCTACTTACGTGAAATTCCCTGGCTACCACTTCGGGATTCTTTACACCTAGCAGCCTCACCACTGTTCCTGCCTCCAGTTCCATCAGCGTTTCGTGCTTCAATAGCCACGCATCCATTGTGCTGGCAAGTACACAATAACAGACGCAGAAATGTCAATGCAATTTATGGAATAATTAATCTAGGACTCCACACGGCGTAATCCAAATATCATAGGGCACTTTTTTGGGAATCTTAGCACTCCAGAGAAAATTCCATGTATCAAATCCGGTTGGGTCCGAGTACGTGCCATATCCGGGTACTGATGTGAACTTATTGTTTATTACAGTTACATAAGCAAAGTCATACTCATAACCATCCTCAGAAAAAAACTCTACATAACCAAAAAAGTTTGAGTTAGTTCCGGATAGCCAATAAAGATTACCGTATATATCTGTATAGTTTCCGCGTCTATCATATGATCTAAGTTTTATAGTGTCTGGAGCGCCAGGTTCAACTTCCATGCATACATAGCTCTTATAAGACTCATTTCCACCCTTTGTAGGAACAATGTTTGAGCCGTCAATACCGGCATTTATCATGTTACGGAATTTTGTGGAATCCTGCAACCATAAGCCGTCAAACGAAGTCAGGTTTACCTGAGCCTGAACAGTATAGGCGCCAATCATCAAAAGAATTGCTAAAAAAATTGTGATGCAGAGTGATTTTTTCATGTGAAACCTCCTCATAAATAATTTTTTGTCTGCTGTAAGTGATTTACAGCTCTTTTCATGTACCCTTGCTTCTCATACCTTCCAATATGGCACAGCACTATTAAACAGAATATGTATCCGAGAGTCAATACACATATCGATGAGGGAGCAAGCTTGTGTGTGTCTCAGCCGAAACGACCTTACCCCTGTAAAGTGTACAAATTTCTTTAGAGAACCAGGGTGTTCACTCTCCCTGTTTATCAAGGAATTGATCTGTTTCCACAAGAGCAGGTCAATATAAAATTTGCTTGGAAATTGGGTCCATATGGTTTTTCTCCCTCTTGTTCTGTGATTTGTATAAATTTAAAAAGCTGGTTTCATGTTAAAATTGGAGCTATGTCAGGTGATTGGGTCAGCGGGTTCTCTCCATAACGATTGTGATCTTCAAGGGATATGGTGAAGGAAGCCTTCACCAAGGGATTGGGGAGATCTTATCGCCGGCGTGTCCATGAAGGCCAATGCCTGTTCGTCTTCCTTGTAAATCCAGTATAATCTGTCCTGCTTCATTGACCGGGAAATTTAAACGGACGGGCTATTCAAAAATGGCTTTGGTAGTGCTATTGAAAATGGATTATGCTAACCTTGTGCAACAGGAAACAAGGCCATTGGTTAAACTCAACAGAAAGGAACCTCGCCGTGGTAAAGATAACGCATTCCAAATATGGAATGGAATGAGCAGCAGGGTACACAAGTGACAGGCCGTAATTCGCTTCAATACAAGTGGGTGATCTTCATTGTGCTTGCAGTCCAATACCTTTTTGGCTATTTCCACCGCGTTTGTCCTGCTGTTGTAGCGCCTGAACTCATGAAGTCATTTGATATAAGCGGCATGGCGCTGGGGGTTCTTGCCTCTGCATATTTCTATCCCTATGCAGCAATGCAGATACCGGCAGGCATTCTCTCAGATGCCTGGGGAGCTAAAAAAACAGCAATAATGTGCGCCCTTATTGCGGGCATAGGATCGGTTCTTTTCGGTCTTTCCCACACCCTCGGTTTTGCCATTTTCTCTCGCATCCTTGTAGGCCTCGGTGTTTCTGCCATGTTTGTTACATCCCTCAAGATATTTGGCAACTGGTTTAAACCTACTGAGTTTGCCCGTGTTTCCGCTCTTTACATTGCAGCGGGAGGGGTAGGGTGGTTGACGGCTGCCACTCCCCTGGCTATTTTTTCACAGTATTTCGATTGGCGGTGGGCATTTATTGGGCTCGGAATAATTACCCTGCTCCTTACCTCTCTTATGAGGTTCACCGTTTCAGACAGACCCGATGAAATCGATCCCGGGACTGTTGTCGACACAGGCAAGGTTCAGGGAAACAGTATGGTGAAGATTGGCCGAGATCTGCAAATGGTCATGAAAGAAAAGTATTTTTGGCCTCTGGCTGCCTGGATGTTTTTTGTAGGCGCGGGTAGTTTTGGCTTCGTAAGCCTGTGGGCAGGTCCTTATCTGATGGATGTCTACCGGTTCTCAAAGCCTGCTGTGGGAAATATCCTTTCCATGTTTCCTCTCGCCATGGTTTTTGCCGGACCTTTTCTGGGTTATGTTTCCGACAAAGTCCTTGTGAGCAGGAAAAAGGTCATAGTGGCCACTTCAATAGTGTACGTTGCGTGCTGGCTCATGATGCTTTTTTGTCACGATTCACTCCCCCTTTGCTTGCTTTATTTGTTTTTTTTCTTCCTGGGTGCTATGGGCACAGGTGTTCTGCCCATAGGATATGCAGCCACAAAAGAACTTTTTACTGGAGAAGTAGCAGGCATTTCAATTGGTGCGGTAAATCTCTTTCCTTTTCTCGGGGGTGTGGTAGCCCAGCCCTTAATAGGGTTTATCCTTGACAAGGGGGGGAAGATTGGAACCCATTATCCATCCTCTGCCTACCATTCAGTGATACTAATGTACGTTTTCATAAGTATCTTGAATCTCATTGCAGTTTTTCTCACAAAGGAAACGCTCAGAAAGCAGTGACCTCAGAGGTAAGACCGTATGTTCAAAAAGCAGACAACAGAATATTTTACCGGCAAAGAAGCCTGATTCCAAGCCATGCTCCACCTTTTTGGGCCGGGGAGGTTAAAATAAAAATTCATGAAAAGGTCTGGTATTTCCTTATTGACATTTTCTTTATATTCGTTTAGGAATGTTGAACACATTAAAAGGAGGTGATGAGGATGGCCGCAAAGATTGACGAAGATGCCTGTACAGGATGCGGGACATGCGCTGATGCATGTCCGGTTGAAGCCATTACCGTTGATGATGTTGCCAAGGTTAATGCAGATCTTTGCACCGACTGCGGAACATGCATTGACGAGTGCCCTGTAGAAGCAATAAGTAAGGCTGATTAAACGTTTGAAAATTGCTCAACGCAAGACCTCATGCAATCCGCCCCTCTGCTGTGTGAATACAAGTACGGGCGGGTTACCCCCGCAGATCATATAATAACGGAATATATGAAAATCAGAGACTATGATAGGCTTGAGAAGTTTTACCGAGTGTGACTGTATGGTTAAGCCACTGTTATTACTTCATAATTGATCCATTGTCATAGGATGTTAAATAGATGGCAGTATTTTTACAAAATAGTACGATTAAAAATGTATACTGTTCCACTTATTTATTCTTAAGTTTCATCAATCATAAGCGACAATAAAAATACAGAACATTCCACGGGCCTCAAGGCATTGCTTGTCCTACCGTAGCTTACCCCTCGGAAAGCAGCTTTGGGGCCTTAAGTTTATTTTGATTGTTTCCCCCCGCCCTTACCTTTCCAGTTCTTCACGTCCCATCCCTTACTTCACATCAACAATTTCCAGCTTATGGTTTGCTCTGGGATTTCGCGGAGATGGTCCTTCAATAAGAATCACAAAGTCTCCGCTTAGGCTCTGAGATTTAACCCATTCTCTGGCGTATTCTGTCCAATTATGTTTGTTCTCCGCTTCAAGAATGGGGTGCACTCCATAAGAAAACTGAAGAGCCTGACACGTGGCATCTTGTGATGCTACTGCAGCTATCCATATCGGTAATCGGAGACGGGTAAGCCTTTGGGCAGTACCTCCGCTGTGGCTCGGTATTAATACAGCGGTAACAGGCATTTGTTGAAGCGCACTCTCTACAGACAAAGTAATAAGGTCACCTCCTGTAACTTCATTGCCGGTGACAATAACTTTCAAAGCTTCTCTAACACGATGGCCAGGCCGAGAAGGCTCAATTGCAACGGCTATTTTAACCAGCATTGCCGTAGATTCCACAGGAAATTTTCCCATGGCAGATTCACCAGAAAGCATGACACAATCTGTGCCGTCAAGAATGGCATTGGCAACATCCGTTGCTTCTGCGCGAGTTGGGCGACTATTATCTGTCATAGACTCAAGCATCTGAGTTGCAGTTATAACCGGTTTGCCTGACATATTAGCTTTCCGCATGAGCTGCTTTTGAACAACAGCGATTCTTTCAATAGGTATTTCAACGCCCAAATCACCTCGGGCAATCATTATACCGTCGGCAGCTTCCAGAATTTCATCAATATTGTTCAAAGCACCTGAACGTTCTATTTTTGCAATGATAAAAGGAACGCGTCCACATGCTTTGGCAGCTTCCCGCACCAACACGATATCAGATTTTGCTTCGACAAAAGACTGGCTGATGGCATCCACTCCATTTTCGATTGCAAATTGGAGCCATTCATGGTCATGCTCTGTAAAAGCACTTATGCCAAGATCGATATTAGGAATGTTCAAACCTTTACGGGATCGGAGCTCTCCACCAACAATGACCTTACACACAATATCGGCGTTAGATACTTTTATGGCTTCGAGCTGAATAAGACCATCATTTAAAAAAATAATATTACCTGGTCTAACAACGTCCGGGAGCCGGTCAAATGTCACTGATGCAATGCCTGCACTGCCCAATATTTGACGCGTTGTTAATGTGAACAAATCCCCTGAGGTGAGATGTACCGGATCAGGAGAAATCTGTCCAATGCGCATTTTAGGACCCGGCAGGTCAGCCATGATGGCGATGGGTGTACCAACTGTTTTGGATGCCAATCTGAGGTTTTCAATGGCTTGTTTGTGTCCTTTGCGGTCACCGTGGGAAAAATTCAGCCTTGCTATATTCATCCCAGCTTCTATCATTTTTTTCATAACCTCTATAGAATTAGAGGCAGGCCCTATGGTACAGACAATTTTTGTCTTATTTTTCGGAAGCGCCATGTTTATCCAACCTCCCTGCAATTAAAAGTTCTATCACTTTCTGTTTTTAAAGACAATGATTACGAATTTCTCAAGCTCATTTTAATCGTGAACATGGCATCCCTGCTACATTGTATGATAGACTTCTCACAATCAGCTTAATTATAAAAAGAAAGGAGTTGCCGGCATGAAAAACTCTCCCCTTGCAGGTAAATTACCGCCAGAAGAAATGCTTGTAGATTTGAAAATGCTTGAAAGAGAGTACTACGAACGTAAGCCGGATTTAAAAGATCCTACTCAACTTGTAAGCTTTGGAACAAGTGGGCACAGGGGATCATCGCTTTCCGGCACATTCAACGAGGCCCATATTCTGGCAACAACCCAGGCCATTTGTGATTACAGGAAAAGCAAAGGGGTTGATGGCCCGCTCTACATTGGCAAAGATACTCACGGATTATCAGGGCCTGGACAACGAACGGCTCTTGAAGTGCTAGCAGCCAATGGAGTGGAAACTATGATCCAGCGTGATGACGGATATACCCCGACCCCGGTAATTTCCCACGCCATTCTTTCCCATAACAAGAACCGGAGTGAGGGCCTGGCAGATGGTATTGTCGTAACCCCTTCTCATAACCCCCCGGAAGATGGAGGTTTTAAATATAATCCACCAAACGGAGGTCCAGCTGATACCCAGGTGACCCGATGGATACAGGACCGGGCGAATCTTATTATGATGGCTGGCAACAAAGAAGTGAAGAGGATGTCCTATGAGTCAGCCCTTAAAGCCTCTACAACGCACTCTCACGATTTCGTGACTCTCTATTTAAAAGACCTCATCAATGTTGTTGACATGGACTGTATAAGCTCCTCAGGTGTTGCCATGGGTGTCGATCCCCTTGGAGGGTCTTCTATCCAATATTGGGAGCCGATTAAATCCCTGTACAAAGTGAATATTACTGTTGTTAACGCAATGGTCGATCCAAGGTTTAGCTTTGTGCCCGTTGATCATGACGGAAAAATAAGGATGGATTGTTCAAGCCCCTTTGCCATGGCAGGCCTGGTCAGCCTTAAAGACAGATACCAGGTTTCTTTTGCCAATGATACTGATGCTGACCGGCATGGGATTGTTACTCGCTCAATTGGCCTCATGAATCCCAACCACTATCTTGCGGTAGCAATTTATTACCTGTTGACACATAGGCCTCAGTGGCCAAAAGAGGCGGCTGTTGGAAAAACGCTGGTCAGTAGCAGTATCATTGACCGTGTTGTTGCAACCGTGGGTAGAAGATTGACCGAGGTTCCTGTGGGCTTCAAATGGTTTGTCGAGGGTTTGTTCGAAGGTTCATGCTGTTTTGGCGGTGAAGAAAGTGCTGGTGCAAGCTTTCTGAAAAAAGACGGAACTGTCTGGACAACTGACAAAGACGGCCTTATCATGAATCTACTTGCAGCAGAAATTACAGCCCGCACAGGTAAAGACCCGGGAGAAATCTATAAAGAACTAATAGAGCAATTGGGATATTCCTGGTATACGAGGGTTGATGCACCGATATCACCTGATGAGAAAGCCATCATGGCAAACCTGACTGCAGAAATGATTGTTGCAAAAGAGATTGCAGGAGAACCTATCACTGAAAAGCTGACGAAAGCCCCGGGCAATGGCGCATCAATAGGTGGATTGAAAATCCTGTCATCAAATGGCTGGTTCGCGGTCAGACCATCAGGAACAGAGAATATATACAAGATTTACGCGGAGAGCTTCAAGAGTGAGAGCCATCTCCAGACTATTGTAAATGAAGCGCAGCAGATAGTTAAAAACGCTTTAACCGGAAAAACAAAAGGAGCATGAGCATGGAAACGGGCAATCTACCCTTGAACAAAAGACCGGCATGGAAAGCGCTTAAAACTCATTACAGAGAAATACGAAGGCAACATCTTCGTGAGCTTTTTGCCATTGATCCTGAGCGGGGTAATTACATGTGTGCTGAAGGCGCAGGAATCTTTCTTGATTACTCTAAAAATCGTGTAATCAGCGAAACTATCAGGCTTCTTGTTCAATTAGCCGAGGAATCCGGCCTGCAAAGCCGCATTGAAGCCATGTTTAGCGGTAAAAAGATCAATGTTACAGAAAATCGTGCTGTTCTTCATGTTGCGCTGCGGGCACCAAGAGGATCATCAATAATAATGGACGGAAAAAACGTGGTGCCGCAGGTCCATGAAATCCTCGACAAGATGTCTGATTTTTCTATCAAAATACGCAATGGCTCATGGCTGGGGTACACCGGAAAGCGAATTCGCAATATTATCAATATTGGTATCGGTGGCTCAGACCTGGGGCCTGCCATGGCTTATGAAGCACTTAAATATTATAGTGATAGAAACCTGCAATTCAGGTTCGTTTCAAATATAGATGGTACAGACTTTGCCGAGGCAGTAAACGGTCTTAATCCAACAGAAACCCTTTTTATTGTTTCTTCCAAGACTTTCACAACCCTGGAAACAATGACAAACGCGCATACAGCGAGAGCCTGGTTGTTAAAAGGGCTTGGCGGTGAAGAAAGATCAGTGGCAAAACACTTTGTTGCAGTATCAACAAATAAAGGGACAGTTGAAAAATTCGGCATCAATCCCGAGAACATGTTTGTTTTCTGGGATTGGGTTGGTGGCCGTTACTCTTTGGATTCAGCTATCGGTCTTTCAACAATGATCGCAATTGGCCCTGAAAACTTCCATTCACTCCTTGATGGTTTCTACCAGATGGACAGACATTTTCGCACTGCCCCGTTTGAGCGAAACCTGCCGGTACTTATGGGGCTCTTGGCTATCTGGTACAACAACTTTTTTAGAGCAGAGACTATGGCAGTTCTCCCTTACGAACAGTATCTCAAACGTTTCCCAGCCTATCTTCAACAGTTGGCCATGGAAAGTAACGGCAAACAAGTAACCCTTGACGGGGCAAGGGTTGTTTATCAGACCGGCCCAATCTATTGGGGTGAAATAGGAACGAACAGTCAGCACTCTTTCTATCAGCTCATACACCAAGGTACTAAACTTGTCCCCTGTGACTTTATTGCTTTCAACAAGACTCTGAATCCTATTGGTCGTCATCACGATATACTCATTGCCAACGTTTTTGCACAAAGTGAGGCCCTGGCTTTTGGGAAAACGTCAGAAGAGGTTAAAGCTGATGGAACACAGAAATGGCTTGTACCACACAAGGTTTTTAAAGGGAACAGGCCTTCGAACACTATTTTGGCTGACAGGCTTACACCTGATACACTCGGAAAGCTTATTGCCCTTTATGAGCACAATGTTTTTACCCAGGCTGCTTTGTGGAACATTAATGCATTTGATCAGTGGGGGGTAGAGCTTGGAAAAGAATTGGCACAGCGAATCATTCCTGAACTTGAAAGCATAATTGAGCCTGCACTTGCCCATGATAGTTCAACAAATAGCCTGATTCGTCAATACAGGAAACGAAAGCACCTACAATAACTCTTTGTCTGATGCAATATGTTGACTTGTGATATGATTTACCCTATCATTCATCATCGGTAGACACAAATGAGTGAGACAGGTGAGCCGAGAGAAATTAGAAATTTTGGCCCAGAGCTCGACTTTGTAAAACCAGACAATGATGTCCTTATTGTGAAGTTATTCGGGACCTGGAAGATAGGGAGTCAGGTTCCGGGTTTTAACAGGCTTACCAAGGAATTGGAAAAAGACTCACTTATAAGGAAAATCAGGTTTGATTCCAGTGGTCTTGGCCGCTGGGATAGCATCCTTATCACATTTTTATTAAAAATAGCCAACTATTGCGAACAGAAACAGATTGAGTTGACAACAGAAGGTTTGCCGGAAGGTGTGATTAATCTATGCAAGCTTGCATCATCTGTTCCTGAGAGAACAGCGATCAGAACAAGTCAAATTAAGCTTTCACTGACTACACGAGTTGGAATTCATGTTGCGAGAATCTGGGGATCAATAGCTGAAACAATTACTTTTGTCGGTGAGATAGCAATAGATTTTTTCAGGTTTCTTACTGGTAGAGCACGATTTCGATGGTCAGATCTTTTACTTATAATACAGGAATCAGGGGCTCAGGCCCTTCCCATTGTTTCGCTTATCAGCCTTCTTGTCGGGTTAATACTTGCTTTTGTGGGTTCCATTCAATTGAAGATGTTTGGAGCTCAAATCTACATAGCAAATTTGGTTGCAATCGCTATGGTGAGGGCCATGGGAGCCATTATGACAGGTATTATTATGGCTGGTCGAACAGGAGCTTCTTTTGCGGCCAGAATAGGGTCCATGCAGGTGAATGAAGAAATAGATGCCCTGAAAACTGCCGGATTGCCACCGATGGAGTTTCTTGTACTGCCAAGAATTATCGCCCTCGCTGTTATGATGCCCCTCCTTACATTATATGCTAACCTCATGGGCATTCTTGGGGGCATGATTGTTGGTGTGGGAGGGTTTGATATTGGAATCCGAGAGTATCTCAATGCAACAAAAGGTTCTTTAACGCTCACTACAGTTGGTATAGGGTTGTTCAGCAGTTTTATTTTTGGTATCCTTGTGGCTACAGCGGGATGCCTCAGAGGAATGCAGTGCAGTAGAAGCGCATCAGCAGTTGGAGAGGCTACTACTTCAGCGGTAGTAACGAGCATTGTGAGTATCATTATTGCTACAGCAATTATCACGATAGGATGCAACATCTTGGGTATATAAAAGACAGTTAATGGTTAACGGTGATCAGTGATTGGCGAAGTTCAAAAACAGAACAAAGATAAGGCGGTCTTTGAACCAATTATCGTGGTTGAAGATCTTACCATGGCATTTGGTGACAATGTTATACAGAGGGATCTTACATTTACCATAAACAGAGGGGATATTTTTATTGTAATGGGGGGGAGTGGTTGCGGCAAAAGCACTTTAATGAGGAACCTCATAGGTCTCCAACGTCCTGCCAGAGGAAAGGTATTTTACGACAAAGAAAGTTTCTGGGACATTGAAGAATCAGAAAGAGAAAGAATCTTAAGGCGCATAGGCGTTATGTATCAGGGAGGGGCTCTTTGGAGTTCCATGACTCTTGCAGAGAACATAATGCTGATCATTCAGGAATATCAAAAAATTGATCATGATCAGGCTCTGGAACTCGCTTCGTTAAAACTGGCTCTCGTAGGACTTGCAGGCTTCGAAGATTACTACCCTTCTGAAATAAGTGGTGGAATGAAGAAAAGGGCGAGTATAGCCAGGGCAATGGCATTAGATCCGGAAATTCTTTTTCTTGATGAACCCTCAGGAGGATTGGATCCTATCAGTGCCCGGATGCTTGATGATCTCATTTTGCAACTCAAAAGTAGTATGGGAACAACAGTAGTCGTTATCACCCATGAACTTGCAAGTATTTTTAGCATAGGGAATGATTCGGTTTTTCTCGATACGGAATCAAAGACAATTATTGCATCAGGTAATCCCAAGAAACTTCTTGAAGAATGTGATAATGATACTGTAAGAAGATTTCTCACGCGGGGTGCCTCAGAGCCTCGTATTCAAGCCATTGGCCGAGCCTAATGGATGTGGTGAAGGAGATTGTATGAGCAAACCTGCAAGCAAAACATTGATTGGAGCCTTTGTGCTCGGAGCAATAGCATTGGGGGTTATTGCAGTGATAGTCTTCGGTTCTCAGAAATTTTTTACCAAGAGGTCTGTTTATGTAATGTTTTTTGAGGGGTCGGTTAAAGGGCTGAATGAGGGTTCACCTGTCAACTTTCGAGGGGTGAAAATAGGTTCTGTCAAGGACATTGAGCTAAAATTTGATCCAAAAGACCTGATTTTTTTAATCCCGGTGTATGTTGAAATTGATCCTACTAAAGTAACTGGTTCTAAGGGAACTATCGGGAGTGCTGAAGTCTGGGAAGAACTTATTCAGAAAGGACTGAGAGCACAGCTTGAGTTACAGAGTTTTGTAACAGGCCAACTCATGATAAATGTTGATTTTTTCCCAGGCAAACCAGCACGATATGTGGGGATGGATAAAAGGTTTCCTGAGATTCCTACAGTCTCATCCCCCCTCGATCAACTTTTGAGAACAGCGGAAGAACTTCCACTCAAGGAACTCTTTGATAAGTTATTGAAATCGATAGAGGGAATAGAAAAAGTTGCTAACTCACCCCAAATCGGATCGAGCCTTGAATCTTTATCTGAAGGTCTGAAGGAATCGCGCAAAATTCTCGGAAAAATAGACCAGCAAATTGGCCCCATGATGACTAACCTGAAAGAAACTTCCGATTCAATCAAGGCCTTTGCCGATAAGTCTCAAAATGTCCCTGGTGCAGTGGAGAAGACGCTTTCCACGGCACGTGCCTCTTTGGAACAGGCAGAGAAAACTTTTAGTTCTGTTCAAAAGCTTGCATCAGATAATTCAGCCCTTATGTATCAGATAGACAATGCTCTGAACGAAGTATCCAAAGCCTCTCGGTCTGTTCGATCTTTATCTGATTACATCTACAGGCATCCCGAGTCCCTCATTAAAGGCAAAAGAACCTTAAAAGGAGAATGAGTATGAAACAGAAGGCTGCTCTCAAAACGCTTGTACTGGGGAACATCCTTATGGCCCTTCTTTTAACCGCTTGTGGATCATCTCCACCAGCAAGGTTTTATGCGCTTACACCCATGCCTCCACAAATATCAGAAGACAAGACAATACTCCATGACAAGAACAAAATTATAGCCATAGGACCCATTGAGATTCCAGAGTATCTTGACAGAGCAGAGATTGTGACACGGGCCAAGGAGAATCAACTCATGATTTCGGAATTCGACCTGTGGGGTGGTTCCATAAAAACGGAGATCTCGAGAGTGCTTATTGAAAATATCGGATCCTTGCTTGACCGCGATGGCCTTGCTGTAGTTGCATGGAAAACTACCATGCCAGAATCTTACAGGGTTCCAGTAATTTTATATCGATTCGATGCTGTTCAAGACGGCAGTTTGACCCTTAGAGCACAATGGGCAGTGTTTGATAAGGATGGAAAAAGTCTTTTGTCTTTCCAGGAAGCAATTGTTACTAAACCTGCAAAAGGGAGCGGATACGATGTCCTGGTTGCTTTAATGAGCGAAGCCCTGGGGGATTTGAGTAAAACCATAGCTGAAAACCTCAGATTTATTAAAAATAATTTGGTCATTAAAAAGTTTTAAGAAAATATTGCTTTTATCGAATAGTAGGATATAATGTAATGTAAAGTCTTTTTTATAAAATACACCCAGGCACACTAGGGAGAGGTAATGAAGCCTGGGAAAAAACTAAAAGAAGGAGGATGTATGAACAAAAAATCTTTAGTTGCATTTCTGTTTCTTGTTGCTGTTGGTTTATTGTTTTCAGGTTGCTGCCAGATAATGGGCTCTTTAAAACCAGCTCCGGCAGGCCCATGTGTTCCATACGAAGGCTGCTTTAGTAAAGATGACTGCAAGCCTGGCCCATGCGTAGAACGTGATGGATGTTTCTTTCCTGTAAAATGTCCACCTCCACCGCCACCTCCACCACCAGCTGAAAAAATCCAACCTCCTCCACCACCTCCTCCTCCACCACCACCTCCTCCTCCACCACCACCTCCTCCTCCACCACCACCTAAGAAAGACCGCAACTAAAGCTTCATAGGTGAATTGCCCCGCTGATTGTTAAAAAACATGAGGCGGGGCCTCTTCTATCAGTTGGTAAATGAGAATGCATACTGTTACTTAACGGGTAACTACATGGGAGCCACAAGAAAAACCAACTTGAGGATTTGTGATCGCTTCGATATTGATAATTTCTCAAAGGAATTTGTGCGTGGCAAAGAATAGCAAATTTTTGGGCTTTTACGCGCTGGTCTTTTTTTTAATCCCTTTTTCTGTTTTGGCAGTAGATGCCGATACGCGATTGTCAGATCAGAGCGGAACATTGACTGGGCAAAACATTGAAGTAGCAAGTCTGTCTGTCGAAACACAACCAGTGTTGGCCAAGCCCCTGCCAAAAAGAGCAAACTTTGAACAGGAAGAGGCATCTCAAGATGCGCGACACGTGGCAGACTGGATTGTGGACTCGGGTAACAATCGCGGAATGCCCTTTGTAATCGTTGACAAGATAAGCGCTAAGGTTTTTGTATTCCATGCTGATGGTCGGCTTCGCGGGGCAGCCCCCGCACTGTTAGGTATGGCTGTTGGAGACGATGCAGTACCGGGTATTGGTAACAGGAAGATGTCTTCAATCCGTCCAGAAGAACGTACAACACCTGCGGGTCGTTTCGTTTCTTACATGGGCATCAATTTCTATAGAAAGGATATTCTCTGGGTTGATTATGAGGGTGCTATGTCGCTTCATCGGGTAGTTACAAATAAACCGGAGGAACGCCGCTTGGAACGCCTGGCCACTCCAACACCCCTCGACAACCGTATCTCTTATGGATGTATCAATGTGCCAGCAACATTTTTTGATAAAGTCGTGAAACCAGCTTTTGCCGGGGTGATGGGAGTTGTTTATGTACTGCCTGAAGTAAAGTCAAAAAAAGAGGTCTTCGCATCATATTATGATGTCGAATGAGTGTAAACACCTGTAGAAAAAGGCTTTAATTATTTATCCTTTTCAGTGTCAATCTATAGTCATCCCTATCAATGTTCAAAGTCTCACCTTCTATTTTCCAGAGTGTAACAGCAGTAAGCCCATCCTTGGTAAGAACAAGGGTGGAATCGAGTACGCGATACCGATGGGTATCTGTATAGATGGTACCGTTTGGTAGTTCCGCAGATTCAACAAGAACACCACTTCTTTCAAAAAAGAATTCCGTGCCTTTTAAAAAATTCTGAATGTTTGGACTGACGTTCACAACGCGCCATCTGGTGTTTCCGAGTGATCCAGTATCCCTGCTCGATGAAGATTCTCTTAAACCAGAGATTTTGCCATATATTATTTCCTGGATAGCGCTTGCATAGGGAGTAGACTGTTGGTGGTTAGTTGTAGCGCAAGAAGAGAACATAAAAGCAAAACCGGTCAGAAAGAAAACCAATACGTGGGTATAACAATATCTTGATAACTTCATAAGCACTCCTTCAAAAGAGTTGATGATGTGAAGCCTAATCACGATGTCTGATGATAATAAACTCTTTGGGTTACGATTTCAAGAGATTCCAACGGAAAGGTCCCTTTATTGATCCATTTGCAGTTAAATGCATTCATCGCTTAGCTTTGCGCAAGAGGTGTTTTGCTGGGATAGTGTCCCATAAAGAACTGGTTGTGTTAATATCTGAAGAATTGATTTCACATGAAAACGCTGTGTATTATATCACACACCTGAATGCTGCACAGAGCGCATACAAAGACAGTATTGCCAGTGATTCGACTCATAGTGTTATGCGTGACCATAACCGGTTGGATAGGGTTATTACATGCTGACCAAGTTAAATACCTGACAGTTAATGTGGAAGGGGTAACAGGCAAGGAACGTGAAGCCGTTGAGAAAGCGATGGAGATTCCACAAGACTTGATACGAGATGGTATTGTGGATGATAGCTGGCTAAAGCGCCTTGAGCGGCAGGGGCCCCAAAAAGTTCGGCAAGCCCTCCAACCTTTTGGATATTATACACCGGATGTGGCTGTAAAGCTTGAGTCATCAGCTGAAGGCTCCTTCCAGTTTTTTATATCTGTCAAAAGTGGAAGCCCTGTGCGAATAGGAGCTATTCGAATTGTTGTGCAGGGTCCTGGTGCGCAGGAAAAGGTAATCAATGATCTTATTGCCGAATTTCCATTGCACAAAGGGGACAGGCTTCGACAGGATGTATATGAAGAAGGTAAAGAGGTTCTCCTAAAGAAAGCAATCAGTATCGGTTATCTGGATGCGACGTATGTGAAACATTCAGTACAAGTAACTTTAAGAAAGTTATCAGCAGAGATTGAGCTGGTTTTAGAAACCGGGTTTAAGTATTTTTTTGGTGATGTTACTTTTACTGGCGAATCTGGTTTCCCTGAATCTTTTCTTATGAGACACCTTGCATTCAAAAAGGGAGAACCATTTTCACAGGAAAAAATAGCATTGACCCAGGTAAATCTGGTCAGTTCGGACCGCTTCAGACTTGTCAATATAATGGCAAAAAAAGACGAAGCAAAAGATAATTTTGTACCTGTAGAAATTGCTTTAATTCCGTTAAAACAAAAACGAGTAAAATTTGGTATTGGTTATGGAACTGACACAAGGATCAGAGGGCAGATTCGTTATCAGGATTTCAATATCCTAGGCACAGGGCAATTCTTTGATATGGAATTGAAATTGAGTGATATTTATCAGGCTATTGGTGCCCGCTATATCTTTCCAAGCAGGTTTGATATCAAAAGTCTAACGTCTATAAAACTTGGTTATGAACACGAAAAGACTTCTGATAAAACGGTTGAGTTTCTTGCTCTTGAGGGCGCCCTGACAAGGGCTTTTGGAACGGGGGAAAAGACTGCGGGCAAAGAAAGATTAGGTTCAATCTATTTGAGATTGCAACAGGAGGACTCAAGGGCTGGTATTGAAAAAACAAATGTATTTCTTTTCATGCCAGGTGTTCAGTTTTCCCATCACCAATATGATAATGTTATACGGCCTACGAATGGATTCAGATATAACCTTGAATTGAGAGGCACAGATCAGTTCCTGGGATCAGAAACCGGTTTTTTGCAGTTCCTTGGAAGAGGAGAATACCTCATATCTCTCCCCCAAAGAGTCACCCTTTTAACGAGGATGCAGGTTGGAGCAACTACAGAAAATGAGCCTGCTCAGGACCTTCCCATATCTGTTCGTTTTTTCGCCGGGGGCGATACCAGCGTTCGTGGATACAGGTACCAATCGCTTGGACCGACAGATGCATTTGGAAATGTTGTTGGAGGCAAGCATTTGCTTTTTGGAAGTGTGGAACTGGAGAAGGGCATAGGGAAAGACTGGGGTATAGCTGTATTCTACGACATCGGGAATGCTTTTAATTCATGGAGAAAAATCGATTTTGCTAAAGGCACAGGGATAGGTGGTCGTTACTATACATCTATCGGGCCCATAAGGTTGGATATAGCAAGGCAGATTGGAGTAAGAAAGCCAGATTATCGGATTCACCTTGTTGTGGGGATCGGGCTATGAGAAAACTCTATAAAATATGTTTTATCTTTTCTTTCATTGTTTTGCTGTTGACAGGATGTTTTACATGGCTTCTTGTTACCAACCAGGGAGCCAAATTTGTCATTAACAAGGTGATACAATTCATTCCGGCTGATGTCCAAATCAGCAGTATCAACGGTAATATTGTTCGGGGGCTAGAGGTTAAAAATCCCACCGTGAGGCTGATGTCCTGGGAAATCACAGCCAAACGTTTCTATGTCCGTTGGAATCCCTTTCACATTTTAGGAGGATGGATTGGAGTTCAGGTGATTGGGATCGAGGAGCTCTCTCTCAATGATTTATTCCCCGAAGTAAGAAATCCTCATGATTTAACGTGGCCCAAGGTAAAAGGGATATTGTCATGGACCAAGGCAAGGGTCAAGCTGTTGTATATTACAAGTATTAGCTACAAAGAAGCAGGACGTGAAATACAGCGCATTGATGGCCTTAGTGCCCAACTCATATGGTATCTTGGAAGATTAAACATTCGATCGTTTTACTCGAAGATAGCAGGCGGGGTTGTGGACGGTTCAGCACGGGCAAACTTTACAAATCCGAATTTTTCAGCAAAGTTTTTTATGAAATCTACCCGACCATATCTTGGTCTTGATGAGTATCGCTTTATATTGAACCTTAAGGCAGCTTCACGTCCCTTGCAAATGAGTGGACCAATGACCATCATCGGCATGTCAAAAAATAATGAACACGTAAAGTTGGTGGGCACAGTGGCCATTTCAAAAAAAATAATAAGTCTTGATAGAATCGACTTCAAAGAAATGGGGCGGCCAGGATCGATCAGTGGAAATGTATCGTTGGATCTATCTGTTGCGGAAAGACCATACGAGCTGAATCTAAGCTTGAATGATATAGATCTATTAAAGAACAAGGAGGCAATGGCTTGTATTTCGGGAATTCTGACAGCAAAGGGTAATATATCCGGCTATAGTGGTTCTTTCAGTATAAAAAACATTGCTGAATCCTGGAAAAACCTTACCCTTGAAGGACAACTCAAAGGTAATAACCAAGAACTAAAAATCTTCGAGATTAAGGGTAGGGCATTAAAGGGTTCCGTCACTGGTAAAATCACTGCCTCATGGTCACATGCACTTAAAGTCTCAGGTATGTTGAATGCAAGAAATCTTGATCCTGCCCTTATCACGCCTGATTGGCCCGGGATCGTTAACGCTGATTTTTCTTCTGAACTCACCTTTACACGGTCCTCATATCCAGAAGGCCAAGTGAAGGCAAATTTTCTCAGAAGTACAGTACGAAACAGGCCTTTGACCGGGAATATTGAAGTACAATGGGCCAAAGGTCTGCTTTCTGTAGACCAGGCAGAACTTCATGGAAAGGGATTTGATGTTAAGGCACACGGAATACTGCAAAGGAAAGTGGATTACAATGCAAAAATTACTGATCTTGGTGGTCTGATTCCCAGTGCAACCGGACGTTTAACAGCATCTGGCTGGTTTCGATGGGCCAATGATCGATGGGGAGGAATCGTAACAGCCGAGGGTTACACCATAGGCTTCGAAGGGTTGAAAGCCGATTCCGCGTTAGTAAGCATCAAAGTGAATGAGAAAGAAGGTGATGTTCTAAAAGCGAATTTGCAGGCAGGCAATGTCAATTACGGTCCCATCAACCTTCGATCAGCGCTGGTCACGATAGGTGGAAAACTCTCAAATCATGACGTATTTATCTCACTTAAAGGGCCAAAAAGTAATGGTGAAATTGCGGCAAGCGGGGGATACCATGAAGGGGAATGGAGTGGAACCCTTTCTAAAATGGAAGGGTGGGACGCTCTTGCCGGAGTCTTCAATGTTTTAAGACCCGTTGCCCTAAATATTTCACGAGACCGAGCAGCTATGACCCCAATGATTCTTTCAGGCGCCTCGGGCGAATTGGCCGAAATTTCAGGAGCCCTGACATTTAATCCCATAAGGGGGAGCTTCAGTATACGATGGGAGAAACTCAGACTGGAGAGGGCAAATCAGATTTATGGTGGCATCAAAATAGGCGGAACTGGATCCGGGTTTTTACAAGGTCAAATTTTTGATAAGGAACGCATGAGATTGGTTGGGTCAGGGACAAACACTTTCAGTATAGCCAGAGGACCTATAACGCTCCGTGGTTCAACAGTATCAAAGATCGATTGCGGTGAAAATGGTATCAGAGCCTCATTTGATGTGGGTTTTGCCAATGGGGGAAAATTTGAGAGTCAGTTCGTTTCAAATGGGCCTGCTTATTTACGAATGCCTGAATCTGGGGAAATGAGAGCAATGTGGCGTGACATTGATGTTACCATCCTTAAGCCATTGTCACCTCACGACATAGATATCACCGGCAAGGTATCTGGTACTGTTCAGGGAAGGATCAGTGCAGGCTCCCATTTTGAGATATCAGGCAAAACAGATGTGACAGATAGTTCCATCACGTGGAAAGGTGAGGGGGGAGCAATAACTTCTACAGCAGAATATGCAAGCGTTCATTTCAATTGGAAAGATGAAGTGCTCAAAGGAAGAGTCGATGTCAAATTTCCCAGCCATGGAAAAGTAAATGGTAATTTTAATCTTCCTGTATCAGCGCATTTCCCGGTGAAAATTGCAAGGACGAGCGCAGTCAACATGCAGTTAAGCGGTGAGATTCGTGAAAAAGGTATTATCAGTTCAATCTTTCCGGGGCTTGTTGAAGAAAGCAAAGGCCACCTAATTTTTGATGTCACCCGTAAAGGTACATGGGATATGCCTGATGTTGAAGGGCAAATAAAGCTCAGAGACGCCACTGCTTACTTACCAGGGACAGGGATCAGGGTTGAGGGGGTTACCGCGAATGCTACATTTGTCCAGGATCGAATCGAACTACGGTCATTCACAGGGAAATCCGGGTCAGGTAAGTTAGAAGGTTCAGGAACCTTCTGGTTTAAAGGTTTTGGCATTGCCAGGTTTAAAACATTACTCACAGGAGAAGGTTTTCAAACAATCTATTTACCTGAACTCCAAGTATCTATCAGCCCTGACCTTATCATTGAGGGGGAGGGCGACAAGATGATGATCAAAGGTAAGATCCTTATACCTGATGCCCTCTTGAGAGATGTCGGCAATAAGACATCTGTCCGTACAAGCGATGATGTCGTCATTGTTGATGCCCCACGAAAAGAGAAAAAGCCACTCAAAAGCGACATCGAAGTGCAGGTTTCTGTGGTAATGGGCAAAAAAGTCCATGTGCAGGTTTTAGGCCTCGATGGTCAGATACAGGGAAATGTGAACCTTACAGGACGACTTCCAGACAAATTGCTCGGAAAAGGAATGCTGAAAATTGCGGGTGGTAAATATAATAGCTATGGAATCAAGTTAGATGTGGTACGGGGGAATATCATGTTTGACAATAAACCTGTGGATCTTGCCTTACTGGATATAATGGCTATCCGAACGTTCAATCCAGGAAAGTTTGACGAAATAAAAGCAGGGGTCACAGTTACAGGAACACCCTTATCCCCCCTGATTAAGCTTTATTCTGATCCTCCTATGACAGACACGGATGTCCTGTCTTATCTGGTCCTTGGCAGGCCAACTAAGGCGGGTGCTGAAACGCAACAAACTGCCTTACTCCTGAAAAGCGCAAGCGCGGTTCTTGGCGTTTCAAAATCCGGCGGAATCCAGGACCAGATACAGCATCTGCTTGGAGTTGATACCTTAGAGGTGCAGGAAGGTGCAAACCGTTCATTTACCACGTCAAGAACATCAACTGTCACAGGATCTACCCTTAATAATTCTCTTATGACTGTAGGAAAGTATCTCTCACCAGACCTGTACATCTCATATGGGCGTTCCCTGTTTAGCGACCAGTATCTTGTATCTGCACGTTACAGTCTGTCAAAAAAGCTGGAATTGGAAAGCAAAGCTGGCATGGAAACAAGTGTCGATCTTTTTTACAAAATTGAATTTGACTGAATCTGTGTGAAAGGGTTTTAACAGCAAACCAGGTCGCAGATTATAAGTAAATTACTCAAAGGTTTTCATTAATTTTCAGGATGAAACGATAGCCTCGGGAATTAAGGACTACACCGTTTTGGGTAATCTGTTCTACCTTCAGGTCAGCATTTATGGACTGGCCTTCTCTTAAGATACTATTATTGATGACCACAAATCTCGACTGCATGTGTTCATTATATGAGTGCACTGTCATTTTGAGTTCGGGAAGACCGGCTCTCGTGTCGGCAGGCAGCTCTCCGATACTCAGTATTTTTCCACCTGCCAAAGCAGGTTTGATAGCCTTTGAAGGCTTTTCTACGTTCGCTTCACGCGGAGGCGATGGTTGTAGAGGCTCCGTCTTTGTCGGAGATGGCTCATGGGGTGTTTTTTTTGGTAAATCTGACCGAGTCTTGAGCGGTGAGGGCTGTACAAAGTCCTTATTCTCC
>Ga0208196_1001376_pt1 | contig 26438 bp, 21 predicted proteins | sample AD_JPNNA7_MetaG_FD_184443 | JGI IMG/M metagenome (GOLD analysis project Ga0208196, IMG submission 184443) | Active sludge microbial communities of municipal wastewater-treating anaerobic digesters from Japan - AD_JPNNA7_MetaG (SPAdes) (version 2) | ecosystem: Engineered > Bioreactor > Anaerobic...
CGGATACAAGGGCCTATGATGGGACGCTTTATGCATGCAACAGGGTTTGCAACTTTATGGATTTTCCAATTGCAACTTTATGGATTTTTGTTTTGCAACTTTCTCCATTTTTTGTTTGCAACAAATATTCATGACCCAGATTATGTGAGGTCGTAGCTTTGATTGGGACGCCGTTTATCGAATGTATGATAATGTGACGCTTTATCAAGTGAACACGAATAGGTGTGTGGCGATGAGCCCATATTCAAAGTGTCTTTTGCTCTCCCTCCGCCGGATATGTATGGATCCGGCTACGGTCGAGCAAAAGAGATTTCTATTGACAAAACGCTTTTTCATAGGTGCCAAACCCTTCGTAACCGGCAATGTCGTCATACCGGCGAAGGCCGGTATCCGTGTTATCAAGTGCTGGATTCCGGGTCAGGCCCGGAATGACTCGCGGAGGTGTTATTCAAAGATCTCAATTAAATTAAATAATCATGCTAGATTCAGCTCCGCCCCGCAAGTTACATACCGATGCCTGTAACCTGTCGGGGGAGGCAATATTGACCGTCACAACAAACGCTGTGGTGGTTTATTTTATTCCGGCCTTTGCCATACCAGGAAGTGTGGCCGGTCTTCCATTTTTTCCCTGAAGGTGTCGAACTCTTCCTTAGTCAAAACCAGGGAACGAATCTTTCGCTTAATATATCGTTCTGTTTTTCTACTCAAATCATTGAGATGATACTGGTCAACGTTGCCTACCAGTACTAAATCAACGATTCCTGTGTCTTTTCCTTCGGCATAATCATCGATAATGTATGCTTTTTCGAGATCACCCAGACGCGACAGGATACTTTCAATGACCTGGTCGAGTCCGATCACTTTGGCAACCATGGAGCGAAGCTCTGGAAAGAGTGGATGCTCGTAGTTTGCCGTATAAAAAACATTACGTCCGCTCTTTTGGGTGGTGAGTAGTTTCGTTTTGGTGAGCTGATTGAGCTCTTCGCGGACCGCATTGGTGGAAACATCCAGATCTTTCGAAAGTTCACGCAGATAGGCTTTTGTGCCGGGGTTGAAGAAAAAGCGCACCAGCAGGCTGATGCGGGTTTTTGAAGATATCAGACCTGAAAAAAGACTGGTCATCTTTGCTCCGTTACGAGTAGTTATTCTACTCATAACAGATACAGAATAATTGTCAAGATATTATTTTACTGAGTTGTCACTTGTACAGACGTTCATTGTCCTGGATATCCATCCACATGGCGAAAAGAAGTGACTGGAAGCTGCTGGAGAACAAAAAAAGAAATGCCAGCATGGTGATGGTGGAGACCTGTCCCCCGGATAGCGCTATGAAAAGGATTTTAATTCCATAAGGCAGGGCAACAAGGCCCATGGCTATGGCGAAGTGGTAAAGAAGAAACAGCGGGTGAAAATCACGAAACAGATATTTTATCCAGAGTCTTTTGAAAAAACTTTTGAAAAGCAGCCAGGAGATGCGGGGGATGACATTGGGCACCTTCATTTTCGAGGCTTCGCCAACGTTGTAAACCGGCTTAATTTTCACTTCTTTGATCGTGCAGAAAGCAATGTTCAATTTAACAAGCAGATCATTAGGCATTCCATAGCGCGGATAAATTTTATGAATTTTGATGGCATTGAGCGCCGGTAGGGATATGGCTGTGTAGCCGGTCTGGGTATCGGAGACATGCCAGTATCCCGAAGCTATTTTTGTCAGGATAGATAGTATGGAATTGCCGAAAAAGCGTGTTTTGGGTATGATCAGACGTGCCCCGCCATGAATAAGCCGGTTGCCCTTCACATAATCGACCTCTTCGGTCAGCACGGGTGTGCATATTTTTTCCAGCTCCGCCGGATCCATCTGGGCGTCGCCGGCCATCACGGCCGTACAATCGATCGCATGGTCACGGCACCATTTGTAGCCGGTGGCGATGGCTGCTCCTACACCACCGTTCTTCAGATGGTTAATGAGGATGATACGGTCGGTTTCCGGGGCATTGTTGGCAATTTCGGAAGGAATATAAAATCTGGCGTCATTTTGTTGTTTTTCTCTGAGCAGTATCTCAGCCCTGTCATATTGATTCCCATCATATTGGGGGTTGCCCGCCGAAATTGTCGCAGCGGGAACACACTGCTGTTGTATGCATGACAAGACGACATCGGCCGTGTTGTCCTGCGCGCAGTCATTGACGACAATGATGCGGTCCACAAACTCCGGCATTGTGGCCAAAACGCGGGCGATCTGTTTTTCCTCGTTGTAGGCGGGCACAACAACCGCAACCGTTTTATTAAATAGCATGGGAATCTCCCTGAAAGATGAATGTTGTCCTATGCTTACTATTTTCCCTCTGATTTGTCCAAAATAAAATAATCATAATATCCCAATTTGATTGATATTCCGCCATAAGGCAGACAAGACCTCGCAGACGGGGGGAGATGCACGGACACATTTTCTCTATGGAAGTACGCAGTGCCGTATTGTTTTTGAGGCAAAAGGCCAAAAGTCAATTAAAAATAGTAGTTAGCATTACACGACAGCCTCTTTCCAACCGGTTGTTTGGTCGTATCTGCTGGTTGGCAGGAAGGAAATTTATTTGCCTTGACTTTAGTTTTTCTTTGGTTTAAAAACCAGATTGACTTTTAGTCAGTAACTGACTTCGCCTCATTTATCTACTCGGCTGAAAGTTGCAGATCAGGGATTGTTTTAAAAACTTAATTAAAAAAAACACTGCTGTCAAGCAAGTCCATTGCTTCCCTGATTATCAGAAATTGATTCCAGATGCATCTTCAGGGCAGGATCAGTTTCAAGTAATTTTACTTCTTTTCACAGTGGAAAGGGAGCCACGGAATGCCCGAAGTCTTTTCTGCCGTTTTTTGCACCTTCTGGCCGAGCAGGCCGATTGTTCTGTATAAAAAAATACTCACATATCTGATATTACAGCAGGCAATTATATTTTTGTTCATTAGAAACACCAAGTCAGTGAAGGAGTCTGCTTTGTTTTTGGGGCCGCTGCTTGTCTGCCTGTCGTCGGCAACGGCCAAAGGGAAAGGATGTGATAGTCGCGATATTACCGCATGAAGCAACAGATGAACCGATTGTGTCACGGTTTATTGAAGATTGAGCGGGGTAAATAGATTCAATGGAGGCGCAGTTGGCCTCAAACAAATTATGAGCCTCAATAATCAGGCGGCTCATAAGAAAACGAAGGAGGAGAATAATGTCACTAGAGATCAAGAAAGCTGCTGTATTAGGTGCGGGAGTCATGGGCGCGGGTATCGCGGCTCATCTGACCAATGCCGGTATCGAGTGCTACCTGCTCGATATCATCCCATTCGAACTGACGGAAGATGACAAGAAAAAAGGCCTGACGGAAAAAAGTCCCGCATGGCGGAACCGCTTTGCGGCAAATGGCCTGGCCGGCGCGACGAAGTCAAAACCCGCCAGTTTTTTCTCAAAAAAGAACGCCTCGATGGTCAAAGTCGGCAACTTCGAGGACAATCTGGATTGGCTGGCGGATGTGGACTGGGTTTGCGAGGTGGTTGTTGAAAACCTGAAAATCAAGCAGGAATTGTTTGCCAAAGTGGAAAAAGTTGTCAAACCGACCTGTATCGTTTCGACAAATACTTCAGGCATTCCCATTAAAGACATCAGCGCGAAATTCAGCCCCGCTTTGAAAAAACGTTTTCTGGGGACCCATTTCTTCAATCCTCCGCGCTACATGAAGCTTATGGAAATCATTCCCGGCGAGGAAACAGACAAAGAAATCGTCGATTTCATGGTGAAATTCAGCGAGGAAGTCCTGGGCAAGGGCGTGGTTATCTGTAAAGACAAGCCGAACTTTGTCGGTAACCGCATCGGTGTGTACGATCTGTCGAGCTGTATCAAACTCATGTTGGAAAAGAAGCTGAAAGTGGACGAAGTTGATGCCATCGTCGGCAAGGCGCTTGGGCATCCCGGTACGGCCGTTTTCGGCACGATGGATCTCGTCGGTCTTGACGTGGGCTACCATGTCGGCAAGAACCTCTACGATGCAGTGCCGGACGATGAAGAAAGAGATATGTTCAAGGCCGATCCTTTCCTGGAAAAAATGATTGCAAACAAGTGGTTGGGCAATAAGACCAAACAGGGATATTACAAGAAAACCAAAGATGCCAGCGGTAAAACCGTCAAGATGATGATCGACATCGACACGATGGAGTATGTGCCTGCCGGTAAGCCGAAGTTTGAATCGATTTCCGCTGCAAAGAAGCTGGAAAACGTCGCCGACTCCATCAAGCACGTATTTAATGCGGATGACAAAGCCGGTGATTTTGCCCGTTCCTATTTGTGCAAAACCTTCATCTATTCGGCTAACCGGGTCGGTGAAATCTGTGATGACATCATGGCCATCGACAATGCCATGAAGTGGGGCTACAACAACAAACTGGGGCCCTTCGAGGCATGGGATGCCGTGGGCGTCAAAGAAGCCATCGAAGTCATGAAGAGTCTGAAATTGACAGTTCCCAAGAAAGTCGAAGAAATGCTCAAGAAAGGTTGTGAGTCATTTTACACAACCAAGGCAGACGGGAAATATTACTACGATTTTGAAAAGAAAGGCTATGCCAAGATTGATGCCAATCCAAAGATCATCCTGCTGCCCGATCTGAAAAGCCGTAACAAGATCGTTAAACAAAATGAAAGCGCGACTCTCGTGGACATCGGAGACGGCGTTGTCTGTCTGGAATTCCATACCAAGATGAATTCGATTGACGAACCGCTGACCCAGATGCTTGCCGATTCGTGTGATATCGTTGAGAAAGATTTTGCGGGCATGGTGGTTGCCAACCATGATGAACGTGCCTTCTCGGCCGGTGCCAACGTGTTTGCAGTATTGGTTGCTGCACAGCAGGGTGAATGGGATATGCTGGGAAAGAGCATTTCAGCTCTGCAAAACGGCAATATGAGAATGAAATACCTGGCCAAACCAGTTGTGACTGCTCCCGCCGGCCTGGCGCTGGGCGGAGGTTGCGAAATCGCCATGCACGGTGCCCGTTGTCTGCCCAACGGTGAAACCTATATGGGACTCGTGGAAGTCGGTGTCGGTGTCATTCCCGCCGGCGGAGGCTGCAAAGAGCTTCTGCTGCGCCTTACCGAAGGAATTCCGGATGGTGTCATTGAAGGCGGTTTGAATTTGCAGTATCACATGGGGAAAGCTTTCGAAAACATTGCGATGGCCAAAGTTGCCACCAGTGCGATGGAAGCCATGGAACTGGGATATATCCGCAAGTCGGAAACCATCAACATGAGCCGCGATCAGCAGATTTATGAAGCCAAGCAGCTTGTTCTGTCTTTGAACATGGCCGGTTACAAACCGCCCAGACCTGCCCGCATTCCTGTGATGGGCGAAAATTTCCGCGGCCTGGTGGATGCCATTATTATGAACATGCGCTACGGTAACTTTATCTCCGATTACGATCTTGTTGTATCGAGAAAAGTGGCCTATGTCCTTTCCGGCGGCGACTGCGCCGAGGGAACATATGTTTCGGAGCAGGAGATCCTCGATCTCGAAAGAGAGGCCTTCCTGAGCCTGATGGGCGAAACCAAGACGCATGATCGTATTGTACACATGCTGACCAAGGGTAAACCGCTGCGTAACTAAAATATTTTGCAACTATGCGCGGCGGGTTGAAAAACGAATGAAAGCCTCCGCGCCTTCCAGAATAATGAAGGAGGAAAATCATGAGTGATGCTGTAATTGTTGAATCAGTAAGAAGTCCAGGCGCTCGCAGAAGAGGCAGCCTTGCCAACACCCGGGCGGACGAATTTGGTATCCAGGTACTTAAAGGATTGCTCGCCAGAGTTCCTCAGGTAAAGCCTGAAGATATAGATGATGTAATTGTTGGTTGTTCTTTCCCTGAAGCTGAAACGGGGATGAATGTGGGAAGAATTCTGGCGATGGGCGCCGGGCTTCCGATTTCCGTTTCCGGTATGACCGTCAACCGTTTCTGCGCCTCCGGTCTTCAGGCGATTGCCGATGCGACGGCGAAAATCCGTGCCGGCTGGTCGGAGATCATCATTGCCGGCGGTTGCGAAACAATGACGCATATTCCGATGGGTGGCACCGCCATGCGTCCGCATCCGGACTGGAAATTTGACGGCAGTATGCCCAATGTCTATATCAACATGGGCAACACGGCAGAAAATGTGGCCATGAACCATAATATTTCGCGTGAAGATCAGGATAAGATGGGCGTGGAGAGTAACCGCCGCGCCCATGAAGCCATCAAGGCCGGTAAATTCAAGGAAGAAATCATTCCGATCCAGGCCGTGAAATATGCAATCAAAAACGGTAAACGCGTCAGAGAATATTACACTTTTGACACGGACGACGGAGTACGTTGGCCGGCAAGTCTCGAAGCAATGGGGAAATTGAAATCACCTTTCAAAGCCGGTGGTTCGGTGACGGCGGCGAACTCTTCGCAGATGACCGACGGAGCGGCCTTTTCCATGCTGATGACTGCCGAAAAGGCCAAAGCCCTCGGATTGAAGCCTCTGGCCAAGCTGACCCATTATGCTGTTGCCGGTGTTATGGCCGAAGAAATGGGCGTCGGTCCTGCTTATGCAATTCCGAAAGTGTTGAAAATGGCCGGTTTGACGACCAAAGACATTGATGTTTTTGAAATCAACGAAGCCTTTGCGTCACAGGCCATTTATTCCTGCCGCACAGTCGGTATTGAAGACCGCTACTGGGCGGGCGACATCAATCCCAATGGCGGTGCCATTGCGATTGGCCATCCGCTGGGATGTACCGGAGCCAAGCTGACCGCACAGCTTCTGCACGAAATGAAGCGCCGCGGTTCAAAGCGTGGTATTGTTTCCATGTGTATCGGCGGCGGTATGGGCGCGGCGGGTATTTTTGAAATGCTGTAAGCGAGACCCTCCAGCGTTTGGCTGAAAGAGCCGCCTGAGCCCTTCCGCTATCGGAGAAAATCCGGTGGCGGAAGGGTCGGCGGCATTTTTGTTACGACTCTTTTCGCCATCAACTCTTAAGTCACTTCAACATTATCCCGGAATCAGCAAGTCAGCCCAAAACAAAGCTCCACCTCGTGGAGTGGGTTGCTACCATGTTTTGCCAAACAGACAGCTGATGATATGGTGATTTATTGTGAGCGCTTCAGGAGGAGAGCTTTCGCGTCAGCATTTCCTTGATTACTTTGGGATTGGCTTTGCCGCCGGAGGCCTGCATAACCTGTCCGATCAAAAAGCCCATGGCTTTGGCCTGGCCGCTTTTGAAATCCTCCACCGCCGCGGTCTGCCTGGCCAGTACACGTTCCACCATGGCGGTAAGCTCATCTCCGTCGGATAACTGTCCCAGCCCCCGGTTTTTTACAATATCTTCGGGGGAATCATTGCACTCAAACATGAACGAAAGAACATCGCGTGCTGCCGCGGCGTTGATCTCGTCACCGGCGAGCATGGCAAGAAGCCGTGCCAGTCTTTGTGGCGTGACAGGCGCTTGGGTAATCTCCAGATTGCGCTGGCGTAAAGCAGGAAGCAGTTGAGTACTCACCCAGTGCATGGCGGTCCGGGCGGCAACACCGCGACGAACCAGTTCTTCAAAGTAGGAGGCGGTTTCCGGATCAGAACTCAGATATGTCGCCTCTTCAATGGAAAGGCAGTGTTGGCTGACAAAACGCTTGGCCAGTGCCGCCGGCATTTCCGGAAGCCGCGAACGCCAGGCGCTGATTTCGTCCGGCTGGAGTATGATTTCGGGGATGGAAGGGTCAGGGATACAAGGTGCCTCGAATTTTTCCCTCATCGGAAGTGTGGTTTTTTTGTCCGGGTCCCATAAGCGTGTATGTTCCGTTATTGTTTCGCCCACCCGCACCGCGGCGCTTTGACGGCTGATTTCATGGGCGATGGCATCTCCCACGTGGCGGACGGAGTTCATGTTTTTGACCTCGACCTTGGTGTTCATCTGATTTGTGCCCCTGGGGCGTATGGAAATATTTGCGTCGGCACGCATGGTGCCGTTTTCCATGCTGCACTCGGAAGATCCGATGTAGCGGACCTGCGTGCGCAGTGTTTTGAGGAATTCCATCGCGTGATGCGGTGTACGGAAATCCGGTTCAGTGACTATTTCGACAAGCGGCGCACCCGCCCGGTTGAAGTCCACCAGGGAAACTGGTGTTCTTCCGTCCATTTCATGCACCAGTTTGGCCACATCCTCTTCCATGTGAATATGGTGAATGTTGAGCCTCTTGACGGAACCGTCTTCATCCGTGATGTCCACCCAGCCGCCGCGCGCCAGCGGCCGATGGGCCTGAGAAAGCTGATAGCCTTTGGGCTGATCCGGGTAGTAATAGACCTTCTGGTCAAAGGCGCTTTTTGTCTGGAGTTCACAATTGAGCCCTAGGCACAACAGGGCCGCTTTTTCCAGTGCGGCGCGGCTCAGGCGCGCGGGAGCGCCGGGAAACCACAGGCATACCGGGCAGGTGTTGGTGTTGGCATCGTCGCCGGGATTGTTGGGGCAGTCGCAAAACAGTTTTGTGGCGCAGTTGAGTTCGATATGTATTTCCAATCCAATGACAGCTTCAAATTCCATTATGACCTCCCTCCTGCTCTCAGCCGGTGAAGATATTCGCCAAGGGCGATCACCCGGCCGCAGTCGCCGTGCGTCGCCTGAAGTTCGATGCCCGGACTGTCCGCTGAAACGTGCGGAACGTGCAATGCGGGCAGACCGGTGACATTGGCATGAGCCGTAAACTTGCACTGTTCGTAGAGGCCGCTTAGTGTTTCGGTGTCAGCTGGTCTTTGCACCGGAAAAACCAGTACATCAGCCTGCCCAAAGAGACGTTGGACCTGGATTAAAAGGCGGGCGCGTATCCGGCAGGCATTTTCGTAGGCGTCATAGCGCTCAAACTGAAAATATGCACCCTGAATCAGATAGCTTTTTATGAGCGTGCCGAAAAAAGCTCCGCGGGACTGCAGGTACATCTCATTCCAGTTTCTGGCTCCCGGGGCGCGCTTGCCGAAGCGTACGGAATCGTACCGGCCGGCGGCGGACGAGGCTTCGACCGACCCGACGAGGCGATGCACGGTCAGGCACAAACGATAGTCCGGCCAGGAAAGATCCCTGATTTGAAAACCGGATTTCTTAAGTTCATTCATCTGCTCTTTAAACGCATCTTGCTTGGTGCCGGAAAGCAGAGCGGTCGCATCTTTGATGATGCCCAGCGTGAGTTGTCCTGGTTTGATTTCGTCGGCGTTCACTACTTTGTACCGAAGCGCCGGCTGCGAAAAATCCCTGTCATCGGCTCCCGCCGTTGTTTCGAGGATCGCACGGATCGTTGCCGGATCACGCGCCAGAATCCCGCAGGCTTCCATCGAGGGAATGAGTCCGGCAATCCCGGTGCGGGGCAGGAGTCCCCACGAAGGTTTAAAACCCCATAAATTGCTGCGTGCGGCGCTCAGGCGAGCCTCGCCTGTCAGATCAAGCATCACTTCCGCATCGGTTATTTTAGCCTCGGTGGGTCTGCCGGCCGTGCTTTTGTTGTTGATACCCAGGCCCAGTTCACCGGCGTGCGTCAGGCCGGCAAGCATAGCACCTCCTTGTCTGAGTCGGGCGATTACCGTGGCGTCGTCCGGTGACGAATATCCGGCGAGCGCCTCCGAACCTGCTTGGGCGGGCCAGCCGGCGACACCGATTGTCGGTTGCACAGCGATCTTCAGTCCCGCGAGAGGGCCGTCGATGTTGCCGGATGGTGCTTCGTTTTGATAGGAAAAAACTGAGTCCATAAATTATCCTTTATTCCAGAATGGCCGGAACTTTATAAAAATTTCCCTTGACCACAGGTGCGCTTTTCATCAGCCGGCCGTCTGCGGCCGCGTCCGTGCGTTTTGCCTCGATCCCCGGCCGAGTGCGATGTGGGGCAGGCATGACCGATCGCACCGGTTCGTCATCCCCCGCCTCGCGGCAGGCGATGCCGGCCAGTTCTTCGGCTTGTCTGATGACATCTTCCATGACGGGTCGTTCGTCCGGTGCAATGCCGATACGTGACAGCCACGACAGGCGGTCGAGCCTGTTTTCTTTTTGCGCGGCACCGGGAAGGTCTTGTTTGCCGCCCAGATTTAAAAGACCGAGTTCCGCCAGTTGTTCATGCTTGACGGCTGCGGGGGCGCCCGTAAGCGGGCAGGCGGCCGAACGGTTTTTCGGAAAAGCGATGACATCGCGAATCGACTGTGTTCCGAGAATCATCGACACGACCCGATCCATCCCCAGCGCCAGCCCTCCGTGCGGTGGCGCTCCGTGGTCAAAAGCTCTGAGGAAGAAACCAAATTTTTCACGCATGTCGTCTTCGGTAAGCCCCAGCGCGGCAAAAATCTTTCGCTGAAGATCGCGGTTGTTGATGCGGATGCTCCCGCCCCCCAACTCTTCACCGTTCATTACCAGATCGTAGGCTCGTGAATGCAGGCTGAGAAGCTCCTCAATGTTTTTCGGGTCGAAATCAGTATGGTCCGGCGCGGTGAAGGGATGATGACTAGAGGTAATTCCCCCATCGTCTGTTGGTTCAAAAAGAGGGAATTCTGTGATCCAGACCGGGTAAAAGGTGTTTTCGGGAATCAGCCCCAGGCGTCCTGCCAGATGGAGGCGAAGCTGCCCCAGTGCGGATATGACCGTCGTGTAGGAGGGGTCGGCGACCATGATGAGCACATCGCCGTCTTGCAGGTCGAAGCGCTTTTGCAGACCCGCCAGTTCCGTTTCACTGAAAAACTGGACAATGTTTGATTCGAGCCTCCCTCCCTCGGCGCGCATCCAGGTCATTCCTTTGGCGCCGAAAGAAGGGGCGATTTCCCTGGCGTATTCGTTTTGCAGGACGTTTTTGCTCAGAGCCTCCGACTGCCCTTTAACATTGATGCCTTTGATGCAGCCGCCGCGTTTTAGTATCTGGCGGAAAATCGAGTAATTCGTATCGGTGAACAGATCGGTCGCATCCACAATGCGAAGACCGAAACGCAGGTCAGGCCGGTCCGAACCTGTGGTATCCATTGCCTCTGTATAGCTCATGCGGGGGAAAGGCCGGCAAAGCGTAATACCGCCTACGGCGAACATCCGGACAGTAAGCTCTTCGACAATCGCATAAAGAAACTCTTCGTCGATGAAGGAGGCTTCCAGATCGAGCTGTGTAAACTCCGGCTGGCGGTTGGGGCGCAGATCTTCATCACGGAAACAGCGGGCAAGCTGAAAATAGCGCTCCAGACCGCCGATCATCAGAAGCTGTTTGAAAAGCTGCGGCGATTGCGGCAGAGCGTAGAAGCTGCCCTGATGAACGCGGCTGGGCACAAGGTAGTCGCGTGCTCCTTCGGGCGTGCTCATCGTCAGGATCGGCGTTTCCACCTCGATAAAGCCCTCCTCGTCAAGGAAACTGCGTACGCACTGAAAAATCTTATGGCGTAAAAGCAGATTGCGGTACATGGAGTGGCGGCGGATGTCGAGATAGCGGTACTGCAGCCGCACTTCTTCGGAGACGCTCTCTGTGGCGCTTTTGTCCGCGCCTGCCACCATGGCTTTTTCTGATATGGTGAAAGGGGACGGCTCGGATTCTGAAAGAAGTGAAAGTGTACCGACGATGACTTCAATTTGGCCTGTTTCGATGTGAGGATTTTCCGTTCCGGCGAGTCTCTGTCTCACTTTGCCTTCCACACAAACACAATATTCGGTTCTTAGAGAGGCGGCCGTTTCACTCACTGCGCGGGGCGTAATCTCCGGATCAAAAACAATCTGCACGATTCCGCTTCTGTCCCGCAGATGAACAAAAATTATTCCGCCATGGTCGCGGTAGGCATCAACCCAGCCACAAAGCTGGACTTGGCGGCCGATATGCCGGGCCGTCAGATTGCCGCAAAATATCCGTCCGGAAAAGTTCATTGAATTAAACCCTTTCTGCTCAAGACACCGGATTTAAGGATAATCCGGAGATAAAATTACCGCGCGGAGCGTATCAAAACTGCCTGATTCTTTCAAGAATATAAAGGTGTAAAACCGGCAAAGCACATAGCCCAACTTGACTGCGACTGCCTGGCCGGGAAAGGCCGGCGAAATGACGATGTTTGTTGTGGCCCGTCGGGAGAAATGCAAACTTAAATATCGGCGATTGTTCCTGCAGACGGAGGGTGGCGCAAGACGTCTGGCCTCAGGTCATGAATGCATCCGGCCGCCGGGTTTGTAGGAATCGGGCATTTGCGCAGGCCGCATGCAGACCAGAAAGCACTCTCGGCGACATCCTAAGTGCTTGTTATTACATGGTGGGCAATGTGAGATTCGAACTCACGGCCTTTGGCTTCGGAGGCCAACGCTCTATCCAGCTGAGCTAATTGCCCGTGTGGAGGTGCTTCTACACTATCCGCCTGTAATCATCAACGCAAAATTACATTGTGCGCGATTTTTATCGGGTGGGCCGTACGGGCTGGCCCGAAGGGACGGTTTTATTGCCGGTTTTTTTCGCCGTATGATCTTTGCCCGTGTAGTAGTTGATCCATGACGAGCTCTGATAAAGATCCCAGTTGCAGGGTGGAATGACTTCCTTGCCTAAATATTCCTCCTCGCCGTATTTTGCCAGACGGGCATAGGCACGGACAAAAACGCACTTACGTTTTTGGGGATATACTTCACACCAACCGCTGAAGCTTCCGCCGCAGGGGCCGTTACGTTGGTTTTTGGGGCATTGAGACATTGGGCAAAGGTAGGCCAGGTCGATCAAAGCGCAGTCCCCGCAATCACGGCAGTCAAAAAGGGCCACCTTGGCCAGGTGCTCCAGCTTATGAAAGAGTCCTTCCGCCTTCGAACCCTCGATCCTTTCACTGAACTTTTTCATCAAAGAGTATAAATTTTTGCCAGGCTCAAACATCAGCCGGTGAAAAAGACGTGAAAGTCCGTAGGTCAGCCCAATGGATACATCGGGGGAGCCGGTCTGTCTTTTTGACTGTGTTTCACTGTTTAAACCGGTTTGCGGATCTTTTTCAAAGTAATAAAATCCGTTCTCCATGGGATAATCAAAAAACTTTACAAGATTCGGCCATTCGGGAGAAAGCTCCTCACCCAGGCGGATTACCTCTTCCACCTGCTCACAGGTGATATTGTGGCCTCCGATATGGACGCCGCTGAAGCCCATGCCTTTCAGGATGGCGTACATCCGGGCGGCCCGTAGAATTCTTGCCTTGGCACCTTTGTCCGGCGCGTTTCTCTCTCGGTCGATATCGGCCAGCAGCTTGTCTGTGACCACACAGCCCGGCAAATCATTGCGGTTCATCATTTTGGCTGCCCCGAAAGGGAGGACGTAGATGTTACCGATCAGCGGCACGTTGATGCCATTTTGTTTCATGTACCTAAGTACTTCATGGAACTTCCGCGCATCATAGCCCAGTTGCGTGACGATGAATTGTGCGCCTGCTTCTATCTTCTTTTTGAGCTTGTAGTACTGCAGCATTTGTTCCGCTTGTGTCGCCTTGAAGGGAGAAACGACTGCCCCGGCAAAAAAATCGGATGTTTGAAGCCGGATGCTCCCTTTGGGACCGGGATGTTCCAGGCCGCGGTTCATTTGTGTGATCAGACGTAAGGTGTGCACAGGATCAAGGTCGAAAACAGGTGCCGGTCTGCCTCCGAAACCGGAAACCGGATAGTCGCCGGTCATCACCAGCAGATTGCGCACGCCTGCACGGTCGAGCGCATAGAGCTGACTTTCCATCTGACTGCGGTTTTTATCTTTGCTGGTGAAATGAACGAGCGGCTCAATGCCTTTTTTCACAATCTCCATACTCATGAAGTCGGCCGACAGGGCCGGTGTGCCGCCCGGATTGTCCGTAATGGTAAGGGCGGCAATCCTCCCTCCGGCCGCTGCACGGCCGGCCAGCGCCAGCGCCTGTTGTTGCTGCGGTTCTTTGGCGCCCCTTCCCGGAACAAGCTCCCAGGTAACAGGAAAGAGGGCCGGATTCATCAGTGCCTCTTTGAAAGGGTTGGACGGCAAGGTTGCTCTCCGATATTATTGTTTGGTCGAGCGAAAATCGCATTTACAAAAGCTGTTGTCAACCTTTTTAATTGGCGGAGCCGGCGGTTATCTGATTTGAGTATTTGTTTGTGTTCGTAAACATGGTAGAGCTCCTTTTTTTAGCATAATTGTTGCAGTTGGCGTAAAAGTTTGTTAATTTGCTTCATGCTTTCACGACAAGCGCATAAAATACGACAAATATTTTTTGCACTGCTGATTATAGCGGCCCTGTCGGGGCCCGGGCGGGGACTTGCCGCTACGGAAATATCAAATGTGCGTTACTGGGCGGCACCCGACCACACGCGTGTGGTCTTCGATCTCAGCGGAGAGCCTGATTACCGGTACAGCATCACCGACAACATTCTTGTTCTGGAATTCAACGACGCATTTTTCATAAAAACTCTTGCCCAGGAAATGCCCATAGACAAACCGGGTATCTCCAGGATTGTTTTCACGAAGAATGACGGAGCTTTCTGCAGGGCAGAGCTGTTTTTGACCGAGTACTCCAAGGTGGAAGTTTTCAAACTCAAAAAATTCATGGGGAAGCCTGACCGCGTGGTGGTGGATATCATCCTGCAACAGGCTGTTGACGAGGCGGTGCTTCCGGAACCGCCGCCCGAAGCTTTGAAAAAGAGAGTGATCGTGATTGATCCGGGGCACGGAGGAGAAGATCCTGGAGCCATCGGCAGAAACGGAACCTATGAAAAGCATGTTGTCCTGGCCATCAGCCGTGAAATCAAAAAAGAGATCGACAAGATGCCCGGTTACCGGGCGATATTGACGCGCGACGGGGATTACTATGTGTCGTTTAAGAACCGCCTGGATACGGCCCGGCGGGCCAACGCGGACCTTTTCATCAGCGTGCACGCCGACGCGGCCCGTAATCGTCAGGCCAGAGGCAGTTCGGTGTACTGTCTTTCCACGCGTGGGGCCAGCAATGAAGCAGCCAGACTGCTGGCCAACAATGAGAACCTCTCCGATATCATCGGCGGCGTACCCAACGGCGAAAGCAGTAACCAGTCCGATGAAATTGTCCTCAATATGTTTCAGACGCATACGATCAATATGTCGAAAACTTACGCTTCGGATTTGCTCGATCAGCTCGGTCGTGTGCACTGTTTGAAATATCAAATTTTTCATGAAGCCCCTTTCCGGGTGCTCAAGCTTCTGGATATCCCGGCCATTCTTCTGGAAACAGCTTATATCTCCAACGCAGAAGAAGAGATGTTGCTTAAAAAAAACAGCTTCCGCAAAACCATCGCTCAGGCCGTGGCCGCTTCCGTAGGCAATTTTTTCGGCATCACGACAGCCGGGGCCGCGGTTGCGGGAAGCCCTATGCCGCCCGGCAACATATCTGTGAGAGCAGCAAAAAGGCAGGATACGGCAGAAACTGTAAAGACCTCGCTCTATTCGGTGAGGCGCGGTGATAACCTGTCTGCCATTGCCAGAAAGCACGGAACGAGCCTGCGGGTGCTTCTGGATTTGAACAAAATGAAAATGAACGACAAGCTTTTTGTCGGCAGGAAAATCATTGTGCCGGTTCCTGGAGTGCCACCGTCCGCAGTGCCGCAAAAACAACTTAAGAAATATAAGGTCAAAGACGGAGACACGCTTTTTTCTCTGGCCAGGAGCTGCTCCATTACCGTTGATGAATTAAGACGGCTGAACAATATGTCGGAAAATGATGTGCTGCTCTCCGGCAGCAGGATCAATCTTCCTGAGTGAATCATCCTGCGAAAAGACGTCCGTCGCCGGGATGGCCTCATCGTATATGATGGTGTGAGTTCAGGCAAGAAACCGCCGCCGAAAAAGGCGAAATTGTTTTTTGTGATTCGTATGATCTTTTCACAGCGGTGGGCATGAAAAATCATCCGGAAGGAAAAGAGTCACGAAGGTGTCGGCAAATAAAGCGAAACTTATTATCGCCTCTATCGTGGTTTTATTTTTAGCCTGTTCCAACAGTGACGGCACCGGAAAAAAAGACGATCGCCTGCAGGTTGTCGTATCCGTGTTTCCCTTATACGATTTTGCCACTATGGTCGGCGGCGACAAAGTGGCGGCGACGATGCTGATCCCTCCGGGAACCGACGCCCTTGATTACGAATTGACCGAACGAGATATCGACTTGGCGGCCACGGCCGATGTTTTTATGTTTGTCAGTTTTGAAATGGAGCAATGGGCGTACAAAATAATAAATACCGCGTCTGAAAAAACCAATATGCTTGCCGTGGAAACAGGCCGGGGGGCATTTTTGCTGCCGTCTCCTCCGCGCGGGCAGATTCAGGCTGATTTGGGTTTGGCATCTCCGGACAGAGAACTCAATGGCGGCACCGGCTACGATCCGTATATCTGGCTTGATTTTCAAAACGCTCAGACGATGATTGATAATATTGCCGCAGCTTTCATCAATAAAGATCCGAAAAATGCCGGATTATACAAAAAAAACGCCGGAGACTATCGGCGCCGGCTGGGACGGCTTGACGGTCAATACAAAGAGCAGTTGTCTGCCTGCCGTAGTCGCAATGTATTGTATGCAGGCCAGTGGCCGTTTGCCTATCAGGCGCAAAGATATGGTTTATTGTATCTGCCCGCTTATGACTTGTCCGCAGATGAGCATCCCACCTCCGGGCAGACGCTGGCCCTGATCAGACAAATAAAGAAACAGAAATTCAGACACATCTTCTATGGCGGCAATAAAGTGCCGCAAATGGCGGAGTCTGTTGCCGGGGAAACAGGCGCGGTATTACTAAGGCTGAGTAATGGTCAGGATGTCAGCAGGAAAGAGATTGACGAGGGGGCGACTTTTCTTCAAATAATGGAAGGAAACCTTGAAAAATTGAAAAGAGGGATGGTATGTCTCTAATGTTTATGGCCTGATAAGTAGTGCCAGTCGCCACACAGAGGCCGGCTACGACATTATATAGACGAGCAACGATTGTTGGCGGGGGAAGCAATCCCTTTTGTTCAAGGAAAAGAGGCGCTGTTTTAAATGTGAAAACAAGTATTTCCGGCTTATTGTTCATTATGGCTTTAGCGTTGGGGCTGTTTCTGCCGCAGGCCGGAGCGGTTGCTTCCATGCTGGTTTTACCGGCGCTGGCAGTGGCGCTGGCTGTGACTCTTTTGCGTTTCCCCGCAGGTTATTTAAAAAAACCAGGCGATCTGCTGGCCGGTACCCTTTGGGGGATTTTGATGAATTATCTCCTTTTGGGGAACCTGATTCTTCTGGGCGGCCTTTTTTTGATACGGGATGAGAAGTTCTGGGAAGGAATGGTTTTACTGGCGGCCGTTCCTCCTTCGGCTTTAGTGTTGTCGCTGGGAGAGAGAATCAAATCCGCCCGAGGCTTGATTCTGGCCGGCTTTGCCGGCACTTACGCGGGCGCGCTGATCTTGATTCCTTTGATCGGTATCGCGTTTTTGAAATTCTTTCCCGTTCATTATGACAGGCTATTCATTTTGCCCTTTGGGCTCATTGTCCTGCCTCTTCTTATCTCCCGTTTCCTTGTCGATCAGGATCTGGACGAGTGGGTCAATAAGCACGAAAAGCTGATTACGGGTATCTGCCTTTTCATTGTGTTTTATGCACTTACTGCGGGTAACGCCGAGCTGATCAGGCAGTGGCCGGACGATATCGTTTCCGTGGCGGTGATCGCCTGCGGGGCGACCGTCATATCGTCACTGTTTTTGCTGATGGCAGGACGTCTGTATAACCTTTCTTATCCAGGTGTGTCTTCGCTCCTGCTTTTGGCGACGATGAAGAATTGCTCTCTGGCTGGCGGTATCGCCATTTACGTTTTCAACAATGAAGCGGGGGTGCCGGCGCTGGTTTTTGCGGTTTTCATGTTTCTGAATATCGTGTGGTTAAACGCAAGAGACATTTACCATCAAAAACGTCAACACAGCGATTCCACGGGCGCCACCGGGGACATTTGACAAACGACGCGGTCTGTTTATATTTTAATGTATTACTTAAGAAAGGAGAAAAACATGGCTATACAACTGCTCGAACTGCCCTATGCCAAAGACGCTCTGGCGCCCCACATCAGCGCCGACACGCTGGAGTTCCACCACGGAAAGCATCACCGAGCTTATGTGGACAACCTAAACAAGCTGATCGCGGGAACTAAGCTGGAAAACAGCAAGCTGGAGGATATCATCAAAACAGCCGCTCAGGATCCGTCTAAAACCGGCATTTTCAACAACGCTGCCCAGGTCTGGAATCATACTTTCTACTGGAGTTGCCTCAAGCCGGGAGGCGGCGGAGCTCCTTCGGGACCGATTGCGGCCAAAATCAATGAAGCTTTCGGCAACTACGAAAAATTTGTCGAGGAACTCAAAAACGCAGGGCTGACCCAGTTCGGCAGCGGGTGGGCGTGGCTGGTGCTGGAGGGGGGAAAATTAAAAATTACCAAGACACCCAATGCCGACACGCCGCTCGTGCATGGACAAAAGGCGCTGTTGACGATAGACGTTTGGGAGCATGCCTATTATTTGGATTATCAGAATCGCCGCGGTGATTATCAGACGGCAATCATCCAAAACCTGATTAATTGGGATTTCGTCAATGCGAATTTAGGTTGATAACGGATCTTTTTCGCTCCCGCATCGGGAGTCGGGGAGCTTAAACGAAAAGCAAGAAAAAGCCTGCATAAAAGAAAGGGGGAGCCGTAAAAGGTCCCCCCTTCTTTTTTATGCAAACACTTGCAGGATTGTTACTGTTTTTTGTCCACCCGGTCTTTGAGCTCCTTGCCTACTTTGAAGAAAGGAAGCTTTTTGGGTTCCACTTTGATTTTTGTACCGGTTTTGGGATTTCTTCCCGTATAGGAACCATATTCTTTGACAACAAAGCTGCCGAACCCTCTGATTTCGATACGGCCGCCGTTTTTCAATTCATCGGTGAAACCATTAAAAACCATGTTGACAACGTCGATTGCTTTTTTTTCTGTAAGATTCATTTTCTTGCTTAAAGCTTCAATAAGACCGGATTTATTCATAGAGCCTCCTTAAAGACTGTTTGACGCTTTCATGGCCTGCTTCCGGCAGGCTGAAGATGAACACGCGTGAGACTATTATGTATTTAGACGTGATTGTCAAGGATATTTTTAGCCCGGAGGCTCCGCCAGCGCCAGCAACTGCTTGATTTCACGGCTTGTCAGTTCGCGCCAGGTTCCTTCTTCCAGTCCTGCGAGATCCACATCGCCAACCGATTCCCGTACGAGCCTGGCGACTCTGCGGCCCGCGGCCTCAAAACCACGACGGATGATTCTGTTTTTTCCTTCTCGCAGTGTGAGGCGAACCCACGTGCTTCGTTCGTTGATTTTTTCGATGGTCAGGCTTTCCGGTTTGAACACGGTATCGGAGAGTTTGATCCCGGCGGCCAGTTTTTTCAAATCCTCTCTGTTGAGGCGACCGGTGATTTTCACGCGATAGGTTTTTGGTATCTGAAAACGTGGATGCTGCATTTTTTGCGCAAATATCCCATCATTGGTCATCAGCAAAAGACCGGAGGTGCCGTAGTCGAGCCTGCCCACTGGATAGACCCTTTCCGGCACATCGCCGACCAGGTCCGCTACCGTGGGTCTTTTTTGCGGGTCGGACATGGTTGTCACATATTCCGCCGGCTTATGCAATGCGATGTAGAGAAGGTTTTTCGCAACGGAGATAGTTTTGCCGTCAACACGGATCACATCCCGTGCCGGGTCTGCCTTGCTGCCCAGTTCGGTGACCACTTCACCGTTGACACTTACCCTGCCGGCCCTGATCAGTTCTTCGCCGTGGCGGCGCGAGGCGATACCGGCCGCGGAGATAATCTTCTGCAGACGCTCTTTCATAGATCAATGTCGTCCTGTGACGGATCCTGCGGCAGGACTTCATTTTCAGTTGATTCGTCTTCTCGACGTTTTTGTGTTTCTTCGTCGTCTTGAGGAGGTGATCCCGAAAACTCTTCCGGGGCGGATTCAATAACCTTTGTATCCGCATCGTGCAGCCCCCGGACGGTTTCTTTTGCTTCGGCAAGCTCCTGGGGCAGATCATTCAAGGAAGTTGTCGTTGTCGGGGGGGCGACTATGGGGTTGTCGTCATTTTCAGTTGTGACGGTCTTTTCAGGGAAAGCCTCTTTCAGTTCCTCCTGGTGAACGGCCATGTGTGTGGGGACCTCTTCCAGTTCAAGGACACCTTGCTGCTCGGTGATTTCCCTCAGTTCCCGCATGCTCGGCAGGTCGGTGAGTTCTCTCAAGTTGAAGACTTCAAGAAACTTCCTGGTGGTGCCGTAAATGATGGGCCTGCCCGGCACGTCCTTGCGGCCGACGATACGCACCAGCTTTTTTTCCAGAAGGCTTTTCAAGGCCGCTCCGGAATCAACACCGCGGACAGCTTCGATTTCCGATTTGATGACGGGTTGACGGTAGGCGACGATGGCCAGTGTTTCCAGCGCCGCCGCCGAAAGGGTGGGGGGTTTTGTGCTTTTGAGTTTTTTTACCCAGCCCGACACTTCCGGCCTGGTGCGGAACTGATAACCGCCGGCCACTTCACCGATGGTGATGCCCCCTTCGCGCCGTTCGTAATCGGCAATCAAATTATCCAGACTCTCGCGGATCAGAGCTTTGTCCGTGCCTTCCAGAACGGAATATATTTTGTCGAGCCCCAGCGGGGCCTCCGAGGCCAGGATCAATGCCTCAATGATGGCTGATATATTTTCCATTTACGACTCCACGGCCGGGAAAATCCGGATGACCCCGAAGGCTGCTGTCTGGTAGGCCTTGACCATTCTCAATTAATCAACTCCCAGCAGCGCCAAAAAAGTATAGACGATGCGGCGGCGGTCTTTTTTCTCGCCCAGCAGCTCTTCGAAAGTAAGATTTCTTTCACGCGTCAGGCGTTCCATGACATCATTGATGATCTCCGTCAATGACAATTTTTCCAGATCGATTTCCAGCAATTGTTTGTTCTCCAGGCGGGAGACAACCTGATGAAACGCCTCAATCAATTCAAAAATGCTCACCTCGACGAGCTCATCATCGTCATCAGGCTTGTTTGTTTCCTCCACCAGCGCGCCCGCGCGCTTGAAGACATCCCTTTCCAGTATGGGCCTGGCGGAAAGTTCCTGGGCCGCCTCTTTGAAAGCCTGATATTCAAGGAGCTGGCGCACCAGCTCTGCCCGGGGGTCGCCTTCCTCTTCTTCTTCGGAGGGGTCTTCCGGGGCGGGCAGCAACATGCGGGACTTGATATGCACCAATGTCGAGGCCATCACCAGGTACTCACCGGCCAGATCGAGGTTCAACGATTTTATGATGTCCAGATAATCCAGATACTGCCGGGTGATCAGGGCAATCGGGATGTTGTAGATGTCAATTTCATTTTTTTTGATGAGGTACAACAGCAGGTCCAGCGGCCCTTCGAAAATGTCCAGCTTGATGGCATAATCTGTCATTTGCTCTTCGTTCATAAGCTTTCAGATTTTCACAGCTTCTCTTACTTCTTCCATTGTTTGCCGGGCGATGAGTGAGGCTTTGGCGTTTCCCTGTGCGATGATGTCGTTGATCTCCTGTAAATGCCCCAGATAATAACTCATACGCTTATGGATGGGGGCAAGCTCTTCCGCGATGCGGTCGGCGAGCATTTTTTTGCACTCTGTGCAGCCGATATCGGCGACACGGCAAGCCCGGTCGATTTCAGAGACTGTTTGGGCTGATGAGTACAGGCCGTGAAAAGTAAAGACATTGCAGATATCCGGGTCCCCCGGATCTTTTTTTCTCATACGTTGCGGGTCGGTGAACATGGAGCTGATTTTCTTCTGTAACTGCTCGCCCCGGTCAGAAAGATAGATCGCATTATCATAAGATTTGCTCATTTTGCGGCCGTCAATACCCAACAGCTTGGGCACGTTCGTCAAAAGCGGCTCGGGGACGGGGAAGATCTCTTTTTGAAAAATGAAATTAAAGCGGCGGGCGATTTCACGGGTCAGTTCTATGTGGGGCAGCTGATCCACGCCCACCGGCACACCGTAGGCCTTGTACATAATGATGTCCGCCGCCTGCAGGACGGGATAGCCCAAAAATCCTAAAGTAGAGAGGTCCTTCTGAGTCAGTTCCTCCTGCATCTCCTTGTAGGTGGGATTGCGTTGCAGCCATGCCAGCGGCGTGACCATCGACAAGAGCAAAAACAGCTCCGCGTGTTCTTTTATGGCCGACTGCACAAACAAAGTGCTTTTGGCCGGATCCAGACCGGCAGCCAGCCAGTCAATAACCATGTTGATGCCGTTTTCGTGGATGGATTCCGTCGAAGCGTATTCGCTGGTGATGGCATGCCAGTCCGCCACGAAATAAAAACAGTCGTATTGGCCGCTGTTTTGCAGCTCCACCCAGTTACCGAGCGCTCCGTGCAAATTGCCCAGATGCAGCCTTCCGGTGGGTCTCATCCCGCTGAGAATTCTTTTTAGTGCCAAAGAAAAAGCTCCTGTCTGTAAATGGATAAATACACAAAGACCTCCGCTGATTAATACTGAACGGAGGCCTTGGGTTGATAATAAAAATGACGTAACACTATTTCACTTTGTCGGCCAGAGTCTTGCCGGCTTTGAATTTCACGACTTTTTTTGCAGGAATTTTCATGGCCTTGCCGGTCTGCGGGTTACGCCCCTGCCTGGCCTTTCTTTTCACCACGGAGAAAGTTCCAAAGCCGACCAGCCCCAGTTTACCTGTTTTTTTAAGCTCCCTGGCAATTGCCCCCAGACATGCATCCAGTGCGCTGGCTGCCGCCGCTTTGGTAATGTCAGCCTCCTGAGCCATAACCCCGATCAATTCCGCCTTTGTCATTGTCCAGTCCCCCTTTCAAAAGCTAAATATTCAACCGCCGCCGGCGGCTGTCAACTGCCTAAGGCCGGCCTGCCAAGCCGGTTTCCTTTCTGTTTTTTGTCATACTTGTGTTTTTGTTCAGCGAGGTTCTATCCGCTTCAAAACGGCGGTACGCCTAACACAAAAGAAAATAACAAGCAAGAAAAAAGTAAATGGCACGAGCCGGCGACGCTTGCAAACGCTGCTTATGGGAAGGCTCCGGGTGTTGGAAGGTCAAGGTTGCCGCTAAGTCATAAAATCAAAAGTCAGGTCTGTTTTGAGGAGGGCAAAATAACTTGACCCGGAAACATCATTTATGTAAAAAGTATGGCAAACTGCGCACATGCCGGTGGCCGGCTTTACCGTCAATCTCGATCCACAGGATAATATAAGATGCTCTTACCAGCCGTAAAAAACCGATGTTCGTGGCTTGCTGTTATCATCTGTTGTTTTTTAATCATTCTCGCTTGCGGATCAAAGGCGCCCGGCCGTGCCGGCGAGCAGGCCGCATCCGACCGGGTGTCTGCCAAAAAGATTTCAGCACGTCTCATCCTAAAGTTTTGTGACCATGTGACCGATCCATCGGGGGAAGAGTATGTGAAGAAGCTTTCCGACGTTGCGGGGGGTCGCCTCACCTATTTGCGCGCCATGTCCGGTGGCGCTCATGTTTTTTCCGTCCAGGCCATTGACGAAAAAACACACCTCAACGAAATTATTGACCGGCTCTCCGGGTTGCCGGATGTGCTCTATGTGGAGCCGGACCGGAAAATGACACATCAGAACTGACTAAAAAGAATATAGAGGGCGGCGGGAAGGGAAAATTCAATGACCGGGATTTTAAAGTTCAAGGTTGAAAATCGGAACCCCCCCCTCACTCCCGCTCTTTGCCCGTCATCTGTCACCAGTTACTACAAATACCCCGGAGGAAAGTAATTGAAAAAGAAACATTATTATTCGTTATTCGTCATCGGTTTATTTATCTGTTTTTCTCTGATTATGATCTCGTCGCAATCCGGCCTCGCCGGCGGTGCGGGAGTGACGGCCGGGGTAAAACCAAGCGCACAAGATTACACCGACAGAATGATCGTGGTTTATAATGACGCATCCGTTGTGCGGGCGGCGGCAGCCGGCAGGGCGAGTGCGCGTGTTGCCGCCGAGAAGAGGCTGGAGGGGCTGCGGGTGAAAACAGGTATCAATCTCAGACACCTGCGTTTCATGTCCGGAGACGGGCAGGTGATTCGTCTGCCCCGGAAAATGCCCCTTTCCGAGGCAAGAGAGCTGGCCGCACGCCTGATGAAAGACCCGGCCGTGAAATATGCCGAGCCGGACGCACGTAAGTTTCCCATGCTGGTGCCTAACGACACACGTTATGGTGAACAGTGGCACTACCATGCGGCAACAATCGAGCCGGGCTCGGTCAATCTTCCCGCCGCCTGGGACATCACCACCGGTTCTCCGAACGTTGTCGTGGCGGTGATCGACACCGGCAATCTGCCCCATGGAGACATCGACCCGGGCAGGATTGTACAGGGCTATGATTTCATCAGTGGAGAAGAATGGGATGGCGATTGGTGTTACGCTAGAGCAAACGACGGTGACGGGCTCGATCCCGACCCCAAAGATGAGGGAGACTGGATTACCGAAGAAGAACATTTGGGTACGGATGCCACAGGTGGATTGTTTGCAGGGTGCCCGGAAGGATACAGTTCCTGGCACGGTACCCACGTGGCCGGTACAATCGGGGCGAACACAAATAATGGTCTGGGTGTGGCGGGTATTGACTGGAATTGTAAAATTCTGCATGCGCGTGTTTTGGGCAAATGCGGTGGATACGATTCGGACATCGCCGACGCCATGCGCTGGTCGGCGGGGATTCACATTGACGGCGTTCCGGACAATACATATCCGGCGAAGGTACTGAACTTGAGTCTGGGTGGTGAAGAAGAGTGCGGTCACACGTATCAGAATGCTATTAACGATGTTATTGACCAGGGGGCGGTAGTTGTTGTGGCGGCGGGCAATAGCGATTCAGATATGAGCAAATTCGCACCGGCCAACTGCAATGGAGTCATTGCCGTGGCGGCGGTGAACCGCCTGGGGGGGCGCGCCTCCTACAGTAACTATGGTTCGGGTGTGACCATTGCAGCTCCGGGTGGTGACAAGCCCGTGGACCCTCATGGTGTTTTGTCCCTGCTCAACGACGGTTATACGATACCTGCAGGGGATGATTACCGTTTCTACAGGGGTACGAGTATGGCCGCGCCTCATGTTTCCGGTGTGATCGCCCTTTTGCTCTCCCGTGAGAACGGCTTGACGCCGGCCGAGATCAGACAGTGGATTCAGGCTACCGCCAGACCCTTCCCGACAGGCACCGGCCGCGACTGCACAAAAGCGACTTGCGGGGCGGGTATCATCGATGCCTACGCGCTGCTGGAGGGAAATCCCGCCCCGTCAATCGAAGGCATGAGCCCTGAATCCGCCCGGGCGGGATTATTTAAATTTACACTGACTGTGACCGGAGAAAATTTTTCCTATAGCTCGGTGGTACGCTGGAATGGAAAAGATCGTAAGACGAACTATGTTTCGCCGACATGCCTGGAGGCTACCATCACCGCCGGTGATATCGCCTGGCCTGGAAATTATCCCGTGAGCGTTTTCACGCCCGCGCCGGGCGGCGGCGAAACCGGTGAGCTTACCTTTGAAGTGAAAAAAGCCATCCCCGTCGGCGGTGGCGGAGGCGGAGGAGGGAGCTGTTTTATCGCCACGGCCGCGTTCGGCTCGCCAATGGAAAAACATGTCGGGATTTTACAGGATTTCCGCGACAGGCGCCTCTTGACGAACGCGCCCGGACGGGCTTTTGTGAAGTTCTATTATGAAGTAAGTCCGGCCATTGCCGCAAAAATCGCTCAAAGCACAACAGGGCGCTTTGTCACGCGCGCGGCCCTGATGCCGCTCGTCGGTGCTGCCTATATCACGCTGCACGGCGGCTGGTCGGTGGCACTGCTTGCGATTGTGTTTTTTGTTTTGCTTTCGCTTATTACAACAAGGAAGCTGCGTCCCGGTCGCCGGAGCGCCTGACGAATAGCTTCCCGCTTAGGGAGTGCCTGAATCATTATTTAACATCACGGCGTTGCCTCTGATGAGGCAGCGCCGTTTTTTCCGTGCGCCCGGCAGGGCGCACAGACTTGGTGGTGCAAGTCCACTACTCACCCGGCAAGGGGAAGAGTTAGCTAAACGGCAAGGGTGTCGCGGGTGACTGCGAATCTGGAGGAAGCCGAAGGCAAAGCGCTGGCCTGACGAACAGGAAGCGGATACGAGGCGTTACAGCTGGGTAAGGCGGCAATTATCGTCAAAGCCCGGTACTTGCACGGAACGCTGTAACGTAGATCCGACAGGCATAAGCGTGAAGGTCTGTGCGTCATACCCGGGGAGATCCGGCAGTCTGCCGAATTGTGCTACCACGGTCGAGAGGTCGTGGGATGGACTGCCGGAAGTCAGCAGAGGCCATATTAGGCGTAAGCCGAAGGGCCGAACATGAAACGCCGCAAGTAGGCATCGGGATCACGTGGAGAGCCCATGAAAGCAGAA
>Ga0208196_1001381_pt1 | contig 26338 bp, 16 predicted proteins | sample AD_JPNNA7_MetaG_FD_184443 | JGI IMG/M metagenome (GOLD analysis project Ga0208196, IMG submission 184443) | Active sludge microbial communities of municipal wastewater-treating anaerobic digesters from Japan - AD_JPNNA7_MetaG (SPAdes) (version 2) | ecosystem: Engineered > Bioreactor > Anaerobic...
AGGAGCAGGGGCAGGGACAGGATCAGGGACAGGGACAGGATCAGGGACAGGGGCAAGTGCTGGACTGGGTGTAGGGCTTGGGCAACGGTGCGACGGCTGCCTAGGATAGCCAACATTTTTTTGGGGTGTGATTATGTCCTGGTGGATATGGATTGTCGCGGGTCTGGTGATGATGGTCATTGAGATGGCTGCTCCTGGTGTTTTTATCATGTTCTTTGGGGCGGCTGCACTTGTAATCGGCCTGGTGACTGGCATTGTGCCCAGCACACCCTTGTGGTTGCAGTTGTTGGCGTTTTCGGTGCTGTCGGTAGCCTCTCTTTTGCTATTCCGTCGTCAAATAATGCGCAGAATGCAGTCAAAACCTGCTAAAAACGTCGATGATTTCGTAGATGAGCTCGGAACTGCAAATGACCAGATTGCCCCAGGTGATCGCGGGGCGATTGAGCTTCGTGGCACAGTATGGACCGCTGTAAATGTTGGTGACTCGGCACTGACACCTGGTCAGCGGTGCAAGGTAGTTAAGGTGGATGGGTTGTCACTACACGTCGTGGTAGATGACAGTCAACAAATAAATGGAATTAATTAAAAGAGGTAGAGTATGACGCCGACACTGATTGTTGTTGGAGTTCTGGCTGTTGTTGTGCTGGTCATCATAGCGAAAACGGCCGTTGTTGTGCCCCAGCAGTATGCCTACGTGGTTGAGCGGCTTGGTAAGTTTCACGCCGTTTTGGAGGCTGGATTTCATATCCTGCTGCCTTTTATCGATGTAATCAGGTATCGCCACGAGCTTAAAGAGCGGGCAATCGACATCCCCGAGCAGACCTGTATTACTAGGGATAACGTCTCGGTTGGTATTGATGGCGTTTTGTACCTGAAGGTTCTAAATCCCCAACGTGCGTCTTATGGGGTGAATGACTACGTTTACGCCCTGATGCAGCTTGCTCAAACAACCTTGCGTTCTGAGATCGGTAAAATCGATTTGGATAGGACCTTCGAAGAGCGAACCAACATTAACGCCGCTGTGGTTTCAGAACTGGATAAGGCCTCTGAACCTTGGGGTGTCAAGGTTTTGCGCTATGAAATCAAGAATATCACTCCGCCACGCGATATCTTGAACGCGATGGAAAAGCAGATGAGAGCCGAGCGTGAAAAGCGAGCGATGATCCTGACCTCCGAAGGTGAAAGAGACGCAGCAATCAACAATGCTGAAGGCCAAAAACAGCAGGTTATCAAGGCCTCCGAGGCAACAAAACAGCAGCGCATCAACGAAGCCGAAGGCCAGGCCGCAGCCATTCGCGCCGTGGCTACCGCAACCGCTGAGGGGTTGCGATCCGTTGCCTCTGCAGTGGTTGATCGCGGTGGAATGGAGGCCATGCAGCTTAGGGTTGCCGAAAACTACCTGCAAAAGTTTGGCGAATTGGCCAATTCCTCTGATACCACCCTTGTGGTGCCTGCAAACGTAGCCGACGTAGCCGGAATGGTTTCGATGGTTACCAACTTCATCAAGACTAATAAATAGAATCACTAAGCTGGGTTGCGCTCAATCCATCGATTGTATAGCACCATGCTGATAGCAGAGGCCAGTCCAATGCCCATCAGCACTGTCCAGCCCATAGCGTTGTAGAAGGGGTCTAATTCAAGCAGGCCATTTTCCAATTCAACCGCGTTTTTGGCCATTATTTCATTGAAGATTGCGGCGCCAGCTGGTCCACCAACCAAGGCACCAATCGCCATTGGCAGGTTTGCGTAGCCCAAAAACAGCCCTTCCTGACCTTTGGGTGCCAAGGCTCCGATGTACTCATACGAACGCGCCGAGGTGAAAAGCTCTCCAAACGCGATCATGGCGACAGTCAGGATGATCATCACAGATCCAACGGGCAACCAGCCCATAAAGGCGACCCTGACGTTGTCTGCAAAAAAGATTGGAATCAAGTTGATAATCATCGATAACGCGATAATTATGGTCCCAACAATGATCGAGCGGATGGGGCGCATCTTACCAAATAATTTGGTTATTAAAAGCTGGAAAAACACGATTACAAAAGGGTTTGCCATCGTGTACAAGTCAACGGCAGGATTGGTTTCAACGACTCGTTTCAGATACAGGGGTAAAACGTTGTAAACCTGGGCATACAGGAAAAAGAACCCTGATGAGACCAGCAAAAACAAGGCAAATCTTGCGTTTTTTAGAACAGTTACCATCCCAATCAGGATCTCGCCAACGCTCTTTCTTGGCTTTGACACAGTCCCTTCACCAAGCTCCACTTCCGGGTCCCGGTACACAAAAATCACCGTCAGCAAGGCAAGGATCGAGCACGCCGCGGCAACCGCAAATATCAATGAAAGGTCATTCATTTTGGTGCGAACAGCATACGACACGCCGCGGCCAAACAAAGAGCCAATGTTGATAACCATGTAAAATATGGCAAATCCAAGTGTAGCCTTGCCGACAGCCGTTTTCTGCACCGTCCCACTGATACATGGTTTAACAAACGAGCCCCCGACTCCGATCAATAAAATCCCAAGCAGCAGAGGCAAAAGCACGTCTATGCCAGCGGTAAATTCCTTGCCAACTGTGTCGCTTAGTTCAGCCCCTCCTGACCACACGGGTGAGCCCATGAACAAATAGCCAGCCGTCAACAAAATGAAGGCCAGAATCAGCGATTTTCTAAACCCCACCTGATCTGCAATGGTCCCAGACAGGATCGGCAAAAAGTATATAAGCGTCCACAAAACCCCATTCAAGACAGATGGCCAATAGTCGCCAAGCCCAAGTTGCCCGAGGTAGATGACAACAAAGCTAGCCATTGCATAGTACGCACCACGCTCAAACAGCTCGGTTACGTTAGCGGTCCAAAATGAACGGGGAAACTTTTTGTTTTCGTTGGGCTCCATCAACAGGCTCCTTCAAGAATCACGGGATCGTAGTCAAAAATGGGCTGATAGTCACCATAATTCATGCGTTACTAAGGCAATTCGCTGCGGCGCCTATTCGCCCTCCTGAAGTTGGCCTGGCATAGGTAGGACTTCGTAAAAACCAGGCCGTTCTTCAGTAATTCGATCCAGCCAGTGGTCTGGATGAGGTGGGTGGGTGACGTTACCCTTTTCGTCTCGGACGTTTCCATCAAGGTACTTCATGAACAGTTCTTGGCCTAGCTTTTGCCACCTGCTAAGAAGCGTCGCCGTACGTTCATGGCTGAACTTGGTCAGATACTCTTTGGCCAGCCTTGGAGAACGCTTGTACAAGTCCAACGCGGCGGCGTCGATTTCTGGAATCTCAGAGATGTATGAGCCTTCAAAGCCGCTTTGCACAACCTTCAGGTCCACGATCATGTCCTTGTACCTGGTGTAAACCCAGTTTGAAACCCAGTTAAAGGTCCAAAACGCGGAATCCCAAGAAAAGGTTTTGAAATCGGCAGTCTCAGGAGCAAAGGCGTGAGGTGCGCTCAGGATACCAGCATACATTGGCACATAAACGGTCAAAGCAGTGTCATCCACGCCAAACCATAAAATCCCCCCAATAGGGCCTGGCAGCTTGGCCCGTGACTGTGCGATAACACTAAAGCCGGTCTGTTGGGTTGAGGTGGAACGCTCATGAAAGTAAGTCTTACCCTTGTTTTTCCACTCCATGGGGCGCCAACGATAGGGCAGTTCATATGGGCCGGCACCCACACCCTTGGACAGGTCGTAAGGCGTGCCCTCGAAGTGGTCACGCATCAGGTCCATCATGTCTGCAACATCAAGCTTTCTTTCAGGTTTAATCCACAAAGGTAACGGTTCTGCATCTGGTTTCCCGTCAGTCCAATCAGTGGTCCAGTTCATGTTTGGAGCGACTCGTCTAAAAAACGCCCAGACTCTGGCATCACAGGCACGTCGTGCTCCAAAATCGGCGGGGGCATAGGTGTCCGCAAAACTAAAGTCAGCGTCAGACCCCTCATACCAGCCGCGGTCCCTGGCGAACTGGACGATATCTGGGGCAAAAAGCGTGTTTCTGTCGTTTCTGGGGAATTGGCGAATTCTGGCGGCATTTGCGTGCCCGGAAACATAGCCATCTGGTACCTTTCTGGCCACCCACAAGATGCCTTTGCCCCATTCACCCCGGCCAACAAACTCCATGATCCAGGCCTCTTTGGGGTCGCTGATGCTGAAAGACTCGCCGCCGCTGGCATACCCATATTCGGTGGTAAGGTCCACTATGATCTGGATGGCTTCTTTTGCAGTTTTAGCGCGCTGAAGGGTTATAAACATCAAACTGCCATAGTCGATTATCCCTTTGGGATCAACCAGTTTCATTCGGCCGCCAAACGTGGTTTCAGTAATGCCGACTTGGTGCTCATTTATATGGCCCACCACCGCATAGGTCCGCGGCACTTGCGGAATTTCACCCAGGCGTTTTCCACTGTCCCATTCATAGATGGTGATGGTTGAACCTTTGGGGTGCACACCAGCAGGGATTACCTGCAAATCACCATAAAGATCGTGGGAATCTGCCGAATAGGTAATAAAAGTCGAGCCATCGGTCGATGCCCCAGGTGTCACCAGAAAGTTCGTACAGGCCTGCGCTGCCTGTGTGCCGGCAAAAACCAAAATGAATGAGAAGATGAAGGCCCCAAGAAATCTCATGTTGTTTACTCCAAAAAAGTCCACAGACGGACACTATCAAACTTTTCGCCCCTAGCCAACTGGCGCCGAAAATCTTAGCCTCAATCGCAAGTCAGCCATCGACACAGGCGGGGTTTTTGGGTGGCACGCCTCTAGGCCCAACTTGGAATCTGGCACACCGGTGGCGTGATTTTGAGTTACACTAGCCTCACCCAATGGGTGGGGTTTATTTGATTAGTCAAAAACACATCGTAATCACGCTGGTTTGTGGGATTTTGCTTACGAGCCAATGGGCCTTTAGCGAAGAGCCTGCAAGGGTTTTAGGGCCTGATGTAGCAGCTCAGATCCAGCAGATTTTTTCAGATATCGGCGCAAACGCTCGTTTTGATGGAGCTTCAATCGAAGAAAGCAAGGTCATGGCACGGGTCTGCGATGGGCCATCTTGCGGGCAAATAGAACTAACTGACCCGCAACTCTCATGCAAGGGAACAGTTGCTGGCCATTGGTGCGTCAGCTTTGAAAATCGGGCCTTTAATCAAACGATTAAATCCGCGGTTTTGGCCAAGTTTGAAGGCAGTGACTATCAACCTTGGCTCTCCTTGGCCGCCCCTGGTAAGAAGTGGCTGCCACCTGGTAGCGGCCCTTTTAGGGCTTTTAAACCGCACCACATCGGAAATTCCACGGGTGATTTATGGTTCAATGGCATTATTCCGGTTGCGATGTGGCTGCTTTTCATTTTGGGCGTGATTTCTCTTGGCTTTGACCTTTGGAATTGGGAAAGCAGGCAAACTGGTAAAAGGCTTTTGCTTTTGGCCGCCATCGCGTTTTTGCTGGCCATTGTATTGAGGTTGATTTTAGGGACTGCCGGGCCTATTAATTTTGCTGAAATTGAACGAATTCCCCTGTTTACCCGCCATACCTGGTATCGTTTTCCAGCTGCTTGGGGGGCGCCATTAGCCTGGGCAATTGGAGATCCGGTCGTCGCACAACAATGGATTTCCTTGCTGTTTTCTGCTGGCACAGTGGCCTTGGTAGCAATTCTTGGGACCATGTGGTGGGGCCCATTGACTGGGATTGCCGCCGGGATTTTGGCCGCCTTTTCACCTGACTTAATCAGATGGAGTCAGGTTTTAGATGCTGGCGTAACGGCCGCCTTTATGGGCGTGTTGGCCTTCGTGGCGACTGAAGTTGTAAGGCAAAGGCCTACTATTCGATCAGCAGTTGTGGCCGGGATTTTTTGGATCTTCGCCATTTTATCCAGGCCAGAATCAGTGTTGCTGGTTGTGCCGTTGGCAGTCTTGGGGCTGGTTTCAATCAAGCACTTACGTGGCCAGCTGCATGCGGTGTCATCTGTAATCGTTTTTACGATTTTGCTGGCACTAGCCGGTGCGCTCAGGATAATCCTTGATGAAATCGCCACCCCAGTTGTCAAGCCCACTTTTGTCTCATTTGATTTGTTTGCATTAGTCTTTAAAAAGCAATTTTATCGCCTAGTTATTGCGCCTGAGTCCCACAGCGTCATTATCGTCGTGCTTGGCGCGTTAGGTACATTAGTAGGGTGGGGCAGAGGGCGCTTGGTCGCCCTTTTTGCGGCCTGGTTTTTGACACCTTTGGCCGCCGCAATTGCCGGTTTTCAGTCCATGGAAGTCCACCATGAATGCTACGGGCTTGTTGGCTGGCCCTTCATGGCCCTTTTGGGTGGGGCCGCCGTTGGATGGATCGGCAAGATGGCTTTGAAGTTGGCTCCCAAGGCACAAAAGGTAATTGCCCCCCTGTTGTTGGCCGCGCTTACCACAGCGATGCTTTGGATGGCCTTTTCATGGGATTGGGAGCCAGATCCGCTGCCTGTCCAGTATCAGTTTTTGGCGAAAGTGGCCCCCAAACTACCAGATAACAGTCAGATATGGTTTGCAGGTGAGATTGATCAACCAAACGATGCAGACGTGTGGTATCCACTGGAAATCGAAGGTCGTGCCAATCCAGACAGAGTCACTCCAGAGTGCACAGACAAGGGATATTTGTTTGTACGATTGATAACAAAAGATATTCAGCCTCGAAGTCCTGGCCAGTGTGATCTATATTGGTTACGAGGTGCCTGGGCGACGGTTACCGACGAGTCAGACCTGGCCGAGGCAAAACTTAAGGCAAGTGGCTGGAATTTCGAGCCTTTTTATTTGGAAAAGGTCGCAATTCGCGATGCCTTTTCAGGTCGTCCCAAAAATGCTGAAATGGGACTTTGGAAGCTTCATCCAGCAGTTGGAGCGCAGGAGTTAGAACATGGCAATCAAACGAAGTGATACAAATTGGTGCGGGTGGGGTTGGGCTAATACCCGCTATGATTTTCACGGCCAACGCGACACGTTTTTGAAATGGCTGGGCAAGCAATTGGGGGCGGATTTGGTTGGTACCCACATCCCGCCTGTGAATCCAGAAGATGTTTTGCTGCCTGACGTTCGCCTTAACGAGGCTGACTTGGCCGATCTTGTAGCTGCAGCTGGTGGCCAGGAATTTGTGCAACAGGACCACATGTCCAGGCTTATGCACTCGATGGGGCGCAGTCTTCCTGACTTGTTGCGCCTTCGACGCGGCGACATCAGGAACGCCCCTGACGCGGTGGTTTTACCTACTTCAAACGAGGCGGTGGCTGACATTTTGCGCCTTTGTGGCGAGCGCAATTGGGCGGTTGTACCTTTTGGTGGTGGCTCAAGCGTCGTTGGAGGCGTAGAGGCCTGGGATCCGCAAGGACGTCCAGTCATTTGTCTGGATATGACCAAGATGAATCGAATCCTGGCGTTTGACCCTGAAAACCAGACCGCCACTTTTCAGGCCGGCATTTATGGGCCGGATCTTGAGGCTGAACTGGCAAAAACCAACCACATCCTTGGCCATTATCCCCAGTCCTTTGAATTTTCCACTTTGGGGGGCTGGATTGCCGCTAGGTCATCCGGCCAGCAGTCAAATCAATACGGCGATATCCATGATATGTTGGAATCCTGCGTAGTTATCACACCAAAAGGCGAGTTGGTCACCTGGACTGGTCCTGTCTCCGCGGCTGGTCCTGACTTGGATATGTGTATAGCCGGTTCTGAGGGGACCCTTGGAGTGATAGTTGAAGCAACCGTCAGGATTCGTCCAAAGCCAGAAGCCTATCAAATAAAGGCCGTACTTTTCCCGGATTTTGCGGCTGGAACTGCAGCCTTGCGAGCAATCAGCCAAGCCGACCTGAAATTGTCGTACATGCGCCTGTCAGATGCTGTTGAAACGGCCACATATCTAAAAATGGGTAGCGGAAATCTGTTGAAAGAGATTGGCCTGAAGGCCCTTTCGCCCTTGGGCTTCAAAGACCAAAAGTGTGTTGCCTTAATTGGAACAGAAGGAAGTTTAAGGGAAGTCGAATACGATGTTTCAAGGGCTATAGCCATTTGCAGAGCACATGGCGGACTTTCGGTGGGCAGTTCCCCTACGAAAAACTGGCATCGTGACCGTTATCTGCACCCTTACATGCGCGACGACCTCTTGGATGCAGGAATAGCTACCGACACCCATGAAACTGCAGTGCCATGGTCAAAGATTGGCGTGGTACAAAAGGAGGTCCAAGAGGCCCTTGAGGCAGAGCTTGGCCGTCACGGGAAAAAAGTCCATGTTATGGCTCACTTGTCTCACTCTTATCCCACAGGTTCGTGCATTTACTTCATCTTGATGTATCCACTAAACCAAGACGATCCAATCGGTCAGTGGAGGCCCATAAAGGCCGCCATTTCTGACGCAATCGCAAAGCACGGCGGTACCATTAGCCATCACCACGGGGTGGGTATTGATCACAAGCCTTGGTTATCTTTGGAAAAGGGGGAGCTTGGTTTAAGCCTGATAAAAGCGGTGCGTCGTGAGGCCGACCCCTCAAATATCATGAATCCAGGAAAGCTTGTTGATTAAGTAAGTTATCACTTTTTTTCCGATTAGTACTTGCCTAGCTCCAGTTGTTCCCTCCACAACCAATCAGTAGCTGGCTCTGTGTCATTCTGGTCTATTGAAACAGCGTTTGCGACGGTATGTACTATTTCAAAATGTGTCTCATAAGAAGTTTTGGTCGTTCGATATGGATGCCGCCCAAGGAATACCAGGCTGCCATCAGGATTTATCCTACCCAGATCGTTGGTATGCAGCCATCCTCCTTCAATTGCATTTTCATCTCGAACTTTTACTCCTGTGTAGCTTTGCATTAGCCCGGCTCCAGATACCAGAATCTCCCCATTCAAAGCGATTTTCAGCTCTACACCTGGTAATGGGAAACCAACATTTTCAGGTGGTACATCAGCAAAACTGCCACCAACAGTGGTAATGCCACCAGCCTCTGCGACCCCATAAGTGGTACGAACATCTATGCCTATGTTGTGGAAAAACCTACGAATTTCTGGGGCAATTGCTCCAAAACCGGTGACGATAGCGCGAAGTCGTCCACCAAAAATTTGGTGTTGTACTTTAGAAAGAAACGGCCCAGCCAACTTGTCTTTAAAAGTCTGTTTTTTCAGACCGGCAGCTGCCATAGCGCCCCTAAGTAGCCAGCCCTGCAAGCCTCCTAAATTGGCTGTTTCTACTTGTACCTGCGCGACTAGCTCCTTAAGTTGATCAACTGTACAAACTAAAATCGTCGGTCTGGCCAACCACAGTTGCTTTAGCAATTCCACAGGGGTATCCGACTCTATGATGGCAATTTCTCCGCCAGTGGTGATAGCAGTATATTGTCCTGCGAACTTATCAAATGGTCTTGGCCTCAGGTTGGCCACTAGCCAGATATCCGATGGAGTCGCGCCGATGGCCTGTCCTAGACCACTGGAAATTGAATAGACACTTCTATGGGTTAGGTCACATCGTTGATTAATTATCGTCTTGGTTCCAGTTTGTAGGGACATAGCCGGGATGTCGGGGTACAAATTTGCCAGACGGCTTTCAAGGTCCTGAGAGATGTTTTGGGCATAACTCGGTTGTAGTGTGGGGATTGGTAAACACTTGATGGGATTCTTAAACTTATCGCCAGTAGCGATTATCATGTCCCACTCATCCTCAGGGGCGAACACTAGGTAGGGTCTGGTTTCAAATACAAATTGGTTTAGTTGTGTTTTGGTGTATTGAGGTTCCAGACAACAAGCAACCCCTTTTGCAGCCATGATCCCAAGCTCAAGCAACAAAGTGGTACTTGATTGTGGGGCCACAATCCCAACAGCTCTTTCGTGAGGCAATCCGGTCGAGATGATCTGTTCTGCTATCGCAACCAAGGCATTCCAAACTTCAATCCAGGAGTATTCGACTTGGTTATCTCCAGATGTGACTTGTAAGGCAGCTTTTGGTCCATAGTGCTTTACATTCGAGTGAATCAAATTGATGATGGATTGAACTTTCATTTTTTACGGGCACCCACAAAACAAAATGCCAAGCGGATTGTACCGCAAAATCCCTGCCCCTGTTCCTGCCCCCGCGCCACCGCTCTTGACACACGCGCCATTATCGCCCAATAATCCCATGATTCGGACGGACGGTGCAGGAAGTCCGGTGAGATGCCGGCGCTGCCCCCGCAACTGTAACCGAGGACGAACCCAGAAAATCCACTGGTGTCGGGTGACGCCGGGAAGGGCTGGGGGAGGATGATCCGGGAGCCAGGACACTCGCCTACGTCCATAAACGCATAATGTTTCGGGAGGAAGCGTTGCGGCTTGCCAGTTTTTATCCAAGATCAAGCATAGTTTCCCGCCGGACAAAAGGAGGACACATGTACGTTCGTAAATCTCTTCTCGTGGTGTTTGCAGCCAGTTTGTTTATAACCTTGGGCTGCGGTGGTGGTGATGAACTGGAGCTCATCGGCAGTTATGTCGATGGCTATGGTACACCGCACGAGATAACTGCAACTACCTGGACGATGGGTTTGGGTGAAACGGCCTCTGTTTTCCACATCGATGAATTCAACAATTCCGAGGAATGGGCTGTGGCCCTGAATGATTCCGAAAATGCGTGGAATCCCAATCTGTGGAGCCGTTTTGATTGGACTTATGGACCAGAAGGCGATCTGTTCTACTGTCAGACCAAATTCGATGCTGCAAGCAAGGAAGAGGCCTTAACTGCAGCTCCTGCTGACCGTGCGGATTTAGAGACTGGTTGTGGTGGGTTTGCTTGGAGCAAGATGATTCCCCAAGAATAGTGTCAGGACTGTTTATGAAGACATACTTAGCTGCCGTTGTTGCCATAATTGCCGTTAGTTTAGCTGGCTGTGGCGGGGCTGATAGTCCAGATTTGAACGATGCTTTGAGCGGGTCTGACGCGTTTTACGATGCAGCGGATGATTCTGGGGCTTTTACCGATGTGTCGAATGATTCTGAGGTGTTCGTCGACGTGTCCGATGATTCCGAGGTTTTCAACGATGCTTTGAAGGATTCTGAAGCTTTCAACGATGCGATGGACAATTCTGAAACTTTGATCGACGCATCGAATGATTCCGAGGTTTTGGGCGATGCTTTGGATGATTTAGAGGTTCATAACGACGGTCTGAATGATTCTGAAACGGTCAACGAGCCATCACCTGGGATTTATGTTGCAAACGTTGTCGTTGACGCTCCTGGCCACACGGGTGAGGGCTTTAAGGATGCCAACAAAGCCGCCAATGGCGTGTTTGGTGCTGGACAATATGCCGGGAGCTATGATGTGTTTTCCCTTGGCTACGAAGAGGGAGTCGATAACTACATAACGCTTTCCTGGGGTGGGGCAGTGGTCCAAAATGGGCCTGGCACCGACTTTGTGGTGTTTGAAAATGGCTTCCAGTCTGGCGCATCGTACATTTTCATGGATTTGATAGTGGTCATGCTTTCGATTGATGGCGAGAACTTCGTGGCTTTTCCACATGACTACACGGCTGCAGATGAGACCAAGTATGAGCCGAATCCAGAGTTATGGCCTGGGTTTGCAGGCAGGTACCCTGTGAAGTACAACCAGGAGTCAAATCCAGTCGATCCCTTCAATTTCGAACTTGCGGGTGGAGACCATTTTGACTTGGATGACCTACCAATGGATGGGGGGCTAGGCCAGCAAATACGAGAGCAAGGCTTTCGCTTCATCAAGCTAGTCTCAGCCCACACGGTCATTAACCCGGACACAAACGAGCCCTTCGTCAAGGACCCCATGTCCAACGGCCCAGACATCGACGGTGTAATTGCCAGATACCTGCTCGAAGACGCCGAGTGAACCTGCCTCCTGATCCTGTCCCTGCTCCCGCCGCCGCTCCCCCTGCCTGCATCAAATCTGCTAAAATCGCCTCTGGGTTTGTTCATGGATACAGCTATGTCCCTTGGCGATTCAAAAAACCAGGTTGATTTGGCCTTTACCTCCAGCAATTTGCGAGGTTTGGCCTTCGAGAATGCTTTTGGGGGAGCGACTAGCTTTTTGCGGCGTCGATATACTAAGGACCTCGCTGGGGTGGACTTGGCTTTTACCGGGGTGCCGTTTGATTTAGGGGTTACCAATAGGCCTGGTGCCAGATTTGGACCTAGGGCTGTTAGGATTGCTTCTAGTCTTTTGCCATTTGATCCTCCCTATGGTTGGGGGTACTCGCCTCTTGAATCATTAAATATCATTGATTACGGTGACGTAGCCTTTGATTACGCAAAGCCTCAGGATTTTCCTGCGGCTTTATCGGCGCATATTGCCGGGATTTTGGCGGCTGGGGTGGGTGTGATAAGCCTAGGTGGCGATCACTTCATTTCCTTGCCAATTTTGCAGGCCTTTGCCCAAAAATATGGCCCAATTTCCTTGGTTCAGTTTGATGCTCACTCGGATACATGGCCTGACGATGATTTAGAGCGTTTGGACCATGGAACCTGGACTTACAAAGCAGTCAAAGCCGGGCTCATAGACCCCAAAACTTCATGCCTTGTTGGCATTAGGACTCATTGTGAAGATTACTGTGGATTGAAAATCATTGACGCACCCTCGATACATCAGCGGTCGATTGACCAAATATCCCAAGTGATTAAATCGCTGGTTGGCGACCGGCCTACATACATAAGCTTTGATATCGACGCCCTGGACCCAGCGTACGCCCCTGGTACCGGCACTCCAGTGTGGGGAGGCTTGGCATCTTGGCAAGTCGCCGCGCTGCTAAGGGCCTTGGCAGGCATAAATTTGGTCGGAGGCGACGTTACAGAGGTCGCGCCACCCTTTGACCCAACAGGCATAACGGCCATCGCAGGTGCCCACGTTGCCACTGAACTGCTTTGCCTATACGGATGGGCGAAAAGAGGAGGATAAAGTGAAGTCGGTTTTTAGAACGCTTGTTGCCATTTTTGCGGCCATGTCAATTATGTCCACCGCTTCAACAGCTTTTGCCGAGTCTGAGGCTCCAGACGAGTCTGGTGCTCCATCCGAATCCCAAGCGCCCGCCGAATCTGAGGATTCACCTGCATCAGAAGGTACTTCCGGGTGGCTGACCCAGGGCGGCGAGATCCTGCCAAAGGGCACTTATGCACTGGAATTTCGCGTTGGTTGGCCGGCATTCGATGTTGGTGTTCACATCCCGTTCACGTCCAAGTTTGAAATCATGCCATTTTTAACCCTTGATTACGGTTTTTACAATGTCCGGGCAGCTGCCACCATTGGAAACACGCTTGGTGTCCAGTTAAAGGGCCAACTGTGGCAAAACGGTCCAGATGCAGTCACACTTGGAGCCGACCTAGGTATAGCCATGGACTACATAGGTGGTTTTGACGCAGCCTTCCAGATTGGAGGCCCAGAAGTCAAGTACAGTCATCGCTGGGACGACCCTCGCATCGCTCTGATCGCTGGTCTGAGGGTCCCGATTCGCGTCTGGATGCGTGCCGCGGCTGGTGAAATTCCAATTCTGGTCAACGCCGGCGTTGAATACAATGTGATCAAGGAGCTGAACATTCACGCAAACCTCGAATTCGGCCCATCAGTTGACGTAGCCCGGGGAGGTATTGTCCGCACTTTTGCCCACGCTGGTGGCCGAATCGGCATCTCATACCTTTGGTGATTTAGGCTTCTGCCTTGACTGCATTATCCTGATTATAATGATAAATTTGGGTGACGTTTGAAAGCTTAGCACTGTTGTTATACAATTCGGCCCGAGCATCTACCAACGCGAGCTTTTTCGCTTAGGGATAGATCAGAGTGTTTAAATTTTTGGAGGGTAGCATGAAGTCGATTCTTAGGACGCTGGTTGCAGTGGTAGCAGCCATTTCCGTTATGTCCACCGCATCAACAGCTTTAGCCAAATCTAAGGGCGGGTCTGGTTGGTTGACCCAAGGTGCCGAAATCCTGCCGAAGGGTACTTACGCGTTTGAAGTCCGCACAGGTTGGCCGTCTACTGATTTTGGCGTGCATATCCCAGTGTTACCGAAGTTTGAAATTACGCCATTCCTTACTCTTGATTACCTTGGCTACAACATTCAGAGCTGGAATGCCACTTTTGGTAACACGTTTGGTGTCCAGCTAAAGGGCCAGGTGTGGAAGCAAGGTCCGCACGCAATCTCCCTTGGTGCAGATCTTGGTATTGCTATGAACTATCTGGGGTTTTTCGATGCAGCATTTCAGATTGGAGGCCCGGAACTCAAGTACAGCCATCGCTGGGACAACCCTCGCATCGCCGTTATCGCTGGACTTAGGATGCCGATTCGCGTTTGGTTCCGTACTGCAGTGGGTGAGATCCCAATACTGTGGAACATAGGCTTCGAATACAATGTGATTAGGGAGCTAAATATTCACGCTAACTTAGAGTTTGGTCCGGCTGTTGTTGCCGTGGAGGGAGGCTCTGGTGTCGCTGGCCACGTCGGCTTCCAGTTTGGTATTTCATACCTCTTCTAATTATAACCGAGCCCAACTCCATAATCCTGTAAATTCGCAATAAACGTTTGTGTCGTTCATATAATCACCACTTTTGTGCCATGCGTCATATTGCGCAAAACCTGTTAGAGCAATACAATTTGCTCAGGCTTCGGCTCTTGTGTCGCAGGAGGACTAGATGAAACGCTTTGTAATTTCAATGGGTTTAGTCGTTGCGCTGTTTTTTGGATGCTCCCCGGATGATAAAGAGATCATCTATGATGACGCACTGACAGGTGACGTGGCTGGTGATTCCACCGAGACACCAGATTCAGACGTGGCTGATGTTGACAGTGAGCGTGACGAATCTGATGTGGAGCCTAGTGAAGATTCAACCGATGCTAAAGACGACGCTACTGAAGATCCAGGTTCAGGAGACGACAACCCATCGGATGATGGCAGTGATGAGGACATCGAACCACCTGAGTGCCCAAGTCCAGACGAATTGATTGAACCTGCAATTAGTGGGACCGTTTATCGTGATAACGACTTCACTTCTTATTCTTTTTATCGCCAGCGTTTGACCGATGGTGATGAGCTGTTGGGTGACGTGGACGTCGTTCTTTTCTCTGAGAGTGATGAGAAGACTACCACCACTTGTCCAAATGGCGTGTTCTCGTTTGGTGGCCTTGATGATGGCAATTACATTCTGGTGGTTGATCCAGGCGATGGGTCTGAATGTGCAAGTACCAACAATACCAGGCACTTGGCTGGAGCCATACGTAATGGAAGCCTTGGTATTTTAACTATTGGTGACAGCATACCTTCGCTGGGTGATGGTGATTATCCGTTCTTCCCTGCGCGGCTGAAGGAATTGATGGATCCTCTGGTTCCAACTGAAGACATAAACGTAGCTGTACCGGGTAGTGTCTCTGAGCAATGGTTACCTGGTAGCAACTTTTATGAAAACAAGGTGAAGCCCAATTTGGAGCAGGCTCAGGTTGTATTGATGTCCTTGGGGGGGAATGACTATGTCAATCGTTTCGGTGCAATTAACCATAATGATCAGGATGCTGTAGCTAAAGCGATTGAAGGGCTGCCTGAATTCCAGGCTCAGGTTATTGCAAATCTGGTCACCACTATCAAGGCTATCCAGACTGATGCTCCAAACGTGGACATCGTTTACGTGTTGTACCCGAATTTTGCCCGCTCCGTGATCTGGGAACAACAGGCAGGTGACTTTGTGGCTCTAATAATCATGTATTTTGAACAGGCTCTTGACGAAATGGTGCAGATCATGGGGCAAGAGATAGAACACTTGATTATTGCTGATATGCAGAGGGCAACAAAGGATCTGGATATCGACCCGTATTTGTGCGATGGTCTCCACCTTAGTGAATTGGGGACCTTTTTATGGGCCAAGGAGATTTTCCAAGCATTAGGTGGAGTTATTGTCGGCGATGAGCCTGTTGGAATGACCAGAATGGTGGGATTCGCCCCGATTGATGAATGACGTTGACCTGTCCCTGATCCTGCTACAGATCGTGCTAACTTGTCTGTTTTGGCTCCTGATGTTTGTTCTTTTTGGCGTTTGATCTCTTCGTTACAGTTTTAAAACATGTCCGGGGGCATCCTTCCGGACCCAAAATCTCCCGTAGCCACCCCGACTGTCACTTAGTGACATCGTCCGGGCGAAATATACGATTGCTAACGTGTACGTTCATCCTTTTGGCCCGGACGGGCCGCTGCGCGGCCTTCATGTCAGCTAAGAGACGTCGGGTCCCGGCAACTCCCGATAGCGCCCTCCAGGATCGCCCCCGGACCATGTTGCTGAGTGCCCTCTCGACCTTCTTTTAGCTCCAGATCCTGCTAAACAGCGCAATCGTCTTCCTGCCCCTGTTCACGCCCCTGTCCCCGCAAAGTCAATTTTGGGAGGTACTCTACCAAGCCTGGGTGTGACATAATCCCGGTGATGAAAGTTCCTGGGGTGTTTGTTGGCATTGCCCCCTGTTTTGGTCAGGGAATTTGTCATGGGGTTTGTGGTGGATAAGTCATTGAGGGTGTTTTCAAGCCGGCGGACCGAGGATTTGGTTGTGGATATGCTGGCTTTTGCTGATGATTTTCCTTTGACTGACCCAATGAGTCCTGAGCTTATCGTTGTGCCTAGTTGGGGTATGGAGCGGTGGCTGTCATTGGCAATGGCCCAAAGAGCAAGGCTCCAATTGGCAGCCAATTACCAGTTTTTGTTTCCGGGTAAGGCGGTTTCAAGGCTGGTTAAGCTGATTTCTGGAGTTGATAATGCTGGTGGTGCCACGCTTGGTGACTTTGATTCTGACCCTTGGTTAAGGCCTGGGATTATATGGGCGATCTTGGAGGCGTTGCCCAAGCTGATAAATGACCCTGATTTCGAGCCTGTTGCTACATATTTGAATTCAAAGGGGGGTGAGGATGCAGCGGTTGGGCGTAAGGAATATCAGCTAGCCAAGCAAATAGCAGCACTTTTTGAGCAGTACTCCCTTTATCGTCAGGATTGGATTTCCAAATGGGTCAGCGAGCCTGAAGCGGTGCCTGCTGACCATGGGCCTTGGCAGGCGAAGCTGGTTTGGAAAGTCGCGGATATAATTGGCGAATCGCATCCGGCGACTTTGATTGATGCGGCGATTAGCAAGCTTGACAGCGGTTTTGTAATCAAGGGGCTGCCCGAACGCTTGATGATCTTTGGTGTTTCAAGCCTTCCTCCTAAATTTATTGACTTTTTTGCTGCCTTGGGAAGGCGGATTAACGTTGGTTTGTTCGTGGTTACTCCAACCAAGGGCTACTTTGGTGATACCAGGACCAGGAAACAGGCGGCAGCACAGCCTAGTTGGGGCGATGAGACCGAGCATCCGCTTTTGCAGTCCATGGGTAAGGTGGCCTTTGAGTTCAATGAGTTGCTGACGGAAAAGAACATCCCGGTGTTTGAAGCAAAGGATGATTCAGGCGGGGAGTTTTCCCTTTTGTGGCAGATCCAGGACGATTTATACAATCGCGTCAATCGTGGTGCCAAAGACCAGCCACAGCCTGTCCAGATAACCAAACTAGATGATTCTATTCAGTTTCACTCCTGCCATGGTCAGATTCGTCAGCTTGAGGTCCTGCGAGACGCATTGTTAAGGCTGTTTCGCGATGATAAGACCATCGAGCCCAGGGACGTGGTGGTTATTTGCCCTGATATTGAGGGGTACGCCCCGTTGATCGATGCCGTGTTTTCGGACGGGGATGAGGCAGGGGCGGGGACAGGGACGGGGACAGGGGCGGGGACAGGGGCGGGGACGGGGACAGGGGCAGGGACAGGGGCAGGGTTTCCCAGGATTCGGTACAACATTACTGATCGCAGCCAACGCAGCGTTGTCTTAGACGTGGTCCTTAAGCTTTTGGCCTTGCCTGATAGTCGCTTTGCGGTGACTGAGGTCTTGGATCTGCTTGGCCAGGAAGCGGTGATGGCTAGGTTTGAGCTTGAGACCAAAGATATCGATTCTATAAGACAGTGGTTGGTTTCTAGTGGGATTCGTTGGGGTGCCAATATTGACCACAAGCAAAAATTCCTGGAAATCCAGACAGATGATTTGGCCGCGCTGGAACGAAATTCGTGGAAGTTTGGCCTAGAACGCCTGCTTCTTGGGGTTGCCCTGCCTGGAAAATCAACTGGCATAGTCAATCTGGCCGGCAACGACATCTATCCGGTCGATGGCATTGAAGGCACTCAGGCCAAGATTTTGGGACGTTTTGCCCACTTTTGTGACCTGCTGATGAAGGCCTGTGAATTCTTTAACGAAAACCGCGCTGCAACTATTGACGAATGGCAAAGTCGAATCGGCTTTTTGATCGAAACTTTCCTGCAGTTGCCAGACGAGCAGGTCTATATGATCAGGAATACACTGCAGATTTTTGATGTGCCGCCTGCGATTGGCTTTAATCGCCCAATTGACCTGGCCACAATCAGAGCAGTGTTGGAAGACCAACTGGAGTTAAGCATTGGATCCATTGGGTTTTTAAACGGCGGTGTGAACTTCACCGCCCTGGTACCAATGAGGACCTTGCCATTTAAGGTAGTTTGCCTTTTGGGAATGGACGACAAGGCATTTCCAAGGCAGCAGTCAAAGTCAGGCTTTGATTTGATGGCTTCAGAGCCCAGGGTTGGAGACCGCAACGCCAGAGATGATGACAGATACCTGTTTATTGAAACGCTGTTGTCGGCTCGCAAACACTTTCTGGTGTTTTGGGAAGGCCAAAGCATTCGTGATAACGACGAGCTGCCTCCAGCAGTCCCAGTTGGCGACTTTTTGGACTTGGTTTCAAACAGCTTTGATCTTGTTTATCCTGAAATTCCAGAAATGTCATGTTCAACCAAGGAGTTGCGAAAGCTGTTAATTACGCGGCACCCACTTCAAGCGTTTTCCATCAAGGCCTTTTTGAAAGACCCAACCAATCCAAAAAGAGGCTTTGACAAACGTGCTTTAAAGGGCGCTAAAAAGCTGGCAAATCGCGATTTAACCAGGCGACCCAAGGCCTTTTTCACCGAAGCTTTGCCTGACAATCCACCAGACCCTTGGGTTGTGTCTGTCGATGATTTGGCCAGGTTTTTGGAGCATCCCATCAAGTATTTCTTGTACCGCCGCCTTGGTATTTACCTGGATGACCAAGAAAGCGAACTTCAAGACAGAGAATCGTTTTCTTTTGACTACGCCCAGCAGTGGCAGTTTGGGGATGAATACATTAAGGCCGCCATAAATGATGGCTCAAGTTGGACGGACTATCTAAACAGGGTGGGTTTGGAAGGTCGCCTACCTCCAGGGCCCTTAAGCCAAGGGGTATTGGCTGGCGTTGAAAGCAAGTCGCGGACCATAGTTGATAAAGTTAAAGATTTGCGCCGGGAGCCAGCTGTAACGGATGAGAATTCTAAGGAAAATCATTTTATAGACCTGGAAATAGCAGGCGTCCGCATCGTTGGTACGCTAGATAATCTGCAGAATGACTGTCAGATTTTTTCCCAATATAGCCTGATTAGACCCAACCGGGTGCTGTATGCATTTGTGCATCATTTGTTTGCCTGCACCATAAACGAACAGGCGACCACGTTTCTAGTCGGCAGACAAGGGCATGGCGCTGTTGGGGATCTAATCAGGTTCAAAGCCGTTGGTGATGACTTAAAATCAGTCAGGCAAAGGGCGCTTTCGCTGCTTGAAGACATCGTTAACTGGTACAAATACAACTGGAGGTGCCCTTTATTGTTGTTGCCGGTATCTTCTAAGCTCTACTATGATGAAATCACACGAGAATCTGATAATCCGGACCAACTGGCGGCCAGGAGGGCAGCATTTGTGGATCCCATGGAAAGTGATGATTCAGGGTATCGAGATGTCTGGGAGGCGTTTTTGTTTGGTGAGCTTGATCCGTGGATCGACCCAATAACCGGACAACTACCTGTATTTCCTTGGGAAGAAGATGGGATGTGTCGCACAGTCGATAAAAGCAAGCTAGATCTGTACAGACCTGAAGAAATGGCCATGAAGGTTTGGCCGGTTGTTTTGGAATTTATGAATTAGGCGGTGGTGTCGTGTGCAAAGGCGCAGGGGGTAAGTTGTGGCGGGTTTAGTTGAAAAATTCGACCCAACCATTTCGTTGGCGGATTCAAAGCCACTAGCGTTAGAGGCCAGCGCAGGTACTGGTAAAACCTATAGCATCACCACTTTGTTCCTTCGTTTTATAGCCCAAGGGATTGTAAGGCCCGATCAGATCCTGGTTGTGACTTTCACTGAACTGGCAACGGCCCAGATGCGCGAACGTATCAGGGCCAGATTGCGCGATGCCTTGGTGGAGCTGAATAACGGCCTTGACCCTGATTATCAACCGCCTTCGGGGCTTGATGAAACCGTGGCTTGGCTGCTTGAAATGGCGAAAAAAGATGGCAGCCTTAATGACATGATTTCCAGGATTAAAGTGGCACTGGCCGGCTTTGATGAGATTTACATCTTAACCATTCACGGCTTTTGCTACCGCATGCTTTTGCAAAACGCCTTCGAGAGCGGCACCGAGTTTAATACCGTTTTGGTTCCAAACGTTAAAGATATCATTGCAGATTTTGTTTACGACTACTGGACGAAAATCAGTTGCGACACCGATGAAGCGCTGCTTGATGCCATTTTTAAGTATTGCTCTCCTGATGACTTAGTGACTCTTGGAAGCAAGATTGGCCAAAATGATGCGATAACGATTGCGCCCAAGACGAAAGAATACGATCCCCAAACTCAGGCCGAGTGGATGCGGCTTGTGGGCGAGTTTGTCGACGCTTGGGAGCTTGAAAAAGGGACCTACTTACAGGATTTATTGGACAGAGCTGAAAACAAAATCATTAACGGGACTCCTTTTAAACTGTCGTCAATCCAGAAATTTCAGCATGTCCTGGAATCCATAGTATTGCCAAAGTTCATCAAGGGGAATCCTTTCGCTGATTCTAAAGACGAGCTTTCTGCCATCGAACGATTCAGTAATAGCTATGTGGTTTCAAAGGTTTATGTGCGCCAAAAAGCGGCGTTTGAAGCGCTGCCGCCTTTGCCCAGGTGCGCTCATCTTTTGGACCAGATTTTGGAATTTCGGCCCAAGGCCAAACAAAACCAGATGTCATTTTTTATGCAGGTAAGGACCAATTTTCTTCGGGAGTTACAGGAAAAGCTGCCGTCCAGAAAATCCGAGTTGCAGGTCATGGGTTTTGACGACCTGTTGCGAAACCTTCGGGATGCTTTGAAAGATCCAAAAACTGGCCCGTCATTGCGAGCCGCCATCAGAAATCAGTTCAAAGTGGCGATGATTGATGAATTTCAAGACACGGATCCTGTGCAATACGAGATTTTTAAAGACCTTTTTAAGGCAGGCCACCGGCTGATTTTTATCGGAGACCCAAAGCAATCGATTTACAGCTTTCGAATGGCGGATATCGATACCTATTTAAAAGCGATTGAAGATGTGCGCAAAGAACAAGGTCGAGTGCTTAGTCTGACAACCAATTGGCGCTCGGATGGAACATATGTAATGGCTCTGAATCACTTGTATAGTCAGGCTTTCAATCCATTTTTGCGTGCAAATATCCAGTATCATGAAGTTGACGTTCCAAAGGATCATGAAGGTAGTGCTTGGCAAAGTGATGCTGAAACTTGGCAGTCAAGTTTAAGACTGGCGTGGATTGTTAATGACACTTACGCCAAGGAGGGGAACAAAGGGGCTATTAATCTGCCTCAAGCGCGTAATTTCGCTGTGAATTTTACAGCTCAAGATATCCTGCGGGTGTTGGAATCTGATGTTACTTACAAAGACAACCAAAGGGTTAAACCTGGGGATATTGCGGTCATTGTTGCTACTCATAAACAGGCGGTGATGGTTGCAAGTGCGCTGTCCAAACTTGGTATTCCATCTGTGCGTAGGTCCCAACAGACGATCTTTCAGACCCAGGAAGTTACGGATTTTATTTGGTTGTTGAGGGCTGTTTTAAATCCCGGCAATTTGACTGCGCTGAAAACCGGTTTGGTCACGGACTTTATTGGGGTAAAAGCCTCGGAATTGGCGGACTTGGAAGATGACGAGGCCTTGGATGGATGGTTGAAGCGATTTCATGAGTGGCGCGATATTTGGGAGCGATTTGGGCTGATGCGCATGTTTACTACCATCTTGGGGCAGCGTAATTCGCTGGAAAAGATGGTCGAAGGGCTTGGTGGGGAGCGGCGGGTAACGAATTACCTGCATCTTGCCCAGGAGTTACACGAGGCAGGACAAAGGCTTGGATTGGGGCCAGAAGGGCAGCTTGATTGGTTAATCAAGGTAAAAAATAAAGGAGAGGATGAAGGGGCAGATGAAGACCTGATTCGGCTTGAAAGTGATGAACAGGCTGTAAGAATAATAACGACGCATGCGGCAAAAGGGCTTGAATATCCATTTGTTTGGTTGCCGTTTTTGTGGGACATGAAAGTCTCCAGGCCCAAGAATGTGATCTTTCACAAGGACGATGGGACTGGTGAAAGTCGCCTTTTCGCGCATATTGCGCCGGAAGATGACGGTGAGCAACGGATGGAAGCTGAGGGACTGGCTTACGACGCGCAGTTTGGTGAAAAGATGCGCCTGGTCTATGTGGGGCTGACCAGAGCAAGGCATGCCTGTACCATCGTAGGAGCCTTCCATCGTGACTATGCCAAGTCGCCCTTGCATCACTTAACAAATACCTCCCAAACAGACGACCCAGATTACCTGTCCCAGACGGACTTGCCCTCAGCGGACCCGCCCCTGTCCCTGCCCCCGTCCCCGTCCCTGTCTCTGGCCCCGCCCCTGCCCCCGTCCCAGTCCCCGTCCCTGTCCGACAAAGACAAGGAAATCCTAGCTGGCCTTCAAACCATCGCCGCTGGCTCTGGTGGCACAATCGCTGCCTTCCCAGTAATTCCAAGCGAATACATAGGCGCATCGACTTGGAACCCACCAAAAGAGACCGCCATCGAGCTTGAAACCGACGAACCGTTGACGCGTCGCCTTGACCCAAACTGGATTAGAAGCAGCTTTTCCGGGATGCTGCGCAGTGGAACTGCAGGCGATGAACACGAGACCAAACGCGACGAGGAGCCAAGCCTGGGCGGGGTGGCTACGGCCGAGGGCACATGCCCAAAAGGCCCTGTATACCTTGATGAATACCCAAGGGGCGCCAAGATTGGGGACCTGATCCACGATGTGTTGGAGCAGGCGGACTTTGGCTCGGACGGTCCTGAATTTGACCGCTTGGTGCTTGAATTCGCAAAAACCGCCCGAATTGAGGAACCCTTCCCGTTAAAAGATGGTCGGCACATCTATCTATCCGAAGGATTAAAAACCGCGCTAAAAACGCCTCTTGGCCTTGCTGGGACTGCGGAACATGACCTGCGACTGGCAGCCTTAACCAAGGCAGACACCCTGCGAGAATTGGAATTTCACCTAGCAGTAAGAGGCGGCTTGAATGGTCCCTCTGATGGGAATGTTACCCACAAACAGTTGATATCAGCGTTCAAAGATAACCCTGACCCGACCGGCATCGTTAAAACATATCTGCCGTTTTTAGAACAGCTGGAATTCAGTGAATTCAAAGGATATTTAACCGGATTCATAGACCTGGTTTTCAGGTGGGGGCCCGACCCAAACGGTACCCAAAAGTGGTACTTGGCCGACTACAAATCCAACCGAGTAGTCAACTCGTTTGGTGAGGCCAGTCTGTGGTCAGACTATCTGCCTGAGAATTTGGCCCAAAAGATGGCGCAGGCTCATTATGTTTTGCAGTACCACTTGTATGTGATGGTATTACATCGATATTTGCAGCAGCGCTTGGCCGGTTATGACTACGAAACTCATTTTGGAGAAGTCTATTACCTGTTCATCCGAGGGATGCAGGCCGGTCTTGGCGACACCGGGGTGTTTAGGGACCGGCCGCCTTTGGCCCGCATCGAGGCGTTATCCAAGCTATTCCAGGAGAGACCATGAAGCACCTGGAAGCTGCGTTAAATGAAGGCGACTGCCTTTCGAGATTTTTTGAAGCCGGGGTCTTGGACCACCTGGATGTGCTGTTGGCCAGAACTTTAATCCAGCTTTCAGGCAGGCAGCTTGGCGAATTTGGCGACTCCTGGACAGATGTGGAGTTGGTGGCCCTGGCCGCTGCAATGGCCAGCAGGGCACCCAGTTATGGCCACGTGGCCTTTGCAGTGCATGATGCCAAGAAAACAGTTGTCGACAACCCAAACCGCGCTGTCTTGCTGGCAGAACCCTTACCATGGCCACACGACACCAACAGATGGATCGAGGCCTTAAAAGCCGACAACCATCTAGTCTTTGTACTGGGCCAAAACGGCAAAGCATTCGACAGTGATAGCGAATGGGGCCAGCTTCCCCTGATCCTGGATGAAGCCACTGGCTACCTGTATCTGAACCGTTACTTCAGATACGAAGACTTGTTGGCAAAAGACCTGTCCAAGCGCCTTTCACAGGATGACCCGACCAGTTGGTACAACGGCGATGAAAGCCTGCTTACCGCCTTTAAAATGGACCTAGAGCTGCTGATTCCCATGCCAACAGGTGCACCGGACGCGGCGATGGCAGGAGTGATGGCTCAAAGGCTGGCAGCGCTGATTTCCTGTGCGAACCAATTCTCAGTAATTTCAGGTGCTCCTGGAACTGGAAAGACCTCTGTGGTGACGGTCCTGGTGTTGCTTTTGGCCAGACTGCACGAAGCTGTCCAGGCTGGCCAGCCCTTTAAAGTCGAGTTGATGGCACCAACCGGCAAAGCAGCTGCGCGGATGACCGAGGCCATTAGAACGGAAATCAACAATGAAACTCGTGGTTTAAAGGCCAGGTTAAAGGGCCACAACGACGCGAATCAGTGGGAAAAACACATCGACAGGCTGCTTCGCCTAGATGCCAAAACGATTCACCGTGGGCTTGGGATGAGGCCTGATAACGTCACTAATCCTAGATTTCACGCGGGCAATCCAATCCCAGCCGACTTGGTGATAGTTGATGAAGCCTCGATGGTTGACATTGGGATGATGACAAGGCTGGTTCAGGCTGTATCACCACAGTCAAAGCTGGTTTTGCTTGGGGACAGGGACCAGTTGGCATCAGTGGAAGCTGGAGCAGTGCTGGCCGACCTCTGCCTTCATGGGGATCGTGAACCGGTTCAACCATGGCTTGGGGAACTGGCCAGGAAAGTCTTGAACGTTGGTTTACCCATCCAGAGCAACGCCCCCAATATCGCCAGCGCCGTCTCAAATCTAAGCTATTCTTTCAGGACAGATGTCCCGGAAATCGTAAGACTTTCCAAAGCAATCAGGGAAAACGACCTGCACACAGCCATGTTGGAAATCAACCAAGCTTCGAACGCCGTCCGTTTCATGGAGCTTGATGAACAGACCAACTGGGAGCCAGATTTCCTGAGTTTTGTTTTTGAAGCTTGGGCAGAGCAGGGCGACACAGTCTTAGGTATCATCAAAAAGCTGAACGAACTTGAAAAGTTTGGCGATTATTCAGGCCGCGACCAAGCAGCCCTAGCCGCCTTAAAGGCCTTGGAACACGTGCGCATCCTATGTACTCACCGGGTCGGCCCCAGGGGCGTTGAACGCGTGAACCGCCTCTTTTGCCAGTGGATACTGCCAAAAGCTCAAGCAGCAGGCTGCATAAGCCAAGGCGCCCCTTTGCACGAAGGGGTCCCGCTGGTGGAAGGCACTCCCATCATAGTTTTGGCAAACGATCATCAAGTCCAATTGTTCAACGGCGACTTAGGGGTAATCCTACGAGATCCCGCCGTACGAGACCCCGTCCACCACGATGGCCCCCGTCTAGTCGCAGTATTCCCAGACGCCAACACCGGCTATCGCGCAATCAGCCTAAGTCGTTTACCAGAATACGAACCTGTATACGCGATGACCATTCACAAAAGCCAGGGAAGCCAATTTGACCACGCCGTCGTGTTGCTGCCCCCAAAGGACTCGGATTTTGTAACCAAAGACCTGATTTACACAGGAATAACGAGGGCAAAAAAGAAAGTAACCATAGTCGGCCAACGCCCAATCTTCGAAAAATCCATCCGCCGCCAACTATCCAGAGCCTCCGGCCTACGCAAACGCTTCTGGGGGTGATTCCCTGATTAACAATCAAAATTGTGTCCCAGAAACCAATCTTGCCCCTCGTCCACTAAACTGGGCAGGGATTGATCCCAAAATCACCGCCATAATCGTGAGCCGGCCGTCGATACAGGCTCATCTGCGGCGTTGCCTTCGCCAATTTGAGACTCGATGTACGGTCAAGTACACCTTCACTCAAATTGGCAAAGGCGCCTTGCATATGAACCTGTCTCGCCAGCCTTCGTCATCGACTAGACGGT